>Ga0190274_10000426_pt1 | contig 25737 bp, 20 predicted proteins | sample Popmic531T_FD_133002 | JGI IMG/M metagenome (GOLD analysis project Ga0190274, IMG submission 133002) | Populus adjacent soil microbial communities from riparian zone of Yellowstone River, Montana, USA - 531 T | ecosystem: Environmental > Terrestrial > Soil > Riparian zone | place: USA: Montana... | reverse complement strand
CCATTCCCGCAGCCATTTTTCAGGCGACGGATGAATTATGTTCAGGTGCATGCGCTTCCTTTCAAAACCTTTCCCTATCAGCATCTTCCTATCAATGGTTTTTTCCCGGAGCATCTCCTAATACCAGTTCAGCCGTCAATCCCTCGAACATTTGTTACAGTACCGCTGGAACTTTTGACGTAACACTTATCGCCATAAATTCAAATGGTGCAGACACTCTTACTCTTTTAAACTACATTACAGTGTTTCCACAACCTTCTCCTCAATCGATTTTGCAATTTGGTGATACACTTTTTGCACTCACGGGTGCAACTTCATATCAGTGGTATTATAACAGCAATATAATACCAGGTGCAACAGATTATTTTTACTTAGCAATTGCAAGCGGAGACTACAATGTAGTTGCAACGGATAGCAATGGCTGCGAAGTAGAAGCGGTGATCAACAACGTAGTAGCAGGAAGCAGCCAGTTGGCAGTTGGCAATATGCAGTTGGCAATTTTTCCAAATCCGGTTGCTGATAAATTCACAATTCAAAATTTAAAAGTCACAAGCGAAACAGCAGCTGAGATTTCGATTTTCAATATGCTCGGCGAAAAAATTTTACTCGATGTTGATCTCGAATCCATGACGGTGAATTGCAGTCCGCTTAAGCCAGGTATATATTTTCTTGAGTTAACGACTGAAATAAAATCTTACAGATCGAAGTTTATAAAGGAGTGATTGGCCCATTCGCCAAATTCCCATAAACAACCAAACCGGATTCTTTTATATTTGCGTTTGACGGTTTTCTGCTCTCATCAAGTTCCTGTTTAATTTGATTTAGATTTTTAATTTAAGTAAGATCGCCGATGATTACCTCACACTTAAAAAATTTACCGCGATGAAAAAATGGATACTTCTTTTTTTTCTTCTGCGAAGTGGAGAAAAAATGATCCGTACTCTTTGTTCTCCAACTGAAGTAGACTGTAAAAGTTTAACCCCCGGATTTTACATCCTCGAACTGGTTTCAGAAGAAATAAAAATTCAAATTTCATTTATGAAGCAATAAAGTCATGCGACCAAAATTAGTTTTCAAATTGTGCATCTTGATTCCGATGACCTTTGGCACTGCTGTAAGCCAGGTTCCGGGTGAATGGGTTTGGATTCATGGAGACAGCACCGCCAATGGACTTGGCACGTATGGTACTCAAGGCGTACCGGATCCTTTGAATTGTCCGGCTGCTGTTTATGAGCCAGCTGAATGGCAGGACGCCGCAGGAAATTTTTGGTTGTTTGGTGGAGAGACCAACTCAAATCATTTCACCGATGTTTGGAAATATGTACCTGGAACAAATGAATGGACATGGATGAAAGGTCCGGGAGTGCCCAATGATGCCGGTTTCTATGGAACGTTAGGTGTTTCATCGCCTATCAACTCTCCTCCATATCGAGGGTATGGATCCGCTTCGTGGATAGATTTAAATGGAAACTCGTGGATCTTCGGAGGACGGATAGCAGGAGGAGGATTTTACAATGATCTTTGGAAGTATGATCCGATGATCAATGAATGGACGTGGATGAAGGGAACAAGTCTGCTTAACCAGGCAGGAGTCTATGGTACTATAGGAATTCCGGATCCATTGAATCATCCGGGGGCGCGGTCAGAAGTAGTAGCTGCATGGGCGGATAACAGCGGCAACCTGTGGCTGTTTGGCGGTTATAATAATGCTGGTCAGGGATTCAATGACTTATGGCGATATAACATCCTTACCAATGAATGGACATGGATGAAAGGATCGCAGTCAATGAACCAGCCTGATACCTATGGTGCCAAAGGAATTGAAGCTCCCGCCAATACACCCGGTGCGCGGCAGGCATATGCGCATTGGTATAGTACCGATAATTTTATGTGGCTATTTGGTGGTGGTGCTTCTTTTAACGGAAATAAAAATGATCTCTGGAGATATAATCCACTTACCAATAACTGGACGTGGATTTCTGGTACGAACCTTATGAATTCATCAGGCAGCTATGGGACGAAGTGTATCGCAGATTCTAACAATGTGCCTCCATCCAGGCTTGAAAACCGTGCTTGTTGGTATGACAAAAATGGAAACTTCTGGTTTTTCGGAGGCCTTGGCAATGGAAGTTATAATGATTTATGGAAATACTGTCGTGCCGAAAATATCTGGATCTGGGTCAGCGGCAGCAACACCAGCAATGTCACGGGAAGCTGGGGAACGAAAGGAGTTTCAAGTCCTATGAATGAACCGAGTGGACGCATGGGGTCTATCGGATGGCAAAATAAGGATTCCATGCAGCTGTATTTATTCGGCGGGGATATACCATTTGCACACAATGATTTGTGGAAGTTTACAATTGACACCACTTGTGCAACGTGTCTCAACGTCCTCACAGCTGCATTTTCATCCACTAATAATATTTGTCCGGGAACCTGTATCAGTTTCACCAACCTCTCCCAGAATGCAACATCGTACACCTGGATTTTCCCCAATGCCATTCCGCCTTCCAGCACCGATGTCAATCCTTCTAATATTTGTTATGCAAATCCGGGCAATTACGATGTTACATTAATTGCAACCAATGCGACAGGAAGTGATACGCTCACCCTTTCAAATTATATTACTGTCTACCCTCAGCCGCTTCCGCAAGGAATTCTGCAAAGCGGTGATACACTCTTTGCAAACGCGGGAGCCGTTTTATACCAATGGTTTTATAATGGAAATCTTATCCCGGGAGCAACTAACTATTTCTATATCGCACAAGCAAGCGGAGACTACAACGTTGTTGCAACTGATGAAAATGGATGTGAAGTGGAAGCGGTGATCAATAACGTTCTGGCTCACGCGCAGTTCGCAGGTGGCAAATGGCAGTTTGCAATATTCCCTAATCCGGTTTCGGAAACTTTAACCGTTACAAGTTATCTGTTATCCGGAACAGCCGGAGAGATTTCTATTTACAGTATGATGGGAGAAAAAATAATTTCAATATCCGTATTATTGCATCCGGATGCAGAAATTGATGTGCGTAGCCTTGCTCAAGGACTCTACTACCTTGAATTCTACACTTCAGAAAAAACACTGCGAACAAAATTTATAAAAGAATAATGCTTTATGAAAAGCTTTCTGATCTCACTCATCGTTTGTTTTTGTTTGATCACTCCATTGGCCTCGATGGCATCACATGGAGCCGGAGCCGAATTACGCTACGAACATCTGTCAGGAAATGACTACAGGTTTTATTTTACCTTTTATAGGGATTGTGCTGGAATCTCTGTAAATAATTTCTATACAATTTATGGCACATCTGTTTGCGGAGGAAGTATTTCCCTTACAGTTGACTCGGATTCTACTGTACATGTGAGTCAGCTGTGCGCGGGATTGGATGATCAATGTAACAATTTCAACAGTCTTTACAAGGGATTTGAGGCATCCTACTTTCATGGAGATGTAACAATTCCTTCCCTATGCAGTCTTTGGACATTTGGAATTTCTCCAATATGCAACAGGAATCAATATATCACCAACCTTGTAAGCCCAACTATGGAATGTTTATATGTTGAAACCAAATTGAACAATGACAGTGGATTACAAAACAGTTCTCCTGTTTTTACAGCGCTGCCATTTTTTCAATTGTACAACCAGGTTCAATACCTTCACTTGTATGCACAAGATCCTGACGGGGATTCGTTGGCATTTGAAATGTACACACCACATAGCAGTGCGACAGCTGACGTGCAATACAGCGTAGGGCTGTCAGCATTCCAGCCCGTGACATATGCCGTTCCTGCAGATTCCACCACGTTTGATCCGTTGACAGGCGATATTCGTTTCAAGGCCGATGGTGCGCAGGTAACAGTTGTAGCTGTAAGGGTAAATGAATTCCGGAACGGGATTTTTGTCGGGAGTGAAGAACGCGACATAGAAGTAATTTTTAATAATAGTACAAACCGTGCACCAATTGCATCCGGCATAAACGGAAGCCTTACTATCTTCACCACACATATCTGCGCGGATTCTCTTTTCACATTTCATATCAATACTATAGATCTTGACGGCGACAGCATCCGTATGCTGTGGCAAAATAGTATTCCGGGAAGTACAATAAATCTTTCAGGAGTGAACAACCAAATAGCAAATTTCAATTGGCAGCCAACCGCATCCGACATAAGCGCAGTACCCCATACTTTTATACTGTATGTTACCGACAGCGTATGCCCGTTTGTTTATTTCAATTCCTATCAATACAGGATTTATGTCGATAGCTGTTTTGTTATTCCGGTGGCTTCATTCACCTCTCCACAAGATGTTTGTGCAGGCTCTTGCATTTCCTTTACAAATCTTTCTGTGAATGCTTCATCGTATCAATGGTATTTCCCCGGATCGATTCAGGATACTAGTTCGCTTCCCGATCCGCCAGGAATTTGCTATCCCACTAGTGGCAATTACGATGTCCAATTAATTGTCGGCAATTCAACCGGTAGCGACACTTTGCTTTTCCCGAATTATGTTACTGTCTATCCAACAGCACAGGCACAATCCATCACACAAATTGGTGACTCACTTTTTGCAATCCAGGGAGCTGCAACATACCAATGGTATTTAAATAATACTATTATAGCTGGTGCTACTGATTATTTTTATTTCGCAACAGCAAACGGAAATTATAAAGTAGTTGCAACAGATAGCAATGGATGTGAATCGGAAGCCGTAATCACGGAGGTAATTGTCGGCCTCAACGAATTGGAAGCGGACAAATTCCAGATGATCATATTCCCGAATCCGGTGAAAGATAAGTTAGAAGTCAGAAGTTTGGAATTTGGCGAAACAGCAGCTGAGATTTCTATTTACAATGTGATTGGCGAAAAAATTTTACTGGAAACCGATCTCGGATCAATGACTGTGAATTGCCAGTCACTTAAGCCGGGAATTTATTTTCTGGAAGTTTTTTTAAAAGATAAATCTTACCGGGGCAAATTCGTGAAAGCCGATAAATAACTGCAAGAACCGGCTGAAATATCAGAAACAAGAAAGCCACCCTATCCGGATGGCTTTCTTGTGATTTATGACTTGTGACTTATTATTTTACTTCATCACATAAGAACTTGCGCCGGCAAGATTCCCATCAACGAATGCTTCAATGAGATACGTTCCTGCAGGGAACATCTTGTCATTCTGCTCTTCATAAGGAATGCAGATGTTTTGCTTCGAGCCGGTATAAGCAATCGTTGTGCTTGACGTATAAAGAATTTCTTCGCCACTGGCCATCTTAAATGTATTGCTGCCTTCGCTCCTGTTGCCCATAACCTTTCCGCCCGGTTCAGTGATCTTCACATAAACAGTTCGCTCCCCGGGTTTTGCAATTTTATTATCGAGCAGGTCGAAACAGATATTAAACTTGTGTGTGCGTTTTGCAAGCGACGTCTCTACAAATTTTCCGGAACCTTTGCGCTTGAACGACTGGGTTTTGAAATATTCAGCCTTCAGTACAGAAGCGGTGTTTACAGTAGATTCCAGGTTGTGGGAAAGCGTTTCAACCGTACTTGTCAATTGCTGCTTCTCTTCTGTAAGCTGTTTGTTGGCAGTGAGCAGGGAATCGATTTTATTCAGGTATTCATCCCTGAGTATTTGCAGGTCGGCGAGCTGCTTTTTCAAGTCCTCATTCATTGCCATTGCATTCTTGTTTGAGCGGGTAATGGTCTTGATGCGGGCTTCCATGTCCGTAATCTTGCCGTTTGCCTCATTCAGCAAGCTGTCGAGGTTGGCTGAAATCCCCTGGTACTTGTTCAGTTCACTCTTGGTCTCGGACAGTTCCTTTTCAACATTCACCCTTTCGATGATAAGCGTGTCCACTTTTTCCTCATAAGAGTTGATCGTGGTTGTGTGATTGCGCCACTGATAGATATTCAGAATGGCAGAAATTAAAAGTAATACGATCCAAAGAGTGCCTTTGCTCTTTTTTTGATCTTCGTTGTTTTCCATTTGTTTGGTATTTATTGGTTTGAGTTATTGCTTGGTAAATGTAATATGTCTTCCATTCATTGAGCCATTTTCACCAAAAAATTGTTTCTTTCTTTTAAACCAGCCCAATATGATGGTTGGACTTTGGAAAAAAATGGGTGGCTCCGTATGTTCCTTTTTGATGTTGCGTGAGGGTGAATGTGGAACGAAAATCAAAACACAGTGTTACAATGCTGAAAAAATATTTTTCTGCTCTTTATTTATTAGTCTGGCAGAAGTATCTTCATCGAAATTTTTCATAATGAGTAAGCGGAAAAAGCAAGAGGCGAATCCTTTCAAGAGTTTCCTGGCAGGAGAGATCTACAAAATTTTTAACCGCCATCCGAATAAGACTTTCAACTACAAGCAGCTTTCACAGCTCATCAAACCGCTGGCAATCGAGTTCATCAAAAAACAATTGCCCGGCTATGCATTCATTGAAAATATACATGAAGAGCTGAAAGAGGGCATCATTGCAATGCTTTCAGATCTTCATTCCAAAGGCGAACTGATCGAAACCGAAAAGGGTAAGTTCAAACTCAAGCCGCAGCATGCCTATATGGAGGGGATCATCGACATAAAAGCCTCTGGTGTTGCTTACCTTCTTAGCGAAAACGATGAAGATGATATAGAAATCGCCCCGCGAAATGTGAAAAATGCTTTGAATGGCGACAGGGTAAAAATTTACCTCTATGCCCGCCACAAGCACCAGCGCATGGAGGGAGAAGTGGTTGAAGTTTTAAAACGCGCCAAAACGGAATTCGTCGGGAAGGTTCAGCTTAGCGGGAAGTTTGCCTTTGTGGTACCTGACAGTCCCCGCATGCTTGTAGATATATTCATTCCGGACGACAAAATCGGGAATGCCAAGCAGGGTCAAAAAGTCGTTGCTGAAATGATCGATTGGCCCAAAGGCGCCAAGAACCCGGTTGGTAAAATCAAAACCATTATCGGGTGGCCGGGAGAAAACGATGTGGAGATGAACAGCATCCTTGCGGAGTTTGGATTTCCGCTTGAGTTTCCTGAACGCGTTGAAAAGGAAGCTGATGCTATAGCTGAAAAAATTGACCCGAAAGAAATTGCAAAGCGGAAAGACTTTCGTGCCGTCACAACCTTCACGATTGATCCCATCGATGCAAAAGATTTTGATGATGCCCTTTCGTTTCGCAAGCTTGAAAACGGAAACATAGAAATCGGTGTGCACATTGCCGATGTTGCCCATTATATTCGTCCGGGCAGCTTCCTCGATAAAGAAGCCTATGAACGGGGAACTTCTGTTTATCTCGTTGACCGCGTGATCCCTATGCTTCCTGAAAAGCTCAGCAACGGCGTGTGCTCGCTTCGTCCCATGGAAGACAAGATGTGTTTCTCTGCAGTTTTTGAAATGAATGATAAAGCACAAGTGCTGAAGCAATGGTTTGGAAAAACCATCATTCATTCCAATAAGCGTTTTCACTATGATGAAGCACAGGCAGTAATTGAATCAGGGACAGGACCTTTTGCTGAAGAAATTCTCGTACTCCATGATCTCGCCAAAAAGCTTCGTGCAGAGCGATTTAAAAAAGGAGCCATCGCCTTTGAAAAAGCCGAAGTAAAATTCAACCTCGATGAAAAAGGAAAACCGATTGGAGTTTACCTGAAAGAAAATAAAGACGCAAACAAACTCATTGAAGAATTCATGCTGCTTGCAAATCGCAGCGTAGCTGAATGGGCGGGAAAAACGCACCAGCTGAAAGGGGAAAAACAAAATAAGAGTGACAAGCGCAAAACGCAGGTTGCTGTCGGGGCGCGCGCCTTTGTTTACCGCATTCACGATTCGCCGGTAAGCGAGAAGCTTCAGAACTTTGCGCGCTTTGCAGGGAAGTGGGGTTATAAACTTAAGATAGATAACGACAAGGAAATTGCTATGTCGCTGAACAATCTCATGAGTAACCTTCGTGGGAAAAAGGAACAGAACGTCCTTGAACAACTGGCTGTGCGCACCATGAGCAAAGCAGTTTACACGACGGAAAACATCGGTCACTACGGTCTTGCATTCGATTACTACACGCATTTCACCTCACCGATCAGGCGTTATCCCGATGTGCTCGTGCACCGCTTGCTGGAATATTACCTGCGCGGCGACGAAAGCGCTGATACGGAGTTGCTGGAAGTACAATGCAAGCACAGCACACAGATGGAGATCCGAGCTTCGGATGCCGAACGCGCTTCGATCAAGTATAAGCAGGTTGAGTTCCTGCAGGATAAAATCGGCCAGGTGTTCGATGGCATCATCAGCGGCGTTACCGAATGGGGACTCTTCGTGGAAATTGTAGAAAATAAATGCGAAGGGATGGTAAGATTGCGCGAACTCGATGATGACTTCTATGAATTTGATGAAACCAACTATTGCGTTGTGGGTGCCCGTACCAAAAATAAATACACCATGGGCGATACCGTAAAAATCCAGGTACTGAAGTGTGACCTTCTGCGCAAGCAGATTGATTTCAAGATGATCACGGACGCTGGAGGCGTCAACGGTATTCCTCAACGACAAAAGTTTTCAAACGATGGAAACCGGCCACCGAAGCGGAAAGATAAAGGACGAGAAACTGAAAGAGGAAGGTCGAGGGGCGGTGACAGACGGAAGAAAAAAAATTACCGGTAGTTTAACCTGACTTTTACTTTGTGTTTCCTCGCGTCTTTGTGCCTTAGTGGCAGGAGTTAATAGACCACAAAGTCTTCATGAAGATTAATCAAATCAACTTCCAATGAAAATATACACAATCATATTATTGTTATTCGCCCTTTCATCCTGTGCGCTGAAAGTGAACCAAAGTGAAGCGAAAAAAGTTGCCGAAAGTCTGCTTACAGATTTAAAGGAAGGCCGATATGACAATATCGATGAGTATTACACCGATCTATCAAACGAAAGTGAGCCCCGTGAAAAGAAAATCGAACGATTCAAGCAGCTGGAAGAAGTAACAGGTCGCATAAAGTCATATGAATTCATAAATGCCAATGAAGAATATGACAGCGACAAAGGACTAAATCAATTGACTTTGAAGTACAAGGTGTTTTGCGAAAAAGTAACCGTGCAGCAAACATTTCTTTTCATCAATGATGAAGGTGACAGCAAGATCATTTTTCAGAACATCGAAAATTTAAAATAAAATTTTATCAACGAAATACCCTGCCTGCGTGACGCAGTCAGGCAGGGAATTCATTTCGAAGATGCGAATCAGTTTCGCAAGCATGAAAAAAATATTTTACTTAAGTACCTGCAGCACCTGTGAGCGCATATTGAAGGAAGTGAAACCGGGAAAGGATTTCATTATGCAGGATATCAAAACCGAACCCATTACACCTGCGCAGATTGATGAAATGAAAAAGATGGCCGGCAGCTATGAAGCATTGTTCAGCCGGATTGCATTGAAGTTTCGCGGTTGGGGATTGAATAAGATGAAGCTCACCGAAAAAGATTACAGGAAATATATTCTGGAAGAATACACATTTTTGAAGCGGCCTGTCTTTATCATTGGCGATAAAATTTTTGTTGGGAATTCTCCGAAGAATGTAGCTGCTGTTAAAGAAGCATTGAGCTAGTGCGGGCGGGACGTATGTGCCGATCACTCACAGTGTAGTCGGGACGTCCGTCCCGACAAGGAATAGCGAAGATTGAGCTCAATGGCTGATTCACAATCCCAGTACGGACACGCATGCTGACAAAACTGATCTTTACTTTTATTATTTCAGATGTATGAAAAAAATAAACGGCCTAAAATTGCCCAATGGGCTTACGACATAGAAATGCACTTTCAGATTATCCTTTACGGTTGGGCAGCCACTTGTGACAGGTTGTGGTAACAAACTTCCGTAATTAATGTCAGGACGAATGTCCTGACTCCACTACTAGTGTGGCCGGGTCAGTACATCCTGACGCCACTCATATAACTATTCTTCGCACCTTTGTGCCTCACATAAGTTTGTGACACACACTTCCCGCGCACACCTTTACCTTTTTATTTCCCAGGTCATCTACGCCATCACCTTCGTAGTTGCGAAAGTGCTGATGCGGGACCACATCGGCCCCTTTGCACTCGTGCTCCTTCGCGGACTGGGAGCAGTACCTCTCTTCTGGCTGACAGATGCTTTGTTCATCAGGGAAAAAACTGACAAAAAAGATTTGCCCAGATTATTCCTGCTTTGTCTTTTTGGAGTAACCATCAACCAGACACTTTTCATCAAAGGGCTTAGCCTGACTTCTCCCATCAGCGCAGCCATCATGATGATCACAACCCCGATACTCGTCCTGATCGTTGCTGCCGTCCTCATCCGCGAAAAAATTTCGTGGATGCGTACGTTCGGAATCGTCATCGGTTTTGGAGGCGCCGCCATGCTCATGCTCAACAGCGGCATCTCTGCATCTGGCGGTAAGGAAGACAGTCCTCTTGGTGATCTCATGATTTTCATCAATGCTTTAAGCTGGGGAACATACCTGGTATTGGTAAAACCACTGATGAAAAAGTATCACACCGTCACCATTCTGCGTTGGACTTTTACGTTCTCCATGATCTTTATTCTGCCGATCGGATACACACAACTCACAGAAGTAAAATGGGAAATGTTCACACCTTATATGTATTCATTGCTATTCTTTGTGATTTTCTTTACCACTTTCCTGGCATACCTGCTGAATGTTTATGCATTGAAAGAGCTGAGTCCGTCGGTAGTAAGTGCGTATATCTACCTGCAGCCCGTGCTTACAGCTATCATTGCAGTGAGTACGGGAAATGATTCCATCACGCTGATGAAGGTTGTTGCAGCCCTGTTTATTTTTGCCGGCGTTTATTTCGTAAGCAGAAAGGTGGAAGCAGTTGACCCATCGTGATTACCCCTTCGAATAACGAATGGAATCCAAGGAATAACCGAATTGCGAATTCGCCGATTAGTAATTCGCATATTCGTTTGGGTGTATTCGTTATTAGCTGGGATAATGTAAAGCTAACTAGGTTCGAGGAATCTGCTATTTTTTCATAGGTTTGCGATCTAAATTTTCTCCCCATGATTCGTTCCATGACAGGCTTCGGAAATGCTGTCCTTGAATTCGGCAGCAAAACCATTTCTGTCGATATCCGTTCGCTCAACAGCAAATTTTTTGACCTCACTTTGCGTGTCCCTTCAGCCTACAAAGAAAAGGACATGGAGATACGGACCTTGTTAGGGCGAGAACTTGAAAGAGGAAAAGTAGAAGTATATATCAGCATTGCTTCTTCCGAGCCTCAAAGGAAATCGCTGATCAACAAAGACATCGTAAGGCAATATTATTCTGAGCTTAAAAACCTTTCAGAAGAGATGAACCTCAGTGCAACAGATTACATGTCAGCAATCCTTCGTCTGCCCGATGCATTGAACATGGAAGAAGTACATTTCGATGAAGAAGAATGGGGACAGCTCAACGAGGCATTGCAGAAAGCATTAAAAGCCTTCAATGAATTCCGGAACAAAGAAGGAAAGTTCATGGAAAAAGACTTACGTGACCGCATTGATGCAATTGAAGACAACCTGAAAAAAATTGAACCGCTTGAAGCCGGCCGGATCGAAAACATCAGGACCAGGCTTGATGATCAATTGAAGGAAAGTGCTGCAAAAGATGCTGTCGACAAAAACCGTTTCGAGCAGGAAGTCCTGTATTACCTTGAGAAGATGGATATTTCGGAGGAAAAAGTGCGGCTGCGCAGTCACTGTAAATATTTTCTCGAGACGATGAATGACCCGCAGAGCAATGGAAAGAAAATTGGATTCATCACGCAGGAAATGGGACGCGAGATCAATACACTCGGCGCAAAAGCGAATGACGCTGCCATGCAGAAATTTGTCGTGCAGATGAAAGACGAGTTGGAGAAGGTCAAGGAGCTGATGATGAATATCCTTTAATGCACAATGCATAATGCACGATTCACAATTAAAACATAGAGGGATTGAATTTTACATTTTGTTTTCTGCATTGTGCATTGTGCATCGTGAATTGTGCATTATGCATTGTGAATTATGACCGGAAAATTGATTTTATTTTGCGGGCCTTCAGGAAGTGGTAAGACTACCATTACAAAACACCTGCTCGAAAAATTTCCGCAGCTGAGGTTTTCTGTTTCTGCTACTACCCGTGCAAAAAGACCAAATGAAGTTCATGGCCGTGATTATTATTTTATTTCCGTTGACGACTTCAAAAAAAATATCAAGCTGGATGCATTCGTTGAGTGGGAAGAAGTTTACAGGAATATTTTTTATGGAACCCTGAAATCGGAAATACAGCGCATCTGGAATGAAGGAAAGGTAGTGGCCTTTGATGTAGATGTTGAAGGCGGACTGAATATCAAAAAACTTTACGGTAATAATTTATTGGCCGTGTTTGTAAAACCGCTTTCGGTGGAAGTGTTGAGGAAGCGGCTTGCTGAAAGAAATACTGAGTCGCCTGAATCACTTGAAACGCGCATTGCAAAGGCCGAGCATGAAATGTTGTATGAAAGCAAATTCGACCACGTGATTTTAAATGACACGCTGGAACATGCGCTTGAGCTTGCAATAAAATTAGTCAAGGACTTTCTTGGTAGTGAAGTTAAAACTTCACGGGTCAGGTAATTACCCCATCGAATAACGAATGAAGTCGATACGAATATACGAATTACAAATAACCACCAATGACTGCCCGCCGTGGCGGAGTTAACGGATAACGATTAACGGATAACGATTCAATGCGCATCGGACTCTACCCAGGTTCTTTCAATCCAATCCACATTGGCCACATGGTCATTGCAGGTTACATGGCTGAGTTCGCCGGGCTGGATGAAGTATGGATGGTCGTTTCTCCCAGGAATCCGTTGAAGCTTACGAACGACATGCTGCAGGATTACCACCGTCTTGAGCTGGTGAAGCTTGCCATTGGCGACAATAAAAAAATCCGCGCAAGCGATGTGGAGTTCAAGCTGACAAAACCAAGCTACACGATAAATACCGTTCAACACCTGAAAGAAAAATTTCCTTCAGATGAATTTGTTCTGATCATCGGTGAAGACAACCTCGGCACGTTCGACAAATGGAAGGACTACGAAGAGCTTTTGAAACTGTGCATGGTGTATGTTTATCCAAGGCTGAACGTGGAGAAAACAAAATTCCATGTGCATCCCAAAATCAAGCTGGTGAAAGAAGTTCCCGTAATGGAAATCTCGGCAACATTTATTCGCGAGAGCATAAAAAATAAAAAGGATGTACGCTACATGGTACCCGAAGCCGTCTGGATCCGTATTGAAGAAGCGGGGTTTTATCAATAATTGAATACAGTGGAAGCTCAGGTGCAACTTCAAAGTGCCTCAAAAACCAGGTTATATATTGTAGCCGGGGGATTGCTGTTTTTTATTATTTATCTTTTATTGTCATGGATTTGGTATAAAGAACGGATGCTGCAGGATGACGCTCCCTATTACATCGTCAATCTGGTCCAGCGGCAAAAAATTTCATTTGAACATGCTCGTTACAGCACATTTTTCATTCAATGGATACCGTTTTGTTTTTTGAAAGCCGGGGCGGGACTAGAATCCATTACCCGAAGCTATTCCCTCGCATTTGGTATTTACTACCTGTCCCTGTTTTTAATTGCAGTTTACGTATTGAATAATTTGAAAGGAGCATTATTGCTCATTCTGTTTTTGTGCATTTCTGCCGGGCGAGATTTTTTTCTACCCGTGGGAGAATATCAGCCTGCCATGATAACAACCACCATTTTATTCGGAGTTAATCTTAAAGCCGGCTCTCAAAAATGGATTAACAATTTTATAGTTATCATTTTCCTTCTTGTTCTTATTACTAATTTCCATTTGATCGGTGTAATGGCAGCTACGTTAATTATAACCTGGAATTTTTTTAGAGATGATAAAAGTTCCCGTAAATATTGGCTTTATCTCTTTTTCATTTTGCTTGCTATTGCACTTGTCCGATCATTATTGACACCTCGGGATGATTATGAAAGCGATAAGCTGGGAGCTATATATAAATTGCCTTTCTACCTTACCCATCCCAGGAAATTAAGTAGTCTTCTAATAGTTATAAAATTCTTCACAAATCATTTCCCGCAGGTCCTTATTGCTTTCGGGATTTCAATACTTCTGCTTCTTTGGCAAAAAAGAATTTTCGGTGTCCTTCTATTGCTGGGATTAGAATGTGTGCTCCTGCCAATTTTAGGAATCGTCCATGGCATTAACATTGAATTTGTTTTATCCGGCAGTTATTTTCTCCTGATGATAATTCCAATGTTGATACCGATAATCAACTTCATGTTTTCAGGCAAGCGATTGATTTTTCTTTCCACGGGTATTGTCGTTTCTATAACCCTTTGTGTCTTTAATTTAGCTCGCGAGCATAAGCATTTCAAAAAGAAGACGGATTATTTTAGCGCGCTCATTGAAAAGGGAAGAGCCTTACCGGAGCATAGGTACATTATTGATAACGATAGTCTGCCGGCATTCATTGGGAATCACTGGCCACTGCCTTTTCAAACCCTTATACTTTCCTCTCTCCATGGTCCGGAATCATCCGTTACATATATTTCAGGCGAAACGACGGATAGCTATGATTCCTTTCTTAATAATCCAGGCAACTTCCTTGGACCGGCATGGTGGCCCGGCATGTTTAATTATCCTGAGACTAAGCTCCCCGAGAGGTTTTTTAATTTACCGAACAAAGGCTATCGAAAGCTTTCAACTATTCAATCCGGTTTTTGAAAATGTTGCATCCGCCGCTGCACTTCGTCACCTTTCACTTAGTCACTTAGTACTTACCTTTGCCCAATGCCTCTTTTCTTTTCACTAGAAGAAAAAAATTTTCAGCTCGCCGTTTGGAAGATGGATGAAGACCTGGATGAACTGCTGCATGAGTCTTCTCTTTCTGCAGCAGATCTCGCCCGTGCGAATTCATTCACGCATGCTGCAAGAAAAAAAGAATGGATCTGCATTCGTCTCTTGCTGAAAAAACTCAACTGGAATTTTTCGATCGGCTACCATGAATCCGGAAAACCATTTCTCGAAAACAGCATGGCGCATATTTCCATTTCCCACACGAAAGATTTTGCGGGCCTCATCATTTCAGATTACTCCGTCGTCGGCATAGACCTGGAACGCATCAACCCCCGAATCGAAAAGATTGCTCATAAGTTTGTATCAAGCGAAGAAGAAAAAATGCTTGCGGGGGAAAACCACCTGGAAAAACTATTTGTAATCTGGGGGGTGAAGGAAGTCCTTTTCAAAATGCACAGCATAGGCGAGTTGCTCTTCAAAGAACACCTTGCAGTAATGCCTTTTGAATTTCAGTTGCCCGGACAAGCAAATGCAAGAATATCAAAAGATGTGTTTCGGAAAAATTTTTCACTGAATTATAACATGAAGGGTGATTTGCTGATGACGTGGTGCGTGGAACAAGTAAACAGCCGTCCTTAAGGTCATTCAAGAGATTAAAAAAAACCAGGAATTGGAAATGGTAGCTGGGAATGGCAACTGCCAACTGGGAAATAGTAAATGGAAAATGGTAAAGGGGAATGGCCAATAGCCAAAAGCCAATAGCCAATTGTGCTCCCGATAGCTATCGGGAGTGAATTCTGCATTACCTTTACCCAGCCATGAGTGTGTATTCCAAACTTATTTCTGCACGGAAAGAATCGAAAAAACTTTTTGCAGTTCTCGTTGATCCCGATAAAACGGATTCAAGATCAGCAGAAAAACTTGCGCTTGCTTCCGCTGAAGCGGGTGTGGATTTTTTATTCGTCGGCAGCAGTTTGCTTTTAAACGGAACGCTGGATGAATGCCTGAAAACACTTCGCAAGCATTGCAATATTCCACTCGTGCTTTTTCCAGGAAACACGATGCAAGTGAGCCATCATGCCGATGCAATTCTTTTTTTGTCGCTCATCAGCGGACGAAATGCCGACATGCTCATCGGGAAGCAGGTGCTTGCTGCCCCGATTTTGAAATCGAGCAAGCTGGAAATTATTTCCACCGGTTACATGCTCATCGATCCCGGACATTTGACTTCAGTTACCTACATGAGCAACACCATTCCAATTCCGCACGACAAAAACGACATCGCAGTAAGCACGGCATGGGCGGGAGAATTATTGGGAATGAAGCTTCTTTACATGGATGCAGGAAGCGGTGCACGGCATACAATCAGCTGCAGCATGATAGAAGCAGTGAGCAAAAATGCAGCACTGCCTTTAATTGTCGGCGGCGGGATCAAAACTCCCGAGAAAGCCCTGGAGCTTTGCACTGCAGGCGCTGACGTAATTGTTGTCGGCAACTCAATTGAAAACGATCCTGGAATCATCACCGCTATGGCTGATGCTGTTCATTCATTCCAGGTGTCGTAATTTTTTCCCGCATAAAAACATTCCTTATCTCCAAACTTATTTGATATTTGCCTCATGTCGATCTTTGGACTTGAAATTACATGGGTAGAATTCTTTGGAGTTATCTTCAACCTGCTTGGCGTTTGGCTCACCATTAAGAAAAGCAGGTTTTGCTTTCCGGTGGGAATTATTGGTGTCGCCCTCTATGTAATTTATTATTTCCAGATCAAACTCTACGCCGATACCCTGCTGCAGGTATTTTATATTGGCCTGCTTGTATATGGCTGGATGCAATGGAAAAAAACAAATGATAACAATGCGTTTATTGTCACAAATGTTCTGCCGCGACAATGGTTATTGTTGTCATTCATTTGCGTCGGGGGAACCTTGCTCATCGGTACGGTATTCCATCTTTTTACGGATGCCTCAATCCCCTACCTCGATGCATTCCTTACCTCGATGAGTTTAATTGCACAGTGGCTCATTGCAAAAAAGAAACTGGAGAACTGGCTTATATGGATCGCTGCCGACGTGATTTATGTTGGCGTGTTCATTTTCAAAGAATCATATCCAACTGCGATCCTCTATTTCATTTTTATCCTTCTTGCCGTTGCCGGTTACTTTAACTGGAAGAAAAGAGCTGTTATTATAAAAGATCTGGCTTCGGGCATTACTCCTTCTAATAACCCCGCCTGAATGACTAAGTCGGGCAGGGAATAGGATCCAACGTATATGCGAATTGCGAATCAGTGAAGAATTATATTTATAAATATTTGAAGCACTTATCTTTATTTGTATTTCGCATATACGTTGGGTTTCATTAGCTATTCGAAGGGGTAATAACCAAATTAAAATTGAAACAGGATTTCCAAATTAAAAAACTTGCGCTGATCGGCCCTGAATCTACGGGCAAAACTACTTTGTGCGCCTCGCTTGCTGCACATTTCAAAACAGTGTGGGTTCCTGAGATCTCCAGGAGTTACATCGGCTCACTCGACAGGAAATATACCTTGGAAGATATCGAATACTGCACAAAGGCCCAGCTGAACGGGGAAGAAGAACTTTTAAAAAAAGCAAACAGATTTTTATTCTGCGATTCCGAAATGATCATTGCAAAGGTGTGGTGCGAAGATGTTTTCAAAACCGTTCCGGAATGGATAGAAGATAAAGTCAAAACGAATTTGTATGACCTTCATCTTCTCATGCTCCCAGACATTCCTTTCGAGCATGATAATGTGAGGGAGAATCCGCACCGGCGGGAATTCTTTTATAACTGGTATAAACTGGAACTTGAAAAAAGGAATTTCCCTTATGAAGTGATCGGTGGAGTTGGCGAAGAAAGATTCAGGAATTCAATCGCAGCCATTAGCAAACATTTTCCTTAGAATTCTTGCCACGAAGGCACTAAGTCTCGAAGAAACACAAAGAATAAAATCAAGGGCGATTGGTCCAACCTCAACTTTAACATCAGGAAAGTTCTATAGGAATACGTAACGAACGGCTACACCAAAGTCAATCCATTCCGGTCCTGGATGGTAGAATTCATAAAAAGGATTGCAGTCAATACCTATGGTGAGCGGAAGTTGTTTGATAGGAATGCGATACTCCAGTTGGATAGTTGCATCAACACCGGCTACAAAAACGGATTTCGGATTTCCCTTTTCATCGACATAATATTTTCCCGACCTGTCATGATAGCCATTGTCGTTGGCTGCAGGAAAATACCCGATATGCAAACCTCCACCCAATACCAGGTCGAGGGGAATCTGAATAATTGGAACCTTGAAAGGGATCTGCTTGATATAATAGCCCTTCACCGTATATCCAAAGGATCCGAAGAGTCCATAATATGCATCGAACTGTAAACCTGTTGCCTGGTCCGTGTTATAAAAATGCTTGAAGGTTGCCCCGAAATCAAAACGCCCGACACGAAAACCAACGCCCGTGTAGTAACGTCTTGCAGAAGCCATCAGGGTGCATGACAGCAGCAAAGCAATAAGTAAATATTTTTTCATCCCGTTGTGTTTCCCAAAAAAACACGGGCAAGTTACAATTTTCCTGACTCTGCCAAATTGTTTTTACATTCGCACCGTCTTCTTGGGGTGTCCAGGAGTATCGTACTTCCGGACTGAGATCACACCCGTAGAACCTGACCAGGATTGCACCTGCGTAGGGATTGAAGGTAGAACGATTTTTTCCTGCCAATACCTCATTGGCCGGTATTGTTTAACGCAGTAAAATAGTATCAGTCTTTTTTAAAAGCTGAAAGATTACCTATGAAAAAAATTATTTTCATGTCGGGATTCATCATCCTTGCATGCAATGGATTCGCGCAGCTATCGGGTTTCGTAATTGATGCTTCATCCAAAGAAAAAATACCGGGTGCAGTGGTGGAAATTGAAAATTCATTTTTTGTTTCAGTTACTGATGCCGAAGGAAAATTTTCATTTCCCGGATTCAAAGAAAAACATGCGCTGTTAAAGATTTCTCATGTCGGGTTCGAATCACTTCATACGGAAGCTGCTGTTCCAAACGAGCAGATGGAAATTGCGCTGAATGCCAAAACATATTTGTCGGGCGAAGCTGTTGTAACGGCAACGCGGGCATCGGATAAATCCCCGACAGCCTTTTCTACAGTTGACAAGGAAGCGCTGGAGAAAAAAAACCTTGGACAGGATATTCCGTTTTTGCTCAACACACTTCCTTCCGTTGTCGTTACTTCAGATGCAGGCAATGGCGTTGGGTATACGGGAATCCGGATCCGGGGCAGTGATCCGACGAGGGTAAATGTTACGATCAACGGTGTGCCCATCAATGATGCGGAAGAAAACGGATTGTACTGGGTCGACTTGCCGGATTTTTCTTCTTCGGTTGAAAACATCCAGGTGCAGCGCGGCATTGGCACTTCAACGAACGGCGCAGGAGCTTTCGGTGCCAGCGTGAATATATTATCGCAGGTTGTGAATCCTGTTCCGTATGCTTCACTTGCTGAATCTTATGGATCCTTCAATACCTGGAAAAATACAATTCGTTTCGGTACGGGCTTGCTGAAAAACCGCTTTGCATTTGAAGGACGTTTATCAAAAATAACTTCCGATGGTTTTGTGGACAGGGCCAGCTCTGACCTCAAATCATTTTACCTGAGCGGCGGATATTATGGCACTAAAAGTTCGTTGCGCGCAATTGTATTCAGCGGGAATGAAAAAACTTACCAGTCATGGAATGGCATACCCGAAGCGAAACTGAAAAATGACGAAGAAGCATTGATCTCGCATTATTACAACAACCTCGGCTACCTGTACAACACTGCCGATGACTCCACCAATCTTTTTGCCGGCGATAACAGGACGTACAATGTGTTCACATATAAAAACCAGACCGACAATTACCAGCAGGATTACTACCAGCTTCATTACTCCTATGCTGCCGGAAAGCATACTATGCTGAATGCTGCGCTGCACTATACAAAAGGACGAGGGTATTATGAAGAATACAAATACAACCCGTCTTTTTCTGATTACAGTCTGGGTGATGTTGTCATTGGCGGGGACACGATCACTTCCACAAATCTTATCCGCCAGAAATGGCTGGACAATGATTTTTATGGTTTCACTTTGTCGTCAGTGTATACAACTGATAAACTTGAATTCACTGCCGGTGCCGCAGCCAACCAATATGATGGTAGGCATTTCGACCAAATCATCTGGGCTGAACATGCAAGCAATGGGGCGAAGGATTTTATTTACAACGACAACGATGCGAAAAAAACCGATGCCAATATTTTTGCAAAAGCCATCTACACAATAAACGGCAAGCTTCATTTGTTTGGCGACTTGCAGTATCGCAGTATCGATTATTCATTCTTCGGCTTCAATGAAACATTTGAAAATAAACAGCAGGAAGTTCACCATGATTTTTTCAATCCGAAGGCGGGGCTGTCGTATGATTTCAATAAAATGAGTACGGCATATGCTTCATTTGCTATCGGTCATAAAGAACCCATCCGCGGCGATTATGTGAACAGCACTGAGATGAGCCGTCCCGAACCGGAGGAAATGCAGGACATAGAGGCAGGTTACAGGTTTGCTGGGAACCGGTTTAAAGGGGGCTTCAATTTTTATTATATGAATTATAAGAATCAATTGATCCTGACAGGTGAGATCAACGACGTAGGTGCTTACACCAGGATGAATGTTCCGAATAGCTTCCGCAGGGGTATTGAGCTTGAAGCAGGCGCAAGTATTCTTAAAAACCTTTCTATCACCGGCAACATCACACTCAGCCAGAATGAGATCAAAGAATTCACAGAGTTTGTGGATGCATATGATGTGGATTTCAATTATCTCCCGCAGACAGAAATCAAACACAGCAACACTTCCATTGCATTCTCTCCTGAAGTTGTTTCTTCAGTGACTATTTCCTGGCTGTCCGTTAAAAATCTTTCACTTGATCTCATCACAAAATATGTAGGTGATCAATACCTCGACAACACAGAAAACAATTTGAGAAAACTTGATGCTTACCTGGTGAATGATTTCCTCATCGAATATCATTTTTCATTGCCTTATGTAAAAGGGGTTTCGCTGAAGCTGGCCGTATATAATTTCCTGGATGAATTATATGAAAGCAATGGATATACTTATGGTTATTTCTACGACGGGCAACTCATCCAGGAAAACTTTTATTTCCCGCAGGCGGGGACGAGTGTAATGGGAGGAATTGAGATAGCGTTTTAGGCGTAGCGAGGATGCTACGCCCAGCGAGGGGTTTTAGCAGCCAACAGCCTTTGAAACACATAGGCACATAGATAACATAGAATCAAAGGCTGCTCACATCATCATTCGTCATTCCCTGTTCGGCGTTGGACATTCATAAAGTACTTAATACTTGATACTTTGTACTTATCATTGACTATCGAAAAACAAAAATGATTATATAATCCTGGTTTCTGCTTTCAATCTTAAGGCTACTACAATTGATGCTTTCTATTTCAGTTCTAAAACCATCAAACAAAAAAAAGGAAGAATCTCTTCTCCCTTTTCTCCAATTCAAATCCTGAAAAATATTTTTTAACTGGTCAGCTTGAAGTTTAGTTCTACAACCCTTCCGTTGTCGGAAAAGATAAGCTGGTCAGTGAGGTGCTTCATGAGGAAGATCCCCCGGCCGCATTCCTTTTCGATGTTTTCGGGTGCTGTGGGATCGGGTAAATTATAGAAATCGAAACCGGGGCCCTGGTCGGTAATGGTAAAGCTGAGGTTATGGTTACTCAGGGCATATTTCACGTGCACCTTTTTGGAAGCATCGCCTTTGTTGCCGTGGTAAATGGCATTGGTGACGGCTTCGGTAATGGCTACGAGCATGTTACCAAAAGTATCTTCGCTGATGTTGTAACGGGTACGTACATCATCGATCATCCGTTCGACAGCGCCGAGGGAATCAGGCTGCGAGTTAAGTTCCAGTGTTTGGGTTTCTCCTTCTACGTACATCATTGATTTTCGATGGCTTGAAAATAATCGTTGACTTTTTGTTTGTAGTAGCTGTTAAGTTCGGGCGGAACTGTTCGAAGCAGTTCCATTTCTTTAAGCTTTAATTTCTTATACTCCTCAAATGCGGGAGGGTTACGCTTCTGGTAATTTTTTGCTTCCTCACTTTTCCGCTGCTCATCCTGGTCGCGCTCACGTTCTGCGCGCTCGCTTTCCAGGAGTCTTGTCAGAATTTCCTGCTGACGATTCAGGGTTTCTTCCGTGATGTTTCTGTTTACAATATCCTGTTCCGTTTCCTCCATTTGTTTCTGGATTTCCTGCAGGTTTCCGAGGGAATTTCGTCCGTCCTTATTCTCTTCCATGTTCAGTTTCTGGAGTTGCTCGCGGAGAAATTGCTGCTGAGCAGCCATCTTTGACAGTTGTTCGCTCATGCCTGTACCTTCCCCGGGTTTACCCCGCTTGCCGGGTGTACTGCCGTTTTTCTGCATGGCTTCCTTTGCCTTTTTCATATTCTTGTTAAGTTCCTCCTGCTGTTTTTTCATTTCGGCCAGAGAAGGTTTTTTACCCATGCCACCTGGTTTTTTACACGCACCTTGTCCGGGCTTGCTCTGTGCCTGTTGCTGCATTTGCTCCAATGCTTCGCTCAGCATAAGCGTCAGGTTGTTGATGCTGGTCATGGCAAACTGCTGACGACTGCGTGCCTGAGGTACCATCCTGTCCTCCAGGTTATCGAGGGCCTCATCCATGTTCAGGTTGATGGCGCTGATTTCCTGGTTCACCTTGCTGGCAATGCTGACAACGCGCTTGCTGAGTGCGAAAAGAGAGTCTTCAATCATCTTTGCATCGTCCTTCAGCTTGCGCTGCTGCTGCGACGCCTTGAGGTATTGTGGATTGTTGATGTCCATCGTACGCAACTCCTCCATCAGCTTTTCCTGGTCGAAGGACAGGTGCAGGAGGTTTTCAAGCAATGCCCGTAAAGCATCCATGTCCTCTTCCTGCTGCTCGGCTTCCATGGAGGCCTGCATCTGTTCCATCTTTTTTGCCATCTGATCCATTTTACCGGATGCACTTTTCTGGCTCTTGGATGCCTTGTTTTTCTTTTCGTTTGCTAGTTCTTCTGAGCTTTGTTTCTGATCCTGCGAAATGCTTTCTTCCTCCTGATCAGTCTTCTCCATGTTGTTCTTGTCTTCAAGCGCTTCATTCTTCTTTTCAAGATCATCCATGTCTTTCTTGAACTCATCGAACTGCTTGTTCATCTCATCCTGTTTATCTTTCAGGTCCTTGCTGTCCGTATTTTTTTCCTCTGATTGTTTGCTCAGTTCGTCCTGTTTTTGAGCGAGGTCCTTCAGCTTGTCAATATTGTCCTGGAGCTTTTGCTGGAACTCAAGCTGCTTGAATAATTCCAACGCCCGCTCAAGTTCTTTTTCCATGTCCTTATTGTCCAGCTTCATCTGCTTGAGCTGATCCTGCACATCTTCCTTGTTGGCCTGTTCCATCATCTTCTGCAATTCTTCAAGCAGCTTTTTCATTTCAGGCGTCATCATCTTTTCAAGCAAGGCCTGGAGCTGCTGCTGTTTTTCAAGAAGACTCGGATCGATGGGTTTATACTCGCTCTTCTCTTCGTTGCTTTTCTGGTTTTTGTTCTTCACATCTTCCAGTTTCCGCTGAAGTTCCTGCTGCTTATTGATGAGTTCGCCGGCTTTCTTTTTATCTTCCCACGACATTTCCTTTTTATCCATCAGTTTATTGCTGAGGTCATTCATTTCCCGCTGAAGCTTCTTTGCATCATCAATGCTTTCCTTCAGATCGCTCTTCAGGTCCTGGTTGTTCTTTTCATTCTGCTCGGCAATCTCCTTCATCGTTGGCGCTTTGAAAATCAGCGACTGCGATCGGGTTGATTTCCCTCCATTGATACCGTCGTTGTCAGTCACTTCAAAATAATATTCAATCTCATCTCCCGCCTGGATGTTGATATCTGTCACATCCCAGTAGTGAAAGAACTGGTCAGTGGTGGATGAACGGCTTACACTTAATGGCTCGTTGAATTGCTTTCCCTTATTATTTGATTGTGTACTATCGCTTGATTTAAGAAAATGATAATTGAAAGATAGTTTTGTAAAACCATAATCGTCTTTTACCAAACCTTTGAAGTAGATGCGCTTGCTTGAAAAAGAATCCTTTTGCTGTTCAACATTGATGCTTGGATAGAGGTCAGGGATCACTGAAATTGCATACCGGATTGAGTCGTTGCTCTGCATGAAATGATTCGCTGCATGCACGGAATAGGAATCACTTTTGACAAATCGTTTGGTGTAAGCGAAGCGATTATTTCCGGACTGCTGAGGACGGAGGACGGTATCTTCAAACGAAAGCTCCAGCGACTCGGTATTTTTTGTGTTGAAAATCCAGCTTGCTTTTGTTCCAGCCGGGATGAGAAGGTCACCTGTATTCTTAAGTTTTTCATCCGGCTTCCGGAGGTAGTCAGGATAGTCCAGGGCAATTTCAAAATTCATCAGCACAGGATTTGGCAATGCCTCCAGGGAATATTCCTTTGAATAAAAACCATCGGCAAAGAATCTGAATTCTGCACTCTTCTGAATATTTTTAAACGTGTAATGAAAGCTACTGATATTTTCCTTTTCCAGCTTGAACTGGTTGCCGTCAACTTCAATGAATGCTTCCAGCGGTACTTCATCCCCTTTTATTTTTACATCCACTGTAAAGTCCTGCTGTTGGATGGTGCGGAGACTTTTGTTCTGGAGCTCAAATGCAAACGGCGCCGGTTTTTCAAAAAATGTCCTGTGATCGAGTAAACGTTTTGTGCTGTCCTTAATCAGACTTGGTGCGGTAAACAGTACAACGATCAGCACCAGGAATGGAACAGCTGCATAACGCAAATATCTTTTGTTCTCAGAAAAATTTACGGCCGATACAAACGGCACCGGCTTTAACTCCGATGACTTCTGATTGATTGAAGCAATTAACAAATTACTATTGGCTGCTTCTTGTTTACTGTCCGCCCAGGCGGATTTACTCTCCTCGGCTTGTTTGTTCAACTGCAGCACATTCAACAGCTTATCCTTAACCTCAGCAAAGTGCTGTCCAACAATCTGCGCTGCCTGCTCATGAGAAATGATGTGTCCGATTTTGTAAAGGTGAAAAAGCGGTATGGCCACAAATCTCCAGAGAATGAAAAGTATACCCGTAACAAAAGAATAGAACAGAACGGTGCGCATGGCAGTGCTGAAGTGTCCGGCCGACTCCATCATGGTTACAATCAGGTAGAAAGCCAATCCGAGCGTAAAGGCATAAATCCCCCCACGGATCAGTTGGTTCTTGTAATACTTCCTGATAAAAGCATCCAGTTTGGAAATTAGGTGCTGATAATTGTCCATCTTCAAATAGCCTGTTACGAATATGCCTGTGGGAGAGGGTTTGAGAACTTCAAAGATAGTAAACGTATTTCCTTATAGAGTTGTTTTAAGAATTAAATCCTGGTTTTAACATAAAATTAATTGATAGTTTTGATGTTGCTAGCTGATGAAATTAAGGTTACTTCATTTTTTTATTTTCTCATGGATTTTTTCCCAAGCTCAAAATCCATTGGTCAAAATTTGGGACAAACGCTTTGGAGGTCTCCACCGTGAAGAATTTTATGCGATCAAATCTACAATGGATGGAGGATACATCCTGGGAGGGTTATCAACCTCAGGTATCGGAGGTGACAAATCGGAAGCCTGTTGGGATACGTCAATGATTCCTGATCCGGATTATTGGGTGGTGAAAGTTGATTCTGCGGGTAACCTTGAATGGGAAAAGACCTTTGGCGGAATTGATTGGGATCAGTTTACTGATCTGGCAACAACCTTCGATGGCGGATATAT
>Ga0190274_10000425_pt1 | contig 25768 bp, 23 predicted proteins | sample Popmic531T_FD_133002 | JGI IMG/M metagenome (GOLD analysis project Ga0190274, IMG submission 133002) | Populus adjacent soil microbial communities from riparian zone of Yellowstone River, Montana, USA - 531 T | ecosystem: Environmental > Terrestrial > Soil > Riparian zone | place: USA: Montana... | reverse complement strand
CGTGTCCATGATCGCGGGGATGAAGCCGGCGCCGATGCCCTGGATCGGGTGCGGGCCCGGATCGCCGCCGGAAAGGACCGGCGACAAGGTCGGCTCGACCGCGAACACCTGCAGGCCCGGCCATTCGGCTTTCAGCATCTCGGCGCAGGCGGTGATGTGGCCGCCGGTGCCGACGCCGGTGATCAGCACGTCGATCGGCGAATCGCGGAAATCGGCGAGAATCTCCTTGGCGGTGGTGCGGCGGTGCACCTCAAGATTGGCCGGGTTCTCGAACTGCTGCGGCATCCAGCCGTCGGAAGTCTGGTCGACCAGCTCCTGGGCGCGGGCGATCGCGCCCTTCATGCCCTTTTCTCTGGGCGTCAGGTCGAAGGTCGCCCCATAGGCCAGCATCAGCCGCCGCCGCTCCAGGCTCATGCTTTCGGGCATGACCAGGACGAGCTTGTAGCCCTTGACCGCCGCCACCATGGCGAGGCCGATGCCGGTATTGCCCGAGGTCGGCTCGATGATCGTGCCGCCCGGCTTGAGGGCGCCGGTCCGCTCGGCATCCTCGATCATGGCGAGCGCGATCCGGTCCTTGATGGAGGCGCCGGGATTGCCCCGTTCCTGCTTGATCCAGACTTCGGCGTCGCCGAACAGCCGGTTGACCCGGACGTGCGGTGTGTTGCCGATCGTTTCGAGGATATTGGCGGCTTTCATGGCAGTCCTTTCTCGGCTTGCGGCTTGAGGCCCGCCGCCATGGCGGGAATTTCGTGATCCGGACGGTCCTTGCCGGGCGCCTCGGCAAGCATCTGCGGATCGGGGGCGACGAAGCGGTCCGCTTTGCGTAGCGACGGAAAGGCCCAGGCGCAAAAGCCGGTCACCGCCACCGCCAGGGCGCCGCCGCCGACCACCGCCGCGATCGGCCCGAAGGCGGCGCCGGCCAGGCCCGCGCGGAATTCGCCGAGCTCGTTCGACGCCGAGATGAACAGGCCGGAGACGGCGGAGACCCGGCCGCGCATCGCGTCCGGAGTATGGAGCTGGATCAGCGAGGAGCGGACGTAGACGCTGACCATGTCCGAGGCGCCGAGCACGAACAGGGCGACAAGCGAAAGCCACATCCAGCGGCTTTCGCCGAACACCATCGTCGCCGCTCCGAAAATGCCGACGCAGACGAACATCTTGACGCCGACATTGCGCTTCAGCGGCCAGCGGGTGAGAAAGAGGGCGGTGGTCGCCGCGCCCACGGCCGGGGCCGCGCGGAGCGCGCCGAGCCCCTCCGAGCCGACATGGAGGATGTCGCGGGCATAGACCGGCAGCATCGCGGTGGCGCCGCCGAGCAGGACCGCGAACAGGTCGAGGCTGATCGCGCCGAGCACGATCTTGTTGTCGCGGACATAAGCCAGGCCCTCGACCACCGCCCGGAGCGGATGGGACTTGCCGGCGTCGCCCTTCGGGATCGGCCGGAGCAGAAGCATGCAGGCGAGCGAGACGGCGTAGAGCGTCGCCGACGCTTCGTAGGGAAGGCTGGTCGAGACCGCATAAGCGGCGCCGCCGATCAGCGGGCCGGCCACCATGCCGACCTGCCAGGCGATCGAGTTCAGGGCGATCGCGCTCGGCAGGATCGCCGGCGGCACCAGGTTCGGCGCGATCGAGCCGAGCGCCGGCATCGCGAAGGCGCGGCCGATGCCAAGCAACATTGCGACGAGGAACAGCGGGACCAGCGACATCGCGTCGAGCCAGACGAGAAGCGCCAGCGCCGCAGCGCTCGCCATCTCCATGGCGAGGCTGATCCTGACGATCCAGCGCCGGTCCACCCGGTCGGCGACATAGCCGGCGATAAGCGTCAGCAAAAACAACGGCAGGAACTGCGCGAGCCCGATCATGCCGAGCCAGAAGCTGGCCTCGCCGATGCTCATCGTCCGGCGGGCGATGTCGTAGACGTGGATGCCGATGACGACGACCAGCATGGTGTTGCCGATCGTGCTCGCCAGCCGCGCCGCCCAGAAGGCGCGATAGTCGCGGTACCGGAAGGGCGAGGCTTCGGACATCAGCCCGGCAGTTAGGCCGCTCGGCCTGAGGCTTCAACACCGGTGTCCCGGGAAAGCGCCGTTCGCTCGCCGCGTCCGCCCGGGGCGCAGCTTTCTTCCATCGGCGTCGCCGCGAAGGAAAAAGTCTTGCGCTGGCGCCCTAGTGATTTTCGGTGCAGAAGCGCGTGCGGTGGGCGGGCAAGCGAAGGCGGAGGCTGCGATGGCGCGTCGATTCACCAAATTGCTTTTGTTCTCGGCGGCGGCGGTCACGCTCGCCATTCCGGCATCGACGGCACTGACCGCCGCTCAGACGCCCGAGGCGGCGCGGAGCGACGCGCGGCGCGCCTGGATCAACTTCATGGCGACCTATCTGGAGCAGGAATTCCGCGCCCAGCCCGCTTTCGCGGTCAATCAGGGCCGCCACGAATATGACGGCCAGCTGCCCGACTGGAGCGAGACCGGACTTCAGAACGAAGTCGCTCGGCTGCGGAGCGCGATCTCGGCGGCGCTCGCCTTCGATCCCCGCCAGCTCACCAGCGAACAGAGGTTCGAGCGCGACTATCTGGTCGCCCGCACCCGTGGCGACCTCTTCTGGGTCGAGACCGCCGATCAGCCGCACACCAACCCGGCTTATTACATGAACCACGGGCTCGACCCGTCGGTCTACGTCACCCGGCCCTATGCGTCGGCCGAGACCCGCCTCAAGGCCTATCTCAACTATCTCGGCGAGATCCCGCGCGCGGCGCGGCAGATACGCGCCAATCTGCGCACGCCCTTGCCGCTCAGCTTCATCGATTACGGCAAGTCCGCGTTCGGCGGCTTCGCCGATTATTATCCGGGCGACGGCACCCGCGCCTTCGCCGAGGTCCGCGACCCGCAATTGCAGGCGCAGCTGCGCACGCGTTCCCGAGAGGCGTCGCGCGCGATGCAGGGCCTGGCCGACTGGCTGGAGAGCCAGCGCCGCAACGCGACCCAGGATTTCGCGCTCGGGCCCGACCGGTTCGCGCGGATGCTTCGCGACACCGAGATGGTCGACACGCCGATAAGCGAGCTCGAGGCGATCGGCCGCGCCGATCTTCGCCGCAACCAGCAGGCGCTGCAGGCCGCCTGCGGGCGCTATGCGCCGGGCGCCAGCGTGCCCGATTGCATGGCGCGGATGAATGCGCGCAAGTCCGAGGGCGGGCCGGTCGCCGGGGCGCGACGGCAGCTGGCCGGGCTTCGCGCCTTCATCGCCGAGCACGACCTCGTCACCATCCCGGGCACCGAGGAGGCGCATGTCGAGGAGGCGCCGCCCTATAACCGGCAGAACAGCGCCTATATCGACATACCGGGGCCGTTCGAGCGCGGCCTGCCGAGCGTCTACTACATCGCGCCGCCCGACCCGAGCTGGTCGCCCGAGGTCCAGGCCGGCTTCGTGCCCGGCGAATCGGACCTCCTCTTCACCTCGGTGCACGAGGTCTGGCCCGGCCATTTCCTCAATTTCCTCCACGCCAATCGCTCGTCCTTCACCTTCGGTCGGGTGTTCGTCGGCTATGCCTTCGCGGAAGGCTGGGCCCATTATGCCGAGGAGATGATGTGGGACGCCGGCCTCGGCGACGGCGATCCCGAGACCCATGTCGGCCAGCTCTCCAACGCCTTGCTGCGCGACTGCCGCTTCCTTTCGGCGATCGGCATGCACACGGGCCGGATGACCCAGGAGCAGTCGCGGCGCATGTTCGTCGACCAATGCTATCAGGATGAGGGCAATGCCCGGCAGCAGGCGGCGCGCGGCACCTACGATCCCGCTTACCTGAACTACACGATGGGCAAGCTGATGATCCGTCGCCTGCGCAACGATTATGTCCGCAGCCGCGGCGGCCGGCGCGGCTGGAAGGCGTTCCACGACCGCTTCCTCTCTTATGGCGGCCCGCCGATTCCGCTCGTCCGCCAGCAGATGATGGGCGGCCGGGCGCGGGCGGTCTTCTAAGGAAAGCGGAACAAGGCGGCACCTTCGCCGTTGGTTGCATGCTCCAACGGAGGTTCTCCGAATGCGTATCATGCTTCTCGCCCTCGGCGCGGCCGCGACCGCGCTCGCCACGCCGATCCTCGCCCAGGGCCGCGGCCACGGCCAGGGCCACGGCAACGACAAGGCTCAGGCCGCCGCTCAAGGCGGCCAGGGCGGCGGCAATCGCCAAGCCCGCGGCGCCGGCAATCGCGGCGGCGGCCAGAGCGCGCAGCGCGAGGATCGCGGCGGCGGGCACGGACGCGGCGGCGGTGGCGGCGATCATGCCAGGCCGGATCATGCCAATCGCGGCGCCCAGCACGTCCAGCGGCAGGAAGCGCGCGGCCGCGGCCAGGCGATGAGGGTCGAGAATCGCGGCGAACGTCGCGCCGACAATGCCCGCGACCGGGTCGAGCGGCGCGCGGACCGGGCCCGCGACCGGGTCGAGCGGCGGGCGGTGGTCGTCACGGACCGCGGCGCCATCGTGCGCCTGCGCCGCGATCCGCGCCGGGCCTTCGTCCAGGGCTGCCCGCCGGGCCTTGCCCGCAAGAACAATGGCTGCCTGCCGCCGGGGCAGGCGCGTCGGCTGCTCGCCGAGCGGCCCTGGTACGGCAATTGGTGGGGCTATCCGGACAGCGGCGCCTACCGCTACGACAGCGGCTATCTCTATCGCCTGCAGCCCAACGGCATCGTCGCCGGCTTCATCCCGCTGGCGGGAGGCGCGCTCTGGACCGGCAATCCCTGGCCGGCCAATTATGCCTATGATCCGCTGCCCCGTTATTATGCGGATTATTACGGCTATGACGATCCCTACGACTATCGCTACGCCGACGGCATCGTCTACGGCCTCGATCCCGAGACCGACACGATCCGGCAGATCGCCGGGCTGCTGACCGGCGACGATTGGGCGATCGGGAGCCGCATGCCGATGGGCTACGACGTCTACAACGTGCCCTACGGCTACCGGGATCGGTATTATGACAGCGGCGACGACTGGTACCGCTACAGCGACGGCTATGTGTATCGCGTCGATCCGACCACCCAGCTCATCGAGGCGGCGATCCAGCTGATCGCCTGACCGCCGCAACGGCAGAGGAGAAGAAGCTTGTCCCTCACCCTGACCCGCGCGCTTGCCGCGGCCTCGATCGTCGCCCTGGCGCTGGCCGGCTGCGGCCGTTCGGACGATAGCCGGAATGAAGCGACGAACAACGCGGCGGCGGCCACCGCCGAAGCGCCCGGCGGGACCCTGGCCGCGGCGCTCGACGGCAATGGCGAGCTCGACACCTTGCACGACCTCGCCCGCAATGCCGGCCTCGACGACGTGCTCGGCGGCGTCGGCCCCTACACCTTGTTCGCGCCCAACGATGCCGCCTTCGAGACGCTCGGCGGAGAGCGGGTCGAGGCGCTGAAGGGCGAGGCGATGCGGCCGCAGGCGATCGCCTTGCTGCGCGGCCATATCGTGCCCGGTCTGGTCACCCGGCGCGATCTCGACGCCGCCCTGTCGCGGGACAGCGCCAACCCGGTGCGGATGCGGACGATGAGCGGCGGCACGCTGACCTTCGCGCGCGAGGGCGACGCCATCACGGTGACGGCGGAGGGCGGCGCCCGAGCGCGGCTCGCCGGCGACGAGACCACCGCCTCGAACGGCGCCATCCATCCGGTCGACGCCTTGCTCATGCCCACTGCCGCTCCTCCGGAATAGCCGATCGGGCCGAGCCGAGCCGGGCATAGTGCGGCGGCCGAACCCCGCGGGCGGGACCCTAGCCGATATGCGGGATCTTCGCCGATTCCGCATTTCGTCATGCCGGACTCGATCCGGCATCCACCTTTTTATATGATTGGACAGGAAGGAGGTGGACCCCGGATCAAGTCCGGGGTGACGAAGCTATTAAGTCGCCCCTTCTACCCGCGCAGTCCTCGTCATCCATAGCTTGAATCTATTCCACACTCACAAAACTATCCAGCACCCGCTTCCGCCCAGCCTTCTCGAAATCGATCTCCAGCTTGTTGCCTTCGATCTCGGCCACCGTCCCGTAGCCGAATTTCGAGTGGAAGACGCGCTGGCCGAGGGCGATGTCGCTTCGGCCGGGATTGCCGAGGCTGACGGCGCTGGCTTTCACCTCCAGCACGCGCGACGGCGTCCTCTCGAACGCTCCGCTCGCCGCGGCGCGTTGCCAGCCGGGGCCGCGGCCGCTGCCCCGCGCGATGTTGGCGAAGGGGTCGGCGCGCTCGGACCAGTTGGCGCGCCAGAGGGACTCGCCGCCGCTCATCGTGCTTTCCGAGGCGATGTGCGCTTCGGGCAGCTCGGTGACGAAGCGGCTCGGGATGCTCGACGTCCACTGACCGTAGATTCGGCGGTTGGCGGCGTGGAGGATAACGCAGCGCCTGCGGGCGCGGGTGATCGCCACATAGGCGAGCCGGCGCTCCTCCTCGAGCGCGGCATTGCCGCCCTCGTCGAGCGCGCGCTGCGAGGGGAAGACGCCTTCCTCCCAGCCGGCGAGGAAGACGGTGTCGAACTCCAGCCCCTTGGCGGCGTGGATGGTCATGATCGTGACCTTGTCGGCTTCGCGGTCGGCGTCGTTGTCCATGACCAAAGAGACGTGCTCGAGGAACGCGCCGAGAGTCTCGTAATCCTCCATCGCCCTGGCCAATTCGGCGAGGTTCTCGAGGCGGCCGGCGCTTTCCGCCGAGCGGTCGGCCTGGAGCATCGCGGTATAGCCGGATTCGTCGAGCACCAGCCGGGCGAGCTCGGGATGCGGCAGCTCGTCGAGCTTGGCGCGCCAGCGAGCGAAATCGCCGACCAGATTGCCCAGGCTGCGGCGGGCCGCGCCGGTCAGCTCGTCGCTGTCGAGGATGCGCGCGGCCGCCACCGACAGCGGAATGCCGTCGGCGCGGGCGAGCTGGTGAAGCTTGGCGACCGCCTTGTCGCCGAGGCCGCGCTTGGGGACGTTGACGATCCGCTCGAAGGCGAGGTCGTCGGCGGGCTGGGCGATGACCCTGAGGTAGGCGAGGGCGTCGCGGATCTCGGCGCGCTCGTAGAAGCGAAAGCCGCCGACGATCCGGTAGGGCAGACCGATGGCGATGAACCGGTCCTCGAGCTCGCGGGTCTGGAACTGGGCGCGGACCAGGATCGCGGCATCGTCGAGGCGACCCCCGCGGAACTGGATCGTCTCCAGCTCCTCGCCGATCCGGCGCGCCTCCTCCGGCCCGTCCCAGATGCCGATCACCTGCACCTTCTCGCCCTCGTCCTCCTCGGTCCACAGGGTCTTGCCGAGCCGGCCGGCATTTTGCGCGATCAGGCCGGAGGCGGCGGCGAGGATGTTGGGCGTGGACCGGTAATTCTGTTCAAGGCGGATGATAACAGCGCCCGGGAAGTCTTTCTCAAAGCGTAGGATGTTGGAGACCTCGGCGCCGCGCCAGGAGTAAATGGACTGGTCGTCGTCGCCGACGCAGCAGATATTCTTGTGGCTCTGCGCGAGCAGTCGGAGCCAGAGATACTGGCTCTGATTGGTGTCCTGATATTCGTCGACCAGGATATATTTGAAGCGCTTCTGATAGAGTTCGAGCACGTCGCGGTGACCCTTCAGGATCACCAGCATGTGCAGCAGAAGATCGCCGAAATCGCAGGCGTTGAGATCGCGCAGCCGCGCCTGGTAGACCGCGTAGAGCCTGGCGCCCTTGCCGTTGGCATAGGCCTCGGCCTCGCCGGCATCGACCTGGTCCGGGGTCCAGCCCTTGTTCTTCCAGCGGTCGATCATCCCGGCGAGGAGGCGCGCGGGCCAGCGCTTCTCGTCGACGTCGGCGGCGGCGATCAGCTGCTTCAGCAGCCGCAGCTGATCGTCGGTGTCGAGGATGGTGAAATTGCTCTTGAGGCCGACCAATTCGGCGTGGCGGCGAAGCATCTTGGCGCCGATCGAATGGAAGGTGCCGAGCCAGGGCATGCCCTCGACGACCTCGCCGACTTGCCGGCCGACCCTTTCCTTCATCTCGCGCGCCGCCTTGTTGGTGAAGGTGACGGCGAGCAGCTCCGAGGGCCAGGCCTTGCGGGTGTAGAGCAGGTGCGCGAGCCGCGCGGTGAGCGCCGCGGTCTTGCCGGTGCCGGCGCCGGCAAGGACGAGCACCGGCCCTTCGGTGGTCAGCACCGCCTCGCGCTGCGGCGGATTGAGGCCGGCGAGATAAGGCGGATCGGGGGCGAGGGCGGGGACTTCGGTCACCGGCGAACAGCTAGGGAACGGGGGCGGCCGGGGCAACCGCTAGATAGGCCGCTCGCGGAAAGGGACCGCCGCCCACCGGAGCGGGCGGCGGCCCCGTCGCTTATTTCTCGTCTTTCGATTCGTCGGTCTTGTCGGTCTTGGCCTGATCCGTCTCGACCTGATCGGTCTGCTTGGCGGCGGCGGGATCGGTCGGGCTCTTCGCGCCACCGTCGATGGGATCGGTCGGCTTCGGTTCCAGCATGATCTTGCTCCTTCTTCTGGTCGCTTATTGGCGTATTTCGCAACGCGACGGCGCAGTCTAAATGATTTGTCGGCGACTCAAAAGGCGTTGCTAGAGGTTTCGGAGCAAAACCAGCCTCGCCTTGCCGAAACGGCGTTCGGCGTCGGTCTCGAGGCCTTCGGGCGGCGCCAGCTCCTCGTCATGCAGCTCGACGCTGATCCAGCCGCCGGGCGCGAGCCAGGCCGAGGCCCGGCCGAGCGCGGCCTGGGCGAGGCCGGTGCCGTAGGGCGGATCCATGAAGACGATGTCGAACCGCCGCGGCGGCGGCGGGACATGCTCGACCGCCTGGGCGCGGACGTCGGCGCGATCGGCGGCGTCCAGCCTGGCGATGTTGCGCCGGAGCGTGTCGAGCGCCGCCCGGTCCTTCTCGACGAAGGTGCAATGGGCGGCGCCGCGCGACAGCGCCTCGAGGCCGAGCGCGCCGGTCCCGGCGAACAGGTCGGCGACGCGCAGGTCCTCGAAGCCGCCGACCCGGCTGGCGAGCATCGAGAACAGCCCCTCGCGGGCGCGGTCGCTGGTCGGCCGGGTCGCGTCGCCCGGCGGCGCCTCGATCGGCCGCCCGCGCCAGGCGCCGGCGATGATCCTCATTGGAGCGTCTTCCGGAAGGCGACCAGATCGTGCCGGCGCACCTCGTCGACCGCGCCGGCGGGAAGGTCGCCGAGCGGGAAGGGGCCGTAGGCGATGCGGATCAGCCGGGAGACCTTGAGGCCGAGATGCTCGAGCACCCGGCGGACCTCGCGATTCTTGCCTTCCCGGAGGCGCATCTCGATCCACTGGTTGCGACCGGTGCGCCGCTCCAGATTGGCGTCGATCGCGCCGTAGCGGATGCCGTCGATCTCGATGCCGTGGATCAGCTCCTCGAGCCGCTCCTGGCTGATGTCGCCGAAGGCGCGGGCGCGGTAGCTTCGCTCGACGCCGGTGGCGGGAAGCTCCAGCTGGCGCTTCAGGCCGCCGTCGGTGGTGAGCAGGAGCAGCCCTTCGGTGTTCATGTCGAGCCGGCCGACCGGCATCAGCCGCGGCAGGCCCTTGGGCAGCCGGTCGTAGATGGTCGGGCGCCCCTTCGGATCGCGCTCGGCGGTGAGCAGGCCGGCGGGCTTGTGATAGCGGAACAGGCGGGCGGGCGCGGGCTCGCTCACCGGCTTGCCGTCGACGGTGACTCCGTGAAGCGAGGTGAGCAGGGTCGCCGGCTTCTCCACCTTCACGCCGCCGACCGCGATCCGCCCCTCGGCGATCATCCGTTCGATCTCGCGCCGCGAGGCGATGCCGGCGCGGGCGAGCAATTTGGCGATGCGCTGGGCTTGCTTGGGCGGTTCCTTGGGGGCGGGCATCTGATCGGTCTCGGGCGGTTGGAAGCGAAATCGCGTCCGGGCGACGGCCGGCGCGGCACAAGCATCCCGGTCGGTCGTTACGGCATCGTCCAACAGGGAGGGGTGCGCCCTACATGCTCTTTGCCAAGCGCGAAAGACGGATAAGCCGGATCCTGGTGGTCGAGGACGAGCCGCTGGTCGCCTTCGACAACGAATATATGCTCCAGGACGCCGGCTATGACGTGGTCGCGACCGTCGACAGCGTCGCCGACGCGACGCGGGTGATTGAGGCCGAGCCGATCGACCTGGTCCTCACCGACCTCAGCCTCGCCGGCGACGGCGACGGCACCGACGTGGCCCGGGCGGCGGGCGCGAAGGGCGTCCCCGTCCTGTTCGTCACCGGCCATTGCACCGAGGAGGCGAAGGCGCTCGCTTTGGGCTGCCTCGCCAAGCCCTATTCCGAGAAGGTGCTGCTCGGCGCGCTCCGGGCGGTCGACGATCATCTGCAGGGAAAGACAGTCAGGAAGCTTCCGGACGCCTTGGTGCTCTACCCGCGGGCTTGATTCCTTATCGTCATGCCGGACTTGATCCGGCATCCACCTTCCCGTCCAGCGATCCGAAGAAGGTGGACCCCGGATCAAGTCCTGGGTGACGATGGTGGGTCGTCCGCCTCTCGGAGCTTAGGCCAGCGCCTGCTCCACCTGGTCGTGGAAATGGCGGATTCCGGTTTCCAGCGTGCCGAGGGTGACGACGTCGATCGAGCCCGAGGCGAGGCCGTTCTGGCCGAGCGCGGCGGCGCGATAATCCTCAGCCCCGAACACGCCCTCGTCGAGCAAGGTCCAGCTGCGCTCCCAATGGTCGATCTCGTCGGGCGTTTGCGGCGGCTCCGGGATCAGCATGAAATCCTCGACCAGGGTGCGGCCGACGTCCTGCGGCATCAGCACCATCAGGTTCACATAATCCGGGCTCATGATCATGATCGTCGCCGGGAACAGCTGATAGGCGAAGGTGATCACCGCGCGCAGCGCCGGCCAGTCGTTATGATCGATCTCGGCCAGATATTCGGTGCGGCCGACCGCCGAGCGCTGGTGGATGCCGATATGGTCGCCGACGGTGATTCCGTCGGTGAAGAAGCGGGCGATGGTCTCGGAATGGAGCCGCTGGACGTGGTAGCTTTCGAGGAAAGCGTCCATGATCAGCTTCCAGTTGGAGGCGACGTCGTGGACCCGGCGGCGGAAGAGATGATGGCCGGCGAGGCCGAAAGCGTCGAACTCCGGCGCCAGCATATGGGCGTCGGCGAAATCGCTGTCCTCCCGGGCGAACCAGATCAGCCCGCCCGCCTCGACATTGGGCAGCTCCTTGAGGTGATGATCGGCCTTGTCGAGGCCGGGGAAGCTGTCCGGACGCGGCATTCCCGCCAGCGTTCCCTCGGCGGTGTAGGTCCAGGCGTGATAGGGGCAGACGATGCGCGGCGCTCTATGTACGTCGCCCTGCTCGACCAGGCGCGTGCCGCGATGCCGGCAGACGTTCCAGAAGACGTGGGCGACGCCCTGCTTGTCGCGGGTGAGGAGCAGCGGGATGCCGAAGCCGTCATGCGCGACCGCCATGTTCGGCTCGGGCAGAAGCGCCGACGGCGCGATCACCTGCGGCAGCCGGTCGAACAGAACAGCCTTCTCGGCGGCGAACCGCGCCGGATCGACATAGACCGAGGCCGGCACCGTGGTGACGCCCGCCTCGGGCATCCGCCCGCCGGCGACGATCTCGCGGGCGAGGTTGAGCTGGCCTTCGGTCGGCCGCTGCCGGATCGGCATGTCCATGGCGCGGATTGTGGGCCTTACGCGAACGTAAGGCAAGCGCCGAGCCCGACGCAAAGAGGCTAGCGGGACGGGAGCGACTCGTTACAAAGACCCGATGAGCGAAGCGAGCCAAGCCGAAGCGCGTACCTGGCGCGACGTCCTCCCCGCCGGAGTCCGGCCCTATACGGAAAAGGCGCCGATCGCCGCCTTCTTCGTCGGCGTCTCCTCGGGCTTTCCCTATGCGATGATCGGGGCGACGCTGACCACAAGGCTGGCGCAGGACGGGATCACCAAGTCGACCGTCACCACCTTCGCGCTCGCCTTCCTGGTCTACAATCTCAAGTTCCTCTGGGCGTGGATCGTCGACGGTGTCCGCATCCCCATCCTGCACCGGCTCGGCCAGCGGGTCTCCTGGCTGCTCGTCGCCGGCGTGCTGGTGATGGCGGCCGTCGCCAATCTCGCGCTTCAGGATCCGTCCGCCAGCATCTACCAGACCGCGATCGCCGCGATCCTGGTCGGAGTCGCGGGCGCCACTTACGATATCGTCATCGACGCCTATCGCATCGAATTGCTCGAGCCGCGCCAGCTCGGCGTCGGTTCGGGCATGTCGCAATATGGCTGGCGGATCGGCTCCGTGGCGGCCGGCGCTCTGGCGCTGGTGCTGGCGGCGCGGGTCGGCTGGGAAATGGCCTATCTGGCCTGCGCGGTCTTCGCACTGCCAGCGATGCTGACCGGGCTTATCGTCGGCGAGCCCGAGCGGCACAGGCCGCCGACTGCGCGCAAGGGGGTGGGCGAGGCAATCGTCGCCATCTGGGGGCCGTTCGCGGAATTCTTCATGCGCAAGGGTGCCGTGCTCGTGCTGTTGTTCATCCTCCTCCACAAGATCGGCGACACGCTGGGGCAGTTGGTGCTGCGGCTACTGCTCGACGACATGGGCTACAGCAATGACGAGATCGCCCTTTACGACGTCGGCGTCGGCTTCTGGGCCTATCTGATCGGCATTTTTATCGGCGGCATCCTCTACGCCCAGCTCGGCATGAAGCGGTCGGTGCTGATCGCGCTGATTCTGATGGGCGTGTCGAATGCCAGTTTCGCCCTGCTCGCCATGGCCGGCCACACCAATCTTGGGCTGGCCGGATGCATGCTGTTCGAGAATCTCGCGAGCGGCGTCGGCGGGGTGGTGGTGGTCGCCTATTTCTCGGCGCTGACCGACCTCAGGTTCACCGCCTCGCAATATGCCTTGATCTCGGCGGCGGCGAGCGTCGTCGGGCGGGTGCTCACCGGGACGACGGCGGGATCGATCGTCGAGGCGGTCGGCTTCGTCAACTTCTACTGGCTGACCACGCTCGCGGCGCTTCCGGGTATCCTCCTCTTCTGGTGGATGGTGCGCGCCGGCCTGATCGACGCCTCGATCGGCACCGCCGGCAAGGAAGGCGAGGGGGACGCCCGGGCGGACGCTCAACCGGCGGGATAGCGCGCGTGCCCTTCATCTTCGCCTCGCTCCTGGTCCAGATCCTCTGCGCGGTTCATTGCGTGCGCGGCGGCCGGAACCAGATGTGGCTGATGGTGATCATCTTCCTGTCGATCCCCGGTTGCCTCGCTTATTTCGTCTTCGAGATCTGGCCAGAGATCATGGGCCGCCGCGGCGTCCGGGTCGCGAGGCAGGCGGCGGTGAAGGTGCTCGATCCCGAGCGCGAGATCCGCGCCGCGCGCGACGCGCTCGAGCTCGCCGACACCGCCGCCAATCAGGTCGCGCTCGCCGATGCCCTCGCGGCGAAGGGGATCTGGGCGGAGGCGATCCCGCATTACGAGCGGGCGGAGCTGAAAGCACCGGCGGCGGTCGATCGGGCGATCCGGCTGAAGCTGGCCAAAGCCTGCTTCGAGGCGGGTAGATCGAAGCGGGCGCGCGAGCTGCTCGAGACGCTGCCGCCGTCGGGCTCGCCGAGCGAGAATGACCGCGCCGCGCTGCTGCTCGCGCGGCTGCTCGAGCAGGATGGCGAGAAGGCACGCGCGCTCGCCATCTACGCCGATGTCGGCGAGCGGCTGCCGGGGGCCGAGGCGCAATGCCGCCAGGCCGGCTTGCTGATGGCGATGGAGCGGCGGGCGGAAGCGTTGCCGCTGCTGGCCGAGGCGGAAAAGCGCGCCAGGCGGATGGACCGCTACGAGCGCGCCAAGGAGTCCGACATGTACGACTGGGCGGCGGAGACCCTCGCCGAGCTGCGCGCCGAGGGCCTCAGCTAGGCGGCTGCCCGTTCGCCTTCAGCACTTCGCCGGCGAGGTAGAGCGAGCCCATGATCAGCACGATCGGCGGGCCCTTCGCTGGAATAGCGCGAAGGGCGGCCGCGACGTCCGGCGCGGATCTCGCCTTCAGCGCTTTCGGCGAATGACATTCGTGGCCGGGGACCGGAACGGCCTGAAGGCTGGCGGCGAGGCCGCGGAAGGGCCGAAGCACGCCGTCCGCATCCTTGTTCGAGAGCAGGCCGACGATCAGATGAAGCGGCCGCTTCCCGCCAGCGAAGAAATCGGCGACGGCGCGGGCGGCGGCGGGATTGTGGGCGCCGTCGAGCCAGAGCTCGGCCTTGGCGGGGAGAAGGTCGCGGAGCGGGCCGCGTCGCAGCTTTTGCAGTCGCGCCGGCCAGGTCGCGCGGGCGAGGCCCGCGCGGAGCGCGGCGTCCGGCACGCCGAGCACCGATTGATGGCGGATCATCGCCACCGCGAGAGCGGCGTTGCGCCGCTGGTGGGCGCCGCCGAGCTCGAATTGCGAGACCGAATCGACGACCTGCCAGATGTCGCGCTCGGCTTCCTCGATCTCGAACCAGGGAGCCCCGGCCTCGGCGGCGACGCGCCTGACCACATGCGCGATCCGCTTCGGATAGGCCTGGGTGACGAGCGGCGCCTTCGGCTTGGCGATGCCCGCCTTTTCGGCGGCGATCTTCTCGAGGGTGTTGCCGAGAAAGGCGTGATGGTCGTGGCCGAGATCGGCGATGCCGCAAACCAGCGGGGCTTCGATCGCATTGGTGGCGTCGAGCCGGCCGCCCAGCCCGACCTCGACGATGCAGGCGTCGGCCGGGGTCCGAGCGAAGGCGAGGAAGGCGGCGGCGGTGGTGGCTTCGAAGAAGCTGATTTCCATGCCGTCCGCGGCGTCGAGCGTTTCCGCCAGCAGAGCCGCCAGGGCATCGTCCTCGATCAGCCGCCCGGCGAGGCGGATGCGTTCGTTGAAGCGAACGAGGTGGGGGCTGGTGTAGACATGGGCGGTCAGCCCCGCCGCCTCGATCGCGGCGCGAAGGAAGGCGCAGGTCGAGCCCTTGCCGTTGGTGCCGGCGACGTGCAGCACGGGCGGCAGGCGGCGGTGGGGATTGCCCAGGCGAGCGAGCAAGGCGGAGACTCGCTCCAGCCCGAGAATGTCCGCGCCGGGCGAGAGCAGGGCCAGCCGGTCGAGCTGGGCCTGGACGCCTGAGTGATTGGATGTCGCCTTGTCCGCCACGGGCCGTCACCCTGAACTTGTTTCAGGGTCCATCTGGTCGCGCGCCCTGCCGGTGAAGAAATGGATGCTGAAACAAGTTCAGCATGACGATCAGGCCGCCGCCTTCCGCTCAGGCGTCAGATAATCGAGCAGCAGCGCCAGGCGCGCGCGCAGCTCCTTCCGGTGCACGACCATGTCGACCATGCCGTGATCGAGCAGATATTCGGCGCGCTGAAACCCTTCCGGCAATTTCTCGCGGATCGTGTTCTCGATCACCCGTTGGCCGGCGAAGCCGATCAGGGCGCCGGGCTCGGCGACATGGACGTCGCCCAGCATGGCGTAGGAGGCGGTGACTCCGCCCGTCGTCGGATCGGCGAGCAGCACGATATAGGGCAGGCCCGCTTCCTTGAGCTCGGCGATGGCGACGGTCGCCTTGGGCATCTGCATCAGCGAGAGAATGCCCTCCTGCATGCGGGCGCCGCCGGCGGCGGTGACGATGATATAGGGGCAGCGATCGTCGATCGCGGCGCGCGCTCCGGCGACGAAGGCGGCGCCGACCGCCATGCCCATCGATCCGCCCATGAAGGCGAAATCCTGAACGCCCATCACCGTTCGGTGCCCCTCGATCGCGCCGCGGGCGTTGATCAGGGCGTCGGTCTCGCCCGTCGCCGCCCTCGCCGCCTTGATCCGGTCGGTATAGCGCTTGGAATCGCGGAACTTGAGCGGGTCTTCCCTGACCTGCGGCGGCGGCAGCACAGTGTAGCCGGGGTCGAGCAGCAGATCGAAGCGCCTGGTCGGCCCGATCCGGCCGTGATGGTCGCAGCGCGGGCAGACGTAGAGATTGTCCTCATATTCCTTGGTGAAGACCATCGCCTCGCATTCGGGACATTTGTGCCACAGATTGTCCGGCGTCTCGCGCTTGGGCAGAAAAGGGATCGCGGCGCGGACTTTGTTCAGCCAGCTCATGAAATACTCCTCGCGGCGAGCGGATAAGCCCGCGCCCGGGCGATGTCCATTGCGCCAGCGCTACGAAGGGGAATCAAAGGGTGGCGGCGATGGCTCGGGCGGCCTGGCTCGGATCCTCGGCCTGGGTGATCGGCCGGCCGATGACCAGGATCGAGGCGCCGGCGTCGAGCGCCTGGCGCGGCGTGACGACTCGCTTCTGGTCGCCCGCCATACCCTCGGCGGGACGAACGCCGGGGACGACGAAAAAGCCGTCGCTCCAGGCTTTCCTGGCCGCCGCGACCTCGGCGCCCGAGCAGACGATTCCGTCGAGACCCGCCTCCCGCGCCAGCGCGGCGAGGCGAACGACCTGATCGTGCGGGCTGCCGCCGATTCCGGTCGCGCCGAGATCGTCGGCGTCGAGGCTGGTCAGCACGGTCACCGCCACCACCCTGGCCCCGGAGGGCGCGGCCGCCTTGGCGTCCTCCATCATCGCCCGGCCGCCGCCGGCATGAACGGTGAGGATGGCGGGCTCGAGCGGGCGCAACGCCTGCACCGCCTTGGCGACGGTATTGGGGATGTCGTGCAGCTTCAGGTCGAGGAAGATCGGCAGGCCGAACTCGGCCATAATGCGCACTCCGGCCGGTCCGTTGGCGGCGAAGAATTCGAGGCCGAGCTTGAGCCCGCCGACCTGGGTTCGGACGCGGGCGGCGATGCTCTTGGCGGCGTCGAGATCAACGGTGTCGAGGGCGACGTAGATCGGCCCGCTCATTGGGCGGGCCAGACCTTGCTGTCGGTGGCGACCCGGGCCTCCTCGCCGTTCGCGACGTCGGCCGACGCCTTGCGGATGCCGGCGCCGGGCGTGTTGGCGACGTGCATCTTCGCCTGCGCCTCCAGCCGCCGCTTGAGGCTCCAGATCCGAGCGCGAAGGACCAGGAAGGTGGGCAGGAAGCCGAGCAGGAAGGTGACGAGCAGCAGCAGCGGAATCTTCACGTCGACGATGATCTGGTCCCACAGCTCGATGCTCGCGATCCGATCGAAATTCACATAGGCGAACACGGTCAGCAGCACGCCGACGATGATCCAGAAGAGCGCTTTCAGGAACCGCATGGCTGCTCTTTCCCCGAAAATCGCCGCGCCGTCCAGACGGCCATCACCCGATCTCCCGATCGAGCTCGTCGAACAGCGTCCCGATCTTCGTCAGCCGCGGCCGTTCCTCGGCGACGATCGTCCGGAAGGCCTCGCGCTTGAGCGCCGTCGCGGCATCCGGCGTGGGGCGGCGGTCGGCGGGCAAAGTGGAGATGACGATGTCGATCATCCGGTCGGCGCCGTGCAATCGGCCCCAGAGATAGTCGTTCTCGCGATAGGCGCGGCTGAAGAAGGCGCCGAAGCTGTTGAACTGCAGCCCTTTGAGCGTCGCCTGCGGCCCGCCCTTGCGGATCGCCACCGCGTCGTTGGGCGAGATCCGGTCGACCTTGATCGGATCGAATTCGTCGAGGCCCTCGCCCTGCAGCAGCGGCAGCGTGGCGACGTCGTAATAAGGATAGCCGAGGTAGGAGAGGATCAGGGTGCGCCGGTCGCCCTTGGACAGAGCGGAAAGCGCCTCGCTCAGCCGCGCATCGGTGTCCTCGTCGAGCGGCGCGAGATCGAGCAGCCCCGCCAGAGCGGCGATGGCCTCCGCCGGCGCTTCCGCCGCCGCGGCGAAGGCGCGCCGGCCCGCCTCGTCGGGCGTCCGCATCTGGCGTTCGCGGTAGCGGGCGATCTGGCCGTGCAGCAGGCGCAGCACCCGATCGACCTCGTCGCGGGCGGCGTCCATTCCGGTTGCCATCTGCGTGAGCCGCCGGGCGACGAAGCGCAGCCGGCGGGTCCGGAAGCCGATGTCGAACTGGACGAGGAAATGGATCACGTCCGCCCTGGCGCCGCGCGCGGTGACCGCGGTCGCGTCGACCAGGCCGGCGCCGCGAATCTCCTGCCAGACGGCGTGGCGAACCTGCCGCCGGCGGGCATTGTCGCCGCCGCCGCCGAGCCGAAAAGCGGTCTCGACCATCTCCTCCACCACCGTGGCGATCTTGAGCTGGCCGTAGGCGGCGTAGGAATAGCCGGCCTCGCGCGCCGACAGATCGTTCGCTTTGGCGCGCCACGCCGCGAGCCGTTTCGGATTCGGCCGGTCGAGGAAGAAGCTGGAGCCGATTCCCCGCTCGATCGCCGCCTCGACCTCGGGCCGCATCGATTCGATGATCCACCTCAGCCGCCGGATCCGCGCCGACATGCCGTCGATCGCCTCCAGATTGTCGCGGATCGGCTGCTCGCGCGGAATGTCGGACATGGCGCCGAAGATGGTGGCGATGAAGCCCGGCGGCTCGGCGTCGCCGCGCGCCGTCATCCGCACGCTCTTCATGCCGGGCTTGGGATCGATATAGACGAAGCGGCGGTCGACCTCGCGCCGCGACGGCCGTTTCTCCAGCGCCGCCACCGCCGGCCCGAACGGGGCGTTGGCGAGCACCGATCCGTCGATCAGCACCGCCGCTTCCGCCTCGCCGAGCGCGCTGTGCTGGGGCAGGGCCCGGTCGAGGAAGGCGGCGCGCCCGGGCCATGTCCGTCCGCGCGCGTCGAGGCAATGGTCGAGCTCGCGCGCCTGGAAAGGCGGGAAGGCGCCGGGGAAGCTCGCCGTGGCCCGGGCGGCGAAGGCCAGCTCGGCGATATCGGCGAGGCTTCGGCCGGCGCCGCCGGGATCGTTGAAGGCGAGGGTCAGCCGATGCTCGGTCTCGATCACCTCCGGCGGCGAGTTCAGCCGCAATTTCTCGGCATAGCCGTTGAAGTCGGTGACGGTGACGAACAGGTCGAGCGGCTGGTAATCGGGCAGCAGCGGCGCTCCTTTCGGCCCCTTGTCCATCGCCGCGAACGCGTCGAGCAGCAGGTTGGTGAATTGCGGCCCGCCAAAGGGCGGGGCGAACCAGGGCGCGCGCACGAAATTGGCGAGCTTGGCCTTGATCTCGGCGCGGTGGGCGGGCTCGACCGTCTTGTCGATCGTTCCGGCGCGCTGGGTGAGCGCCCAGGCGAGCGGCACGGCCGCATATTTCGCCGCGCGCGACATGACGTTGCCGCCGGGATCGAGCAAAGCGTCGATATCGGCCGAATCGAGCCACAGGTCGGTCAGCGGATCGAGCGTGAGCCCGGTGGCGATGGCGTGGGCGAGGAAGATGGCGTTGATCCCGCCGGCGCTGGCCCCGGCGAGGATGTCGACGAGCACTCGAAGCTCGATCCCCGCCTCGGCGCAGGTGCCGCGAAGCAGCTTCGCGTAAACGCCGCCGTCGCCCTCCTCGCCGGCATGCACGGCCTGGCTCGCCTTGGCGAGCCGCCAGATCTCCTTGGTGATGCCGTGCATGTAGACGGCGAGGCTGACGCCGCCGTAGCAGACCAGGGCGATCCGCAGCTCCTTCTCCTGCATGCGGCGAAGCGTGGCAGGAAGCCGCCCTGCTGTCGAGCGGGCCGCCTATCTTTCGCCGGAGCGGCTCGCTAAGGCGCGGAAACCGTTACGGTTATGGAACCGGACGGAGGAGCGGATTTCCAGGCCCAGTGTCGTCGCGGCGTTTTCTGATCATCATCGTGGTGGCGCTCGGCTTCGTCGCCCTGCTCTGGGGCGCGCTGGCCTATTGGAGCACGCCCGCCACGGAATCGTCCCGGCCCCCGGCCGCCCGCTTCGACATGCCGGTGGGCGATTCCGAGACCCCGAAGGCCAGCGACGTCGATTATGCCCGGCTCGACACCCGCCTGCAGCGGCTGATGGAGAAGCCCGGCATGGTCGGGCTCGCCGTCGCCGTGGTCGAGGATGGCGAGATCCGCTTCATCAAGGGCTATGGCCGCACCTATGCCGGCGGCGACGAGCCGGTCACCCCCAATACCGTGTTTCGCTGGGCCTCGCTCTCCAAGGGGGTCGCGGCCGACATGGTCGCATTGCTCGCCCAGGAGGGGCGGCTGTCGCTTCAGGAGCCGGTGAACGTTCATGCCGCCTCGCTTCGCCTGCCCGGCGGCAACGAGGCGGTCGCCACCGTCTCCGATCTGCTCTCGCACCGGCTCGGCCTGTTCGGCCATGCCCAGGATGCCAAGCTCGAGGACGGCATGGATCCGCGCTTCCTCCGCGCCAGCCTCGCCACCTTGCACAATATCTGCTCGCCCGGCGCCTGCCACGCCTATCAGAACGTCGCCTATGACGCGGCCTCCGAGATCGTCGAGCGGGTGACCGGCCGGCCTTATGGCGAGGTGGTGCGCGAGCGCTTCTTCGCGCCGCTCGGCATGAGCACGGCCAGCACCAGCCGGCTCGATCTGATCCGGTCGCCGAGCTGGGCGCGGCCCCATCGCGGCAACCGGACCGAGGAGCCGAACGACATCTATTATCGCGTGCCCGCGGCGGGCGGGGTCAACGGCTCGATCAAGGATCTCGCCATCTGGATGCTGGCGCAGATGGGGCTGGCCCACGACGTCCTTCCGGCGCCGGTCCTGGCCGCGGTTCAGGCGCCGCTGGCGCGCACGCCCGGAGAGAATTTCCGCCGCCGCAAGTTCCGCGAGCGCACGGCCGTTTCCGCCTACGGCCTCGGCTGGCGCGTCTTCGATTATGCCGGCCATCGGGTCGTCGGCCATCATGGAGGGGTGCGCGGCTACCGCTCGATGATCATGTTCGATCCGGAGCGCCGGTCCGGCATCGTCGCGCTCTGGAACTCGTCGAGCTCGGCGCCCAACGCGATCGAATATGAGGTCATGGACATGGTCTACCGTCTCGACCGCCGCGACTGGCTCGGCCTCGACGGCGGCCCGGAAGGCGCGCCCGAGCCGGAGGCCAACGCCCAGGTCGAGAGCGAGGGGAATAATTAGCCGCGGGGGTTCCCCTTTTTTACCCTCTCCCCTGGGAGAGGGGGTCTAGACCGCGCTGAGCTCGGCCCAGATCGGCAAATGATCGGAGGCGCGGCGCGAGGTCGCGGTCCGATGGGTGCCGCTCGCCACCACCGCGAGGTCGCGGCTCACCATGATCCGGTCGAGCGAGGCGATCGGCCGCCTTGCGTGGAAGCTGAGCCCGCACGGCGCGAAGACATGGTCGGCGGCGAAGTCGCGAAGGCAGCCGCCGCGCGTGCTCCATTCGTTGAGGTCGCCCATCAGCACCGTCGGCGGCTCGCCGTCGCGCTCGTGTAGGTGGGAGAGGATCGCCTGCGCCTGCTGGCGGCGCCAGAGGCCGGAGAGATCGAGATGCATGCCGACCACGCGAAGCAGGATGCCGTCGAGGCGGACGTCGGCGAGCACCGCGCCGCGGGGTTCCAGCGACGGCAGCCGGAACAGGTGATGCTCGAGCACCTCGACGTCCTTGCGGACCAGAAGCGCATTGCCGTGCCAGCCGATCGAGCCCTCGCGGGTATCGATCTCGACCGCCTTATAGTCGCTCTCCGCCTCCAGCATCGCCGGCGGGATCGCGCTCGCCCGCGAGCCGAAGCGCCGGTCCGCCTCCTGCAGGGCGACGACGTCGGCGCCGAGCTCGTTCAGAACCTCGATCGTCCGCTCGGGCCGACGCCGCCGGTCGGTGCCGATCGCCTTGCGCATATTGTAGGAGGCGACCCGGATCATGCGATAAATGGGGACAGTATATATTTATCCACGCCGTCGCGCCTTCGGTCGCCCGCCCCCGCAATAAATATATACTGTCCCCATTTACCGGTTCAGCGCAACTTCAATGGCCCCTGCGGTCGCCGCGTTTGCCCAGCGTGTGCTCGAGCGCCCGCGCCGCCTTGTCCGCCGCCAGGGTCACCGCATTGTCGACCCGGTGCGCCTCGGCATGGACGGCGACCGGCTCGGCGCCGTTGGCGCGCACCTCCAGGCTGACCCTCTTGTCGCCGTCGCCGCCCTTCTGGGCGTTGACGTCGGACACATGCACCTCGACGTGGCTGAGCCGCTGCTCGAAGCGCTTGAGCCTGGCGCGCACCTTCTCCTCGAGCCGCTCATTGGCTCCGGCGTCGCTCTTGATCTGATTGTCGGTGTTGATCTGGACGAACAAGTCTGCCTCCTCGCTTGCGGCCGATGAAGGGATAATGCCGGGCGGGCAGGGGCGTTCCACGGCGCGTGATTTTGCTGGATGTTCGCTTCATGTTCCGTTACGCTTCGGCCATGGCGAAGCTCAAGAAACGCTATGTTTGCCAATTGTGCGGCTCGGTCAGCCCGCGCTGGGCGGGGCAATGCGCCGATTGCGGCGAGTGGAACAGCCTGGTCGAGGATTCCGACAATGTCGTGACTCCCTTTTCGGCCAGGCACAATCTGCGCTCGGGCGGGCGCCGCGTCGATCTGGTCGGGCTCGATGCCGAAGTGGCGCTGCCGGACCGGGTCTCGACCGGAATCGCCGAATTCGACCGGGCGCTGGGCGGCGGCCTCGTCGCCGGCTCGGCGAGCCTGATCGGCGGCGATCCCGGCATCGGGAAATCCACCTTATTGTTGCAGGCTGCCGCCAGGATCGCCTCGCAAGGCCTTGCCGTCGCTTATATTTCCGGCGAGGAGGCGGCCGACCAGGTGCGGCTGCGCGCGCGCCGGCTCGGGCTCGGCGCGGCGCCGCTCCGGCTCGCCGCCGCGACTTCGGTTCGCGACATTTTGACGACGCTCGGCGAATCGGCGCCGCCGGCCCTGCTGGTGATCGATTCGATCCAGACCATGTATTCGGACCTGATCGAGGGCGCGCCGGGAACGGTCAGCCAGGTTCGCGCCGCCGCCCACGAGCTGATCCGCTTCGCCAAGGAAAGCGGGGCCGCGCTCGTCCTCGTCGGCCACGTCACCAAGGACGGCGCCATCGCCGGCCCGCGCGTGCTCGAGCATATGGTCGATACGGTGCTCAGCTTCGAAGGCGAGCGAAGCCACCAATATAGGATCCTGCGCGCCACCAAGAACCGCTATGGCGGCACCGACGAGATCGGCGTCTTCGCCATGGGCGACGAAGGGCTCGCCGAGGTCGCCAACCCCTCGGCCCTGTTCCTCACCGACCGCGGCGAGGCGGTGCCGGGCGCGGTCGTCTTCCCCGCGCTGGAGGGCACCAGGCCGGTGCTGGTCGAGATCCAGGCGCTCACCGTCCGCCTGGCCAGCGGCGCCACCCCGCGCCGCGCCGCCGTCGGCTGGGATTCGGGGCGCCTCGCGATGATTCTCGCCGTGCTGGAGGCGCGCTGCGGCCTGAGCTTCTCGACCGCCGAAGTCTATCTCAACGTCGCCGGCGGCTACCGGGTCACCGATCCCGCCGCCGATCTCGCCGTGGCCGCCGCTTTGGTCTCGGCGCTCGCGGAACGGCCGGTGCCGGCCGACTGCGTCGCCTTCGGCGAGGTCGCCTTGTCCGGCGAGCTTCGCCCCGTCGCCCACGCCAATCTCCGGCTCAAGGAATCGGCGAAGCTCGGCTTCGAGCGGGCGCTGATTCCAGCCGCTATCGCCGGGGAGAAGGGAGCGATGAAGCTGTCCAGCTTCCGAACGCTCGGCCATTTGGTCGATCATCTGCTGGGAAGATAATCCTCCCCTCGTTTTCGAGGGGAGGGGACCGCACGAAGTGCGGTGGAGGGGCGGCGCGCAGCGCCATTCTTTCTGCTCGCTCCGCTCGCGCCCCTCCACCAGCCTGCGGCTGGTCCCCCTCCCCTGCAAATGCAGGGGAGGATTTTCGAGCATCTTCCCCCAGCCCGAAACCTCCTCTAACCACCTTCCCATGTCCCTCACCGCGCTCGACATCGTCGTCATCCTCCTCGTCGGCGCCGGCGCCGTGTTCGGCTGGCTGCGCGGCTTCGTCGCCGAGTTGCTCTCGCTCTTCGCCTGGTTCCTGGCGATCGTCGCCGTCCGCTACCTGCACGAGCCGGTGCGCGACGCGCTCGCCGGCCCGATCGGCACCGAATCGGGCGCCTCGGTGCTCGCCTTCGCCCTGGTGTTCGGGCTGGTGTTCCTCGCCGGCAAGCTCGCCTCGCGCCGGGTCGGCCGCCAGGTCCGCAACTCGGTGGTCGGGCCGCTCGACCGGGTGCTGGGCGGCGGCTTCGGAGCGCTCAAGGGGCTGATCGGCGCCACCCTTCTCTATCTGGTGTTCAGCCTGGTCTACGACACCGTCTGGAGCAGCGCCGCCGCCCGGCCGGAATGGGTCGCCGAGGCGCGCACCTATCCGCTGCTTCAGTCGAGCAGCGCGATGATGGTCGATCTGGTCGAGGCGCGCCGCAACGCCACGGCGGAGCAGAGCGCCGAAACGAACGGCGCCGCGAACGCCCAATGACCGAGATCCGGCTGCACGACACGATGGCGCGGGAGAAGCGCGTCTTCGCGCCCGCCGATCCGAAGCGGGTGACGATGTACGTCTGCGGCCCGACCGTCTACGGCCGCGCCCATATCGGCAACGCCCGCCCCGCGGTGGTGTTCGACGTGCTCGCCGGGCTGCTTCGCCACGTCTATGGCGAGGCGAGCGTCGTCTACGCCCGCAACGTCACCGACGTCGACGACAAGATCATCGAGGCCGCGAGGGCCGAGGGCGTCGATCCCTCGGCGATCGCCGAGCGCTACGAGCGCCATTATGTCGAGGATATGGGCGCGCTCGGCGTCCGCCCGCCGAACGTCGCTCCGCACGCGACCGAGCATGTCGGCCAGATGATCGCGATGATCGCCCGGCTGATCGAGACCGGCAACGCTTATGCGGCGGACGGCCACGTCCTGTTCCACGTGCCGTCCGACCCCGATTACGGCGCGCTCGGCCGGCGCGACCGCGACGCGATGATCGCCGGCGCCCGGGTCGAGGTCGCCTCGTACAAGAAGGACCCGGCCGATTTCGTGCTCTGGAAGCCGTCGCCCGAGGGCGTGATCGGCTGGGACAGCCCGTGGGGCAGGGGCCGGCCCGGCTGGCACATCGAATGCTCGGCGATGATCGCCGAGCATCTGGGCGAGACGATCGACATTCACGGCGGCGGCCTCGATCTGATCTTCCCCCACCACGAGAACGAGCTCGCCCAGAGCCGCTGCGCGCATGCCGGCGCGCCGCTGGCGCGCTACTGGGTCCATAACGGCTTTCTCTCCATGGCCGGCAGCGAGAAAATGTCGAAGAGCCTCGGCAATGTGGTGACTCCGGCGGAATTGCTGGCGGCCGGGCACAAGGGCGAGGTGCTCCGCTTCGCCTTGCTGTGCGCCCATTACCGTCAGCCGCTCGAATGGTCCGACGATCATATTGCCCAATGCAAGACGAGGCTGGATCGCCTCTATCGGGCTGCAGGAGAAACGGTGGCGGGGGATGTCGATGCAGGGGTGCTCGACGCGCTCGCCGACGATCTCAACACACCGCTCGCACTGTCGCGCCTTGCCGCCATTGAGGACGGTGCCACGTTGCGCGCGTCGGCCGCACTCATGGGCTTGCTGGAGGAGGACTCAACCGCATGGTTCCAGGGAGCGCGTGACGGGCGGGTCGAGGCGCTCGTCGCCGCCCGGGCCGACGCCAAAGAGCGCCGAGACTTTGCCGAGGCCGATCGCATTCGCGCCGCACTGGCCGACGAGGGGATCATGCTGGAGGACGGACCCCAGGGTACGACTTGGCGGCGCGCCTGACTCCCTCTCCCGGGGGAGAGGGTTGGGGTGAGCGGTTCCGGCCTTTGCGGTCAGTCTCAAACGCCCGAACCCCTCGCCAACTCCGCCTAGGGCGTGTACTCATAAAGCTTGCTGATTGGGACGATGCTTGATTCAAGGCTCTTTGGGAAGGGAGCTTTGCGATGGCGCGTTACGATTTGAGCGAGGCGGAGTGGCGGCTGATCGAGCCG
>Ga0190274_10000424_pt1 | contig 25781 bp, 25 predicted proteins | sample Popmic531T_FD_133002 | JGI IMG/M metagenome (GOLD analysis project Ga0190274, IMG submission 133002) | Populus adjacent soil microbial communities from riparian zone of Yellowstone River, Montana, USA - 531 T | ecosystem: Environmental > Terrestrial > Soil > Riparian zone | place: USA: Montana... | reverse complement strand
TGCTGCTGTCGATGGTGGTGTTTTTCGTACTGCGAGCGCTGCCGGCCGATCCGCTGGCAATGCTGTTGCCGCCGAACGCGACGCAGGCCGACGCGGACGTGGTGCGGCACGCGCTCGGGCTCGATCGTTCGATCGCCTACCAGTATATGATCTGGCTGCGTGATGCCCTGACCGGAAATCTTGGCTCGTCGATCTCGTTTCGAGAGCCTGTGACGCGGCTCATCGCCAACGCGCTGCCGGCGACTCTGGAATTGTCGTTCGTCGGGCTTGCGCTCGCGCTGATCATCTCAATTCCGGGCGGTCTCCTGCTTTACGGCACACGCGGCACGATTATCGAGAATGTTCTCGATGTGCTCGTGGTCTGCATGCTGTCGATTCCGGCTTTCCTCTGGGCCATCTTTCTGTTGCTTGGGTTTGGCGTGATGCTCGGGTGGCTGCCTTTCGCAGGCCGCGTCGATTCCGGCGTCGTGATGCCCTCCGGCACCGGGTTCCTGCTGATCGACTATCTGGTCGCATTCCAGTGGAGCTCCTGGCAGAACGCACTTGCGCATCTCGTGCTTCCGGCGATGGCGCTTGCTCTCGGCTTCTCTCCGCTGGTGATTCGCGTTCTGCGCTCTTCGCTCCTCGAATCCTCCGAGGACCACTACGTCACGGTGGCGCGCCAGCGCGGCCTGAACGAACGGCAGATAATCCTCGCCCATATGCTCCGCAATTCGGCGCTGCCGACGATCACGTTGATCGGCGCGCAGTTCGGCTTTCTGTTCGGCGGCACGCTGCTGGTGGAAACGATCTTCTCCTATCCCGGCATCGGCAATCTGATGGTGCAAGCCGTGCGCAATCACGATCTGCCGCTGATCCAGGGTATCGCGCTTGTGTTCTGCGTCATCACGCTGCTCATCAACACAATTGTGGACGTGCTTTATGTCGTTCTCAATCCCAAGCTCCGCCGCGCCTGAGGCCGCGAAAGCGCCGTCTCCGGTGGCGGAAGCCCTGCGGGGTGCGGTCCGATCGCCGAAGGTGGTCATCGGCGCCGTCATCGTCAGCGTCATGGTGTTGTGCGCGCTGTTCGCGCCGCAGATCGCGCCCAACGATCCGGAGAATCAGGACCTCATCAACATGCTGATGCCGCCCATGTGGTACGCGGATGGCACGGCGCAATATCCGTTCGGCACCGATAGCCTGGGGCGCTGCATTCTCTCGCAGATCATCTATGGGGCGCGTGTCGCGCTGCTGGTCGGCTTTGGTGCTGCGATGGGGGCAATGCTGTTCGGTACAACGCTCGCGCTGCTCGCAGGGTATTTCGGCGGCTGGGTCGACCGTATCATCAGCAATCTGGTCGATTTGTGGATGTCGCTGCCACCGGTGGTGCTGTCGCTCACGCTGATGGTCGGCTTCGGCACCGGTGTCGGCAACGTCATTCTCTCGATCGTGCTGGTGGACTGGACCCGTTTCTGCCGTGTGGTGCGCTCCGAAGTGATCGTGGTCGCGCGCAAGGATTTCGTCTCGGCTGCGCGGCTTCTTGGCTTCGGCGACATTCGCATCATTCTTCGCGAAATCCTGCCGAGCGTCGCCCCGCTCATCATCACGCTGTTCACGCTGCAGGTCGGTATCGGCATCATCGTCGAAGCGATCCTGAGCTTCGTCGGCCTGAGTGTCCCGGCCAATGTTCCGGCCTGGGGCAAGATGATCGCGGGCGCCCGCAACTACATGTACCAGGCGCCATGGGGCATTATCATGCCGATCCTAGCGATGTTCGTGACGGTGCTGGGCTTCAATCTGCTGGGCGAGGGACTGCGGGTCTCGCTCGATCCGCGGCTGCGGCGGAGAACCTTCTGATGAGCGTTCTCGCCTTCGATCAGGTGACGGTGACGGCGCGGATGGGAGGCCGCAAGGTCGACGTGCTGCGCGATATCTCGTTTGCGCTGGAGCAGGGTGAGATCATCGGGCTGGTCGGGGAATCCGGCGCCGGCAAAAGCATGATCGGCCGTGTGATATCCGGTCTGCTGCCGGACAATTTTTCGGTAACCGGCGGCAAGGTGGAATTCGACGGCGACAATCTGATGGCGCTCGGCAAATCGCAACGTCGTGCGCTGCTCGGGCGCAAGATTGCGTTTATCCCGCAGGAGCCGTTAAGCGCGCTCAATCCGGTGCGTACCATCGGCAGCCAGTTCGGCGAGCATCTGCGCCATATCGGAATTGAATCGAGCCGCCGTCGCGGGCTGATGATCGAACGGCTGAAACAGGTGCAGCTTCGCGACGCAGAAGAAGCGCTGTTGCGCTATCCGCATGAATTGTCGGGCGGGCAATGCCAGCGCGTGTTGATCGCGATGGCGTTCGCGGGCGAGCCTGCGCTGGTGGTTGCGGACGAGCCAACCACTGCGCTCGACGTGATGACGCAAGCGCATATCGTGCGTCTGATCGCCGAGCAGCAGGGGTTGCATCACACCGCGCTTTTGTTCATCACCCATGACCTTCGGCTCGCCGGCCATGTCTGCAAGAGCGTGGGCGTCATGTATGCCGGCGACATGGTGGAGTTCGGTCCGGCCGCCGCGGTGCTGAAGGCGCCCTCGCATCCCTATACCAAGAGCCTGTTGGCGGCGATGCCGGCACTGACCGGTCCGCGCCATGTGCTGCCGGCCCTGTCCGATCACATGCCGGGACTTGCGAGCTTTGCAGGTCTTGCCGGGTGCCGGTTTTCGCCGCGCTGTCCGGTGAAAGATCCGAGCTGCGCCAATACGCGGCTGCCGGTGCGTCAGGTCGGCACGGGACATTGGGTGCGTTGCGCGGAGGCTTGCGGCAGGGCCGACATCGCTGCGGCTTCAGCGATGGTTTCCGGCGATCCGGCGGGCGATCGTGCGAGCGTCGATTTTGAGAATGTGCGGCTCAGCTATCATGCCGCGCGCGGCTTTCTGGGCTTGCAGCGTTCGCGCTTCGATGCGGTGAAATCCGCGACCTTCAAGGTGCGCGAAGGCGAGATCCTTGGCATTGTCGGCGAGAGCGGCAGCGGCAAGACCTCCGTCGGCCGCCTGATCGTCGGCCTCGAACGGCCGAGCGCCGGAACCATTCGGGTCAACGGCAGCGACCAGACCTACAACGTCATCCATCTGACGCGGCGCGACACCCAGCTCATCTTCCAGGATCCGCAATCGGCGCTCAACCCGCGCCGCAGCGTCATGAAGCTTTTGACGCAGGCGCTGGAAGTGGGTGAAAGCTACAAGCCGGAGCAGCAGCGGCGGCCGGTGGCGGAGGCGCTTCTGCGCGATACCGGGTTGCCGCCCGATTGCCTCGACCGCTTTCCCTCGCAATTGTCCGGCGGACAGCGTCAACGCGTGAATATCGGGCGCGCGCTCGGTGCCAAGCCCAATCTCGTGGTCGCCGACGAGATCGTGTCCGGCCTCGACGTGTCGGTGCAAGCCCATATCCTCAATTGCCTGCTCGACCTCAATCGCCGCCGCCGCCTGACCATGGTATTCATCAGCCACGATCTCGCGGTCGTGCGCTATCTCTGCTCGCGCATCCTGATGATGCATGCCGGTGAGATCGTGGAGGAGGGCGCGACCGAAAGCGTATTCGCCAATCCGCAACATCCCTATACCAAGGCCCTGCTCGACGCGGTCCCCCCGGAAAGCGCCGACCGGCCTTGGCCGCCGATGCAGTGAGAGACGAGAATGTCCGATCGTGCATTGAAAACGAACAGGACCGCGAAGCCGGCCAGGATCGCCAAGGCGATGAGCCTGCGCGAGCAGATATACGAAAATCTGCGTGAACGCATCCATACCGGGCAACTGGCCTTGGATGAACGGTTGGTGGACGTCGATATCGCCAACGAATTCGGCGTCTCGCGTATGCCGGTTCGAGAAGCGCTGATGCAGCTCGTTCATGACGGCATGATCGAGAGCACGTCTCGCGGTTTCGTCCTGCGTCGCTACAGCGACCAGGAGATCGAGGAGATTTTCGAGATCAGGCGTCTGCTGGAGCCGGCGGCCGCTGCAATCGCAGCCAAGAAGATGAACGACGCCGCGCTTGAGAAAATGGACAGCGCGATCGATGCCGGGATCAAGGCGAGCAACTCCAGTGACTTTACGGCCTTTGTGGTTGCGAACGCGGCGTTTCGCAGGGCCTGGATGGGGCAGGTGCCGAACACTCAGCTCGTTGCGGCATTGGCGCGCTACATCGATCATGTGCAGATCATCCGCCTGGTGACGCTGACGCAGCGGCCGGTACGGGAAGATGTGCTGGATCGGTTGCGCACGATCCATGACGCATTTCAGGCCGGCAAGGCAGACCGCGTCAGCACGCTATTCAAGCAACATGTCGATGCAGCCGTGCTGGCCTACCGGACTTATCGAAAATGACGACGCCTCAGCGGAACACCAAGCTAAAGCTGCTCTTTAAAACGTCCTCTTTAATTGACACGACGAAGCCCGCCGAGTAATTTGGATACAGTATATTGTTTGGGAATGGAGCCCGGTATGCAGGCCGTCAATCCAATGCCAGTCGTCAATCCGATGTCGGACCCAACAAACGCCGGGTTCAAGCTCGGCGTGTTCTCGGCCAATGCCGATCGCGGTCTGACGTTTTCTACAGTCCCTGAAGCCTGGAAGGCCAATTGGGACGACATCGCCGCCGCCTGCAAGACCGCTGACCGCGCCGGAATGGACTTCTTCCTGCCGATCGCGCGCTGGCGCGGCTATGGCGGCACCACCAATGTGCGGGAATGGTCGTTTGAGACCTTTACCTGGGCGGCGGGCCTCGCCTCTATCACCGAACGAATTGCGCTGTTCATGACCGTGCATGTGCCGCTCGTGCACCCGCTTTATGCGGCGAAGGCACTCGCGACCGTCGATCACATCAGCCACGGGCGGGCCGGTCTCAACATCGTTTGTGGCTGGAATCCGGACGAGTTCGATATGTTCGGGGTGACGCTCGTGAAGGACGCCTATGTGCAGGCGAAGGAGTGGATCGACGTCATCGTCAAGACCTACAACAGCGATACGCCGCTGGATTTCGACGGTAATTTTTACAAGCTGAAAGGCGCGGTCAGTCGTCCGGCTTCATTGCAGAGGCCGCGGCCGGTGACGATGAATGCGGCCTTCGGCCCGCCGGGCCGCGACTTCGCCGCGCAGAACTGCGATCACCTGTTCACGAGTTTCACCGACCTCGAAGTTGGCAAAGCGCACATCGCCGATATCAAGGGCCGTGCGGAGAAGTTCAACCGCGACATCGGCGTATTCACCATCGGGCATGTGGTATGCCGTCCGACGCAGGCCGAAGCCGAAGACTATTACGACTATTACTCGCGCCAGCACATCGACGAAGTGGCGGTCGATTATCACATGAAGCAGAAACAGAATTTCAGCCACAGCCACGAGGACGAGGCGTTCAAGCAATACAAGCAGCGCTTCGCCGCCGGCACCGGCAGCTATCCTCTGGTCGGCACGCCTCAAAAGGTTGCCGGGGAGCTCGCTAAATTTGCCGGGGCAGGCTTCAACGGCGCAGCACTCTCCTTCGTCAACTACAAGAATGAGCTGCCCTATTTTTGCGAGACTGTGATGCCGTTGTTGAAGGAAGCTGGTCTGCGCCCATGATTGTGCTCATCCTGTCGTCGCGCTCATGATCAGAACGGAACTGACCAGGCTGAAGACGGAGTTTGAGCCGTCTGCGCGGATTGTGCCCGAGATGCTGCGCCGGCAGGCGGCGCGCTATGGCGATCGTGCGCTGTTCGGCTGCGGCAGCGAGAGCCTGAGTTATGCGGGCGCCTGCGAACTTGCTGCGCGCAGCGGTGGCCGCTTCGCGAATGCGGGCATCGCATTCGGCGACCGGGTTGCAATCTTGTGCGGCAACCGCACCGAATTCGTCGACCTGTTTCTGGGTCTCGCCTGGATCGGCGCGGTGTCGGTGCCGATCAACGTGGCGGCGCGCGGCGCGCAGCTCGAGCACATGCTGAAGACCTCGGGCGCGCGGCTTCTGGTGCTGGAGAACGAATGGCTGACGGCGCTGGAATTCGTGGATTTTGGAAAGCTCGCGATCGAGGCGATCTGGCTGATTGATCCGGCTCCGGACACGGCAGCAACGATTCAACAGGTGCCGGTTCGTAAACTGCCCGATCTGACGGCGCCGGTCGCCTCCGCCGACCTGAAGCCGCACGATCTCCTCACACTCCTGTTCACATCTGGCACTACGGGTCCATCCAAGGGTGTGTGCTGTCCGCATGCGCAATATTTCTGGTGGGGCTACACCGCTGCGCGCCAGCTCGAATTGCGCGAAGGCGACGTGCTGCACACGACGCTGCCGCTGTTTCATGTCAACGCGCTGTGCACCTTGTTTCAGGCGTTGCTCACCGGCTCGACGCAGGTTGTCGAAAAGCGCATGTCGGTGTCGAATTTCTGGCCGGCTCTGGTCGCTTCGGGCGCGACCGTGACTTATGTGCTCGGCGCAATGGTGCCGATGTTGATGTCGCGTCCGCCAGGCGAGGACGAGCGCCGCCACAAGGTTCGTTGCGCGCTGGCGCCGGGTGTGCCGCTGCCGATGCAGGAGCCTTTCACCGAGCGCACTGGGATCGTGCTGCTCGATGGCTATGGCGCGACTGAAAGCAATGCGGTGATCGGCACTCATATGGGCAATCGCCGCAGCGGCTGGATCGGTCAGGTGGCCGACGGCTTTCAGGCGCGAGTGGTCGATGAAGACGATAACCAGGTGCCGCACGGCACGCCCGGAGAATTGCTGCTGCGCGCCGATGAGCCATTCGCTATGGCGTCCGGCTATTTCGGCATGGCCGACAAGACGGTGGAGGCTTGGCGAAACCTTTGGCTGCATACCGGTGATCGCGTGATGCAAAATGAGGACGGTTATTTCAAATTCCTCGACCGCATGAAGGATTCGATCCGAAGGCGAGGCGAAAACATTTCCTCCTTCGAGGTCGAGAAGGTGATCATGTCGCATCCGTCAGTCGAGGTGGCGGCGGTGTTCCCGGTGCCGTCCGAGCTTGCCGAGGACGAGGTGATGACGACAATAGTCGTGAAGGAAGGCGCAACGCTCGACGGCGAGGCGCTGGTGCGTTTCTGCGAGGGGCGGCTTTCCTATTTTGCGATCCCGCGCTTCGTCGAATTTCTTGCCGATCTGCCGCGCACCGAAAGCGGCAAGGTGCAGAAATTCAAGTTGCGCGAGCGCGGCCGGTCTGCACAGACATGGGACCGCGAGGCGGCTGGCATCAAGCTGAAGCGATAACGGTCTGGAGTAAAGCGCATGGCGATTTCCTGGTTCTGCCAATGGGACGCGCAAGAAGGCAAATCGCCCGCGCTCGACGAACACGACCACCAAGGCTTGCTCGCGCTGGTTCGGGGCTGCCCGCGCCTGGTCGAAGGTCATGTGATGACCCCGGTGCATGCGCATGACCCGCATTACGCCGCGGAACTGCACAAGACACCGCAGCTCGTGCTGCAGCTTGAATTTGCCGAGATCGCCGATCTCGAACGCAATCTGAAGCCGCACGGCTATCTTCAGGCGCTTGCCAATCCCGAAACCCTGGCGAGTCTCGACGGTGCGGTCGCCAGTCATCAGGTCATGTTGACGCGCCGCTATCCGGTGGCGGCACCGCTCACCTCACAGCCCACGGAAGGCGTGCTGAGTTACATGGTGGAATATGAAGGGCCGGCGAAGGACGAAAATGCCTGGCACCTTTTCTATGTCGAGGGACATCCGCCGCTGCTCGCGAAATTCCCGAACATCCGCAAGATCGAAATTTATACGCCCGCTACGCTGATCTCCGCGCTGCCTTTCGAGCAGCGTCGATCCATGCAGCGCAACAAGACCGTCTTCGACAGCGCGGAAGCTATGAATGCGGCGATGACAAGCCCAGTGCGTGCGGCCTTGCGCAAGGACTTTCACAAATTCCCGGAATTTGCCGGCGGGACGGATCACTATCCCTTCCGCACGATTTCTGTGCGTGGCGAAAGCCATCCGCAAGCGGGCAGTTAAGGTTAAAGGATTGTGCCGGTACGAAACTCAATACAAAATGAACATCTGTGCCTGCAAATGGATAGGATAGGGGCCAACAAGAATACGGGCGTTAAACAGAGTGGACTGCAATGTCTGGCGTGAGTAATCCGCTGCGTCACCGGATCGGAAAGGGCGAGCCGATCGGCCTGATCTGGATGGCGCTCGGTTCGTCTTCGGTCGTGGAGCTTGCCGTACAGGCAAAGCCCGATGCGATCGTGATCGATGCCCAGCACGGGTTGTGGGACCGCAAATCACTCGAGGACACGCTTGGCATCGTGTCAAGCGCCGCGCCGGTTCTGGTGCGGGTTGCCGAAAATTCCTTGGCTGCCATCGGTCAGGCGCTCGACGCCGGCGCCGAAGGCGTGATTGTACCGCTGATCGAAACCGACCATGAGGCCGCCGCGGCGGTTGCCGCGTCGCGGTTTCCGCCGGAAGGCGTTCGCTCCGGCGGCGGCGTACGCCCGCTTGGCGGTAATTTTGGCAGCTATTATGAATCCCAGCTTCGCCGCACCGTGGTCGGTGTGATGATCGAGACCGTGCGCGGCGTGCGCAATGCGGCAGCCATCGCCAATACGCCGGGCGTCGATTTCGTGCTGATCGGGACTGGCGATCTCGCGATCTCGCTCGGCGGCTTTCCTCACGTCGATGCGCGCCATGAGGAAGCCTGCAAGTCTGTGCTCAATACCTGCAAGGCGGCGAACATCCCGTGCGGGATTTTCACCGGCGATGCGCAAGCCGCCAAAGCACGGCGCGATCAGGGCTACCCGATTGTGGTGGTGGCGAACGACATCGAAGTGGTGGCGGGTGGATTTTCACGCGCCATGGCGCAATTTTCAGGCACCGCACAAGGTAAAGCGAAATCCGCCGGTTATCTTTCCAATGAAAAGGATGAGGACGTGTCCGATCTCCTTCTGAAATTCGCCTCCTTTATCGCCGATGGCCGCATCCGTGTGGTCGACCTGACCCAGACCTTGAAAACGTCAACGCCGGTGATTCAGTTGCCGCCTCCGCTCGCGCCATCCAATCCGTTCCGGATCATGGAAATCTCGCGCTACGACGACCGCGGTCCGGGCTGGTACTGGAACAACATCGCCTGCGGCGAACATACCGGCACGCATTTCGATGCGCCGGCGCATTGGGTGACCGGGCAGCATTATGCCGATGGCTATACCGACACCGTGCCGGTGCAGCGCTTCATCGCACCGGCCGTCGTGATCGATTGCACCAAGGAAGCCGCCGCCGACGAGAAATTCCTGCTGGAACCCGCCTTCATTGAAGCATGGGAACGAAAGCATGGCCGTATTCCGGACGGCGCCTGGGTGCTGATGCGTACCGACTGGTCGAAGCGCGAGGATCCGGCCCGGTTCCTCAATATGAAAGAAGACGGCCCGCACGTACCGGGGCCGTCGGCGGCGGCGGTGAAATTCCTGGTCACCCAGCGCAACGTCAATGGCTGGGGCGTGGAAGCGGTCGGCACCGATGCCGGTCAGGCTTTCGCATTCGAGCCGGCTTTCCCCGCGCATCACCTGATGCATGGTGCGAACAAGCTCGGGCTTGCCAGTCTGTGCAATCTCGATCAATTGCCGCCGACGGGGACCGTTCTGATTACCCCGCCGCTCAAGATCGAGAAGGGCTCCGGCAGTCCGTTGCGCGTGCTCGCGCTGGTGCCGGGCGCTTAGCTAATTTCTCCGACGAACCTAAATACTCACTGCGCTTCAATCCCGGCTTTGGTCACCACGTCGCGCCAGACCTGAGTCTCGCGATCGATGCGCTTTTGGAGTTCGTCGGCTCCATCGGCGGAGATTTCCACGCCTGCGGCCTTCAATTTCTCGCGTACGTCCGGCGATTTCAAGGCCTCGACGATCGACTTCTCCAGTTCGGCGCGGATGGCGGGTGGCACCGCCTTCGAGGTCAGCACCGCGAACCACGCCGGTGCGTCGAAGCCGGCATAACCGGCTTCCGCAATCGTCGGGACATCTGGCAACAATGACGAGCGTTCGGCAGTCGTGACCGCGATTGCACGAAGATTGCCGGACTGGATCTGGGGCAGCGCGGACGGCAGATTGTCGAACATGAGTTGCACGCGGCCGCCCAGCAGGTCCTGGACCGCCGGCGCCGAGCCTTTGTAAGGCACGTGACGATAATCGACGCCGGCGCGCAGCCGGAATTGCTCGGCGATCAGATGACCGTTCGAGCCGACGCCCTGCGAGGCGTAAAGGAGTTCGCCGGGCTTTTCCTTTGCAAGGGCTACGAGCGCCTGCAAGTCTTTCGCCGGGACCGTGTTGTTGACCACCAGCACATTGGCGACCGAGCCGGTGCGGGTAATGGGTGCGAGATCGCGCGCAACGTCGTAGCTCAGCGACTTGTAGAAGATCGGGTTGAGCGTCAGCGCGCTCGAGGCGACCGCGAGCAGCGTATGCCCATCCGGGTCCGCTCGCACCACCTGGTTGACGCCGATACCGCCATTGGCGCCAGGACGGTTCTCTATCACCACGCTCTGGCCGAAGCGCTCGGAGAGCTTCTGCGCCAGCACGCGGGCGATGATGTCGCTCGTGCCGCCGGCCTGATAGGGCGAGACAATGGTGACGGTGCGGGAGGGGAAGCTCTGCGCCTGCGCGGCGGTGGCGAAACAGACGGCGACAAGACTCAACGCGAAACGGATCATTCTTCGACACTTCCTTCGATCATCCGCCCGCGGCGGGTGTGGCTTTGATCTCGATCAGCACATTGCGGTATTGCCAGTCGCTGACATTGAGCAATTCGTGCGGCATGCCGGCCTCGCGCCATAACACGCCGCCTGTGGTCTCGCTGGTCTCTTTCTCGCGTCCGTCCTCGAAATACATGATGTTCTTGCCTTCGGTCATCGGCACGATGACGTAAGGCAGATCATGCTTGTGCCAGGCTTGCCGCTCGCCCGGATCGAGCTTGACGCTCCAGATTCGCACATATTCATTCTCGAACAGTATCTTGTCGCCGAGCGGCCCAAGCGTGGGTCCTCGTTTCGATGGTCCGTTCATCGATGGGTCTCCTTTATGATGCGTTCCGGATTGTCGCAGAAAATCCGCTTCCGCCGCGCGGGATCGATCGCCGCCATTTGCTGGTGCGGTTCGGGCAGCCCCATCGGGAACGGCCAGTCCGAGCCGAACAAGATCTGCGTTTCGCCGAAGACCTTTTCCGCCAGCGTCAGCGAATGCGGATCGTGGGTGATGCAGTCGACGCAGACATTTTGGAACAGCCTACGTGGAGAGGCGGCCTTGGTGTCAATGCCGGGACGCGCGGTATCGAAGCCGCGCTCGAAGCGTCCGGCGAGTTGTGGCAGCACGCCGCCGCCATGCGCGAAGCAGAACTTGATATTCGGATGGTGCTCGAACACACCACCGAACGTCAGATGGCCGATCGCAACCGCGCTCTCGTATGGATTGCCGAGCAGGTTCGAGAGATAGAACGCGGTGAGCCGCCCGTCCCCGCATTCGCCGGGATGGAAGAACACGAAGGCGCGCGCTGCGTCGAGCGCGCGCCAGAGCGGCTCATAAGCCTTGTCCGAGAGAACCAACTCGCCGTAACCGCCGGATGGCGCCCCGAATCGGGCATGGCCGAGGCCAATCCATTTCATTGCGACATCCAGTGCAATGTCGGGTGCCTGCAGCGGCAGATGCGGCAGAAAGGAAAGCCGGCCGGGATAGCGGCCAGCGATGCGCTGCAGTCCGTCATTGGCGTAAATGGTCCAGGCGCGCGCCTCCGCTCCCTGAAGCTGCGCGCGGTAGAGCGGTGGCGGGATCGAAATCCAGGCCGCCTCGACCTGATTGCGATCCATCCATGCCACCAGGGCCGGCGGATCGAATAGCGGCTTCATGCCGACCTCATGGCCGTCGATCACAAGCACCTTGGTGTCAGGCTTCCATTCCACGCCCGCGACGTCTCGTAGCTCATCGGGAAAGATCGGCGCGAGATGCGCATGCACATCGAGAGCGATGCGTTCGGTCATCCGACGCTCGCTTTTTGCTTCGCCGATGCCGGCCGGATGATCTTCGTGTAGACGTCGTCGATGACTCCCTCCCGCATCGGTGCGATCGCGGCGATATGGTCATCAGGGCGGATCAGCATCACGGTATCGGTCTCGCAACCGGCGCGTTTTCGGAATTTATCGCCGACGTCGAACAGCGAGCGTTCACGAAGCCCTGAATCGATCGGCGCGTCCCGGTGCGACACGACATAATGCTTCAGTCCGGGCCGGTCCGGCGGGATGACCGGGCGGCGGCGTACATCCGTGAAATAGAGCGCGACAAAAGAGTCGTCGGTAAGGTCATGCAGTCGCACCGGCCTGCCGTTGCCGCCATGCAGCACCATGTCGGGCACGCGCTCGCCGACCCGCAAAGGGCCAAGCTCAGTGCGCACCATCGACCAATCGCCGGATTGATCGACGTCGAGCCGGACGCCTAGCATGGTACGCGTCAGCGCATTGGCAAGCGCGCCGCCGGACATCGCACGCACGGCGTCGTTCTGTCCGAGCATGTATTTGCGTGCTGCTTCCGCCATCTCGCCCGAACCCATTGCCGCGACCGGACGCTGCTCGCGCGCATAGCCGTCGAGCAAAGCCGGATCGGCGAGGCCGCGCGCCACCCAGGCAAGACGCCAGGGCAGGCTGATGGCGTCGAGAATTCCGGTATTGAGCCCGAGCGCCCACATCGGCGTGATCAGATGCGCTGCATCGCCCATGAGGAAGACGCGACCGCGCCGCCACTCGGTCGCGATGCGGTGATGGATGCGGTAGACGATGGTGTTGAGGATCTCAATGTCCTTCACCGGGCCGATGAAGCGCAGGATCTTCTCGCGGAATTGCTCGCGCGTCGGCTCGGGCTCGCCGCCGGCCAGCGGAAACAGAAAGCGCCAGCAATGCGGCTGGCGAACCAGAATCATCCACTCGGTCGGATCGGCGAAATAGGCGAGGTACGGATAATCGCGCGGGTTCTGCACATCGAGATCGACCTTCACGTCGACCAGGAGCGTCAGCACGTTCAGCGATTCACCCTCGACCGGAATGCCGAGCTGCGAGCGGATGGTGCTTCGGCCGCCGTCGCAGGCGAGCAGATAGGAGCCTTCGACTTCGCGCAGGCCGGTGGGAGTCTCGAATGTCGCGACGACGCCATTGTCGTCGCTCTTGAACGAGATCAGCTTGTGACGCAGATGCACGCAGTCCGGATGCCGTTCTTTCAGACCACGATGCAGGATCGGTTCGAGGTGGTGCTGCGGCATGTTGATGACGAAAGGATAGCGGGTCTCATCGGCAAGCAGGTCGGCTCGCACCGAAGGCCGCGCAATATTGGTCGCTCGTTCGACGTCGCCGATCTCGTCGACGCGCAAGGCCTTGGCCAGCACCTCGTCCGCGATGCCGTAGCGGCGGAACGCTTCCAGCGTGCGCGTCAGGATGGTGCCGGCCTTGGTGTCGCTCGACAGGCCGTCGTCTTCCTCGAAGAGCTGAAACGGCAGGCCGTAGAAACTCAAGCCCAGTGCCGTCGTGAGGCCGACAGGTCCCGCGCCCACGATCAGAACGGGCTTCATTTTCACGGGTGGTGTCTTGCGATCACTCGTCATTTGCTGAATAGGCCAAATCGCGCGACAGCAGGGAGGCGGTCATGGTGGCGGCATCGGACAGTAGAAAAAGGAGCGGCCCGACCACATCCTCGGGCGTGCCGACGCCGATCGATGCTTGCCAGCGCGCGTGATCGACGCCTTCATTGGCGGCGCGATATTGCGGGGTGTCAATGACGCCCGGCGCGATCAGGTTGAATTTGACACGATGTTGGGCGACTTCCTTGGCGGCGCTCTTTGCGAAAGCGATCAAGGCTCCCTTGGTGGCTGCATAGGCCGAAGCCTGCGGCCAGCCCTGATGTGCGAGGCCGGATGAGAAAGCCACGATCGAGCCGCGGCGGCGCTCGATCATTCCCTTGATGGCTGCCTGATAGCACCACACCACGCCGTCGAGATTGACCGAGATCACTCGCCGCCATTCCTCCGGCGATGTTTCTTGCACCGAATGGCGCGGCTGGATGGCGGCGCCGCAGACGAGGCCATCGATACGACCATAATCGCGCTCGATCTTGCCGAACGTCCTCATCACCACCTCGCGGTCCGAGACATCAAGCAGTTCGCAGGCGATGCTCTTGTCGCCGCCTTTGGTCTCGTTCATCGCGGCATTGTCGATGTCGCAGACCACGACGCGCGCCCCGGTCCTGGCCGCGGCACGGGCGAGCGCGCGGCCGATGCCGTTGCCGCCGCCGGTGACGACGATCACATCTCCATCCGCCTGAAAGCTGGCTTTCATTTCCCGATCCGCCGTTCAGCGGTTCGGCAGTACGGCGATGGCGTTTATTTCGATCAGATAATCGGGCGAAGTGAACTTGTTGACTTCGACCATGGTGGAAGCGGGGGCGGGCGCGTTGAAATATTCACGCCGTACTTTGTGGATGACGTCGAAATGCTCCATGTTTCGGACATAGACGTCGACGCGGACAATATCATCCAGTGTGCCGCCGGCTTCCTCGACTGCGGCCTTCACGTTCTCGCAGACCTGCCGGGTCTGCACCTCGACATTGCCGAGTCCGGCGATGGTGCCGTCCGCCATGCGCGCTGTCATGCCGGAGATGAAGACGAGGGTACCTTTCGCGGCGATTGCGGTGGCGTGCGAGAAATGCCCATTCGGCTGCCGGAGCTTCTTCGAGACGATCTGCTTTTTCATGACGCTTCTTTCTTAAAGTTCGATTGTGACGCCGGCCTGCTTGCCGGCCGCGATCAGGCTGTCGAAAGTCTGGCGGCTCAGGTTGCAGGTCCCGGCATTTGCAAGGTGCGTCGAATACGCGAGTTCGCCTGGCGCGTAGACGCGAGTGATGCCCGGCGCTCGCTTTGAGCCGGTGACGCGCTGGGCCTGCTCGTTGACGCGCTTTGCGAAACCCGCACTGTCCGGAAACGCGCCGGTATAGATCGCGATGAAAAGCTGCGCGCAGCGATAGGGCTCGGATGCGTCTCCATAGAGCGGGCGCACTTCCGCGCCGATGGCGCCGCCGGAAAGTCCGCCGCAGAGCAGATCGATCACGAAGGCAAGCCCGAAACCCTTGGGTCCGGCGGCCGGAGCCAGCATGCCCTTGATGGCCTCTGCTGGATCGGTGGTCGGTTTGCCGTCGGCGGCCATCGCCCAGTCGGAGGGAATGCTTTGGCCCGCCGCGGCGGCAAGGCGGATCTTGCCCATGGCGGTTGCGCTCATCGCCATGTCGACCTCGACCGGGAATTCGCCCGCGCTCGGCAATGCGATCGCGATCGGATTGTTGCCGGTCAAAGCCTCGGCACCGCCCGGTGCCGGCATGAGAGGACGCGTATTCGACATCACCATGCCGACGCAATCTTGCTCAGCCATCAGTCGCGCGTAGCGGCCGGCAGTGCCGAAATGGAACGCATTGCGTACGGCGACGCTTGCCATTCCGAGTTCCTTGGCGCGTTCGACCGCCAGCTTTACCGCCTGATGCGCGGTGAGCTGTCCGAGCGCGTTGCCGGCATCGATGACGATTGCGGTCTTGTTGTCGCTGACGACGTCGCCCAACCGCTTTTTCGAAACCGATCCCTTCTGAATGCGGTCGACATACATCGGCACCAGCATGACGCCATGCGAGACCACGCCTTCAAGATCGGCAAGCACGATGTCATTGGCGACCAGCTGAGCATCGCCGCGCGCGATGCCGAGGCCCGCAAAAATGTCCGCAACGGCGGAACCAAGCCGTTCCGCATTCACGCGCACCGTGTCGGGCGCGGCGGCCGCATTCGCAGCCATCAGCGCGCATCCTCGTCGCTGGTGTACCAGGACGGGCGGATCGGATAATGCGGGCCGTCATAAATCTCGACCACTACCGTATCTTCGTGCGCGATGGCGGGTCCGTGCACGTTGCCCTGCGGATTCCAGTAGAAGCAACCGGCCGTCAGCACCACGCCGGTCTTGGTGTATTCGTATTTGCCCTCCAGACAGAACATGAACTGATTGGAGGCGTGGCTGTGCGGCGCAGGGATTCCGGCGCCCTTTGCAAAGCGGATCAGCGCGATCGAGGCGCCGGTCTGCTCATTCCGCCACAGCATTTTCTCGGAGACGCCTTTCAGCGATTTTTCGCGCCAGGGCAGGTCTTTGGCCTGCAGCAGCACTTCGTCGAGGCTCGGCATGCCGGCTTCGAGCTTGGGAATTCCGGAATAGGCCGTGTTCGCACTCATGTTGCGATCCTCCGTTTTCTTGTCATGTCATTCGCGGCATCGGCGCGCGGCCGCGCGCGGCTTCCTGCGCGTGCATCAGGCGGCTACGCAGGCTTTCGATGTGAGCGCGCACGGCTTTCGCCGCAGCTTCGCCGTCGCCTTTGGCGATGGCATCGGCGATCGCGGAGTGTTCCCGAGCGCTCGCCTTGCCGTCGAAGGTCTGCCACAGGTGCAGATACCAGTAGCGGATCGACCGCTCGTGCAGGCTGCGCGCGAAATCGCTCAATACCGGGTTCGAGGCAAGCTCGGCGAATTTGCGGTGAAAGGCGCGGTCGGCTTCGATAAAGCTTTCGAGTTGCGAATCCTGACCATTGCCAATGCCGGCGCGCGCCAGCGCCTTCAAGGCTTCAGCATCCTTGGCACTTGCATGGGTCGCGGCATTGCGCGCGAGGTCGGCTTCGATGGTCGCGCGTGAATCGAGAATTTTCAGGATTTCGGGAATGCTGCCGGGCTGCACGATTACGCCCTTGCGCGGCATGATCTCGACCAGTCCCTCGTGTTGCAGGCGCTGCAGGGCCTGATGCACAGGCGTTCGACCGACCTTCAGCAAGGCACAGAGCGCGCCCTCGTTTAGATATTGCCCGGGCAGGAAATACAGCTTGAGGATTTTCTCCTTGATATCCTCGAATGCCTGGTCGGCAAGCGAAGCCGCTTTCGAGACCACAGGTTTGCGAACGACCTTTCTGAGGCCGGTCTTGGCGATGTGCTTTGCCTTTGCCATCGCTCAATGCCTCTGCGGAGCGGGTGGCAACCAGGGCGCGGCGAGCCGCTCGGCCAGTTCGACCAGAAGATATACAAACATCCCAAGGAAGGAGAGCGCGAACAGGGCGGCGAAGGCGAGCGGCGCATCGAGTTGCGAGGTGGCGCTGAGAAGCAGGAATCCCAAGCCCTCGCTTGAACCGACGAATTCGCCGATCACGGCACCAATCACCGCAAGAGTGATCGCGACCTTGGCGCCGGTAAAGACGAATGGCAGCGCGGCCGGAAACTGAACTTTGAGGAAAATCTGAAGCGGGGTTGCGCGCAGACTATGCGCGAGTTCGAGCAATTCGCGCGGTGTGGAGCGCAGGCCCGCGACGGTATCGACGATGATCGGAAAGAACGCCACAAGCCAAACGATTGCGAGTTTGGATTCGATGCCCGTTCCCAGCCAGACCAGAAGGATGGGGGCAAGCGCCACCTTCGGCACCGACTGCAGGCCGATCAAAAGCGGATAGAACATCAGATTGAGCGCACGGGAATTCGCGATCGCCACCGCCATCGGAATGCCGACGACCAGCGCCAGGATGAATCCGTACAGCGTCTCCTTCAGCGTCACCCAGCCTTCGGAAACGAGCAGGTCGAAACGCGCGACAAACGCGTTGAAAACCTTGTCGGGTGTCGGCAACACCACCGTCGGAATGCCGCGCAGCACGCAAAAGGCTGTCCAAGCGGCGAGGATCACTGCAACGCCGAGCAGCGGATATCCTATCTGGCCGGCAAGGCGTACGCCCATCACGCGGCTCCCGCTTCGGCCGGCGGCACGACGCCGAGCGCTTCGCTTGCGATCCGCTCGGACTTGGTGAAGGCGGGTGTGAAGCGGACCTGCTGACTGCGCGGATAAGACAAAGCGATCGGGATTTCGGTTGCAACCCGCGCCGGGCGGCGGCTGAACACGATCACCTTGTCGGAGAGATACACCGCCTCCGAAATCGAATGGGTCACGAACAGCACCGAGGCGCCGGTCTCGCGGCGAATGCGAAGCAGCAGGTCGTTCATCTCGAGGCGTGTAAGTTCGTCCAGCGCACCGAATGGCTCGTCCATCAGCAGCAATTTCGGCTGATGGATCAGGGCGCGGCAAAGCGCGACGCGCTGCTGCATGCCGCCTGACAATTGATGAGGGCGAGCATCGAGAAATCCGGAAAGGCCGACCAGGTTCAGCAGTTGGGTTGCGCGTTCGCGCGCCGCGCGATCGTTGCGCTTCAGGATCTCCATCGTGAACAGCACGTTGTCGATCACCGAGCGCCAAGGCATCAGGCTCGGGCTCTGAAACACGAAGCCGTAATCGCCGAGCGGCTGCGTCACCTCGCGTCCGCCAATCGTCACCGAGCCCGAAGTCTTCGGGATCAGTCCGCCGATGATACGCAGGAGTGTGGTCTTGCCGCAGCCGCTGGGGCCAAGCAGCGAAATGAGCTGGCCTTCGTCGAATTCGAAGCTCGCGTCGTCGAGCGCCACCACCGGCTCGGCCGAGCGCGAAGTCAATTCGCTCGCAGCGAAAACCTTGCGCACATTTTGGATGCTGCCGAAGGCCATGAAAGCTGCGAAGGTCCTTGGTAGCGGGGAGCGGCCCCGATTTTGCTTGGCTTTCAGCCGGTCCGGTGACGCGCCAAATTTGACCATGCGCGCAGCCGAGAACCGCTGGACAGCCCCGAAAGTATCTGGTGAAATATCTTATGATATTTATGATGTCAATTTCGGGCGTCCGATGAAGGAGAGGGCATTATGTTGAAGCGAGTGATGTGGGCCGCGATTGCGGTGGCGCTGTCGATGCCGGGGGCCGGGATATCTGCCGCCAAGGCGCAGGATCGCGACGTGAAATTTGTGCTCGACTTCATCAGCTTGGGCCGTCATGCGCCCTGGTACGTTGCGCTCGGCAAGGGCTATTTCAAAGAGGAGGGGTTGAACGTCACCATCCTGCCTTCCAAGGGCACGGCGGACGCGATTCGCACAGTGGTGACGCAGGGGGCTGAATTCGGCTTCATCGATATTCCGAGCCTCGTCGCCGCGGGTGGAGCCGGCGCGCCGGTCCGCATCGTTGCGGCCAATTACCAGAAGCCGCCTTACTGCATTTTCAGCCTGGATCCGGGCGCCAATATCGACAGCGCCAAGAAACTGACCGGGCTTGAGCTTGGATCGAGTTCCGCCTCGTTCCTGCCGCGCATCTGGGCGGCGGTGATGGAAATGAACGGCGTCGATTCCAAGACCATGAAGATTGTGAATATCGATGCGCCGGCACGCGTTCCGATGCTGGCGGCGCGCAAGGTGCCGTCGATCGATCTCTTCATCATGAGCGAACCCGCGATCAAGCGCGCGGTGCCGGATGCCAAGCCGGTCTGTCTGTTCGCGGGCGATCTTGGCCTGGAGATTTACGCCAACTCGATCGGCGTGCACGAGGATTTCCTAAAGGCCAATCCCGATGTGGTGAAGAAATTCGTGCGTGCGGCCCTGCGCGGCTGGAAAGACACTTTCGACGATCCCAAGGAAGCGGCGAAGATCCAGCTTCAATACGTCAAGGCGCTCGATCCGCAGATCATCGTGGAGGAAATCGAGATCCTGAAGCGCGTCGCGATCACGCCGGAAGTGCAAAAGAACGGTCTCGGCACCATCACGCTCGAGCGCATGAAGAAGACCGTGGATTTCATCAACAATAATATCGAAGTGCCGGGCGAGAAGCTGACCGCGGAGAAGATTTTCGCGCCGGGCTATCTGCCGGAGAAGCCGATATTGCCGTGAGGTCATTCCGGCGCGCGCAGGCCGATCTCGGGTTTTCCCGAGATCGGCATAAATTTATGAACTAAGTTGGCAACAGCCGACTTGGATATGGCGAATCCGGCATCCATTCACGGTTTCACGTGCCTTGGGATTCCGGGTTCACGCTTCGGCGTGCCCCGGAATGACAGATCAGAACGCAACCGCCAAACCATCCATCGGTGCGTCGCCGGGATTTTGCACCCGGCTTTCGTGCCCGACATAGAGCCACGCCACGCCACGCCAAAGATGCGTTCCATCTCGAGTTCGAAAATCGCGGGGTCGGTATATAGTCGCCGATGAACGCGCGCCGGTTGTGCCGCGTTTGCAAGATCGTTGAGGGAAGGCGTCTGCACGGCGATCTCCGCGTGCTGAGCTTCCGCTAGTGTCCCGAATCCGAAGTTCGCCTGACTGTCCGGCAACTTCGTGAGCGAACTTCGGATTCGAAGGACACTAGCAATGTATTGCTTCTAGTGTGGTTTGGTTCAGAAATTCCCTTGATAGGACTCGCGGCGCCAATAAAGGAATTTCTGAACCACCACACTAGACTGGAATCGAACCAAGCGATACTGCGTAGTATCGTTTTCGGCAAGATGCTATTGGAGGAATCGTGACGCTGGCTTTGGAAAAATCTGCCGCCAACGGCCGCAACCTTTCGGACAAGAAACGAGAGGCGATCCTGCATGGCGGCAAAGCGGTGTTCCTGAAGAGCGGCTTCGGCGGCGCCTCCATGGATCAGATCGCAGCCGCCGCCGGTGTGTCGAAAATGACGGTCTACCGGCATTTCGGTAGCAAGGAAGAATTGTTCGCGGGCGTCATCATTGAGCTCTGCCAGCGGATCGTTGCCGAAGATCTCGCGGAAATTTTCGCGCGCGAGCCGAGGCAGGCGCTACGCGCCTTTGCCCGCAAGATGACCGACATCGTATTTGCGCGCGACACCACCGAACTGCATCGGATCGTGATCGCGGAGAGTCGCCGTTTTCCGAAACTGGGCGCATTGTTCTACGAGACAGGCCCGCAGGCCTGTATCGATGCGTTGGGGGACTATTTCGTCCGCAACAAGGATGACCGCCGCTTCAGGGTCGAGAATCCTCGCCGCGCCGCGGAAGAGTTTCTGGAGCTGCTTCGCGGATATTCGCATCTGAAGATGTTGCTCGGCATCGAGAAGGCACCGTCGGCGCGTGATATCGACGCGCGCATCGACAGCGCAGTGAGGCATGTGCTGGTGTGAAAAGGCCGGCCTGGTCACTTAGCTTTGCTCTGGCTTCAGCACGGCTTCAAGCCAGATCACGGTTTTGAGTGCGGCTTCCAAAACTGCGTCACATGTGTCGTAGGTGAGGCCGGAATAAAATGACACCGGCGTCCACATACCGGCATCCTCGACGTCTCGGCGGAATTCCTCGAAGCCGAACGTTCGATCCGGGCGCTCGAACAAATCTACACATCGATCGTGATCGTCGTTTTCGATGCTGCGAAAGACGGTCCAGGACTTGTCGAGGCGGCGGGACATTCTGGACGGATCTCAGATCCCCCCCATCGCTCGCTTGGGCATATAATGCAGCACGCGCCGTTCGAGCAGGATCACCGCGAGATAGGCGATGCCGCCGACCACGGTGAGCATGATGATCGAAACGAACACCATCGCGGTATTGCCCTGGCCCTCGCCGAAGGAAAGCAGATAGCCAAGGCCGGAATTGCCGCCGACCAGTTCGCCGACCACGACGCCGACCACGGCCAGCGTCGATCCGATGCGAAGGCCAGCGAAGAACGGCGGCATCGAAGCCGGGAACTCGATCTTCCAGAAAATCTGCGAGCGCGACGCCTTGAACGAACGCGCCAGATTGATCAGGTCGGGATCGACCCCGCGCACGGCGGTCATGACATTGACCATGACCGGGAAGAATACGATCAGAATCGCGACCAGGATTTTCGGATAGATTGTAAATCCCATCCAGAGGATGAACAACGGCGCGAATGCAACCTTGGGCGCAATCTGCAGCGCGAGGATATAGGGCGACAGCGCAAATTCGGCGGTGGGCGAGGTACCGAGCAGATATCCGATCACGGCTCCCAAAAGACTGCCGAGCGCAAATCCCATCAGCACTTCGTAGGCCGTGATGCCGGTATGGAAGGCGAGATTGTTCACGCTCCACATCCGGAAGAATTCTTTATAGACCATCGACATCGGCGGCACGATGAAGGTCGGAATATTCAATAGCCCCGGCCCCCATTCCCACGCAGCTAGAAAAAGCACCAGCAGGATCACGCTTGCGATCGTGCCGCGGCGGACGAGATTGGCATCGTTTCCCATTATGCCGACGCCTTCAAAGCCTGGTCATCGATCGCGGGGTAGCCGATATCGAGTTTTTCCATCAGGCGCGAGAGATAACCTGCGACCTTCGGGTCGGTGCGCCGCTGCAAGGGCTGCTCGCGATTTGGGATGTCGATCCGGATTTCGTCTATGATGCGGCCGGGTCTTCGGCTCATGACCAGAACGCGGTCAGACAGGATCACCGCTTCAAGCAGGTCGTGGGTGATCAGGAGCGCGGTTTTCTTGGCGTTCTTGAGCGTCTGCGCGAGATCGTGCTGCAGCATGATGCGGGTCTGTGCATCGACCGCCGAGAACGGCTCATCGAGCAGCAGCACGGAAGGGTCGACCGCAAGCGTCCGCGCGAGCGCCGCGCGCTGGCGCATGCCGCCGGACAATTGATGCGGGTAGCGTTCTGCGAATTCGCCGAGCCTGAAGGCCGCCAGCAAGTCGCGCGCCTTCTGGCGGCTTTTCGCGGTGTCCAGCTTTCGGATTTCGGTGCCGAGCATCACATTCTGTTCTATGGTGCGCCACGGCAATAACAAATCCTTCTGGAGCATGAAGGCAACATGCTCGTTCGGGCCTTCCACGCGCTCACCGTCGACATAAGCATCGCCGACGCTTGGCGCATATAATCCTGCTCCGATATTGAGCAGCGTGCTCTTGCCGCAGCCACTGGGTCCGATCAGCGAGACGACTTCCCCGTCCTCGACAGCGATATTCACTTGTTCGATAGCGGTAAAAACGCTGCCTTTCGCGCCTGCAAAGCGCATCGTCACGTCTCGATATTCCAGCCTGTTCATCGCCTAAGCCCCAACCAGAAATAGCAACATCCGGACCAATTCTTCATCCCCCCATGCCTGTTGGCTGAGTAGCGCCTCGCGAGACCGTTGAGTATAGTAAGACAAATCCAAGGGTGTCACGCCTGAATGGTGTCGCGTCCTGGGAGTGGGGCACGTCACCACAAAGCACCGATAGGGGTTTCTCAATGACCGGTTTCAAGCGTTCTCTATTCACACGGCGAATGGCCATTGGTGCCCTCGCTGCGGCTGTCGGCGCAGGATTTTGGGCCATGCCTCAGGCCAGCGCACAGGAGAAGGTCACCTATCTGTTTCCGGCTCCGCCGATCCTGCCAGCCTTCGCGCCGCTGCAGCTGGCCAAGGGCAAGGGCTATTTCAAGGAAGCCGGGCTGGACGTCGACTTCCAGGTTGCGCGCGGCGGCGTCGAAGTCGCCAAGATGGTCGGCGCGGGCAATGCGCCGATCGGAGGCATCGTCGGCGACGGACCGATCATGGTGCGCGGCAACGGGGTGCCTGTGAAGATCGTCGCATTGTTCGGCGGCAAGGGCTTCATGCAGACGGTGGTGCGGGAGGATTCCGGCATCGAGAAGCCGGCCGATCTGAAGGGCAAGACGCTCACTGTGCTGTCGTTCCAGGACACAACTTTTTACGCGCTGATCGGGCTGCTCGCGAGCGTCGGCCTGACCCAGAACGACGTGAATATTCAGCAGGCCGGACCGACCGGCGTATGGGAATCGGTCGCGACCGGAAAATCGGTCGGCATGGCGGGCGTGCCGGACTGGATCGCGCTGCTGCAGGCGACCGGCGCCAAAATCAAGATCATCCCGACCGACCAGTATTTCCCCCATCTGGCGCAGGGCATCGCGGTGTCGGACCAGATGATCAAGGACAAGCCGGAGATGATCCAGAAATTCGTGACCGCGGCGATGCGCGGCATGAAGGACGTGATGGATGATCCCGACAAGGCGGCCGAGGATTTCGTCAAGTTCGTGCCCGAGTGGAAGGGCAAGGAAGACGTCATCAAGAACGCACTCAATTATTACGCCAAGCTGGTCTATGTCGACCAGAAGAAGCCTGGCGAGATCAATCCTGACCGCCTGTCCAAGCTGCAGGATTTCTATCTGGAGAAGGGTTTCATCCAGAAGAAGACCCCGATCGATGATCTCTACACCAACCAGTTCATCAAATAGGGGTAACTCCAACGGCCGTCATGCCCGGCCTTGTGCCGGGCATCCACGTCATTAAGGATGCCTGCCAAAGACGTGGATGGCCGGGACAAGCCCGGCCATGACTGCAGAGATTTGTGACGATGCCCGAGAAACGACACGCAGAGATAGTCGGCGGCGGCTTTGCGGGCCTGGCGGCGGCCGGCGCACTCGCGCAAAAGGGCTGGAGCGTTCGGTTGCACGAGCGCTCGCCTGAATTGCGTCCGACCGGAGCGGGCATCTATATCTACGAGAATGGACTGCGGGTGCTCGAGAAGCTCGGCGCCTATGACGAGGCGGTGAAGGGCGCCCCCTTCGCCCATACCCGCGAGATGCGCGACGAGCAGAACCGCGTGCTGTCGGTACATCGCTGGGATCCCTCCAAGCGCGTGTTCAGCATCGTGCGCCAGCGCGTGATTACCGCGCTTGCGGATCAGGCCCGCAAGAACGGCGTGGAAATCGTGCTGAACTCCGAAGGTGTGTCCGCAACGCCGGAAGGCGAATTGCTGATGTCCGACGGCCAGCGTTTGAAGGCCGATCTGGTCGTCGCCGCCGACGGCACCAATTCCAAGATTCGCGATTCACTCAATCTCGTCGCCAAGCGCCGCTATTTGCCGGATGGCGCGATCCGCATCCTGATCGACAAGACCCCCGAGGAGATGGCTTCCGGCGACGGCGGCACCACGATCGAGAACTGGTCCGGCAGCCGGCGCATCCTCTATACGCCGGTGAGCGAGACCGAAGTCTATATCGCGCTCACCATGCTGCATTCAGACGAGGCGGGCCGCCGTGTCCCGATCGACCGGGCGACCTGGAAGCAATCGTTTCCGCATCTGTCCGATCTGATCGATCGCTTCGTCGATAACGGGCATTATGGGCGCTTCGAATATACGCGGTTGAAATCCTGGTCGGCCGGGCGCGTAGTTGTTCTTGGTGATGCCGCGCACGCGCTGCCGCCGAATATCGGGCAGGGCGCCGGCTGCTCGATGATGAACGGGCTGTCGCTCGCCTATTACCTCGATCGCGAGAAAGATATGGCGACGGCACTCAAGACTTGGGAAACCAACGAGCGGCCGATGACCGAGCACACCCAGCGCATTTCGGTGTTCCTCGGATTACCAACCACCTGGCCGACGCCGCTGCGCCGCGGATTTCTCACACTCGCCGGCAAGTCGAAATGGATGGTCGCCCAGCGCACCAAGACCGCGCGACACGTGCCGACGGGGACCTAAGTCATGCGTTGACCGCGCGGCTGGTCCACGCGATCCGTACAAACTATTTTTCCGAGGGACTTTAAAAGGACCATCGGGTTTGACTGCGTATCAAGAAACATCAAGGGAAAAAGGGCCAAGATCGGAATGCAATCCAGCGTGAGGGTGTTTGAATATTTTCCGGACAATTATTCCTGGAACATGGCCGTTCTGATGACGGCGCAAGTCGGCGGGGAAATGTCGGAGATCGAAGAGGCCTGCCGGCCGCTTCGCGACGAAGCGCCGAAGGGGACATCGGCCAAGGAGAGACAAGTTCAGTGGTGGGAATCCTGGTGCAAGCTTGCCGACCGCGTACGCGGTCTCGCAGATCGGGATCGCTCCAACGGACATAACAGAAGCGCCGCCCGGAAATATCATCGCGCCTGCCTGTATTACATGGCGGCTGAACGCCAGATTAGTCATCACG
>Ga0190274_10000423_pt1 | contig 25812 bp, 25 predicted proteins | sample Popmic531T_FD_133002 | JGI IMG/M metagenome (GOLD analysis project Ga0190274, IMG submission 133002) | Populus adjacent soil microbial communities from riparian zone of Yellowstone River, Montana, USA - 531 T | ecosystem: Environmental > Terrestrial > Soil > Riparian zone | place: USA: Montana... | reverse complement strand
TCGGCGAGGTCGCAGATCTCGGCGATCGGCGCGACGTCGCCGTCCATCGAATAGACGCTCTCGAACGCGATCAGCTTGGGCGCGGCGGGATCGGCGGCGGCGAGCAGCTCCTCGAGATGGGCGAGATCGTTGTGGCGGAAGACCTGCTTCTCGCAGCCCGACGAGCGGATCCCGGCGATCATCGAGGCATGGTTGAGCGAGTCGGAGAAGATGATGCAGCCGGGCAGGATCTTGCCGATCGTCGAAAGGGTCGCCTCGTTCGAGATATAGCCGGAGGTGAACAGCAGCGCCGCTTCCTTGCCGTGAAGATCGGCGAGCTCGGCTTCGAGCTCGACATGATAATGGCTGTTGCCGGAGATGTTGCGGGTGCCGCCCGAGCCCGCGCCGACGTCGTGCAGCGCCTCTTCCATCGCCGCGATCACGGCGGGATGCTGGCCCATGGCGAGATAGTCGTTCGAGCACCAGACGGTGATCGGCTTCGGTCCGTTATGGCCGGCGAAGCAGCGCGCATTGGGGAAGCTGCCCTTGTTGCGCAGGATTTCGATGAACACGCGATAGCGGCCCTCGGCGTGAAGCCGCTCGATCGCTTCCGCGAAGATACGTTGATAGTCCAAAGGTCGGTCCCCGGTTTCTCAAGCGCGTCAATAAAGGATGTCGCCCGTCCAAGGCCAGTGCGAACGATTCGCAACAAGGCCGCTGCAGCGTCAGAAGGTTTCGATTCTGACCAAACCATAGCCGGCGAGGCGGTCGGCGAGGCCGGAATCGGACCGAACAGGCCCGGTGTAGACCGCAATGCCTTCCGCGGGACTGCCCGGCCACACCACATCCCGAGTCAGATGCAGGACCCGCCGCGCGATCCCCGGGCCGCCGTGGACGAAGGCGAGCGGGCGCGGCGCGGCGGCGGCGAGCTCGGCCTCGACGAGGGGGAAGTGGGTGCAGGCGAGCGCCACCGTGTCGATCCGTTCGCCGCCGGGCTGGCCGAGCAGGCCGTCCAGGATACGGGCGTAGGCAGCGGGATCGGTCGCCTCGCCGCGCAATTTGGCCTCGGCCAGCTCGACCAGTTCGTGGCTGCCGTGGCGAAGCACCAGGCAGTCAGCGGCGAAATGCTCGGCTAGCCGGTCGACATAGGGCTGGACGATGGTGGCCGCGGTGCCGAGCACGCCGATGGCGCGGGTTTTCGACAATAAGGCGGCGGGCTTGATCGCGGGCACGGTGCCGACGATCGGCAGGTCGAGCACCGCGCGCGCCGCGTCGAGGGCGATGGTCGAGGCGGTGTTGCAGGCGATGACGATCAGCTCGGGATCGAAGCGCCCGGCGAGCCCGACCAGCAAAGCGGGAAGCCGGGCGGCGACCTCGGCCGGGCTCTTGGTGCCGTAGGGAAAGCCGGCGCTGTCGGCGACGTAGACGACCGGCGCGTTGGGCAGCAGCTTGCGGATCTCGGCGAGCACGGAGAGGCCGCCGACGCCGGTGTCGAGCACGAGGAGGGGGCGGGTGAGGGTCATCTGCAAGGGCGATGTAGCGGCGCGGCGCGGTTGGGCAAGCCGACCCATCGCTTTCGCCGCAATTTCTTGCGCGACTTTGCGGCCCTGGGTTAGGCAGGCGGCAGAAAGGGTGCGCGTGACTGCCGAAATCTATCTGCCGGTGATCCTCTGCTTCCTGCTCGGCTACGGCCTGGGCTCGGTGCCGTTCGGGCTGCTGCTGACCAAGGCGGCAGGGCTGGGGGACGTTCGCGCGATCGGCTCCGGCAATATCGGCGCGACCAATGTGCTTCGCACCGGCCGCAAGGGGCTGGCCGCGGCGACGTTGCTGCTCGACGTTGCCAAGGGCGCGGGCGCGGTGCTGCTGGCCGGGCTGATCTGGCCGGACCAGCCGCAATTCCCCGCTCTGGCCGGGATCGGCGCGTTCCTCGGCCACCTCTATCCGGTCTGGCTGCGCTTCAGGGGCGGCAAGGGCGTGGCGACCCTGGCCGGGCTGGTCGCGGTGCTGCACTGGCCGACCATTCTGGTCGCGGCCGCGGTCTGGCTGCTGGTGCTGGCGCTGACCCGCTATTCCTCGCTCGCCGGGATGGCCGGGCCCGCCTCGGGGCCGGTGACCGCCGCCGTGCTCGGCCGTTACGATCTCGTCCCGCTGTTCCTCGGCTTCGCCTTGCTGGTGCTCTGGAAGCACCGCTCGAACATCGCCAGGCTGGTCGCCGGCACCGAGCCCAAAGTGGGGAAGAAAGCGGCCTGATGCCCGTGCCGGCCGATCGCATCGCCCGGCTTCGGCTGATCCGCTCGGAGAATATCGGCCCGGTCACCTATTTCCAGCTGCTCGCCCGCTTCGGCTCGGCGCAGGCGGCGATCGACGCCATCCCGGACCTTGCCGCGCGCGGCGGCGGGCGGGTGCCGAAGCTGGCGTCCAGGGCCGAGGCCGAGCGCGAGATCGAGGCGGTGGAGCGGCTCGGCGCGCGCCATCTGTTCCTCGGTCAGGGCCTCTATCCGCCCTTGCTCGCCGAGCTGGAAACCGCGCCGCCGGCGCTGACCGTCAAGGGCGATTTGGGCCTGCTCGACCGGATGTCGGTCGCTCTGGTCGGCGCCCGCAACGCCTCGGCGGCCGCCTGTCGCTATGCCCGCCAGCTCGCCCAGGGGCTGGGCGGGGCGCAGCTCGTCGTCGTCTCCGGCCTGGCGCGGGGAATCGATTCGGCGGCGCATGACGGCGCGCTGGAAACCGGCACGATCGCGGTGATCGCCGGCGGCATCGATATCGTCTACCCGCCCGAGAACGAGGCGCGGCAGCGCGCCATCGCCGAGCGCGGCGTTCTGGTCGCCGAGCAGCCGCCCGGCGTGGAGCCGAGGGCGCGGCACTTCCCTTATCGCAACCGGATCATCGCCGGCCTCACCCACGGCACGGTGGTGGTCGAGGCGGCGCCGAAATCGGGCTCGCTGATCACCGCCCGCTACGCCACCGAATTCGGCCGCGAGGTGATGGCGGTGCCGGGCTCGCCGCTTGATCCCCGCGCCCAAGGCTGCAACCAGCTGATCCGCGACGGCGCGACCCTGATCCAGAGCGCCGAGGACGTGCTCGAGGCGCTGAGCCCGCTCTCCCGCCGCCCGTTCCGCCAGCGCGAGCTCGATTACGCCCCGCCCGGCCCCTCGGCCGAGGTGAACGAGACTGCGCGCCGCGCCGTCACCGATTTGCTCGGTCCGACGCCGGTTCCGGTCGACGAGCTGATCCGGCAGTCCGGCCTGGCGCCCGCCGGCGTGCAGACGGTGCTGCTCGAGCTGGAGCTGGCCGGCCGGCTGGAGCGGCATGCGGGCGGAAAGGTGAGCCTGGCGTGAGCGCGGCGCGGCTGATCTTCGGGATCGCCGGGATCTACGGCCTCGTCATCCTGCTGCCCTTGTTCTTCGCGGCGCCGTGGCTGATGCCCGCGCCGAACCGGCCGGAGGATTATTACGGCTTCCTCGGCGTCGCATCGGTGATGCAGCTCGTCTACCTCATTATCGCCCGCGATCCGGTCCGATTCCGGCCGCTCATGCCGGTCGCGGCGCTGGCCAAGGCAGTGTTCTTCGTCACCATCCTGATTCTCTGGCTGCGAGGGCAGGCGGCGGGGCCGGCGATGGCGCTCGCCTCGGTCGATATGGCGATCGGCGTGGCCTTTGCCTTTGCCTGGCTGAAAACGCCGCCAAGCGCGCGCTAGCGGTCGATCCGCTCGGGCCCGGCGCGGCAGACGGAGCTCGCGATCCTGCGATTGCACAAGGTGACGGTGGCCAGATGCTGCCTCGCCCAGGCGGCTTCCGCCGCGCTCGGCACCGAGCGGAAGGCGACATGGGCGAGGTGGAGGACGTCGCCGCTGCCGATCGCGCGCATGAAGAAGGTCTCGGGCAGGCCGGTGGCTGGGTTGCGCGGACAATCGAGGCGGAACTCGACCGCCGGCCGGCCTTCGATCTGCAAGCGGGTGCGGGGAGTGACGCGATAGCCCGGGCAGTCTCTCCCCATGCCGGCGAGGTAATTGACGACCCACTGGTCGAGCGTGCCGCCGGCGAGCTGCCCGGCGAAGCGCTGGTTGGTGACCATCCGCGTCCACCGCTCCACCGTCTCGCCCGGCGGCACCCGCTCGACGATCAGCGACCCGTCGCCGGCAAGCTGATGGACGATGACCAGGCCCGGAAGCGGCCCTTGGCCGACCCATTCGGCGGGGGGCGCGGCCGGAGCGGCGGTCGCCGACAGGATCAGCAGCGCCGGCAGCCATGATTTTGTCTTCATTATCGCTTCCCCCGCCGCCGTCCGACTATCCTAGCCCCCTCGGCGGGGGGAGCAAGGCCTCAGCCTTCGGGCGGCGAGCCGAGACAGAAGCCGATCGAATCCATGCTGCTGTTATGCGAAGCGCCGCTGTTGACGTTGGTCCGGTCCGATGCGTGGAGCACGAGCGCGTAGCCGCACGGCGACATGCCCGTGGTATCAAGCGTGAAATTGGCGCTGACGCCGGGATCGGCAATGCCTCCGCCGAGATAGATGGAGGCGCCCGAAGGCGGCGTCGGCAGCACCCCCGCCGCCGGGCCGGTCGGCAGGATCTGGAAGCTGAACCCGCCGAAATGCGGGTCGCTGACGCTGTAGGTGCCCTGGAAGACCGCGCCGTCGTTGAAATGCGCGCAATCGCCGGCGAGCGTGGTGAAGGCGAGGTCGAGCGCCGGGGCCTTGTTGTCGACCTCGACGGTGACGACGTTGCTCTTGATGTCGACCAGCGGGTTGCCCGGATCCTGGACGTCGACCCTGAGGTCGTAAGCGTTGCCATGCTCGCCCGGGCCGGTCTGCCAGACCGCCAGGATATTGCCCTCGACATAGTGGGTCGCGCCATAATCCTGATAACCGTAATAGCCGTCGGCGCCGGCATGGGCGGTGGTGTTGGCGGTCACCGGGCCGGGGGTTACGATCGTCTGCGGGAAGCCGTTCGGCTCGAGATTGAGCGGCAGGAACGAGCCGACGCCGTGCTTGCGGATCATCACCCGGTAGCGCGTCGCCCCGGTGCCGCCCACGATCTTGCCGGCGAGATTGATGCGGCCTCCGAACGGCGCCTGGTTGAAATACGCGCCGGTGGTCACCGCCACTGCATTCTGGGCGAAGCCGGCGCCGTCGATGTCGCCGACCGGAATGCCGCCGACCGACGAAAGCAGCGGATCGAGCTCGCCGTCGACGATGATCGTGCCCGGCCTGACATGGACATAGGTCTCGAGCCGGTTGCCCCAGGTCGGGGTGGCGTTCGGCGTGGCGCAGGGGACCTTCGTCGCCCAGGAGAGGATGGCGCGTATCGGGATGATCCTGGCGCCCTTCTGGCAGGGGATGCGTTGGCGGATGAGGTCGGCGGGCAGGTGGACCGCGAACTCGAGTCCCTCCTTCGGCACGTCGACGTCGTAGACTCGGACGCTGGCGGTGCCGATGCAGGTTTCGAACGTGCCGTTGCCGTTGAGATCGGCCCAGAAGGTGACGTATTCGAGGCTGCCGCTGGTGCACGGCCCACCCGAATAGCCGGCCGACTTCTTGAGGCGAATGATGCCGACCAGGCTGTCGTCGTCCGGATCGTAGCCGATGCTTTCGAGCTCCTCATAGCTCGTATTGCCGTCGCCGATGCCGAACAGATCGGCCAAGTCGACATTCTTGAACTCGAGGCCGATCTGCTGAAGGACGTTGCCCTCGCCCGGCGCCATTAGCTGCGCGGTGAGGCCGGGCGAGGCGTGCAGCTCGGCGAGGCGGGCATGGGCGAAGCGCTTCACCGGCACGTCCTGCCCGCGATAGAGCTGCTGCAGCTGGGCGGGGCCGAGCTCCTTCGGAGTCACCGGTAGCTCGGCGTCCTCGTCGAGAAGCGCGGCGATCTCGGGCTTGAGCTCGAGGTCGGCGGCCTCGAGCAGGTCCCTGACGAACCAGAAGCGGCGCGGTTGGATCAGGATGCGCGTGTTGTGAATCTCGCCCCAGACCGGATTGTGGCCTGGCGCGTTGGCCGGCGGCACCGCATTCCAGGAGAGAATGGCGCGAATCCACACGATCTGTGGGGCGAAACAGGGCCGCTGGCGGAAATGGCTGGGCCGGGTCACCGCATATTCGAGCCGGCGCTTGCCCGAGGTGCCGGGAATGTCCCAGACGTTGACCGCCGACAGGCCGAGGTCGCTCCACGAACCGCCATTGTCCCAGGACGCGTAGAAGCGAATATATTCGCGCGTGCCCGGCCCGCACAGGCCGCCGCCATAGCCGCCCGGCTGCTTGATGTAGATCGTCGCCTCGAGCCGACCGGTCTGCGGCTGATAGCCGACCGAGCCGATTTCCTCGAAGCTGCTATTGGCCTTGATCGACAGGGCCGCTTTGAGTCGACTGCCGTCGATATTGCCGAAATGGTTGGGATTCTTGAGGATCAGCGAGCGGAACTGCCCGCGCAGCTCGGTAAGCCTGGCGATGCTCTGCGTGTCGGACGCCGTCTCTTTCTTAGCCATGAATCCCTCCCTGCGCGCAGGCATGTTGGCCGCACGATTAAAGACGCAGCGACGCTGCCAGGCAGCGAAGCACGGCGAGTCAGAGGAATGACCGGATTGTTGGCAACCTGTAATTATAGACGGCTAACTGTCAATCATACTCGACGACGAGTTGCATCCAACTTGAACATATCTAGAGCAATCTGAAATGATAGCTACGAATACTCACTAGAATCATAGACATCTCTGTCCACATTGGCGCACGCGGCCGTCGACGCCTCAAGCCCCAGTCCCGCGATCGACAGGCTTGACGTCCTCGCCGTGGCCCCGCCACCCTGTGCGCGTACGCGTAAGGACAAGAAAACAGAATGAAGCTCGTCGTCGTCGAATCGCCCGCCAAGGCGAAAACCATCGAGAAATATCTGGGCGCCGGCTATCGCGTGCTCGCTTCCTACGGCCATGTCCGCGATCTGCCGCCGAAGGATGGATCGGTCGATCCGGACGCGGGCTTCGCGATGACCTGGGAGACCTATGCGGACAAGGCGCGCCAGCTGAAAGCCATCACCGACGAGGCGAAGACGGCCGATACGCTGATCCTCGCCACCGACCCCGACCGTGAGGGGGAGGCGATTTCCTGGCACGTTCAGGAGGTGCTGGCCAAGAAGAAGGCGCTTCCCGCTCATGTCGAGCGGGTGACGTTCAACGCGATCACGAAGAGCGCGGTGACCGAGGCGATGGCCAATCCGCGCGCGCTCGACGAGGATCTGATCGACGCCTACCGCGCCCGCCGGGCGCTCGATTATCTGGTCGGCTTCACCCTGTCGCCGGTGCTCTGGCGCAAGCTGCCGGGGGCGAAGTCGGCGGGTCGGGTGCAGTCGGTGGCGCTCAGGCTCATCGTCGACCGCGAGCGCGAGATCGAGCTGTTCCGCGCGCAGGAATATTGGAGCGTCACCGCCACGCTCGAAGCCGACGGCACCGAGTTCCAGGCGCGTCTCGTCCGCTACAATGGCGAGAAGATCGACCGGCTGACGATCGGCGACCGGGGCACCGCCGAAGCGGCGAAGAAAGCGGTGGAGGAGGGGCGGTTCTCGGTGGTCTCGGTCGAGACCAAGCCGCTGACCCGCAACCCGCCGCCCCCTTTCACCACCTCGACCCTGCAGCAGGAAGCGGCGCGCAAGCTCGGCTTCTCGGCGAGCCAGACGATGCGGGTGGCGCAGGGTCTCTACGAGGACGGCGCGATCACCTATATGCGGACCGACGGCGTGCAGATGGCGCCCGAGGCGGTCTCGGCCGCCCGGCGCGCGGTCGCCGACCGCTACGACGCCGGCTATGTGCCGGACAAGCCCCGCCACTACGAGACCAAGGCCAAGAACGCGCAGGAGGCGCACGAAGCGATCCGGCCGACGGATTTCGCGCGAGACCGCGTCGGATCGGGGGATCATGGCCGCCTCTACGAGCTGATCTGGAAGCGGGCGCTGGCCAGCCAGATGGCCTCGGCCCGGCTGGAGCGGACCACGGCCGAGCTGGCCGACGGCACCGGCCGTCACGCGCTGCGGGCCACCGGCCAGGTCGTTCTCTTTCCCGGCTTTCTCGCCTTGTACGAGGAAGGCCGCGACGACGAGCAGGACGAGGACAGCCGCCGGCTGCCGCGCCTTCGCGACGGCGACACGCCCGCCAAGAAGGGGGTCGCGGCGGAGCAGCATTTCACCCAGCCGCCGCCGCGTTATTCCGAGGCGAGCCTGGTCAAGAAGATGGAGGAGCTCGGCATCGGCCGGCCTTCCACCTACGCGGCGACCCTGCAGACGCTGAAGGATCGGGATTATGTGCTGCTCGAGAAGAACCGGTTCACGCCGCAGGAGAGCGGCCGGCTGCTGACCGCGTTCCTCGAACGCTTCTTCGAACGCTACGTCTCGTTCGATTTCACCGCCCATCTCGAGGACGAGCTCGACGATATTTCGGGCGGGCGCGCGGCGTGGCAGGCGGTCCTCGAAGCTTTCTGGAAGGACTTCAAGCCGAAGACCGCCGAGGTGATGGAGCAGAAGCCCTCGGAAATCACCGCGGCGCTCGACGAGTTCCTCGCGCCCTTCCTGTTCCCCGACAAGGGCGATGGCGGCGACCCGCGCCTCTGTCCGGCCTGCGGCGAGGGCCGGCTTGGCCTTCGCGGCGGCAAATTCGGCGCCTTCGTCGCCTGCTCCAACTATCCCGATTGCAAGTTCACCCGTCGGTTCGGCCAGGCGGGCGAGGGTGGCGAGGATTCGGGACCGCAGCTGCTCGGCCAGGATCCGGAGAGCGGCCAGGACGTCACCCTGCGCTCGGGCCGGTTCGGGCCCTATTTCCAGCTCGGCGAGGGCAAGGAGGCGAAGCGGGCTTCGCTTCCCAAGGATGTTCCGGCGGCGGACGCCGATCTCGAGACCGCGCTTCGCTTCCTGTCGCTGCCGCGCACGGTTGGCGACCATCCGGAGAGCGGCAAGCCGATCGCCGCGAGCATCGGCCGCTATGGCCCCTATCTCGCCCATGACGGAAAATATGCGAAGCTCGGCTCGACCGCGGAGGTGTTCGAGGTGGGCATGAACGCCGCGGTGGCGAAGCTCGCCGACGCGGCCAGCGGCGGCGGACGGAGCAGGGGCTCGCGCGAGCCCTTGAAGGTGCTAGGGCCCCACCCGCGCACCGAGGCCGAGATCAGGCTGATGGAGGGCCGGTTCGGGCCCTATGTGACCGACGGCACCACCAATGCCACGCTTCCCAAGTCGGTCGCCCCCGACGAGCTGACGCTGGAGGAAGCGGCGCAGCTGATCGACGAGCGTGCCGCCAAGGGTCCGCCGGTCAAGAAAGGCAGGGGCCGCAAGGCGCCGGCCCGTACGAAGAAGAAGGGTTCGAAATGATCGTCACCGCCTTGCTCGCTCTGGCCGCCGCAGCGCAGGAGCCGGCCGCGCCGCCGCCCAATCCGGCCAATGCCGATTATCATTTCCGCTATTTGAACCGGCTCGATCCGGCCGAGGGCTGGCGCCGGACGCCGAACGGGCTTCGCTACCGCAAGCTCAGCGGCGCCGGGCGCGGTCCTCGCCCGAGCCCGACCGACACCGTTACCATCCATTATGCCGGCCGTTTCATCGACGGCACGGAGTTCGACAGCTCGATCGCCCGCGGCGAGCCGGCGACCTTCCCGCTGCCGCGGCTGATCCGCGGCTGGCAGGAAGGCGTGCCGCTGATGAGTGTCGGCGACCGCTACGAGTTCGCCATCCCCTACACGCTCGCTTATGGCTGGAACGGCCGCGGGCCCATTCCCGGCGGGGCGACTCTGCTCTTCACCATCGAGTTGATCGCGATCGCGCCGCAGCCGCAGGGATAGTCATGGTTTACCGCGCGTTTACGATGCCCGGTCCGGCTCTGTTTACCGTGATCGGATTAGATGGCCGGCATGCGCGTCGGCAAGCCCGCCATCAGTCGCGGCCATCAATTGGCCGAACCGTCGCACCTCTCGCTGGTGCCGGCGGCGCCGAAGCCCGCCGAGCCCGCGCCGCCCGCCTCGCCCGATTATCACCTCGTCCATGACCGGCTGACGTCGCTCGAGCGGCTTGCGCGCCTGTTCGAGCAGGGTGCGCTGTCGGCGGAGGAGTTCGCCGCCGAGAAGCTGCTGATCCTCGGCCTTCCCGCCGACGAATATGTGCTTCGCGAGGCGGCGCCGGTTCATTTCGTTCCCGCCGAACCGCGCCGGCCGCAGCGCGGGCCGTCTCTGGTCGGGCGGATGCTGAGCTGGCGTTTCCTGGCGTTGAGCCTCGTCGCGGGCCTGGGCTTCTCCTATGCCAGCCAGCCCGACGCGACGACAGGCTTCTTCGAGCAGATCGCCCGTTACTTCGCCTGACAGGCCCGGCAGGCAGGGTCCTTGACGATCCGGATCGTGCGCATCGCCGGCTCGAGACCGTCGAAGAGGTGGAGCTTGCCGGCCGGATCCTCGCCGAAGCCGGTGATCGCCCGGATCGCCTCAAGCGCGGCGAAGGTGCCGGCGATCCCCGCCATGGCGCCGAGCACGCCGAGCTCGGCGCAATTGTCGCAATCCTCGGCATCGAAGGCGTCGCCGACGAAGCAGCGATAGCAGGGCCGGTCGGCAAGCCAGCCGCGAAACGTGCCGACCTGCACCTGAAAGCGTCCGATCGCGGCGGAAACGAGCGGAATACCGGCAGCGGTGCAGTGATCCGAGACGGCGAGGCGGGTCGCGAAATTGTCGGAGCCGTCGAGAACCAGGGCGACGCCGTCGAGCAGCGAAGCGGCATTGTCTACGCCCAGCCGCGCCTTTCGCGCCTCGAAATGCACGTCGGGATTGAGCCGTCCGACCGCTTCGGTGGCCACCTCGATCTTGTCGCGGCCGACGTCGGCCGTGCCGAACAGAATCTGGCGCTGGAGATTGTCGAGCGCCACCTGGTCGTCGTCGATCACCCGAAGCCTGCCTACGCCCGCCGCGGCCAGATACTGAATAGCCGGCGAGCCGATGCCTCCGGCGCCCACGACGGCGACGGTCGCGGCGAGCAGCCGGCGCTGGCCTTCGCCGCCAATCTCCCTGAGGACGATATGGCGGGCGTAGCGGTCGAGCTGTTCGTCGCTGAGGCTCACCGTCCGGTGGAGCCGAAGCCGCCCTCGCCACGCGCGGTCTCGTCGAGGTTCTCCACCTCGTGGAAGCGGGCGCGAAGCACGGGTGCCGGGACGAGCTGGGCGATTCGGTCGCCGCGGGCGATGGCGAAAGGCTCGCTGCCCAGGTTGATCAGCACGACCATGATCTCGCCGCGATAGTCGCTGTCGATCGTGCCGGTGAGGCAGGTGATGCCGTTGCGAACGGCGGTGCCGGAGCGCGAGCGGACCTGGACCTCGTAGCCGTGCGGGATCGCCATCGCGATTCCGGTCCTGACCGGATGACGCGCGCCCGGCTCCAGCGTCACCTCCTCGGCGGAGACCACATCGAGTCCCACCGCATGCTCCGAACCATATGCGGGCAGGGGAAGCCCCTCGCCGTGGGGCAGGCGTCGGACTCTGATGTCGATCATTCGAGCGCCTCGGCGATCCGCTCGGCCAGGCGCCGGGCAACGTCGGTCTTGGACATATGCTCCCACGTTTCGGTGCCGTCCGCCGTGATCAAATGGACCAGATTGTCGTCACCGCCCATCACATCACCGGAGACATCGTTGGCGACGAGCCAGTCGGCGCCTTTGCGCTGCCGCTTGGCAGTCGCTTCCTCGGTGACGTTGGCCGTTTCCGCAGCGAAGCCGACCAGCAGCCGCGGCCGCCGCGCGCCGCCGGCCAGATTGGCGAGAATGTCGGGCGTGCGCTGCCAGGCGAGCTTGGGCGGCCCGTCTTCCTTCTTGAGCTTGTCCGGGGCGGGCTCGACCCGCCAGTCGGCGACCGCGGCGACCAGAACGGCCGCGTCGGCCGGAAGCGCGCTCGCGACCGCCTCATCCATCTGGGCCGCCGTTTCCACATCGATCCGCGATGCGCCCTCCGGCGTGTCGAGATTGACCGGTCCCGCCACCAGGGTCACCCGCGCGCCGAGCTCGGCCAGCGACGCGGCGATGGCGAAGCCCTGCTTGCCCGATGAGCGATTGGCGATCACCCGGACCGGATCGATCGGCTCATGAGTAGGTCCGGCCGTGACGACGACATGCTTTCCGGCAAGCGGCCCCGGCCCCCCGAGCATCTCCTCGATCGCGGCGAAAACGACCTCCGGCTCGGGCAGGCGGCCGGGGCCATATTCGCCGCAGGCCATTTCGCCCTCGGCGGGCTCGAGGATGGCGACGCCGTCGGCGCGCAGCCGCGCGACGTTCCGCTTCGTCGCCTCGTGCCGCCACATGCGGACGTTCATCGCCGGCGCGGCGAGCACCTTCTTGTCGGTCGCGAGCAGAAGCGTCGTGGCGAGATCGTCGGCGATCCCGCCCGCCATCTTCGCCAGCAGGTCCGCCGTCGCCGGGCACAGGACGACCAGGTCCGCCTCCCGCGACAGCTGGATATGGCCCATTTCGGCCTCGTCCTTGAGGTCCCAGAGGCTGCTATGAACCTGCTGCTCCGACAGAGCGGCAAGGGTCATGGGGGTGATGAACTGCGCCCCGCCCGCGGTCAGCACGCAGCGCACGCTTCCGCCGGCCTTGCGGATCAGCCGGATCAGCTCGCACGCCTTGTAGGCGGCGATCCCGCCGCCGACGATCAGGAGGATGCGCTTGCCTGTCATCACGCTAATTTAGGAGCCAGACCGCGGCCGCGCCAGCCGCGGCCGAAACGACCGAGGCGAGCAGGATCGGCCAGGATCGGTGCGGCCTCATCACCGCGATTTCCCGCAGCGGCGGAGCGGGCGGCGCCGCGCCGGGCGGCGGGTAATAATGGTCGATTCGGCGGATCAGGTCGGGGAGCTTGCGCAGCATGCGCACGCCCCTGACGATCTCGTCGGCGATCCGCGCCTCTGGGCCCAGCTCCGAGCGCACCCATTCGGTGAGAAAGGGCTCGGCCGTCTCCCACATGTTGATGTCGGGATCGAGCGCGGTGGCGACTCCTTCCTCCATCACCATGGTCTTTTGCAGAAGCAGAAGGTGCGGCTGGGTCGGCATGTCGAAATCGCGGGTGATCTTGAACAGGCCGTCGAGCATCTGGCCGATCGAGATCTCCTTGACCGGCAGCCCGCGCATCGGCTCGCCGACCGCGCGCAATGCGGTGGCGAACTCCTCGAGATTGTGGTGCGGCGGCACATATTGCGCCTCGAAATGGATTTCGGCGACCCGCCGGTAATTGCCGGTGATCAGGCCGTAGAGGATCTCGGCGAGCCACATCCGCGCCTGCCGGTCGATCCGGCCCATGATCCCGAAATCGATCGCGGCGAGCCGGCCGTCGGGAAGGGCGAAGAGATTGCCCTGGTGCAAGTCGGCGTGGAAGAAGCCGTCGACCACCGCCTGGCGAAGGAAGGCGCGGACGAGGGTGGCGGCCAGCGCTTTCACGTCATGGCCGGCCTCGATCAGGGCGGCGCGGTCGGTGAGTTTGATGCCGTCGATCCATTCCAGCGTCATCACGCGGCGCGCGGTTCGGCTCCAATCGATCTCGGGGACGAAGAAACCGCTCTCGGCGACCAGATTTTCCTTCAGCTCGGAGGCGGAGGCGGCCTCCAGCCGAAGATCGAGCTCGCGCACCGTCCACTGGCGGAAGGTTTCGACGACCAGCCGCGGCCGCAGCCTCGCCGCCTCGCCGCCCATCGATTCGACCTGGGCGGCCGCCCATTCGTAGGTTTCGATCGCGGCGGCGAAATCCTCCTCGATGTTCGGGCGGAGCACCTTGACCGCGACCTGCCTGCCTTCGGTGGTGACGGCGCGGTGGACCTGGGCGATGGAGGCGGCGCCGACCGGCTCCTGGTCGACCTCCAGGAAGACCTCATCGAGCGGCCTGCCCAGCCCTTGTTCGATCGCCGCCCTGATCTGATCGAACGGCGCCGGCGGCAGGCTGTCCTGCAACAGAGCGAGGTCGCGCGCCGCTTCCTCGCCGACGAGATCGGGGCGCGTGGCGAGCGCCTGGCCGAGCTTGATCGCGGCCGGGCCGATATCCTGGAAGGCCTCGCCATAAGTCGGCACATCCGGAATGCGCGCGCCGAATCGGGCCAGCCTGCAGAGGCGCCGGACCGGCGGCGGCGTGTTCGCGTCCCGCTCGATACCGCGCAGAGCGCCATGCCGCGCCAGCACCCGGCCCCATTTGAGAAGCCGCCAGACATGGACGATCGAGCGGGTCACCGGCATGTGCTCCCGCGAAAGCGGGAGCCCAGTTTGACGTTCCAGTCTGGACCCCGGCTTTCGCCGGGGCGCGACGCGCTTTCGCGCATCACGTCTTCCAGCCGCTGTGGATGGCGACCAGCCCGCCGAGGATCGGCTCGGCCTTGACGTTGCCGAAGCCCGCCGCCTCGATCATCCGCGCGAACCTGGCCATGTCCGGAAAGCGTTCGATCGATTCGATCAGGTAGCGGTAACTGTCCTCGTCCTTGGCCACCGCCTTGCCGAGCCTTGGGACGACGCGGCGCGAATAGGTTTCGTAGAGCGTGGCGAAGCCGGGCCAGCGGGTCTTCGAGAATTCGAGGCAGAAGAAGCGGCCGCCGGTTTTGAGGACACGATGGGCTTCGGCGAGCGCGGCGGGGATGTCGGTGACGTTCCGAATCCCGAACGCGATCGTATAAGCGTCGAAGCTCCTCTCGACGAAGCTCAAAGCCTCGGCATTTTCCTCGGCCCAGACCAGCCCGAGCAGGCCATTCTTCTCCGCGCGTTCCACCCCGACGGCAAGCATTTCCGGGTTGATGTCGGCCACCGTCACCGACGCGCCGGCGCGGGCGAGGCGGAAGGCGATGTCGCCGGTGCCGCCGGCCATGTCGAGGATCGCCTCGCCTTTTCGCGGCCTCACCTTGCGAACGAATTCGTGCTTCCACAGCCGGTGCTGGCCGCCGGACATCAGATCGTTCATCAGGTCGTAGCTGGACGCGACGCTGGAGAAGACGCCGCGCACCCGCCGCGTCTTTTCCTCCGGGCTCACCTCGTCATGACCGAAAGAGACCTTGTCCATCGCCGCGCCGTCTAGCAGGGCAGGGCGGATGGTGGAACATGCCTGAGCTTCCCGAGGTCGAGACGACCGTGCGCGGCCTGGAACCCGTGCTGAAGGGCCGACGGATCTCCTCGATCGAGCTTCGCCGCGAGGATCTGCGCCGGCCGTTCCCCCCGGACCTGCGCCAACGGTTGACCGGCGCTCGAGTGACCGCGCTCGGCCGCCGCGCCAAATACGGCCTGATCGAGACCGACCGCGGCGATACCATGATCTTTCACCTCGGCATGTCGGGCAGCTGGCGAGTCGACCCGGCGGAGATCGGCAAGCACGACCATGTCGTCATCGAGACCGACGAGGGCCGTCGGCTCAGCCTCAACGATCCACGCCGGTTCGGCTCGGTCGACATCGTCAGAACCGACGAGCGCGACTCGCTCGAGCCCTTTTCGAAAATGGGGCCGGAGCCGCTGAGCGACGATTTCGACGGCGCCTATCTGGAACGCGCTCTCGACGGCCGGGCGGCGCCGATCAAGGCGCTGCTGCTCGACCAGCGGATCGTCGCCGGGCTCGGCAATATCTACGTCTGCGAAGCTCTGCACGGCGCCGGGATAGCGCCGGGACGGGCAGGGGGGCGCATCGCCAGGGCCCGGCTCGACCGGCTCGCCGAAACGGTGAAGGCGGTGCTCCGCGCGGCGATCCAAGCCGGCGGCTCCTCGCTTCGCGACTATGTCCGGCCGGATGGTGAGCTCGGCTATTTTTCGAGCGACTGGCAGGTCTATGGGCGGGAAGGGGCGGTCTGCCATTGCGGGTCCGCGATTCGGCGGCGGGTCGACTCGGGCCGATCGACGTTCTTCTGTCCGAAATGCCAGCGGTGATGCTTGACCTCGTGACCCTCACGCCCTAGAGGGCGCGGCTTGAGCGGGTGCGGTGCGAGGCCGCGCCCTTTTCTTTTCAGTTACGAGGCAGAAAGATGGCGAATACGCCGCAAGCAAAGAAGCGCATCGTCCGCAACGCCAAGCGCACGGACATCAACCGCGCCCGGGTCAGCCGAATCCGCACCTTCGTCAAGCAGGTCGAATCGGCTCTGGCCGCCGGCAACAAGGATGAGGCCAAGGCCGCGCTCGCCCGAATGCAGCCGGAAATGGCCCGCGGCGTCGCCCGCGGCGTCATGCACAAGAACACCGCGTCGCGGAAATTGTCGCGGCTGACACGGCGTCTCGCAACGCTCGGCTAAGCCTTTTAGAAATCTGGACGACAGTGCCCGCCGGCCCAAAACCGGCGGGTTTTTCGTGTGCTCCGGGCGGATTCCCAAAAGCCTAGGATTTCCCGCGATTCGCGCCTCGGCCACGACCGCGCGATCTGAATAAATATATGATTTACTTGTATATTCCAGTAAAGATGACGGAGTTCTGCGGTTTTCCCCGTGTCAATATAGTTTAATTTTTGCGACGCTTTTTTTCCGCTTGATCCGGCGGCATCGGAGTTCCAGAACAACCTTTCGGCAGGACGAATCTTCTGTCGGCACAAGCAAAATCACATCGAGCAGCGGCATGCCGGGGGGGCCTTGCCGCGCGGAGAGTTTTGCGCCTGAAAAAGACGCGCCGTCAACGAGCGGCGGGAGAGAATGAGGGGTGCGCGGGCGGTGCAGAAAGCTGCGATCGGGACGGCGATGAGCGCGGACTTGGATGTCAGCGAGGCGATCGCGACGACGTGGGAATCGATTCGCGCGGGGCTTCGTCGCGATTGCGGCGCCAGAACCTTCGACGGCTGGCTGCGCCCGATCGCTCTTGGCGATTTCGACGCCGAAACCGGCTCGCTCCGGCTCCAGCTCCCCTCCCAGTTCATGGCCGATTGGGTGCAGACCCATTTCGCCGAGCGGCTCGCCCTGGCCTGGAAGGCGAAGCTGCCCGAGGTCCGGCAGATCCGGATCGGAGTCGGCCCGGCCGCGCCGCGCACCGCCGCCGTGGTCCAGATCCCGGCACCGCTCGAGGAGTCGCCCAAGGCCGCGCCCGGCCTCTATTCGGTGGCGCTGGAGCCGCGTTACCGGTTCGAGAATTTCGTCGTCGGCAAGGCCAATGAGGTCGCCTTCAGCGCCGCGCGGACGCTGGCCAGCGCCGACAAGGTCGCCTTCAACCCGCTCTTCCTCCATGGCGGCACCGGTCGCGGCAAGACCCACCTCCTCCACGCCATCGGCCACGAATTCCATCGGCTCAGGCCGCGGGCGAAGATCATCTACATGTCGGCCGAGAAATTCATGGTCGAGTTCGTCGCCGCGCTCCGCGCCAACGAGACCATCCAGTTCAAGCAGCAGCTTCGCTCCGCCGACCTGTTGATGATCGACGACGTCCAGTTCATCGCCGGCAAGGAATCGACCCAGGAAGAATTCTTCCACACGATGAACGAGATCATCTCGGCCGGCCGGCGGCTCGCGATCAGCTCGGACCGGGCGCCGCAGGACCTGGACGGAATCGAGCCGAGGATCCTCTCGCGCCTGTCCTGGGGCCTGGTCGCCGACATCAATGCCGCCGATCTCGAGCTTCGCCTCAGCATCATCCAGAAGAAGCTCGAGCAGCTTCCCGAAGTGAGCGTGCCCGCGGACGTGGTCATGTTCCTCGCCAAGAGGATCAGCTCGAACGTCCGCGAGCTGGAGGGCGCGCTGAACCGGATCGCCGCTTATGCGGGAATGCAGAACCGGGCGATCGACCTCGATTTCGTCAGCGAGGTGCTGGCCAATATCCTTCGCGCCAACCAGCGCCGGATCTCGATCGACGAGATCCAGACGCGGGTCTCCGATCACTACCGGATCCGCAAGGCCGAGATGACCAGCGCCCGCCGCGCCCGCGAGGTCGCCCGGCCGCGTCAGGTCGCCATGTACCTGTCCAAGCAGCTGACCCCGCGCTCGCTGCCCGAGATCGGCCGCCGCTTCGGCGGGCGCGATCATACGACGGTGATCCACGCCGTCCGCCAGATCGAGAAATTGCGGGCGCAGGACCCCGAGCTCGATTCCGACATCCGCCTGCTGACCCGCCAGCTGGAGAGCTAGGCGATTTCGATCCCTTCGCGCTCAAGCGCGCGCTGGACGGCGGGCCGGGCCAGCATCCTGTCCTTGTGGCGAACCCAAGCCGGATAGCGGCCCATGTCGAGTCCGATCCGCGTGCCCCAGCGGTAGAAGACCAGCATATAGGAATCGGCGATCGAATAGGCGCCGGCGACCCAGTCGCGTTCGGCGAGTCCGTCCAGCTCGGTGAAATGGCCCTCGATCGCGCGCCGGCCGGCGGCGATCACCTCCTCGCGTGCCGCCTCGCTCTCGGCGAAGCGCGCCGCACGCCAGACCTGGGCGAAAGCAACGTGGACGCTGGAGGAGAAGAAGTTCAGCAGCTCCTGGACTCGGCCGAGCCTCCGCAGGTCGGCGAGGTCGAGCAGGCCCGCCTCGGGAAAGAGATGGCCGAGATAGGAAAGGATCGCCGGCCCTTCGGTGAGGATGAAGGCACCGTCGGTCAGCGCGGGGACTCGGCCGTGCGGGTTGATCGCCAGATAATCGGGCTTCAGATGCTCGCCGTCCGGGATCGAGACTCGCCGCGCCTCGAACGGCGCGCCGATCTCTTCGAGGACGATATGGGGCGCGAGCGAGCAGGCGCCGGGTGAATAATAGAGCGTCAGCATCAGGCGGACCTTCCGGGTCACCCCCTTACGCCGGGCCGCCTCGTTCCACCAGCGCCGCGGCCCGCCGGCCGGCAAGCCGAACCTTCGCCTTCAATAGGGCTGGTTGACGAGCAGGCGGTGCCAGGCCGTCACCGGCGCGCCGTCGCGCTCGGCGGGAGTGAAGTTCAGGCCGCGCAAGGTGCCGGGAATAGCCCGGTCGGCGAGTGGGTCGCCGCTGGTCGCGGCGAGACGGATCGCGTCGATCCGGCCGCGGGCATGGATTCGCACGCAATAGACCGGGCTCGCGGGAGTCCGGCCGAGCCAGCCGAGCGGAGCGCCCCCGTTCGACACCGAAAAGGCCGGCGCGGCATCGCGGTCGATTTCGCTTCGCGGGCATGGCGTTCCGGCCGAAGCCGAAGCGGCCCAGGGAGCATTGGCGCCCGGCTCCAGATAGCGGCGGCTGCCGATCAGCACGATCCGGGGCGGCGCCAGCCGAAGGAGCGGCTGAGCGGATTCCCGCTGACCGGGCGAGGCGGGTGCGATTCGAAAGGGCTGCTCGGCGAGGGCAAGGAGCAGCGCCGCGCCGTTCACGAACGCGCTTCCCGCCATGCCGCGCCAATCCATATCGCCTCCAGCAATGATACATTGTATCACAAGACGACGTCGGCAGTAAAGAAAAAGGGCCGGAGAACCGGCCCTTTCCCTTGTCCGAATGCGCGGGCGCTACCGTCGCTCGCGCTCCGGGGTGACGGTGATCCGAACGGTCTCGCCGGAATTGCCGGGGAAACCGGTGAACATCGCCTCGATCAGGTTCGGCACCAGCGTCGGCAATTCGTCGGTCCGCGAGCGGGCCTGAGCGGTGCCTTCGAACACCGACTGGCCATCGGCGGCGCGACGGATGTCGAGGTCGAGGTGCGACGTGTAGACGGTGTAGGTGTCGATATCGTAGCCGCCGCCCCAGAACGGATCGTGCCAGCCCCAATAGAAGGGCGAGCGCGAATGGCCGAAATAGCCGAAGCGGCTGTAGAAAGGCCGATAGCCGAAGCCGCGATAACGTCCGCTATAGCCCCACCAGGGATCGTAGAAGGGATCCGGCCGGGCGACGACCCGGTCGCGGCCCTGGTCGATGCCGTAATCGAGGCTGACGATCAGGGTGGCGTCGGCCGGCGAGGCGGCCTCGCTATAGCCCTGCGCGATCATCTGCTGGCGGACCAGATCGGCATATTGCTGGAATTCCAGGCCGCCGCGATTTTCCGCGGCGGCGGGCTGGACGACGAAGCTCTGGCCCTGCGGCGCCGGCATCGCCTGGAAGCGGGAGACCTGCGCCGGGAAGCCGGTGGTGCAGGCGCTCATCGCGAGCAGCAAAGCGGGCGCCGCGAGCGCCACGATCTTTCTCTTGAACGACATGGGACAAGCCTTTCGGTTCAGGCGCTTACCCCGGGGAAGGGCGAAGCTTTGTCCTGAATATAGAACAACTTGGCCTTTTCGCAAAGGGCCGCTGAACGGCGGGTGAAGGGCGGAACTTTACGATCCTCCCGAAGACGGGCCGCGGCATGGACCGGCCGGCGAATGGTCCCAATGTTCGCACTGGCCATGGCTAGTGCGCAGCTCTTCGAATGGCCGTGCCCGCAAGCGCGTCACCCGGAACCGCGGGGCTGTCACCTTCGGCGCGTCAGACGGGGCGCGCCGTGGGAGCCGACAAAAAGCGGACATGAAGCGGACGATGCGAAAGAGCCACCCCTGGGAAGCCAAGCAAGTCATGACAGAACAATAGCAGAACAAGTCCTGCTTGTCTCCAACAATCGAACCCTGTTATGCCTCTCGGCCACAAAGGAAGGGGCGATCTCGAATGCCGACGATCCAGCGCCTCGACGGCTAACGCTTCTACTTCTACGGCCATGAGCCGACGAGCCGCCGCATGTTCCTGTCGATAAGGAGGCGGCATCGAGAGGCGACGCCGGAGCAGCGCACCAATTGGAAGTTCTCCGGCGCGGGCTACGGCATTCCCTGGCCCCGACGTCGACGAGGATCTGAGCACGAATGGGCTGCTAAAGGGGATACCGGCACCCAGCAGACGAGCGGCGTGACTTTCGGGAATTACATGCATTGTAACTGGAATTCCGTCAGCCCCAAGGGATTGCGCGCAGACGTCAAGTTCAATCCCCATGGGGTGATTGTAATCCCAGCTTGACACGCTGGCTCAGCGTGCGATTGATTTTGATCTGATACGGGCGACCGCCGGGGGGCATAATGACGGACATTGAAGGCGATGCGTCTCGCCCTGCTTTCCGTGAACGAATTGACGCGGCACTGGACCGAACCGAACATATTTACTTGCGATTGCTGCGCGCGGCGATCCTGATCATCGCGACAGGTCTGCTTCTTTATGCTGGTTGGCTTGGCGTCTCCAGCCTTTGGAAGATCGCCCAGTCGCCGGATTCCGTGGAGGAAGCGGTGGCGACCGTTGCTCCGGACGAACTCGTCAACGCGCAAATGCCGGCGCGGCGGACGGCAACTCCCCAAGGGCCGAGGATCGATCCTGCCCAGCAGCGCTTCTATGCGGACTTCGTGAACCGTTACTACCGGCTCTTCCGTGCGCGCTTCGAACCGTTTCGGCAGCAGGAGGACAAGCGCTTGACCCGCGACGAATTCGACGGGGCCTTCATCGATTCGCAAGCCCGCCTGCAGGCCGCCGCGAGGGGTGGGCTGAACTTCGAGAACGACAGAGCCGACCTTGAATCGTTGCTGCAGGTGATGAGCGAAGCGGCCGGAAAGCCTGTCACCCAGCAACGCCTGCGCAGGTACAAGGCCGCGCGGAAGGTGGAGGTGAGACGTCGGGTGCAGCGGAGCCGCACCGAATACCGGCAGGGGTGGAATCGATTGAGCACGGCCTGCGCGGATTGGTATTATCCGCCTTATGGCTGCTCGGAGCGGCGGGCGGTGCAAGTGCCCTATACGGAAACCGTCAGCTCGATGGAGTTCCCGGAAGGGACGCAATCGCACAACCAGATTTTCCGGGCGTTTCAGGACCGCTTCTTCACGCTCCTGAACCAGCGCCGGGAGGACAATCGCATCGCCGCCCAGAATGAGCGGGACGATATTGTAGCCGGCAATTTCGAAGGCGAGCTGTCGCTCTGGACGACGCTCTGGATCCTCGGCGGCTTCCTGATGCTTATGTTTTTCTTCTTGCTGATCGCCATCGAGCGGCACCAGCGGAGGTTAGCTGTCCAAGAATAAGATGATCGTGCGCGAAAGCGAACGCAAGTGAGTAACCCATTGATTGGGCTAATGGCGTTTAGGGAGCCAAGGGAGTAGCGCTGGGAACGGGATGGTCGTTGGGCGGGACTAGCGCGACAGCCCCACCGCCCGATATACGCCTTCCAATGTAGGCGCCGCCAGCGCCGCCGCTTTCTCGCTGCCCTTCACCAGAATTGCCTCCAGCGCGCCGGGGTCTCGCTCGAAATCGGCCAGGCGTGCGCGGATCGGGGCGAGGGTCTCGATCAGCAGGTCGGCGAGAATTGGTTTGAACTGGCCGAAGCCCCGGCCGGCATGCTCCTGCAGGACGGAGCCCGGCGCGCGGTCGGTGAGGGCGGCGTAGATGGTGACGAGGTTCAGGGCCTCGGGGCGGCCGGCCAGCGCTTCCAACGTTTCGGGCAGCGGCTCCGGGTCGGTCTTGGCCTTGCGGATCTTCTGGGCGATCGTGTCGCTGTCGTCGTTCAGATTGATCCGGCTCATCTCCGACGGGTCCGACTTGGACATTTTCGCATTGCCGTCGCGAAGGCTCATGATCCGTGCCGCGGTCTCGCCGATATGCGGCTCGGGAACGGTGAACAGGTCGACGTCATAGTCGGCGTTGAACTTGAGGGCGATGTCGCGCATCAGCTCGACATGCTGCTTCTGGTCCTCGCCGACCGGGACGTGGGTCGCCTGGTAGAGCAGGACGTCGGCGGCCTGGAGGATCGGGTAGGCGTAGAGGCCGACGCTGACGCCTTCGCGATTCTTGCCCGATTTCTCCTTGAACTGGGTCATCCGGTTGAGCCAGCCCATCCGCGCCGTGCAGGAGAGAAGCCAGGCCATTTCCGGGTGGGCGGGGACCCGGGCGTGGTTGAACAGCAGAGCCTTCTCCGGATCGATGCCGCAGGCGATGAGCGCCGCGGCCATGCCGTTGACGTTGGCGCGAAGCTCGGCCGGGTCGTTGTAGACGGTGATCGCATGGAGATCGGCGAGGAAGATCAGAAGCTGGTCGGAACTGGCGACCTCGTCCTGAAGCTTCACCCAGCGCCGGATCGCGCCGAGATAATTGCCGAGGTGGAGGTTGCCGGTCGGCTGGATGCCGGAGACCACACGCATCAGTCCTGCTCTTCCTTCGCTGGCTTCGGTTTGCGCTTCAGCACCGCCTTCAGCTCGGCGGGCGTGAAGGCGCGGGTGACGAACACCGCCGCCGCATAGACGATGAAGCCGCCGCCGACCAGCAAGGCGAGGCCGAGCAGGCGAAGCTCGAACGCTCCGGCAAGGAACGGGCGGATCAACGGATTGATGACGAGCAACGCGGCCGCCATCAGCAAGGCGGCGAGCAGCAGGCGGGCGAGGTGGCTCAACAGGCGCCGGTCCATCTCGAAATGGCCGCGACGGCCGAGCGCCCGGTAGAGCAGGATCACGTTGACCCAGGAGGAGATGGCGGTGGCGAGCGGCGGCCCGACATGGGCGAGCGGACGGATGAGGGCGAGGTTGAGGATCAGGTTCACCGCGATCGCGACCAGGGCGAAGCGCAAGGGCGTCTTCATGTCGGCGCGGGCGTGGAAGCCCGGGGTCAGCACCTTGATCATGATGTAGGCGGGAAGGCCGCAGGAGAAGGCGGCAAGGGCCCAGGCGGTGGCGATCGTGTCGGCTTCGGTGAAGGCGCCATATTGGAGCAGGCCGCGGATGATCGGCTCGGCGCTGACGATCAAAGCGGCGGTCGCCGGGAGGGTGAGGAACAGGGCGAGCTGAAGCCCCTTCTTCTGGAAATCGAGAGCGCCCTTCTCGTCGCCGCCCGAGATCATCCGGGCGATGGTCGGCAGAAGGACGGTGCCGAGGCCGATTCCGATCAGGCCGAGCGGCAGTTGGTTCAGCCGGTCGGCATAATAAATGTAGGAGACCGAGCCCTCCTGGAGGAAGCGGGCGGCGAGCATGGTCGAGACGACGAGGTTGATCTGCATCGCGCCGGCCCCCGCGGCGGCCGGCCAGATCAGCTTCAGCAGTTGCTTGACGTCGTCGTTGAGCCGGGGCCGGCGGAGGCGGAGCTTCACGCCCGCCCGGCGGCAGGCGAGCCAGAGCCACAGGAATTGAAGCACGCCCGAAATGGTCACTCCCCAGGCCTGCGCCCGCGCGGTGCCGTAATCGTCCGGGCCGTGGAAGAAGAGCAGGGCGGTGATCAGGGTGAGGTTGAGGAGGATCGGCGCGGCCGCGTTGACCCAGAAACGGTGCAGCGAATTGAGGATTCCGCCGAGCAGCGACACCAGGCTGATGAAGAGCAGATAGGGAAAGGTGATCCGGGCGAGTTCGGTGGCGAAGGCGAATTGTTCGGCCGTCACGTCGTTGAAGCCGCCCGACAGGACGAGGACCGCCGGCCCGGCGAGCAGCATGAGCAGGCCGGTGAACAGGATCAGGAAGGGCAGCAGGATCGCCAGCGCCTGCTCGGCGAAGACATAGGCGCGCTCGAACCGCCCCGAATCCTCGCCGACCTTGCGGTTGAACAGCGGCACGAAGGCCGAGGCGAAGGCGCCCTCGGCGAACAGAGCGCGGAACATGTTGGGCAGCCGAAAGGCGATCAGGAAGGCGTCCGAGGCGAAGCCGGCGCCGAGGAACCGCGCCATCAGCATGTCGCGAACGAAGCCGAGCACCCGGCTGGCGAGCGTCAGGATGCCGATCGAGGAGAAGGAGCGGACGAGGCTCATCAGTCGATGCCCGACCCATCAATGGTTGAAAGCATCCCCACTCCGTTCGGGCTGAGCCTGTCGAAGCCCGTTCCTTCTCTTTCTCCCAATGAGGACAAGAAAAGAAGGCCCTTCGACAGGCTCAGGGCGAACGGTTGTGGATGAATCAAGCCTGGCCGGTCTGATCCCCGGCCTGGCCGCCGGTCGCCTCGGCCTGCGCCTGGGCGGCGCTCTGCATGTAGAGGCCGGCGAAGTCGATCGGGTCGAGCCGCAGCGGCGGGAAGCCGCCCTCGACCGACGCGTCGGCGATGATCTTGCGGGCGAACGGGAAGAGGAGCCTCGGCGCCTCGGCGAGGAGGAAGGGCTGCAGCTGCTCCTCGGGGATGTTGCGGAGCGCGAACAGGCCCGCATAGAGAAGCTCGATCTTGAAGGCGACGCCTTCGGTCGCCTGGGCGCTGCAGTCGATCTTCAGAACGACCTCGTGCAGGTCCTGGCCGACGCTGGTGGTGCCGATGTTGAACTGGACGTCCATCTGCGGCTGGGTCTGCCACTGGTAGACCGCCGGCGCGTTCGGATTTTCGAACGAGAGATCCTTCACATATTGGGCGACCACGCCGACCTGGGGCATGGTGTCGCCGCCGGCGAAATCCTGGTCTTCCGCGCCGGTGGCGCCATTCTCTTCGGCCATTTGCTGCTGATCTTTCGAAAGAGGTTAAACGGGCAAGGGCGAAGACGCCCGAATTTGTGGGCGGCGGGTAGCAGGAGCGCCCATGCGGCGCAACATCCGGGGCCGCCAATCGTTGCGGCCAATGCGGATTTGAAACCGGACCGCATAGGGCCTATGTAAAGCCGGTCGCCCCCGGGAGAAATTGGTTGACCGTCGAGATCGTCCTGCTTGCCATGATTGCCCTGTTCGTGGGTCTCAGGCTCTATTCCGTGCTCGGCCAGCGTACCGGCCATGAGCAGCGCCCGGTGACCAGGCCCGAAGCCACGCCCGAAGCGCCCCCGGCCGCCGCCGCGCCCGATGTCGCCGCCAATGCGCCCGAGCCGAGCGGCCTTGCCTATGAGCAGGGCGCCGCCACCGGCATCCGTTCGATCATCGCCGCCGATCCCGGCTTCGACGTCGCCCGCTTCCTTGAGGGAGCGCAGGCCGCCTACCGGATGGTGCTCGAGGCATTCTGGAAGGGCGACCGGCAGGAGCTCGCCTTCCTCGCCAATGACGACGTGCGCCAAGCCTTCGAAGCGGCGATCGACGAGCGCGAGGCCGCCGGCCATCT
>Ga0190274_10000422_pt1 | contig 25852 bp, 24 predicted proteins | sample Popmic531T_FD_133002 | JGI IMG/M metagenome (GOLD analysis project Ga0190274, IMG submission 133002) | Populus adjacent soil microbial communities from riparian zone of Yellowstone River, Montana, USA - 531 T | ecosystem: Environmental > Terrestrial > Soil > Riparian zone | place: USA: Montana... | reverse complement strand
GCTTGAGGTCGAGGGCGCCGAGGGGTTCGTCCAACAGGAGCGCCTTCGGTCGGTTGACGAGGGCCCGGGCGAGCGCGATGCGCTGTTGCTGGCCTCCCGACAGCTGCGACGGCTTGCGATCGGCCATGTCGGGCAGCCGAACGACGTCGAGCATCTCGCTCACCCGATCGGCGATCTCGCCCTTGGCGACCTTCTTGGACCGGAGCCCGAATGCGATGTTGTCGAACACCGTCATGTGGGGGAACAGGGCGTAGTTCTGGAACACGGTGTTGACGTCGCGCTTGTACGGCGGCAGATCGGTCACGTCGCGTCCACCCAGGTACACCGTGCCGTACGTGGGATCTTCGAACCCGCCGATCATGCGAAGGGTCGTGGTCTTGCCACACCCCGAGGGCCCGAGCATCGAGAAGAACTCCCCTTCTTCGATGTCGAGCGAAAGGTCGTCCACCGCAGCGACGTCACCGAACTGCTTCGTGACGCGCTCGAGGCGCACGTCGATCTCCTTCGCCACCTCCACCCCCCTACCTCCGGCCGGCCCACCCCACCCCGCGGCGGGCGGCGGCGATCATCACCCGAACCGGCTAGTCACGCAGCCTCGGGATCGGACATGCATCATCGACCACTTGTACGGAACGGACAAGGGGCGGGATTCGCCCTCATCCCCTCACGAAGGGTCATGGGCAGAGGTCACGCCCTGGTCCGAAGAGGTCCCTCCGGGTGGTCCTTCGTCGTGACGCCGCCATCGGTCGAGCGCCGGGAGCGCCGTGATCAGGAACAGCACCAGGGCGGCCAGCAGGATCAGGCCGACGGTGGTGCGGCCATCGATGAGCCCCACGGCCAGGGCGCTGCCGGAGATCAACAGGCTCCACAGGTACATCAGCAGCACCGCGCGAGGGTGGCTGTGCCCGATCTCCATCAAGCGATGGTGGATGTGCTCCTTGTCCGCATGGCCGATCCCCTGACCCCGCCAGGTGCGGCGCGCCACCGCCAACACCACGTCCAGGAACGGGATGAACAAGACCAGCAGGAGCACCAGGAGCGGTCCCGCGATCGCCGCGAGGTCCCCGCCCGACGGCGGCAACGGGTTCCGGCCCACCCCCGAGATCGTGAACAACGCCACGAGCATGCCGAGCAGCATCGAGCCGGTGTCGCCCATGAAGATCTTCGCCGGGTGGAAGTTCCACGGCAGGAAACCCACGCAGATCCCCACGGTGATCACCGACAGCAGGGCCGCCGCGGAGGCGTCCCCGAAGGTGCTGGGCGTGCGCACCACGTAGATGAAGAAGCATCCGGCGGTGATGGCCACCATGCCCGCCGCCAGGCCGTCCAGGCCGTCGACCAGGTTCACGGCGTTGGCGATCACCACCACCCACAGGATCGTGAGCAGGACCGACAGATCCGATGTCAGGCTGACGACCTGCAGGGTCCCGGGGATCCAGAAGTAGGTCAGCGACGCACCCATCAGGTACAGCACGCCGGCGATGAAAACCTGCGCCGTGAACTTCGCCAGCGCCGAGGTGCCACGCCGATCGTCGATCAAGCCCAGACCCACCATCAGCGTGCATGTCACGAGCGCGGCGAGTGGCTCCGGGCTGCCCGCCTGCATGTCGGAGAAGAACGGCAGCAGGAACGACACACCGAGACCGACGAGGAAGCCCGCGTACATCGCAAGCCCACCCATGGTCGGCGTCGCCACGGGATGGACCTTCCGATCGCCGGGCCGATCGATGGCCCCCATGCGCACGACCATGCGCCGCACGAGCGGCGTGACGAGGAACGTCGTCCCCGCGCTCGCGAGGAAGATCAGCAGGTAGGCGCTCACGCTGGGCTCAGTGTGCGGGCCCGGCCGCCGTGCGGCAACCGAGCCCCCGCACGCCGGTCCGTCCCGCTATGGGTAGAGCGGGAACCGCTGCATCAGGTCGCGCACCTGGGCGCGGGCCTTCTCTTTGACGCCCGCATCCTCGGGGTGCCTCATGACCTCGCCCATGATGCCGGCGATCTCGCGCATCTCGGGTTCGTCCATGCCGAGCGTCGAGGGGCCGGGCGTGCCGACGCGGATCCCCGACGGGGTCGAGGGCGGGTTCGGGTCGTAGGGGATCTGGTTCTTGTTGAGCGCGATCCCGACCTCGTCGGCCACGGCCTCGGCGGTCTTGCCGTCGATGTCGAGCGGCCGCGTGTCGGCCAGGATCAGGTGCGAATCGGTACCGCCGGACACGATGCGGAGCCCTTCGTCGGTGAGCCCGGCGGCCAAGGCCCGCGCATCCCGCACGGTGCGGTCCGCGTAGGCCTTGAACTCGGGGGTGGAAGCCTCCTTCAGCGCCACGGCCTTCGCGGCGATGCAGTGCTCCAGCGGGCCGCCCTGCATCATCGGGAACACGGCCTTGTCGATCGCCTTGGCGTGCTCCTCCTTGCACACGATCATGGCGCCGCGCGGGCCGCGCAGGGCCTTGTGCGTGGTGAAGGTGACCACGTCGGCGTAGGGCACGGGCGAAGGGTAGGCGCCGCCGGCCACCAGGCCGATGAAGTGTGAGGCATCGACCCACAGGAGGGCGCCGACCTCGTCGGCGATCTCGCGGAAGGCCGCGAAGTCGATCGTGCGGGGGTAGGCCGTGTAGCCGCTCAGGATGATCTTCGGGCGCTCGGCCTTGGCGAGGTCGCGGATGCGGTCCATGTCCAGCTGCTCGGTCTCGCGGTCGACCTCGTAGCCGACGAAGTTGAACCACTTGCCGCTGACGTTCACCGGCGAGCCGTGCGTGAGGTGGCCGCCGTGCGCCAGCACCATGCCCAGGACCTTGTCGTCGGAGTGCGGCTCGAGGAACGCGCCGAACACCGCCAGGTTGGCCGAGGCGCCGGAGTGGGGCTGCACGTTCGCGTGGTCGGCCCCGAACAGCGCCTTGGCACGATCGATCGCCAGTCGCTCGGTGACGTCGACGAACTCGCACCCGCCGTAGTAGCGCCGCCCCGGGTAGCCCTCGGCGTACTTGTCCGTCATCGTCGAACCCAGGGCCGCCAGCACGGCGGGGCTCGCGTAGTTCTCCGAGGCGATGAGGCGCAGGTTCGTCCGTTCGCGCTCCAGCTCGTTGACGAGTGCCTCGGCCACCTCCGGGTCGGCGACCTTCAAGGCCTCCCAGTCGGCGGCGTATTCCTTGTTCGTCATCTCGGTAGCTCCCCTCGTTCGATCTCGGCGATCTGCTCCAGTCTCGGGATGTGCCGTCCACCCTGGAACTCGGTGGTCAGCCATACGCGGGTGATCTCCCTCGCGTAGGCGGGGGCGATGACCCGAGCGCCCATGCTCAGGACGTTCGCGTCGTTGTGCTCGCGCGACAGCTGGGCGAGGAACAGGTCGTGGCAGAGCGCCGCCCGGACGCCGTGCACCTTGTTCGCGGCGATCTGCTCGCCTTGACCGGAGCCACCCACGACGATCCCGCGGTCGGCTCGCCCGTCGGCGACCAACGCGGCGGCCGCGGCACAGAACGCCGGATAGTCCACCGGCTCGGTGGAATCGGTGCCGCAGTCCACCACCTCATGGCCCTGTTCACCCAGGAACGCCTTCAGGTCCTCCTTGAGGGGGAAGCCGGCGTGATCGGAACCCATCGCGATCCGCACGCTCACCCCTCTCCGCTGGCCTCGGGCACGGCGGCCGGACCGTACAGCCCGTTCAGCAGTCGCCCGATCCACTGGTCCAGCTCCCACGCGATCGCGCGATAGCTCTCGAGCGGCATCCCCAAGGGATCGACGACGTCCTCGTCATGGGGGTTGCCGGCGAACCCGCCGCTGCGCTCGGCCTGTGCCTCAGCGACCCGGTCCACGAGGTCGTCGGGCTCGCCGTCGAAGACCGGCGGCAGCTGATCCAGCAGCCTCACCAGCTCCTTGAGGGTGAACGTCGTGGCCGCGGCATCGTTCGCGAGCCGGATCACGTCGTCGCGGTGCTCGGCCGCCATGCAGATCACAAGATCGGCCTCCTGCGGCATGCTGCGCGTCAAGGCGCGGGCGCGGTGGGCACTGATGTCGCTCCCCAGTTCGGCGGCCGCCTTCACGGACTCGGCCATCGCGGGGTTGCCTTCCAGGCCCGCGGTGCCGGCCGAGGAGACGGTGGGAGCCGCGTCGTCGAAGCGTGCTCGAAGCCCATCGCGAAGCAGGCCCTCGGCCATCGGGGAGCGGCAGATGTTGCCCGTGCACATGACGAGGATGGAGGTCATGACGAGGGCCGCGAGTCTAGCAGCGGCCCCTCCCGGGGCAGTAATCGCCGCAGGGTGTCCAGGCCCACGCCGCCCTGGCGCAACACCCGCACATCGCCGTGGGCGAGGTCGATCACGGTCGATGACGCACCTTCCAGCGGGCGCTCGTCACAGAGATAGATCGCGACCAGGTCGCCGAAGGTGGCCTGCAGGTCCGCGCACGTGGTGAGCGGCGGGGTGCCCGACCGGTTCGCGCTGGTCATCGCCAGCGGCCCCGACCCTGCGAGGACCGCCGCCGTGAGCGGGTGCGCCGGCACACGGAGCCCGATCGTGGCCGGGTCGCCACCGAGGTCCCACGAGCGACTCCCCTCGGTCCGCGGCAGCACGATCGTGAGGGCGCCGGGCCAGCAGGCCGCCGCCAGGATCGCCGCTCGATCGTCCACCTGCGCGAGACGCTCGGCGTCGGTGACGGAGCGGACGAGGACGGGCAAGGCGACCTCGCGGGATCGCACCTTCGCTTCGAACAACCGCTCGGTGGCCCCCGCGACGCCGGGCGAGGTGCCGATGCCGTACACCGTGTCGGTCGGGAGCACGATCAGTTCCCCCCGACGCGCGGCGGCCGCCGCATCGGTGATGGGGTCGGGCTTCACGGGCGCCTCGCCACCACGAATCGGTCGCGTCCGGTGAGATCGGCCACGACCCGGGCGTCCGTCAGGCCCGCGACGCTCACCACGCGTGACACCTCATCACCCTGCGTCTCACCGATCTCGAGCGCGAGCATGCCCCCCGGCCGCAACCATGCCATCGCCTCGGCGCACAGGCGCTCCACGAGCTCGATGTCACCGACCAGCGCCGTCTCAGGGTCGGCGAGCACCTCGGCGGGCAGCGAGGCGACCTCGTCCGGCCGCACGTAGGGCGGGTTGCTCACGACTGCGTCCACGCCACCTCGGAGCGAAGCGGGGAGCGGCGTCAGCAGGTCCCCCAGGAGCACCTCGATCGAAAGACCGAGCGCCGTGGCGTTCTCCCTCGCGAGCGCCACGGCGGCGCCGGAGTCATCGATGGCGAACACCCGGGCGTCCCGGCGCTCGTCGGCGACGGCGAGCGCGATGGCGCCCGTCCCCGTGCCGACATCGACGACCACTGGCGCGGGGAGGTCGTGGATCGGATCGAGGACGAGCTCGACGAGGAGCTCGGTCTCCGGGCGTGGGATGAAGACGCCCGGACGCACGATGAGCATCAACCTCCGGAACCCCTCCACTCCGGTCACGTGCTGGGTGGGCATGCCCCCGCATCGCAGGCACAACGCTCGGCCGAAGGCCTTCGCCTGCTGCGGCGTGGGTCCTTCGGTGCGGGTGGCCAGCGTGCTGCGATCGACCTCGAGCACGCTGGCCAAGAGCAGCTCGGCGGTGATGCGCGGGCTGTCGACCCCGTGACGATCGAGGTAGTCGGCGGCACGGCGAACCAGCTGGGCCGGGGTCATCTCGCCGATCTCATCTGCCCGGCTCATCTGCCGGTCTCAGGGCGCCGCCGCGACCTCGGCCGAGAGCTGCTCGGCGCGCTCCGCCGAGTTCAACCGATCGACGAAGCCGTCGAGTTCTTCGCCCCCCGCCAGGACGTCCTGCAGCTGGTGCGAGGTGTACTTGATGCGATGGTCGGTGACGCGGCCGTCGGGGAAGTTGTAGGTGCGGATCTTCTCGGAACGGTCGCCGGTGCCCAGCTGGGAACGGCGCGCGGCCGCCTCTTTGGCCTGCGCCTCGTCCTGAGCCTTCTGGAGGAGACGCGCGCGGAGGTAGCGCATCGCCTTCTCCTTGTTCTGCAGCTGCGAGCGCTCTTCCTGACACTCGATCTTGATCCCGGTGGGCAGGTGCACGATGCGCACCGCGGAGTCCGTGGTGTTGACCGACTGTCCGCCCGGGCCGCTGGATCGGTAGACCTCGATCCTGAGGTCCTCGGGGCGCAACTCCACCTCGACCTCCTCGGCCTCGGGCAGCACGGCCACCGTCGCCGTCGAGGTGTGGATCCGGCCCGAGGACTCAGTGACGGGGACGCGTTGCACGCGGTGCACGCCCGACTCGTGCTTGAGCTGGGCATAGGCGTCCTTGCCGCGGACCTCGAGCGAGACCTCCTTGAACCCTCCGATCTCGCTGGGTGAGGAGGCGAGCACCTCGGTCTTCAGGCGATGGCGCTCCGCGAAGCGCCGGTACATCTCGAACAGCTCCCCCGCCCACAGGGCGGCTTCCTGGCCACCGGCCCCGGCGCGGATCTCGACGATCAGATCCTTGCCGTCGTTCGGATCCTTCGGCACCAGGAGATGTTCCAGCTTCGCTCGGAGGTCCTCGGCCCGCGCCTCGGCCTGCAGCTGTTCGTCCTCGAGGAAGGCCCGCATCTCGGGATCGGACTCGGCGGCGGCCATGTCGGCGGCGTCCTTGGCCTGGGCCTGCGCGGCGAGGTAGGCACGGTACGGGGTGACGATCTCCTCCAGGTCGGAGAACGCCATGCCGAGCGATCGCAGTCGATCCAGGTCCGAGGCGGCTTCGGGAGCGGCCATCTCGGCGGCCACCTGCTCGTAGCGCGCTTCGACCTCGCGCAGTCGTTCGTCGAAATCGGTCGGCATGGACCGATCATCCCAGCCCAGGGGCGCGATCGCCCCCTTCGTGACGTGGCCCGCCCGGGTCGATCAGGTGGCGGTGTCGGGGCGGTCCTCGTCGAAGTCGAGCTCGATCGACGCGAGGTCGGGGATGTCGACCGATGCGTCGTCGCCCTCCTCGCCGCCAGTGAACAGCTGGTCGAGGTCGACCTCGCGCACGGTGGGAGCGCTCTCTTCGCCGGAGACCCAGAGGTCCTCGTAGCGGGGGTCGACGAGCTCGTCGTCGGCCGCCGAGCCGGTGACGGCCTGCGCCTCATCGGAGGTCTCGATCGCCTCGGCCATGTGCTCGATGGACGCGTCGACCTCATCGGCGTCGGCATCCATGGGAGCGGTCCGGCCCGCCATCGTTCCCGCGTCCTCGCCCGCGGGCGACTCGACGACGACCTCGAGGTCCTTGGCCACCGACAGCAGCCGCGATTGCATCTCCTGCAGCTGGCCGACGAGGAGGTCGCGACGAGCTCCGAGCCCCGCGAGGATGCGGTCGGCTTCGTCCCGTGCGCTCTCCATGACCTCGTGGCCTTCCTGGCGATCCTGCTCCGCGCGACTCTGTGCGTCGGTGCGGATGCGGTCGGCCTGGGTCTTGGCTTCGATCACCACGCGGTCGGCTTCGGTCTTCGCTTCGTCGACGATGCGGCTGGCCTCGCGGTCCGCCGTGGCGAGCAGCCCCGCGAACCGCTTCGAGATGCGGTCGTAGGGATCGCCCGCGGGCGCGGCCGGGGTGGCGACGGCCGGCTCAGCCGCCTTCGCCTCCAGCTGGCGGCGGGCTTCCTTCAGGTCCTTCTCGAGCGTCTCGACCTGGACCGCGACCGCTTCGAGGTAGTCGCGGACCTGATCGGGGTCGTAGCCGCGTCGGAGGGTGGCGAACTCACGACGTCGGATCTGCTCCGCGCTGGGAAGCAACGGCAGATCGAGGTCACTGCTGGGCATGGGACGAACCTCCCTTGAGGGGAATCCGGTCGGTTTCACCGAGCATCTTGCGACCGTCGGCGGTGCGATGCAACGACCTGGGGCCCAGAACCCGGCTCAACCGGCCGTTTCGGCAGCCTCATCCTCGCGACGCAGGACCTCCTTGAACGAGGCGACGGCCACTTCGATCTGGCTGTCGTCGGGCTCCTGCGTGGTGATCTTCTGCAGCCAGATCCCGGGGGCCATCAGGCCCCGCATCACCAGCGAGGTCGGGAATCGCGCGCCTAGGCGGAGCGCCTCATAGGCGATGCCGGCGATGATCGGGATGGCCACCACGCGCGAGCCCAGCCGCCACCAGATCCCCGGCGTGCCGAACAGCGTGAACACGAAGATCGTGATGATCATCACGATGATCAGGAAGTTCGTGCCGCAGCGAACGTGCTCCTTGGGGTAGCGGTCGATCAGGTCGGTGGCTTCGAGATCGTCGCCGTGTTCGAAGGCCGCGATCGTCTTGTGTTCGGCCCCGTGGTACTCGAACACGCGGTGGATGTCCTTCGTTCGCCCGATCAACCACAGGTACCCCACGAAGAGCGCCACCCGGAACAACCCCTCCAGGATCAGCGTGAGCACACCCCCGCCGAGCCGCCGCTCGACCCAGGTGAACGCGAGCGTGGGACCCAGGATGAAGATGGCGACGAAGAAGATCATCGCGATCGCGAGCGAGATCCCGACCTGACGCTTCGTGAGCTGCTCCTCGTCCTCGACGGACTGGTTGGCGGCGATCATCAGGGCGCGGACGCCGATCGCGAGTGACTGGCCCAGCACGATGACGCCACGCAGGCCCGGTTTGCGCAGGATGGGATGGCGGTCGGCCACCGACTCGATGTGGTGGGACTCGACGTGGACGTCGCCCGCGGGGCGACGCACGGCGACCGCCCAGTGGCGGGCGCCGCGCATCATCACCCCTTCGACGACAGCTTGGCCGCCGTAGAGGTGCGCGGGTGCGGTGGGTGAGGCAGCCTCGTCGGCCATGGATGCGAGGCCCCCGCGAGGGGGTCAGGCCTTCGCGGCCTGCTGGGCCTGCTTCGTCTTCTCGGCCCTGCGCTGGAAGCGCTCGACGCGGCCACCGGTGTCGACGAGCTTCTGCTTGCCCGTGTAGAAGGGGTGGCAGTTCGAGCAGATCTCCGCGCGGATCTCGCTCACGGTCGAACGCGTCTGGAACGTGTTCCCGCACGAGCAGTGGACGTCGGTGATCTGGTAGTCGGGGTGGATGTCCGGCTTCATGGTCGTTCGTTCTCCTTCGGGTGGCCTCCGGATGTCCGGACGCCGAGCAAGGGTACCTTCTGCTCCTATCAACAACCCACTATTCCCAGCGTAGGGGTCCCATCCCCAGGGTACGGGAGCCCATCCCTTGGGGTGGGGCGCCCATCCCTTGGGGGTACGGGGGCTCAAGGAGCGAGCGCCAGCGAGCGTAGCCCCCGGAGGAACTACCCTCCGGTCTTGGCGATCTCCTTCAGGAACTGCTCGTTGGACTTGGTGGCGCGGATCTTGTCGGTGAGGAGCTCGAGCGCCGCGCCCGGATCGAGTGCATGGAGCACGCGGCGCAGCTTGATCACCTGGGCGAGCTCCTCCGTGGGAAGCAGGAGCTCCTCCTTCCGGGTGCTCGAGGCGTCGACATTGATCGCCGGGAACAAGCGCTTCTCCGAGAGCTGGCGATCCAGGCGGACCTCCATGTTCCCCGTGCCCTTGAACTCCTCGAAGATGCCCTCGTCCATCCGCGAACCGGTCTCGATCAGGGCGCTCGCGATGATCGTCACCGAACCGCCTTCCTCGATGTTGCGCGCCGCGCCGAAGAACCGGCGCGGAGGGTAGAGGGCGGCCGAGTCGATACCACCGGACAGGATCTTGCCGGACGTGGGCATCGACAGGTTGTAGGCACGGGCGAGCCGCGTCAGCGAGTCCAGGATGATCACGACGTCTTGCTTCTGCTCGGCAAGGCGCTTCGCGCGCTCCAACACGAGCTCGGTGACCTGGACGTGCTGGTCGGTCGGCTTGTCGAAGGTCGAGTACACGACCTCGGCGGCCGAGACCGTGCGCTGCCAGTCCGTGACCTCTTCGGGGCGCTCGTCGACGAGCAACACGATGAGGTGGACCTCGGGGCTCGAGGCCACGATGCCGTTGGCGACCTGCTTCAGGATCGTGGTCTTGCCCGCCTTCGGTGGCGAGACCACCATGCCGCGCTGGCCCTTGCCGATCGGCGCGATCATGTCGATGATCCGCTCGGTGACGGCCAGGGGCGCGTTCTCCAGACGGAACCGCTCCTCGGGGAAGAGCGGCGTCAGCTTGTCGAAGGCCGGGCGGGACTTGGCGGCCTCGGGATCGAGGCCGTTGACCGAGTCGACGTCCAACAGGGCCCAGTACTTCTCGTTGTCGCGGGCCTTGCGCACCTTGCCGGTGATGACGTCGCCCTTGCGCAGCGCCATCTTGCGCACCTGCGACAGCGACACGTAGATGTCTTCGGGACCAGGCGTGTAGCCGGAGGTGCGCATGAAGCCGTAGCCGTCCGGCAGGAGGTCGAGGATGCCGGTCTGCACCGGCGCGTTCAGGATCTCCTCGGCGCGCTCCTGCTCTTCACGGACGCGGCGCTCCTCGCGATTGCGACGGCGCTCCTCGCGGGAGGGACGCTGGCGCCGGTTGCGGTCGCCCTGGCCCCCCTGCTGGTTGTCGCGGTTGCGGTCGTTCTCACGGGTGTCCCGATCGTCGGTGCGGGTGTCCCGGTTCTCGTTGCGGTTGTCCCCGCGGTTGTCGCCCCGGTTGTCGTTCCGATTGTCGCCGCGGTTGTCGTTCCTGTTTTCGCGGTTCCGGTCGTTGTCGCGGTTCCGGTTGTCCCCGCGGTTGTCGTTGCGGGCAGCGCGGTTGTTGCCGTCGTTGCCATCGTTGCCGTCATCACCATCGGCGTCGTCGCGTTCCTCGTCCGGCTCAGCGTTCGTCGAGGCTTCGGCGTCATCGGTGGTGGTGTCGTCGTTCGTCGTACCGGCGGTGCCGGCGCCGTCGTTGCGGCGGGCGCGTGCGGGCCGTTCGGGGGCGGATGCGTCGGCTGTCGAGCCGCCGTTGCCGCCCGCGACGATCGCGTCGATCAGGCCCGCCTTGCGGAGCCGCTGCGTGCCCTCGATGCCCATGTCCTGGGCGATGCGTTGGAGCTCTGGTATGAGCTTTCCCTCGAGGGTGCTGCGGTCGAGAGTGGTGTCCATGAGGCTATGCCTCTCCCTTCAGGTCGTTCTGGAGCGTGAGCCAATCGGTCTGGAACTTCTCCAGGCCTTGGTCGGTCAATGGATGCTTCACCAGCTTGGTGAAGACGTCGTACGGCATGGTCGCGATGTCGGCGCCGGCCAAGGCCGACTCGATCACGTGCATGGGGTGGCGGAGTGATGCGGCCAGGACGTTCGTGGTGTAGCCCTGCACCGCGTAGATCTCGGTGATCGCCCGCAGCATACCCATCCCGTCGCTGCCCACGTCGTCGAGCCGGCCGAGGAACGGCGAGACGATGTAGGCGCCGATCTCGGCGGCCAGGATGGCCTGGGCGGGCGAGAACACCAGCGTGACGTTGATCTTGATGCCGTCATCGACGAGCCGCTTGCCCGCCGCGAGGCCCTCGGCCGTCATCGGCACCTTGACGACCGCGTTGGGCGCCATCTGTGCCAGGACCAGCCCTTGTTCGTACATCGCGTCGGCTTCGGGCTCGGTGGTCTCCAGGGAGATGTCACCGTCGACGGTCTCCAGGATCTCTTTCCAGACGATGTCGGGATCCTGGCCCTCCTTCGCGACGAGCGAAGGGTTCGTCGTGACCCCGGACAACACGCCCCATCGGTTGATCTCGCGGATCTCTTCGATGTCGGCCGTATCGAGGAACAACCTCATGCGGACTTCCCCTCTCCTGTGGTGCCTTCCATGGTCTCGGCCATGGCCTCGGCGTTCGCGGCCTCGGCGGCGTGGATCTCGGCGGCGCGCATGGTTGCGCGTTCCATGACCAGGTCCATCACCGCGGCGATCGACTGGTCGAAGCTGTAGTTCGGGAGCATCGGCACCCCGTGCGAGAGCGCCTGGCTCTTCACGTACCGCTGGAGCTTGCGGATGTTGTCGAAGCCCTCGGCGTATCGTTCCGCGGGCCGCGTGCCCACGGCGTCCTCTCGTGTGGCGAAGTGGGTGAGGTGGCGACCCTCGTCGTCAACCCCGAGGATGAACGGTACCGCCAGGATACTGTCGGCATGCGCCTCGAGATCCATGAATCCGGGAACGATGTGCGCCCCCTCGATGATGATACCGGTGCCCTCGGTGGCTGCTCGTTCGATCAACGCGTTGATGCCCACGGCCACCGCGGCGGTCTGCTCGCGGAACCCCAGCAGGAGCGCATCGGCCGACTTTCCGGGTGGTTCACGCAGCGCCTGGTCCGCGTGGAACGACGACGTGTGGAGCGTCGGCATGAGCTCGGGCGAGAGCATCGAGCGCATGACCTCGCGGATCGCGTCGGTGGCCACCACGCGCACGATGCCCAGGCGGGCCGCGAGCTGGGTGGCGATCGTGGACTTGCCCACCCCGGTGGCGCCTCCGATCAGGATCACGAGCGGGACGTCCAGCCGCTCCACCTCGCGCCACCGCACGAAGTTCTTCGCGTAGCGGTCGCCGGCGATCTCGGTGATGACGCCGAGCGCGACGTCGCTCAGCTCGTCGCTGGTGATCGAGACGAACCCGCGCTCGCGCAGGTGATCCTCGATCGCTTCGGCGACCTGATAGGCCCGGTAGGGCGACAGGCCGGTGACCATGACCTGTGAGGCCATCAGGCCCTTGGAGAAGGGCAGGCCGGGCTCACGGTCGGAGATGACGATGTGGGTGGTCTTGGGTTCTTTCTGATTCATAGGTTGACTCATCCGTGTTTGAGGCTGTTCACCGTTCGCTTCGGCGCGTTCGCGCCAGGTCCACGATGTCCCCCAGCGCCGTGTCGAGATCGTTGGACCCCTCCACGACGATCGCCCGGTTGTCCACGAACACGACCTCCGCCCCCGCAGCGAGAGCCCGCTCGACGCCGATGTCGACGGCGGCGGCCTTCAGCTCCGTGAGGAGGACGTCGTATCCCTGGGCTGCGTCGAGATCCTCCGCGAGCCCGGCACGATCGGCCAGACGCGCACTCCACCCCACGACCGTGCATCCGTGGCTCGCCTCGAGGTGTTCGACCTGTCGCGCGGCCACGCCGCCAGGCGCCGTGGTGGCGAAGAACGCCCGCGCGCCCTGCACGTCTGCCAGCGGCACCGGGATGAAATCGGTGATCAGCAGCCGCGCAGCATCCAGGTAACGCAGGATGTGGGAGCGCAGTGCGGGGAGGTTCTCGGACCCAGTTGGGCCGACAGCCATGGTAACAACGGCGAGGTCCGAGCGCAACAGCCGGTAGGGGCCGAGGTAGCCACCCAGGTATTCGGGCGGTGCGCTGGCCGGCACGACCAGGACCCCGGCATCCCATCGGATCGGCGGCACGGCGGATCCGCTGCCCTCCAGGATCAGGAGTCCTGGATCGCGCTCGGCGGCCAGCGCCGCCGCTTCGGGCACGTTGGTCACGAACGGCTCTCCGGCGAGGCCGCCGCCGGCCCGACGCGCGCCGATCGTGGTGACCCCGGTGGTGAGGGCGTCCTCGAGGTAGTCGGAGGCGGCGTGTTCCCCGGCCCGCACCAGCTCGACGAGCCGTTCGAGGTGGATCGATCCGGCCTCGGCCACCTGCGGTTCGGGAGGGCCTCCCCTCCCCATGGCCACGACCACGGGATCGAGCCCACGGCGAGCGGCGAGCCGAGCCACCTCGCCGCTGATCGCGGTCTTGCCGGTGCGCTTGCCGGTTCCGATGACGGCGAGGGTGGGGACGGGCGGCGGCGGCGCCTCCGCCGGCGGGTCGAGTCGGAAATCAGCCCCGGCGTAGGGCACGCCCATCGTCAGCGCCACCGCCGCCAACGCCATGCGCTCGCGGTAGCCCAGCACCGGCTCGTCGGACAGGTCGAGCACGAGCTCGGGGTGCCAGGCGTCGATCGCATCACGGAGCCCGGCCGCGCGGTCGTCGCCGGCCGCGAGCGTCGGGACGCCGAGCTCGGGCAGGGCCCCCGGCTCGATCTTCTCGATGCCGCCGACGAACACGGCGCCGACGACGTCGTGGCCGCGCTCGATCGCGGTCGCGATGGCCCAGCGGGTGACCGGTGGATAGTGCTCGCCGTCGACGAGCACCACGGTTCGCATCGTCGAAGGCTCCTTTCGTCGGGAGCGGCGCGGGAACGTGGGTTGCGGTTCGGCTACTCGCCGACCGGGACGGTTCGTTGCTGGATCGGGGCTTCGTGCTCGCGATGCAGCTGGGCGCCCGCGAGCGAGAAGTGCGTCATGACGTGGCTCTCGCCGAACGGGAACCGGCGGTGGATCTTGACCTCGGACCCGTCGAACTCGAGCACGTTGTAGCACGGCTTGGTGTACCCGCGAACCCGCAGGGACGAGACGGTTCCTGCGTTCGCGATGTACATGTTCTCCAGACGCCAGACGTAGGGCACATGCTTGTGTCCGGACAACACGACGTGGACCCCCGCGTTGATCAGGACCTCGAGCAGATCGCCGGCATCCATGACCGTGCTGCGCTCACGACCCGTGCCGGGGATCGGGAGCAGATGGTGGTGGAGCACGAACACCTTGAGCGCCGCGGGCTCCTCGAACTGGTGGCGGATCCAGTCGTAGTGCACCCGGCCCACCTTGCCCTCGTTGAGGTCGGGTTCGCTGGAGTCCACCCCGACGATGCGCACGCCCTGCAGGTCGTGGGACCACATGCGCGGACCGATCAGGTCCTCGAAGTGCAGGTAGCCGACGTTGCGTGAGTCGTGGTTGCCCGGCACGGTGAGGATCGGCGACTGGATGCGCTCGGCATAGGCGACCCAGTTCTTGTACTCCTGGCGATAACCCTCGGCGGTGAGATCGCCGCTGCACACGACGGCGTCGGGCTGCATCTCGTTGATCTCGGCGATCACCCGGTTCATCAGGTTGGGCACGAAGAACGGCGAACCCACGTGAGGGTCGGAGATGTGCGCCAGGGTGACCACGGTGGCTCCAGTCTAGTTGCGCGTGCGGACGGTTGGCGTCGGGACGAACCGGTTCATCCTTGGGTCTTCGGCCCGCGAGCGCCGGTGTTGTAGCCGGGCTTCAGGTCTGGAGGCAGCGTGGGACGATACCTGCCTGGTGAGTTGGCTCGACGTGATGCTCGTGGCGCTCCTCGTGCTCTCCCTGCTGACGGGGTACCGGCGCGGTGCCACCCTGCAGGTGATCGGTTTGATCGGCCTGGCCGTCGGCGTCGTGGCCGGGGTCCTGCTGGCGCCACGGGTCGCCACGCTCGCCTCGAGCCCGAGCGGGGCGATCGCCCTGGCCATGGGCACGGTGTTGATCGGCGGCGCGGTGGGCAACCTGGCCGGCTGGGTGATCGGCTCGAGGATCCGACCTCGCAACGAGGGATCGTCGATCAGGCGCGTCGATGCGGTCGGGGGCTCGGCGATCTCGGCGATCGCCCTGCTGCTCGCCACCTGGTTCATCGCGCTGAACCTGGCCAACGGCCCGTTCCCCGGGCTCGCGCGCGGCATCCGGGACTCTCGGATCGTCCGGACCCTGGACTCGACGCTGCCGCCGCCGCCGTCGATCGTGGGCGAACTGCAGCGGGTGTTGGCATTGTTGGGCTTCCCCGACGTGTTCGTCGGGCTGCCACCCCAACCCGCGCCCCCGGTCGAGCCGCCGGCCGGCGCCGACGCGCGGGCAGCCACCCGCGCCGCGGCGGACAGCACCGTGGAGGTGCTGGGACGCGGTTGCTACCAGGGCTTCTTGAACCAGGGCAGCGGGTTCGTGGTGGCCGACGGGTACGTCATCACCAACGCCCATGTCGTCGCCGGCACGAACGAACAGTGGGTCCACAGCAGCGAAGGCGACACCGCGGCGGCGGTCGTGGTGTTCGATCCCGATCTGGACATCGCCGTGCTCCACGCTCCGGGGCTGCGCGCCGATCCCCTCCCCCTGGCGCGCGGGGAGGTCGACCGGGGCGCTGGTGGTGCCATCCTCGGCTACCCCGGTGGAGGCCCGCTCGACGCCGAGTCGGCGGCCGTGCGCCAGGTGATCGAGCCGGTCGGCCGCAACATCTACGGCGAGGGCGAGGTGCGCCGTCGCGTGTACGAGGTCCAATCGGTGATCCGGCGCGGGAACAGCGGCGGCCCCTTCGTGTTGCCGGACGGCCGTGTCGCCGGCGTCGTCTTCGCGAACTCGGTGGTGGCCGAGGATGTGGGCTATGCGATCGTCTCGACCCAGGTGCTGCCGAGCGTGAGGGAAGCGAAGGCGAGCGTCGAACCGGTCGGCACCGGCTCGTGCACCAACTGACGGTGCGCCAGGCCTCAACGTGCGACAGGCCTCAACGTGCGACAGGCCTCAACGTGCGACAGGCCTCAACGTGCGTTAGGCCTCGATCGACACCTCGTACCCGGAGGTACGAACACCCGGCCGGAGCACCGTCCAGCCGTCGCCGGGGGCGGGCACCGGACGAGCGTCTGTCTCGAAGGCCAGCAAGGATGGACCCGCGCCGGAGACGCACACCGGGATGTCGCCGGCGCGCAGCTTTATGAACACGTCACGGACGGCCGGGACGAGCGCGAGCCGGGCGTCCTGATGCAGCCGATCCTGCAAGGCCACTCCCAGCAGGGACGGGTCCTGCGTCAGCGCCTCCACCGCCAAGGCGGCATGAGCGGCGTTGAACACCGCATCCTCGCGGGACACCTTGGGCGGCAAGGCGGCTCGGGCTTCTTTGGTCGGCAGTCGCATGGCCGGCACCAGGACAATAGGCCGCAACGAGGGATGGGGGTCGAGCCGCCGCACGAACCCGTCCGAGGCCGCGATCGTGAACCCGCCGAGGGTGGCCGGCGCGGCGTTGTCCGGGTGCCCTTCGATGTCGGCGGCGAGCGCCACGATCCGCTCGGGCTGCAGCGACGGTGATGCCCCCGCCGCCAGGAGATGGTGCGCGGCCACCACGCCGGCCACGGCGGCCGCCGACGAGGAGCCGAGCCCGCGTTCCAGCGGGATCCGGTTGATGCCGTGCACCGCGATCGCCGGTACCGGGGATCCGTTCGCGGCGCACACCCTGGCGATGGTGGTGCTCACCATGTCGGTGCCATCGACGGGGAGTTCGCGGGCCCCCTCGCCCTCCCATGTCACGCCGGGCTCGGCGTCGGCGTCGATCACCACCTCGTTGCACAGGTCGAGCGCCAACCCGAACGAATCGAAGCCAGGCCCCAGGTTCGCCGAGGTGGCGGGCACGCGAACGGTGATGCGCATCGGCTAGAGGCCCAGTTCGGCCGCGACCGCGGCCGGATCCGGTTTGACCACGACCGGGTTGGCCGCGCCGGCGATCGCCCACTCCGGATCCTTGAGGCCGTGGCCGGTGAGGATGCACACGACGGTGGCACCGCTCGGGAGCTGGCCGTCGGCATGGAGATGAAGCAGACCCGCAACGCTGGCGGCGCTCGCCGGCTCGGCGAACAGGCCCTCCCTAGCGAGCCGCCGATAGGCGGCCAGGATCTCGCGGTCGGTCACGGCACCGATCGCACCCTCGGACTCGGTGGCGGCGGCCACCGCTTTGTCCCACGAGGCGGGGTTGCCGATCCGGATCGCGGTCGCGATCGTCTGGGGATCCTTCACGGGCTCACCACGGACGATCGGCGCCGCGCCCTGGGCCTGGAACCCCATTAACTGCGGCGGCTCGGCGATCAGGCCGTCGGCGAGGTACTCCGAATAGCCGAGCCAGTGGCTGGAGATGTTGCCCGCGTTGCCGACCGGGACGAGATGCATGTCGGGTGCCCGGCCCAACGCATCGACGATCTCGAACGCGGCGGTCTTCTGTCCCTGCAGGCGGAACGGGTTGACGGAATTCACCAGGGTGACCGGATAGCGCTCGGCCAGGTCCTTGGCGAGCTCGAGCGATTCGTCGAAGTTGCCTTCGACCTCCAGCACCCGGGCACCGTGCACCAGGGTCTGGGCCATCTTGCCCACCGCGACCTTGCCCTTGGGCACCAGCACCGCGCACGTCAGGCCCGCCTTCGCGGCGTAGGCCGCCGCCGAGGCACTGGTGTTGCCGGTAGAGGCGCACACGATCGCCTTCGCGCCTTCCTCCAACGCCTTGGAGATGGCCAGGGTCATGCCCCGGTCCTTGAAGGAGCCCGTGGGGTTGGCTCCGTCGTACTTCAGCCAGACCTCGCATCCGGTCTCGTCGGACAACGGTTCGGACCGCACCAATGGGGTGCCGCCTTCGCGGAGGGTGACCACCGGGGTTGCCTCACTCACCGGCAGACGGTCGCGGTACTCCTCGATCAGCCCGCGCCACTGATGGGCCCCCGGCATCGGACCGTCGGGGCTCACGGCTCCTCCCCTTCGACGCGCAGCACGCTCGCCACCGACCGAACGGCCGTGGACTCACGCAATTCGTGCAGGGTCTTCTGCAATGCGCCCTCCTGCGCCCGGTGCGTGATGAAGACCAGGGTGGCTTCGTCGGCGAAGCCCTCCTGCCACACCCGCTCGATCGAGACGCCGTTGTGAGCGAAATCGCCCGCGATCTCGGCCAGGACGCCGGGACGGTCGGACACGTGCAGGTTCAGGTAGTACTGGCCCCGCGTGTCGTCCATGGGCCGGATGTGACGCTCGAGCGCGCAGGTGCAGCCGATCGCGCGGCCACCCGTGACGAGGTTGCGAGCGGCCGAGACCAGGTCGCCCACGACGGCGGCCGCGGTGGGATCGCCGCCGGCCCCGCGCCCGTACAGCATCAACTGCCCCACCTTCGGGCCCTCGATGAACACCGCGTTGAACGCGTCACGGACCGAGGCGAGCGGATGCGCGGCCGGGATCATCGCCGGATGAACCCGGGCGCTGATCTCACCGTCCTCGAGTTCGGCGATCGCGAGCAGCTTCACGACGTAGCCCATGCGCGCGGCGTCGGCGATGTCCTGGGCGGTGATCGCGGTGATGCCCTCGCGGTACACATCGCCGGCCACCACCCGCGAGTTGAACGCGATCGAGGCGAGGATCGCGCACTTGGCGGCGGCGTCGAACCCTTCGACATCGGCGGTGGGATCGGCCTCCGCGTACCCCAGCGATTGGGCCTCGGCCAGGGCCTGGTCGAACGACCACCCGTGTTCGGACATCTGCGTCAGGATGTAGTTGGTGGTGCCGTTCACGATGCCGAGCATGCGCGTGACGCGCTCCCCGGCGAGCGATTCCTTCAAGGACCGGATCAGGGGAACGCCCCCGGCCACCGACGCTTCGAAGAACAGGTCGCGGTCGGCGGCGTCGGCGGCCTCGAACAGCTCCGCGCCGGCGTTCGCGAGCAGCTCCTTGTTCCCGGTGACGACCGGCTTGCCGGCGGCGAACGCCTCCAGGAGGAGACCGCGTGCGGGCTCCAGGCCGCCGATCAACTCGCACACGACGTCGACATCGGGATCGGTGACGACCGAGGCGCCGTCGGTGGTGAACGCCTCGCGGGTCAAGGGAACGTCACGGTCGAGCTCGGGGTCGCGTACCGCAACCCTGGTCACCTCGACGCGGCAGCCGGCACGCAAGGCGATATCGTCGGCGTGCTCGTGCAGCATGCGGATCACCGCGGCGCCGACGGTGCCGCAGCCCAGCATGCCCACCCTGATCGTGCGTTCGCTCATGGCCGGTCCGTTCCCTCGAGATCCTCGCCCGCGATCCAGGCCGCCATCAGTATCTCGTCCTCGTCACCGTAGGACTTGCGCGACTGCCGCGACAGCCGGCCTTCCTGCACGAAGCCGAACTTGCGGTAGAGCGCGATCGCCCCCGTGTTGTGCGGGTAGACGGACAAGACGAGCTTCTCCACGCCCACACCGCGGGCCCACACGATGGCGTCGGCGAGGAGCGCGCTCCCGACGCCACGGCCTCGGTGGTCGGCAGCGACGGCGATCCCCAGGGTGGCCACGTGGTGGGTCACCGGGTGTCGTTCCCGCTGGATGTAGATGTGGCCGACGACCGTGCCCTGCTCGTCGACCGCCACGATCTGTGCCTCGTGATCGGTCCACGGGCGCCGGAACCGCGACCGGTACACCCGCTTGGAGTGGCTCACGCGCTCGGTGCGCACGTACCGGCCCTCCGCCACCACGGCCGTCCAGAAGGCGATGTAGGAATCGGCGTCGCGTGGAGCGGCCGGCCGGATCGTGATGCCCTCGGGCGCCTCGGCGACGACGGCCGCCCGTGGGGCAGGACCCTCGAGGCGGTCCAGGTCGGCGGCATCCTCCCGGCGGAGCCAGAGGCGCGCGAGCCCGTCACGCACCCCCACCACCGCGGGACGGCCGACGCGGTTGTAGCTGCTCGCCAGCGAGTAGGTGTAGGCGCCGGTCGCCGCGAACGCGAGCAGGTCGCCGGGCCCGGCGTCCGCGGGCAGGTGCACGTCCTCGGCGAGGGTGTCCCCGGACTCGCAGTGCCGGCCCACGACTGTGAAGGTCGCGAGGTCGCCCCCTGCGCTCGGGCGCACGGCCGCCACGGTGTAGCGCGCGTCGTAGAGCATGGGCCGGACGTTGTCGGACATGCCGCCGTCCACCGCCAACAGCGTCCGCCCGCTCCCCACCTGCTTGCGTGATCCCACCCGGTAGGCGGTGAGCCCCGCGTTCGCCACGATCGAACGGCCGGGTTCGACGACGAGCGACGGCAGCGGCAGATCCAGGGCGGCGCATCGCTCGGAGAGACGAGCGGTCACCGCGGCGGCGAGCGCGTCGGTGGCCAGCGGGCGCTCGTCCACGTACGTGACGCCGAACCCGCCGCCGAGGTCGAGGACCGCGGCCGTCGCGCCCACCCGGTCGCGGATGTCCGCGAGCGTCTGCACCAGCCGGTCCAGCGATCGCAGGTAGGGCTCGAGGTCGATCACCTGCGATCCCACGTGCGCATGGATCCCGTCGAACCGGATCCCCGTCATCGAGACCGCCGCCTCGATCACACCGGGCGCGTCGGCGAGCGACATGCCGAACTTCGACGCATCGTGACCGGTGGCGATCGCCTCATGCGTCGCCACCTCCACCTCGGGCACCACGCGGAGCAGGAACGGCTGCACGCGGCCCTGCGAGCGGGCGATCGCCTCGAGCCGTTCGAGTTCGGCCTGGTGGTCGACGACGACGAGCGAGACACCCGAACCCACCGCGAGCGCCAGTTCCTCGTCGGTCTTGTTGTTGCCGTGCAGCACGATGCGGGAGGCGGGCGCTCCCGCCCGCAGGCACGCCTCCACCTCGCCGCCGGTCGAGGCCAGGAGATCGAGGCCTTCGTCCAGCACGATCCGCAGCACGGCGTGGGCGGTGAAGGCCTTCACGGCATAGAGCACGCGGGGGAACCGCCCGGCGATCGCGCGGGCACGATCGCGGACCTCCTGCTCGTCCACCACGAGCAGCGGCGTGCCGAACCGGTCGGCCAGCTCGGTGAGGGCGAGGCCGCCCACCTCGAGCCCCCACGGCCCGCGCAGGGCGGTGGCGGGCCACGGCGGCGCCGGCAGTTCCTCGGCTGCCGATGGACGCGGCGACGGCTCAGCCATCGCCGGTGCGCTCCATCGACTCCGGCGCCGAGACGCCGAGGATGCCGAGGAGGTTCGCGATGACCTGCTTCGTGCCGGCGGCGAGCCACAAGCGGGCGTGGGTCAGCGCGGGTTCGTCCGCGTTCACCACCGTGCACTCGGTGTAGAACCGGTGGAACCGGCCCGCGAGATCCTGCGCGAGATGGGTGATGCGCTGTGGTGCGCGCAGCTCGGCGGCGGCGGCGATCTGGCCGGGCACGTCGGCGAGCGCCCGTAGCAGGTCGAGCTCGGCCTCGTGCCGAAGCAGGGACAGGTCGGCGTCGGCGATGGACGTGCGCGGGAGGCCCACCGACTCGGCCTTGCGCAGGATCGAGGCGATCCGCGCGTGTCCGTACTGCACGTAGTAGACGGGGTTGTCCATGGACTGGCGCTTCACGGTCTCGATGTCGAAGTTCATCGCCGAATCGCCCGAGAACGACAGCAGCGTGAACCGTGCGGCATCGGCGCCCACCTCATCGATCAGCTCGTCGAGGGAGATGAACGTGCCGGCCCGCTTGCTCATCTTCACGGGCTCGCCCCCGCGCTGGAACGACACGAACTGATACAGCACGATCTCGAGCGCGTCCGGGTCATAGCCCATCGCGGAGGCGGCGCCCTTCATCCTGGCCACGTCGCCGTGGTGGTCGGCGCCCCACACGTAGACCACGTGATCGAAGCCGCGTGCGAACTTGTCGACGATGTAGGCGCAGTCCGCGCCGAAGTAGGTGTGCGTCCCGTTGGACCGCACGATCACCCGGTCCTTGTCGTCGCCGAAGGCCGTCGAGCGGAACCACGTGGCGCCGTCGGCGTCGTAGGCGTAGTCGGCGGCGCGCAGCCGCTCCACCGCCGCCGCGATCTCGCCCTTGCGCTCGAGCTCGGCCTCGGAGAAGTAGACGTCGAACCGCACGCCGAACCGCTCGAGGGTCTGCTCGACGCCGGCCAGGATCCGTCGGGTGCCCTCGGCGAGCAGCCGGGCCTCGCGCTCGGGTTCGGGCAGGTCGGCGAGAGCGTCGCCGTGCTCGGCCACGATGTCGCGGGCGACCTCCACCACGTACTCCCCGTGATAGCCGTCCTCCGGCAGCTCCGCCTCCCGGCCCAGCACCTGCAGGTAGCGCGCCACCACCGAGGCGCCGAACAGGTCCATCTGGCGACCCGCATCGTTGAAGTAGTACTCCCGCTCGACGGTCTCGCCGGCCGCTTCCAGCAGGCGGGCGAGCGCATCGCCCAGCGCGGCGTTGCGGGCATGCCCGACATGGAGCGGCCCCGTGGGGTTGGCGCTCACGAACTCGACCTGGACCCTGCGCCCCGTGGGTTCGGCGCGGCCGTAGGCCTCGCCGAGGTCGGCGATCGAACGCAGCGCGTCGTGCAGCCACGTGTCGGCCGTGAAGATGTTGAGGAACCCCGGCCCGGCCACCTCCACCTTCTCGACCAACGGCGAGGCGGGCAGCGCGTCGGCGATCGCCTGCGCCACGTCGCGAGGAGGACGGCCGGCCCGCTTGGCGAGCGCGAGCGCCACGTTGGTGGCGAAGTCCCCGTGACCCTTCTGCTTGGGAGCCAGCAACTCGGGCGTGGGCAGGTCGCCCTCGATGCCCAGCGCGGGGGCCGCCTCGCGCAGACCGTCCCGGAGCCAGTCGACGAGCTGCGGCTCGATCACGAGGGGTTCCCTCGTCCGATCGCGATCTGGACGGCGTTGACCAGCAGCTCGGGATCGAACGGCTTCGTCACGTAGTCGACCACGCCCAGCGCATACCCCCGGGCCACATCGTCGTCCTGAGCCCGCGCCGTGAGGAAGAACACGGGCACCGTCGCGAGTTCGGGATCCTCACGGATGCGGGCACACACCTCGTAGCCGTCGAGCCCGGGCATCATCACATCGAGCACGATCGCGTCCGGGTGCAGCGCGTGAGCCTTCTCGAGGGCTTCTTCACCGCGGAACGCGCCCTCGACCGTGAACCCGCCCAGCCGGAAGTTGACCTCGAGCAGCCGGACGATCACGGGATCGTCGTCGACGAGCAGCACACAGGGCGCATCGGGGTCCGTCATCACCCGAGGATACCCGTGGGTCCGAACGCTCTCAGCATCGTGCTGCCGGAGGCCGCCGATGGAGGTGGCTGTAGACTCCCTGCCTGCCGCCCCCGTAGCTCAGGGGATAGAGCGCCGGCCTCCGGAGCCGGAAGCGCAGGTTCGAATCCTGCCGGGGGCACCGTGCGACGTACGATTCCCGACAGATGACCGATCCCAGGGACATGCGGGCGCCTACCGGGTTCCACGAGGACCGTTCGCTGGATCGCGACGACCTGTCCGACGATCCGATCGCCCTGTTCCACACCTGGCTCGCCGACGCCGAGGACGCCGGGGTCCCGTTGCCGAACGCGATGGCCGTCGCCACCGCCGACGCGCAGGGCCGGCCGTCGGTTCGTCACGTCCTGCTGCGCGGCGCCGACGAGCGCGGGTTCGTCTTCTACACGAACTACGAGAGCCGCAAGGGCCGCCAGCTCACCGAGAACCCGTGGGCGGGGCTGGTGTTCCTGTGGAAGGAACTCGACCGCCAGGTGCACGTGAGGGGTCCGGTCGAACGGGTCGATCCCATCGAATCCGACGCCTACTTCGCCACCAGACCTCGCGACGCGCAACTGGGTGCCTGGGCCTCGCACCAGAGCGAGCCGCTCGCCGATCGCGAGGAGCTCGAGGTCCGGCTCGCGGCGACGGCCCAGCGCTTCCCCGACGACGTGCCCCGGCCGCCCAACTGGGGCGGCTTCCGGGTGAGACCCGAGGAGATCGAGTTCTGGCAGGGCCGCCGCCACCGGTTGCACGACCGCTTCCGCTTCACCGCCACACCGGACGGCTGGCGGGTCGAACGGCTCTCTCCCTAGCCGCGTCACGTCCGGAACTCGGCGCTAGGCTTGCCCGCCATGGAGACCACGACCCTGCGCGGGCGCATCGACGCCGACCTGCCCCAGATCATCACCGACCTGGAGCGGCTCGTCCGCATCCCCTCGATCGGTTACCCGGGCTACGACCCGGCGAACGTCCGAGCCAGTGCCGAGGCCACCGCCGGGATCCTTCGTGCCGCCGGCGTGCCCGAGGTTCGCCTGATCGAGCTCACGAGCGGAGAGCACCCTGGCCATCCCGCCGTCTACGGCGAGATCCCCGGCCCCGACGGCGCGCCCACCCTGCTGTTGTACGCCCATCACGACGTGCAGCCCGAGGGCGAAGCCGCCGATTGGCAGAGCCCGCCGTTCGAACCGGAGATCCGGCAGGGGCGTCTGTACGGACGTGGCGCCGCCGACGACAAGGCCGGCATCGCGATCCACGCCGCGGCCCTGCGCGCCCTGGGCGTTCATGAGGGCGCCACGCTCCCGGTCACCGTGAAGATCCTCGTCGAGGGCGAAGAGGAATGCTCCACCGAGCACCTCCCCGAGCTGGTCGGCGGCCAGGGCGATCTGCTGCGCGCCGATGTCGCGATCGTGGCCGACGGCGGCAACTACCGCACCGGTGTCCCCACGATCGGCACGAGCGTGCGGGGCGTCACCGACTGCGTCGTCACCGTGCGCGTCCTGCCGATCGCCCAGCACAGCGGCGCGTACGGCGGGCCGATCCCCGATGCGATCACCGCGCTGAGCCGCGTGATCGCCACGCTGCACGACGAGCACGGCGATGTGGCGATCGAAGGGCTGCACACCTTCACGTGGACGGGCATGCAGGTGCCCGAGGATGAGCTCCGGGAGGAGTCCCGCGTGCTCGACTCCGTGCAGCTGCTCGGCACAGGGACGATCGCCGACCGGCTGTTGTCGAAGCCGGCGGTGGCCGTGCTGGGCTTCGACGCTCCCCGGATCGAAGGCTCCTCGAACCAGCTCGTGCCCGTGGCGAGCGCTCGCGTCTCGCTGCGGCTCGCGCCCGGGGACGACCCCGAGCGCGGTCGCGACGCGCTCGTCGCACACCTGCTCGATGCCGCTCCCTGGGGCGTGGAGGTGGAGGTCGAAGCCGCCGAGGCGGGGATGGGCTACCTGGTGGACACCACCACGCCCGCCTATGCCGCCGCCAAGGACGCGCTCGCCGACGCCTTCGGTCGCGAGGTCGTGGAGATCGGCAGCGGCGGGTCGATCCCCCTGGTGCCATTGCTGGCCGAGACGTTCCCGGGCATGTCGGTCCTGATCGTGGGTGCCGGCGACGAGCGCAGCAACTACCACTCGCTCGACGAGAGCGTCGACCTGGACGATCTCGCGTCGATGGCCCTGGCCGAGGCGCTGCTGATCGGCAACCTCGGGGCCCCGTCGCTCTGATCCACCCGGGCGGCACGTTCGTCCGGCGGTGCTAGGTTGAAGCCATGAGCTCGGACCCCGACGCACCCAAGAGTCAGGTCGTGGAGGCCGTGCCGGTGGAACCCGGCACGGACGCCGGGACCGCCGCGGGCGAGGACGCCCCGGGCGACAGGAACGAATCGATCACGCAGCCCGCCAAGCTGTTGCGGATCGCGAGCATGGT
>Ga0190274_10000421_pt1 | contig 25896 bp, 19 predicted proteins | sample Popmic531T_FD_133002 | JGI IMG/M metagenome (GOLD analysis project Ga0190274, IMG submission 133002) | Populus adjacent soil microbial communities from riparian zone of Yellowstone River, Montana, USA - 531 T | ecosystem: Environmental > Terrestrial > Soil > Riparian zone | place: USA: Montana... | reverse complement strand
GCCAGTACGTCGGCCTCGCCGCCCTGCCAGAGCGACTGCATCATCATGGCGCCAGCGATCGACTCCTCGGCTCCGGGGATCGTGACCACCCGGCAGATCTCGGCCATGTCGCTGATCCTGCTTTCGACCGCGTCGAAGTCTCCGCGCAGCGCCAGCCACGACACCTCGATCGAGTCGAGCACGAGCTGGGCGTACACGTGCCGGATCCGGTCGGCTTGTGCGCGTCCCTCGATCAGACACTCGTCGAGGACCGCGACGTCGCCGAGCTCGCCAGCGGTTTCGGCGCGCAAGGCGAGCGCCGAGACGAGACCCACGGCGTCGCCGAGCTCCCGGGCGATCTGGGCAGCCTCGGTCGTCATGGCCAGGCGCTTGGCGGCATTGGCGCCACGCCAGATGGCGATGGTGCCCTTGACCAGGGCGCCGTGGACCAGTGCGGGGTCGTCGAGGCGCCGCGCCATCGCGATCGCCTCGTCGGCGAGCGCCTCGCGCTCCTGGGGCGTGGAGCCGTAGTAGATCTCCCCGGCCAGCGCCAGCATCACCCGACAGCGACGCGGGTCGTCGCCGGTCGGCAGCCGGTCGAGCGCGTCACGCAGCGCAGCGACGACGATCTCGTCGACGTCACCGCCGCCGGGGGTCCACAGCGCGCCGGTGCTGGTCATCGCGCCGGCCTGGATCAGCAGGTCCAGGTCGGCGGCGTCGTCGGCGACCTCGATCGCCTCGTGGGCAACCTCCCGCAGCTCCAGCCAGCGGCCGGCGCGGCGCAGTACGTCGGCGAGGTCGGCGAGCAACCCGAACCGGTCCACCGGGGTCGACGCGGGATCGTCCTCCTGGGCGCCGAGCGCGTGCTCGAGCATCTCCAGGGACTCGACGTACGCGTAGACGGCCGTCGCGGAGCGCGCGGCCGTCTGCGCGGCGGGCCACGCGCGCGCCAGGTGTCGCGGCCCGGCGGCCAGCCAGTGCCGGGCGACCTCGGTCTCCCGGCGCGGGCGGCCGGCCAGCGCCTCGGCGGCATGGGCGTGGACGCGGGCCCGACGCGACTGGGGGAGGCCGGCGAGGACCGTGTCGCGCACGAGCGCGTGGTTGAAGCGGAACCGGTCGACGCCGTCCTCGGCGACCAGGCCGGCCTCGATGGCGGGGTCGAGCCGGTCCAGTGCGGTGTCCTCGTCGGTCCCGGCGACCAGGGCCAGGGTGGAGAGGTCGAAGATCCGGCCCACGACGCTGGCCGACTGCAGCAGGTCCTGGGTCGCCGGGTCCAGGTGGGCCAGGCGCCGCGACAGCACCTCGTGGACGGCCGCCGGCGGGCGCCCCTCGGCGACCAGCGCGGCCAGGTCGCCGTCCCGGGCGAGGCGGGCGTACTCCACGAGGAAGAACGGGTTGCCCTCCGTGCGCTCGCGCAGCGTGTCGGCATCGGCATCCGCGTCGGCGGGTGCGGCCTCGGCGACCTGGGCGAAGACCTGGGCGGCGGCCTCGGCCGAGATCCCGCGGAGCTGGAACCGCAGCGCGTGCTTGCGCGCCAGCGCCTCGGCCACCTCGGCCAGGGCGCCGGTCGGCACCGGGAACTCACGCCAGGTGGCCACGACCAGCAGCCGCGCCGGGCTCTCGGCGGCCACGGCCTCCGTCAGCAGCCGCAGCACCCGCAGGCTCGAGGTGTCGGCCCAGTGCAGGTCGTCGAGCACCAGCAGCAACGGACCCTGCTCGGCGGCCGAGATCACGGTCTGTACGACGGTCTCCCACGCGCGGAACGCGGCAGCGCCGTCGTCGCCGTCGGCGGTCGAGGGCAGGGCGGACCCGAGCCGCTCCAGCACCGTCGCCCACGGCCACAGCGCGGGCGCGCCGTCGTCCTGCGAGCAGCGGCCCCAGGCGATGGTGACGCCCTGCTCGTCGGCGTACGTCGCCAGCTCGATCGCGAGCCGGCTCTTGCCGATCCCGGGCTCGCCGGTCAGCGCCACGAACGCGAGGGAACCGGCCCCGGCGACGACCTGGTCGACCAGGCCGGTGAGGGCGGCCAGCTCCTCGTCGCGGCCCGCCAGCGACCACGGCCAGAGCGTCGGGAACGGCAGTGGCGCATGCGTCTCGACACCGGCAGTTGAGGTGCGAGGAGCGCCAGCTCCGAGCCTCGAAACCCCCTCAGGCGCCGATGCAGCGGCTGGCGCGGCCACCGCGATCTCGTCCTGGCGCAGCACGGCCGCCTGGACGGCGCGGAGCTCGGCGCCCGGCTCCAAGCCGAGCTCCTCGTCCAGGACATCGCGGACCTCGCGCAGCACGGCCAGGGCGTCGGCCTGTCGCCCGGACCCGGCGAGCGCGAGCGCGCGGAGCGCCCAGGCGCGTTCCCGCAGCGGGTGCGCCCGGGTCAGGGCGTCGAGCTCGGCCACGACGGTGGCGTGCAGCCCGAGCAGGATCCCCAAGGCCGCACGGTCCTCGGTCGCGAGCACTCGCAGCTCCTCGAGCCGGGCTCGCTCGGCGGCTGCTGCGGGGACGTCGCCGAGCTCGGCGAAGGGGACACCGCGCCACAGCGCGAGAGCCTCGACCAGCGACTCGTGCAGCGCCGACAGCTCACCGGCGTCGGCCGAGCCCTTGGGCAGGGCGCGGCCGCGGCAGAGCGCGTCGGCGAGGGGCGCGACCTGGGTGTGGGCGGAGGCCACGGCGGTCTCGAACGCAACCGTGTCCAGGTCGTCGTCGGGCAGCCGCAGCGCGTAGCCCGGCTGCTCGGTCACCAGCAGGGTGCCGCCGCCGCGGGTGGTGCGGTCGGGTTCGAGCGCACGACGCAGCCCGGCGACGTACCCCTGCAGGGTGCCGGAGACGCCGGGCGGCGGGCTGCCGTCCCAGACCAGGTCAGCGAGCGTGTCGACCGCGACCGCACGACCGCGGTGCAGCGCCAGGGCGGCGAGCAGGGCTCGCTGCTTGGGGCCGCCGAGGCCGACCGGCCCGGAGGGGGTGGACGCCACGGTCGTGCCCAGCACACCGATCCGCATGAGCGCAGGATAGGGGCGGTCGGTGCGGGGTGTCCGCAGATCCCGGGCGCCGTACCGCAAGTCCGTGGATCCCGCGCTCGCGGGCGAGAGCGATCCGGTCGAGCTCGCCGTACGTCCCGCAGTCGGCGTAGCCGACGGCGAGCGCCGGGCTGCATGAATCCCCGGTCGACCGGGGATCCCGTCGCTTGTCGGGGGTTGCAACGGCCGTCAAGCGCAAGCAAAGGCTGTCAAGCTCAGCCCCGGAGCGCCCGCGACCCGCTTCCGGTGGGTGCGCCGATCCGACCACCGAAGCCGGGTCCCGTCATCGAGCCGGGCCGTCCACTCGCCGGATCACCGACCGCCAGCGGGCAAGGACCGTGAGAGGCGCTCAGGGCCGCGGTAAGCGCCGCGACGACGAAGCAGGCGCGACCTGGTGGCACCTCGGTGACCGGCGAGAAGCCCGAACGTGGCCGAGGCAGTGCTTCATGGCGAGACGCCGAGTGCGTTCCTGATGCTCTCGCGGAGGTGGACCCGGTCTCCGGGCTCGCCGACGACGGCGAGATGGACGCCCGGGAGTGCGGCATAGCGGCTCTTCGCCGCAGCATTCGGCTCCGAGTCCAGCACCACGAGCGCGCCGACGAAGTCCGGGTCCTGGTCGAAGGACTGGTGAACCAGGTTCCGCACCACCTTGCTGGCCTGCACGTCGCGTCTCGTCGACGCCCACACTCCCAGCTTCTTGCCGTCGACGCCCAGGATCGTGAAGTCCCAGTCGCTCCGAGGATCCGCCGGAGCAAGGGTCAGTTGCCCGTTCGAGTCCGCAACGATCTGGCGGATCAGCTCGCCGGCGAGCTCCTCGGTGAGTACCTGCCGAAGTCCCGACCCCTCGAGGGCGGGGTATCGGGCCAACAGTTCCTCGGCCTGTGTGATGAGCCCGAGCTTCTGCCCGGGGGCGGCATCCTCAACGGCGTCCGCAAACAAGGTGGTCGCTGCTCTTGCTGCGTCCCACCCGGCCTCGTAATCGCCTGCTTTGAGGCGGGTCGGGAGCTGTCGGGCAACTCCGATGATGAAGAGAATCATTCCGACAGCGAGAAGTCCGACCGGCCCTGCCTCGGAGTCGGTGACGAACACGGCCACCGCGCCAGCCAACATCGATGCGGAGCCCGCACCCCCGATGAGGTAGCTCTGCGTGACCGACAACGGCGCCGGAGCAGATTGCGCGGGGGTCGAAGTCCGACTCTCGAGAGGTGCTCGCTCGGAAACTGGAGGGGCGGTGATCGTCACCGCTCGAACCTAGGGCACTGCGGGAACTGTGTCGTGTCGACGCGAGCATGCACCGACGCCCCACCCTGGATCGCTCGGCTCACCGCGGCGCTGACGACTAGCGTGCAGGCATGCATCGCTTCGCCTGCGTCCTCCTCGTCGACTCGCGTGGGTGGCTGCTGTTGCAGGAGCGCGACGAGCACCCGGTGATCGATCCTGAGAAGTGGGGTCTGCCCGGTGGTCACGTCGAGGACGGCGAGGAGTTCGAGCCGGCGGCGTACCGCGAGCTCGAGGAGGAGACCGGCGTCCGCCTCGCGCCGGGGGAACTGCGGCTGTGGCGGGAGCTCCAGGTCTTCCACGAGGCGTACGGCACGCTCGACACCACCCGGGTGTACGTCGCCGGCGTCGACCTGACCGACGCGGACGTCGTGGTCGGTGAGGGTCGCCAGATCGTCTTCGTGGAGCCGTCGTCCGCCCGGGGGCTGGACCTCACGACCTCGGCGAGGATCGCCGTACCCGAGTTCCTGGACTCGCGCGAGTACCGCGACATACTCGGCCCATGAGCGAACTCAGCGTCATCGCGGTCCCGGGCCCGGGCGCCGAGGACGTCGTCGTCGGCGGGCCGGGCCCCGACGAGGGCGCGGTCTTCACCGGGACCGAGGACGGCAGCATCTTCCGGATCAGCCACGACGGCCAGCACGTCGATCGGATCGCGCACACCGGCGGCCGGCCGCTGGGCATCGAGGTCGACCTCGACGGACGGCTGCTCGTGTGCGACGCGCACCAGGGCGTGCTCCGCGTCGACCCGCGATCCGGAGCGATCGAGGCGGTCGTCGACCGGATCGGCCGGGCGCCGATGTTGTTCTGCAACAACGCCGCGATCGCCGGCGACGGGACGGTCTGGTTCAGCGACTCCTCCACGAAGTACGGCATCGAGCAGTGGAAGGAAGACTTCGTCCAGGACACCCGCACCGGCCGGCTCGCCCGCCTCGGCACGGACGGCGCGGTCGAGGTGGTGCTGGACGGTCTGGCCTTCGCCAACGGGGTCGCGCTGAGCGCCGACGAGTCGTACGTCGCCGTCGCGGAGACCGGCGCCCGCACGGTCGTCCGGTGGTGGCTGACCGGCCCTAAGGCCGGCACCCGCGACTTCCTCGTCTCCGGCCTGCCCGGCTACCCCGACAACATCGCGCGGGGGAGCGACGGGCTGATCTGGGTGTCGATCGCCAGCCCGGTCGACCCGCTCGTCGAGCGGCTACAGCGCGGGCCGCTGGCGGTGCGCAAGCTGGTCACCCGGATCCCCGAGCGGCTCCAGCCGGCGCCGAAGCGCACCGTCCGCGCCCAGGCGTACGACGACGGCGGCACGCTGGTCCACGACGTGGAGGTCGAGACCTCGGCGTACCACATGGTCACCGGCGTGCGCGAGCACGAGGGCCGGCTCTGGCTCGGCAGCCTCCATGAGCCCGCCGTGGCAGTTCTCAGCCTCTAGCCACGTACACTCGGCGGCTATGGGAATTCTCGAATCGATCACGTCGCCGCGCGACCTGCGTGGCCTCTCCGACGCCCAGCTGGACCAGCTCGGCAGCGAGATCCGCGACGTGATGGTGGAGACCTGCAGCCGCAACAGCGGTCACCTCGGGCCGAACCTGGGCGTGGTCGAGCTGACCATGGCGATCCACCGGGTCTTCGACTCCCCGCGTGACCGCGTCGTCTTCGACACCGGCCACCAGTCCTACGTGCACAAGCTGCTGACCGGTCGCTTCGACCAGTTCTCGACCCTCCGCAAGGAGGGCGGCCTGTCCGGCTATCCGAGCCAGGAGGAGTCGGACCACGACATCGTCGAGAACTCCCACGCCTCGACCGCGCTCAGCTACGCCGACGGCCTCGCGAAGGCGTTCACGATCCGGGGCGAGGACCGGCACGTCGTCGCCGTGATCGGCGACGGAGCCCTCACCGGCGGGATGGCCTGGGAGGCACTCAACAACATCGCGATTGCCAGCAAGAGCCGGCTCGTGATCGTCGTCAACGACAACGGCCGCTCCTACACCCCGACCATCGGCGGTCTCGCGAACGCGCTCACCGGGCTGCGCACCAACCCGCGCTACGAGTCCGTCCTCGACATGGTCAAGCGCCGCCTCAACGCGGTGCCCGGGGTCGGCCCCGCGGCGTACGACGCCCTGCACGCGATGAAGAAGGGCGTCAAGGACGCGCTCGCCCCGCAGGGCCTCTTCGAGGACCTCGGCCTCAAGTACGTCGGTCCCGTCGACGGCCACGACCGCGCCGCGATGGAGCAGATGCTCGCGCAGGCCAAGAAGTTCAACGGCCCCGTCATCGTGCACGCGCTGACCCGCAAGGGCTTCGGGTACGACGCCGCCGAGCGGCACGAGGCCGACCAGTTCCACTCGCCCGGTCCGTTCGACGTCGAGACCGGCGTCGAGCACCCCAAGGGCGAGATCTGGACCGACGTCTTCGCCGACGAGATCGTGCGCGTCGGCCAGCGGCGCAAGGACATCGTCGGCATCACCGCCGCGATGATGCACCCGGTCGGCCTCGACAAGTTCCAGGCCCGGTTCCCCGACCGCACCTTCGACGTCGGCATCGCCGAGCAGCACGCCGCGACCTCGGCGGCCGGGCTCGCGCTCGGCGGCCTGCACCCGGTCTTCGCGGTCTACGCGACCTTCCTCAACCGGGCCTTCGACCAGGTGCTGATGGACGTCGCGCTGCACAGGTGCGGCGTCACCTTCGTGCTCGACCGCTCCGGCGTGACGGGCGACGACGGCGCCAGCCACAACGGCATGTGGGACATGTCGATCCTCCAGGTCGTGCCCGGTCTGCGGCTCGCCGCACCGCGCGACGCGACCCGCCTGCGCGAGCTGCTCAACGAGGCGGTCGACGTCGAGGACGCCCCGACCGTGGTGCGCTACCCGAAGGGTCCGCCGCCCGCCGACATCGAAGCGGTCGGCAAGGCCGGTGGCTGCGACGTACTGGTCCGCAACGGCACCAAGGACGTGCTGGTCGTCGCGGTCGGCTCGATGGCCACCGTCGCGGTGGGCGTCGCCGAGCGGCTGGTCGCCCAGGGCATCGGCGTCACGGTCGTCGACCCCCGCTGGGTCAAGCCGGTCGACCCCGCCATCATCGAGTTGGCGCGCGAGCACCGGCTCGTCGTCAGCATCGAGGACAACGGCGAGACCGGCGGCTGCGGCGCGGTGCTGCTGCAGACCCTCAACGCCGCCGGCGTGCACACGCCGTTCCGCCTGCACGGCATCCCGCAGGACTTCCTGACCCACGCCAAGCGTGGCGTCATCCTGGAGCGGATCGGGCTCACTCCCCAGGCCATCGCCTTGGGCATCGTGGAAGACATGACCTCGCAGTCCGACGGTCGTTCTGCCCTCGATGTCGAGCACACGCCGTAGCGCACGGACCCTCGCGGTCCTGCTGGCGCTCTGCCTGACGGGAGCCGCGCTCGTCGGCTGCACCGGCGACGATGACCCTGGCGAGACCTCGGCCGAGGCGCCGGCGGACATCTCCGGAGCGATCCGCGACGCCCTCGACGCCCGCGCCGCCGCCGTACGCCGCGGCGACCCGGACGCGTTCACCCGCTCGCTCGGCGGTCGGCGGGCCTTCCGCGAGCAGCAGCAGACCTGGTACGCCAACCTGACCCAGCTGCCGCTCGCGCACTTCCGCTACCGCTACGACCCGCGCAGCCTGGTCCGTGACGGCGACGGCTACTGGGTGACCGTCGACGAGGTGATGCAGCTCGACGGGTACGACGCCGCGCCGGTCGTCAGCCCCGACCGGTTCCGGTTCGTGGCCAGGCCCGGATCCGGCCGGATGCGGCTGACCTCGGTGACCGACGAGGAGTGGGAGAGCGCGCACCGGCTGCACCCGCAGCCGTGGGACCTGGGACCGGTCGAGGTCCGTGCCGGTGCCGGGGTGCTCGGCATCTTCGACGCCGAGTCGGCCAGAGGCGCCGGCTCGCTGCTCGCCTCGGTCGAGGCGGGCATCAGCGACGTCTCGGCGTGGGTGCCCTACGACTGGTCCCGCACGGTGGTCGTCTACGCGCTCACCGACCCCGCCTTCCTGAACAGCCTCGAGGACGTGCCCGGTGACGATCCCGGCGACCTCGACGCGGTCTCCTTCCCAGCGGGCGACGGCACCCGGTTCGTGCTCAACCCGCGGGTGGTCACCGACCACGGACCGGGCCGCGACCGACTGGTGCGGCACGAGCTCACCCACGTCGCCGTGGGCAGCCACGACGACCTGGCGCCGGTCTGGCTGTCCGAGGGGCTCGCCGAGTGGGTGTCGGTCCGGCCGCTGGCCCCCGAGGACCGTCGGCTCCCCGACGCCGCCCTGAAGGCCGCGGAGAGTGGCGCCGCGGACCTGCCCGACGACGACTCCTTCAACGACGAGGACTCCCAGGCCCACTACGGCCTCGCCTGGTGGGCGGTCGAGTACGTCGCGGACTCGTACGGCGACGAGGCGCCCTGGCTGCTGCTGGACGCGCTCGGCGCGCCCGGGGCCGACGCCGACGCGGTGCTGCGCGACCAGTTCGCCACCAGCACCCGCGACCTGGCCCAGCAGGCGGACCGGATGATCCTGGCGACGTACGTCGGGTCGCCGGAGCCGACGGATGAGACGCCGGATGAGTCGCCAGACGAGCCGGCCCAGACCCCCACGGACGAGCCGACCGACGCTGCTTCCTGACCGCGTGCCATCCCGCTAAGTCTTGCGAGCGGATCGGTGTCATCGAATCGATCAAGATTCTCGGCGAGCACGAAAGTCCAACGTCCGCGGGAAAGCGTGCTCGGAATATATTTAGAAGCATATCGACCGCTACGCGCACAATGCATTGTGCAACGGCGACATTGATGAACTCAGCTCCGATTTCACCAATCTTTTGGACATTGGCGCCCGCTGCTGGATCTGCAAACTTGTCGGGACTTGACTGGACTCTTGTCAATTTTGCCTTGACTGCTCCATCCATCGGGGGAGGGCGCTCGAGCATGAGCTTCACAGGAGATCTCTGCCGGTCGACCGGCATCGACGGCGAGTCCGATCGCGGGCTCTGGGAGATGGTTCGTTGTGGTGATGCGTCGGCGTTCGAGGTCCTCTTTCGCCGACACGTCCGGTCGGTCGGCTGCCACTGCCGCCGACGGCTCTCGCAGGGGGTGGCCGACGATGTCGGTGCGCGCTGCGAGGACGCGGTCGCGGAGACCTTCCTGCACGCCTGGCGTCGCCGCGAGTCCGTCACCGTCGACGACTCCCTGCTGCCGTGGCTGCTGATGGCGGCGACCCATTGCTGCGAGAACATCACCCGCGCGGAGCGGCGTCGAGGACGCCTGTGCCGGCACATCGCCTGTCAGCCCGAGCCTCGGGGCGCGGACGACGGGCCGGCCGATGCCGCCATCGCCAGCGAGCTGGCAGCACGGGCGCGGACGGTGATCGACCGGCTGCGGCCGATCGACGCGCGCGTCGCCGACCTGTGCGTGCTGGAGGGCATCTCGCCGGGAGAGGCGGCCGCGATGCTGGAGATCTCCGAGGCGGCGCTCCGAGGGCGGCTCTACCGCCTGCGACGACAGCTCCGGGCGGAGCTGTCGCTGGGCGAGCTGGCCTAGTTACCGCCGCTTCGATGCTCCGCGGGTGGCCGGATCTGCTCCCGGCCACCCACGGTGTCGGTTAGTCCGAGGGTTCTCCATTCGGCGTACAGCTGGAGATGATGCCGAGCAAGAAGGTGCAGGTGGTTGACGCGCTGTTGTTGGCGGGGTTGGTGTCGTTCGGGCTGGTCACGGTGGTGGTGAGGGTGATCGATCCGGTGGCGAGCAGATTGAGCTCGTAGGAGCTGGCGATCCGGCCGGCTCCGCCCGCTGGCAGTGGGACGGTGGTCAGCGTGCAGTTGCCGACGACGCTGCCCGATCCGAAGCTGCAGCCGAACTTGGCGAAGGCATCGACGTAGGACAACACGGTCGTCGAGCCGGTCGCGCTGATGGTCGTCTGGACGGTCGCGGCGGTGGCCGAGCCGGGTCCGTCGTTGGTGACGGACCAGTCGACGAAGAGCCGGTTGGTCAGCAGGCCACCCCGGGCCGCGGTGACGGCCACGGAGAAGTCGGTGGGCTCCACGACGGTGATCAGCGGCCCGGTGGTGGGGCCGTCGGTGGTGTTGTCGGACTTGTAGAACTGCGCCTTGCTGGTGAAGGTCCCGGGGTCGGTGCCCTCGTCGATGGTGAAGGTCACGGTGTAGCTGAACGCCTGGTTGTTGGTCAGGTTGATGTTGCCGATGCGGTAGCGGCTGGACGGGTTCTCGGTGCACGTGACCGTGCCCGGACTGCCGCCGCAGGTGGGGCTCGAGGAGAAGGCGGTGAGGTCACCGGTGGTGCCGCCGGTGCTCGGGGTCGACGAGAAGACCTCGATGCGGGCGTTGGAGTAGTTGCCGTTGGACGTGCCCGAGATGGTCAGCGTCACGCTCTGCCCGGCGACCACGGTGGTCGGGGAGGCGCTGATGTGCAGGACCGGGTGTGCGGAGGCCGGTGCGGCGACCAGCAGGACACCGGCAGTGGCAAGAGCGGTGACTAGCGCGATCGGGACGGCCAGCCGCGCCGACCAGCGGGAGCGGCGACGGGCGACCTGGATGGTGGTGGATGTACTCATGAAGCCCTCCTTGTGGGTAACGCGGCCCGACGGGGCCGCCGGTTGGTGGGCGGCGAGGGGGGGTACCTCGCCGCCCACGCTGGTGGTGTCGGCAGCTTGGTCAGCAGCCGACCTGGGTGTCGCCTACATCAGCGCTGCAGGTGTCGGAGCCGAGGCCGCCGTTGGCGGTGTCGCCGCCGGCGCCGTCTTGGACGTCGATGTTGTCGTTGCCCAGGGAGCCGCTCATGGTGTCGGTGCCTTGGGTGTCGACCAGGACGTCGTTGCCGTTCTGGCCGTCGAGGTCGTCGTTGCCGGGCCCTCCGTAGATGTGGTCGCCGCCGTTGTCGAACAGGGACAGCAGCCACCCGAGCAGGGTCTCGCCGCAGGTGGTGTCGTTGCCCGCCTCGCCGTACAGGTAGTCCTGTCCGCTGCCACCGCCCATCGAGTCGTCGCCGTCACCTCCGTGGAGGGTGTCGTCGCCGTCACCGCCGTCCACGACGTCGTCGCCGGCTCCGGCGTAGACGGTGTCGTTGCCGTTGCTGGCGTTAATGGTGTCGTTGCCGCCCAGGCCGCAGATCACGTCCGCACCGCTGGTCCCGTTCAACGTGTCGTTGCCCGAGGTGCCGGTGATCGTGCACCCCAACGCGTTGTTGACCGTCGTGGTCTCGGCATCGGTGTTGTCAGCGGGGTTGGCGTCGGTCTCGGCCAACGTCGCGGTCGAGGTCGCGGTCAGCGAGCCCGTTGCGGTCGGGGTGACGACCACGGTCACGGTCGCGCTGCCGGCTGCGGCGACGGTGCCCAGGCTGCAGGTGACCGTGGGTGCGCTGATCGTGCAGGAGCCCTGGCTGGGGGTCGCGGACACGATGGTGCGCGCGGACCCGCTGAACGTGGTCGCCAGGCTGACCGAGGTGGCGTTGACGCTGCCGGTGTTGGCGACGCTCACCGTGTAGGTCTCGTCCGCTCCGCCCAGTGAGACCGGGTCGGCCGACTCGGCGACGGTGACCACCAGGTCGGGGGCTTCGCAGTTGAGCTCGGTCTCGGCGTCGCAGGCGTCGACGTCGGCTCCGCCGTCAGCGGTGTCGGTGTCGGCGTTGCCTTCGATCGTGTCGTTGCCGGCCTCGCCGTACAGGTAGTCGTCGCCCGCTTCGCCGACCAGGTGGTCGTCGCCGTCGCCGCCGAAGACGTCCACGTCGTCACCCGGTCCGGCGTAGATCGTGTCGTTGCCCTCATCGCCGACCAGATAGTCGTCGTCGTCATTGCCATAGATGCTGTCGTTGCCCTCGAAGCCGGCGGCGTAGTCGTTGCCCTCGCCGCCGTAGAGGGCGTCGTCTCCGTCGTGGCCGTAGAGCTCGTCCTGACCGGCGTCGCCTTGAACGGAGTCGTTGCCCTCATCGCCGCTGATGTCGTCGTCGTCGCCGCCGCCGGTGAGGACGTCGTTCCCCACCTCCCCGTGAATCGAGTCGTTCCCGTCCTGGCCCGAGACGATGTCGTCGCCGTCTTCTCCATGCAGGTAGTCACCGCCGGCACCGCCGCACACCAGGTCATCCCCGCCCTGTGCGAGGATTTCATCGTCCCCGTCGAGGCCGAAGATGACGTCCGGCCCGGAGGTGCCCTCGAGGTTGTCGTCGCCATTGGTGCCGGTGATGGTGGGGGTGGCCCCGATGCAGGGATCCGCCGTTAGCGGTGCTGCGGTGGCTGTCCCTCCTGTGGTGGCGAAGACGCTGACGAGTGCCAGGGTGCCGATGGCTGCGGCCGTACGCCCCTTGAGGCGGTGGTTGTGCAACATCGTTGGTGCACCGAACATAGCGAGTCCCTCCCGAGTTCATCCGCGGCGCGGGATGTGCCGCACTCCCTTCCATGTCCGACAGAGCGGTTTCTGATTTCCGGAGACAGTCGTTATTTGGGGACCGCCGGTCAGGCGGACAGCGTGGGCGGCGAGGGGGGGTGCCTCGCCGCCCACGTCTGGGGGACGGCTCTTGGTCAGCAGCCGATCTCGGTGTCACCCACGTCGCTGGTGCAGGTGTCGAAGCCGAGGCCGCCGTTGGCGGTGTCGCCGCCGGCCCCGTCTTGGACGTCGATGTTGTCGTTGCCCAGGGCGCCGCTCATGGTGTCGGTGCCTTGGGTGTCGACCAGGACGTCGTTGCCGTTCTGCCCGTCGAGGTCGTCGTTGCCGGGTCCTCCGTAGATGTGGTCGCTGCCGTTGTCGAAGAGGTACAGCAGGGACCCGAGGAGGGTCTCGCCGTAGTTGGTGTCGCTGCCGGCCTCGCCGTACAGGTAGTCCTGCCCGTTGCCGCCGCCCATCACGTCGTCACCGTCGCCGCCGTAGAGGGTGTCGTCGGAGTTGCCGCCGTCGACGACGTCGTCGCCAGCACCGGCGTAGACGGTGTCGTCGTTGTTGCCGGCGTTGATGGTGTCGTTGCCGCCCAGGCCGCAGATCACGTCGGCGCCGTTGGTGCCGTTGAGAGTGTCGTTGCCGGAGGTGCCGGTGATGGTGCATCCGAGCGCGTTGTTGACCGTGGTGGTCTCGACGTCGGTGTTGTCGGCGGGGTTGGCGTCGGTCTCGGTCAACGTCGCCGTGGACGTGGCGGTCAGCGACCCGGCTGCGGTCGGGGAGACGACGACCGTCACGGTGGCGCTGCCGGCTGCGGCGATGGTGCCCAGGGTGCAGGTCACCGTCGGGGCACTGATGCTGCAGGAGCCCTGGCTGGGGGTCGCGGACACGATGGTGCGGGCGGAGCCGCTGAACGTCGTGGACAGGCTGACCGAGGTGGCGTTCACCGCCCCGGTGTTGGACACGGTCACCGTGTAGGTCTCGTCCGCCCCGCCGAGTGAGACCGGGTCGGCCGACTCCGCGACGGAGACCACCAGGTCTGCGGCCTCGCAGTTGAGCTCGGTCTCGGCGTCGCAGGCATCGACGTCCGCACCGCCGTCCGCGGTGTCGGTGTCGGCGTTGCCTTCGATCGAGTCGTTGCCGGCCTCGCCGTACAGGTAGTCGTCGCCGGCATCGCCGACGAGATGGTCGTCGCCGTTGCCTCCGCGGACTTCCACGTCGGCGCCTGGTCCGGCATTGACCTCGTCGTTGCCGTCGCCACCGCGGATGGTGTCGACGCCGTCATCGCCGGCGATGGTGTCGTTGCCGGCCACCCCGTTCAGGTAGTCGTTGTCGGCGCCGCCGGACATGACGTCGTCACCGTCGATGCCCGTGGTGCCGTCGCCCCACAGCACGTCAGCACCGTCGTCGCCCTGGAGGGTGTCGTCGCCGCCTGTTCCGTCCACGTAGTCATCGCCGGCACCGCCGGAGAGGTTGTCGTTGTCGTCATCGCCCCAGATGCGGTCATCCCCATCGTCACCCTGGAGGGAGTCGTTGCCGGCTCCGCCGGCGCCTTCGTCGTCGCCGGCGCCGCCGTAGAGGGCATCGTCCCCGTCGTCGCCGATGAGCGTGTCCGCACCGTCGTCGCCCTGGACGGCGTCGTTCCCTTCGTCGCCGCGGACGAGGTCAATGCCGACGCCGCCGGTGACGATGTCGTCCCCGGTCTGCCCGAACTCCCGGTCGTCGCCGTCCTGACCCGACAGAGTGTCGTTGTCGCCTTCTCCGACCAGCTGGTCGTTGCCGTCGCCGCCGCACAGCAGGTCGTCCCCGCCCCGCCCCCGGATGTCATCGTTGCCGCCGAGGCCGAAGATGACGTCCGGCCCGGCAGTGCCGATGATGAAATTGTTGGCGGCGGTCCCGGTGATGGTGGGGGTGGCCCCGATGCAGGGGTCGACCGTCAGCGGTGCTGCGGCGGCCGGTCCTCCTGTGGCGGCGAAGACGCCGACGAGCGCCAGAGCGCTGGCTGCCGCGGCAGCACGCCTCCTGGCGCGACTGTTGCGCAACATCGTTGGTGCACCGAACATGACGGTCCCTCCTCGGCCTCACACGGCGCGGGATGTGCCGCGTTTCTCTTCTATGTCCGGCAGGGCGAGTTCTGATTTGCGGAGACACGGCGTTGTTTGGGACCGCCGGTCGGAGGACAGTGTTGGTACATGAACGTCCTGCGGACCAAGTCGATCGAGCAGTCGCTCAAGGACACGGACGACCCGGAGTACCAGCTCAAGAAACAGCTCTCCGCGCTCGACCTGACGGTGTTCGGCATCGGGGTGGTCATCGGCGCCGGCATCTTCACGCTGACCGGTCGGGTGGCGCGGGACTATGCCGGGCCGGGCGTGGTCTTCTCCTTCGCCCTCGCGGCGATCTGCTGTGGGCTCGCGGCGCTCTGCTACGCGGAGTTCGCGTCGACGGTGCCGGTTGCCGGGTCGGCGTACACGTTCTCGTACGCGACCCTCGGTGAGCTGGTCGCCTGGATCATCGGCTGGGACCTGATCCTCGAGCTGATGCTCGGCGCGTCGGTGGTCGCGCAGGGCTGGAGCACGTACCTCGTCGAGTTCCTGGACCAGATCGGCATCACCTGGCCGGCGTCCATCGGACCCGCCGAGTCGACCAGCTTCCAGTGGGACCACGTCAACGTCGCGGCGGTGCTGCTCGTCGGCGTACTGACCACGCTGATCGCCGTCGGCATCAAGGAGTCGCTGCGGGTCAACCTGTTCCTGGTGGCGATCAAGCTCTTCATCGTGCTGTTCGTGATCATCGCGGGCCTCTTCTACGTCTCGGGCGCCAACTACGACCCGTTCATCCCGCCGGCGGCCGACCCGATCCAGGCCAGCGGCCTCACCCAGCCGTTGATCCAGTGGATGTTCGGGCTCGAACCCCAGACCTTCGGCGTCCTCGGCATCATCTCGGCGGCGTCGGTGGTGTTCTTCGCCTACATCGGCTTCGACGTGGTCGCGACCACCGCCGAGGAGGCGCGGAACCCGCAGAAGGACCTGCCCAAGGGCATCCTCGGCTCCCTCGCGATCTGCACGCTGCTCTACATGGCGGTCGCGCTGGTGATCACCGGGATGGTCCCGTACGACGAGATCGACCCCGATGCCGCGCTCGCCACCGCCTTCACGTCCGTGGGCAAGGACGGCTTCGCGACGATGATCGCGGCCGGCGCGGTCGCCGGTCTCACGACCGTGGTGATGACGCTGATGATCGGCGCCGTCCGGGTGCTCTTCGCGATGAGCCGGGACGGGCTGCTGCCGAAGGCCTTCGCCCACACGAACCCGAAGACCGGTACGCCGGTCCGGATCACCATCACCATCGGCGTACTCGTCGCGGTGATCGCGGGCTACACGCCGATCGGCAAGCTCGAGGAGATGGTCAACATCGGGACGCTGACCGCGTTCCTGCTGGTGTCGCTCGCGATCCCGGTGCTGCGCCGTACCCGCCCCGACCTGGACCGCCCGTTCCGGGTGCCGCTCAGCCCGGTGCTGCCGATCCTCGCCGCACTGATCTGCTTCTACCTGATGCTCAACCTCAGCGTCGAGACCTGGCTGCGGTTCGTGGTCTGGATGGTCCTCGGCTTCGTCATCTACTTCCTCTACGGCCACCGGCACAGCCGGGTGCGGACGGGGGAGAAGGTGGGCTGAGCCTGCAGGTGTTTCGAGGCTCGGCGCTAGCGCGCCTCGCACCTCAACCACCGTGTTTTGCACACGGTGGTTGAGGTGCGAAGGCCGCCAGGCCTGAGCCTCGAAACCACCCTCAGCCCTCCTTGCGCGCCACGATCTGACCGAGTACGCCGTACCCGACGCACAGGTGCACGAACGAGACCACGCCGGCGACGCTGCTGCCGAAGATGCCGAACGTCGGGACCACGATCGGGCCCCAGCTCTCGGCGATCAGCGGCCAGAAGCGGGCCTTGCCGTGCCAGCGGCCGGCGATGGCGATCCGGATGCCGATGAAGAACATGCCGAGCATCGACAGCGGCCAGAAGGCGTCGAGCATCGCCCAGCCGGGCTGGTCGAGGTTGCTGACGCCGATGCCGTCGGCGACGGTCGAGCCGATCGCGAAGAACAGCAGGACGGCCTCGAACCGGATGAAGAAGCGAGCCAGGCGGCCGTCGCCGAGCGCCTTGGTCGCGTAGAGGACGGTCAGCAGGCCGAGCAGGCCGAGCTGGAAGACGCCCCCGGTGGTCGAGGAGAGGACCTCCTCGGTCGTGGTGGACGGGTCGGTGCCGAAGATCAGGGTGTCGACACCCCACGAGACGGCGCCGACGGTGATCAGCATGCCGCGTTTGTAGAAGGGGCGCGTCGGACCGGTGCTGCCGGCAGGCGTACGACGGGGTACGTCGGACCGGGCCGGTGCCGGGGTGTGCTGGACGGACTGGTTGGGGGTCATGGTGGTCGCTCCTCGTGGGTGCTGGATGGGGTGTGACTGATGAGGAGGACTCTCCGGCGTCCCGTGACCCGGGCGGCAGGGAGCGCGGTCCCGACTCCGGTCCTCGGGTGATGTCCCGTGCCCGCGGGACACCGATCCCGGGACGACGGGACGCCCCGCGCTCGATACTTCTCGGGTGACCCCCCGATCAGGTGACGCGCCCGGGCGCGTGCCCGCCGTCGTCGTCTCGACGCTCGCGGTGCTGATGATCGGCGCCTGCCTGTGGCTCGACCTGCTCAACGAGCCCGCCGACCGCGAGCGGGCGATGATGGGCTGGGGCACCATCTCGGCGTGCGTCGGCGCGATCGCGGTCGCGACCCAGGTGCCGGTGCTGTGGCGCTACCCGCGGCACCCGGTTGCGTGGGTGATCACCCTGACCGGGCTGCTCTGGGCCTTCGACGGGCTCTGCGAGTCGTGGTCGGCGTACGGCTTGGCGCACACGCCGCCGCTCGCACTCACCGGGTTCGCGGTCTGGGTGGTCGCCCAGCTCGGTGCCTTCCTGCTCGTCGGGTTGCCGCTGGTGCTCGTGCTCTACCCGACCGGCCGGCTGATGACCGGGCGCTGGCGGGTCGTCAGCATCGTGGTGATCGCGATGGCGTGCACGCTCCCGCTGCTGCTGCTCTTCGCACCGACGTCGGCGCTGAACGCCGAGCAGTTCCAGCTGCCGCTCGACACCGGGATGCCCGAGATCCCGATCCCCGGCGACGTCTTCATCGCCCTGCTGACCGTGGGCCACGTGCTGACGCTGCTCTCGCTGCCGTTGGCCGTGGTCGTGCTCTTCGCCCGCCAGCGCCGCGCCGATGGCCGGGAGCGGATGCAGCTGCGCTGGCTGCTCTGGGCCGCCGTGATGTGTCTCGTGGTGTCCGCGGTTGCGATCGTGCTGCACAACGGCTGGATCGTGACGATCGCGCTGATGCTCGCGCTCGGCCTGACCGGTGCGTCGATCGCCATCGGGATCCTGGACCCGGAGATCCGCGACGTCGACGCGCTGATGGGCGGCACCGTCGTCTGGGCGGCGGTCGCGGGCACCGTGATCGCGCTCGACCTGGTCCTGGTCGCGCTGCTCGACCGCCTGCTGGGCGACCGGCTCGACGAACGCGACGCCACCCTCCTGCTGTTGCTGATCGCGGTGACGATCTACGCGCCGGTGCGCTCGCGGCTGACCGCCGTCGTCCACCGGCTGCTGGTCGGGCGCCGGGGTGACCGCTACTCGGTCGTGACCGACCTCGCCGCCCGGCTCGAGGAGTCCGGCGACGTGCGCACCCAGCTGCCGGCGCTCGCCGTCGCGGTGGCGACCGCCTTCAAGCTCGACTACGTGCGGGTCGAGGTGTTCGGCCACGGCGGCGGCACCATCGCCGCCACCCACGGCCGCGAGCCGCGCGACGTACGCGAGGTGCCGATCCGGTACGGCGAGGAGGAGGTCGGCCGGCTCGAGCTGCCCGCCCGCGGCGTGCGGTCGATGCTGTCCAAGCGCGACCAGGCGCTGCTCGTCGACATCGTGCGCCAGGCCGCGATGGCGGTGCGCAGCGCGCGGCTGGCCGACGACCTGCAGCAGTCCCGCGAGCAGCTGGTGCTGGCCCGTGAGGAGGACCGACGCCGGATCCGGCGCGATCTCCATGACGGACTCGGACCGGTGCTCGGCGGGGTCGCGATGCGGCTCGACGCCGCTGGCAACGCGCTGGACCGCGACCCGGAGACGACCCGCCGGCTGGTCGCGCAGTCCCGGCAGGACATCACCGATGCGCTCGCCGACGTACGGCGGCTCGTGCACGGGCTGCGGCCGCCCGCCCTCGACGACCTGGGCCTGCTCGCGGCCCTCGACCAGCAGGCGGAGCGGATGAGCAGCGCCGACCTGGCGGTGACGGTCGCCGCCGAGGACGTGCCTCCGCTGTCGGCGGCGGTCGAGGTCGCGGCGTACCGGATCGTCTCCGAGGCCCTCACCAACACCGCCCGCCACGCCCGCGCCCGGGAGGTCGCCGTACGCCTCACCGGCAGCCCGGGCTCGCTGCTCGTCGAGGTCGGCGACGACGGCGCCGGCATCGATCCCGAGGTGGTCGCCGGTGTCGGGCTACGGTCGATCCGGGAGCGGGCCGAGGAGCTCGGCGGCCGGACCGAGATCGTCTGCCCGCCCGACGGCGGCACCCGGGTCCGCGCCTGGCTGCCGATCACCATCGACCCCGAGGAGCAGTGATGACTGATCCGGTCCGCGTGCTGATCGCCGACGACCACCCGGTCTTCCGCGACGGCCTGGCGTCGCTGCTCGGCACCCAGCCCGACGTCACCGTCGTCGCCACCGCCGCGGACGGCGCCGAGGCCGTGGCGCTCGCCGCCGAGCACCACCCCGACGTCGTCGTCATGGACCTGCAGATGCCTGAGCTCAACGGCATCGACGCCACCCGCGTCCTCGCCGAGAGCCAGCCCGAGGTCCGCGTCCTGGTCTTCACGATGGGGGAGGAGGACGGCACCGTCCTCGCCGCCATGCGGGCCGGTGCCCGCGGCTACCTGGTCAAGGGCGCCAGTCAGGACGAGGTCGCCCGCGCCATCTCCACCGTGCATGCCGGCGGCCTGGTCTTCGGTGCCTCCCTCGCCCTGCGGATCGCCGACCTGCTGTCCGGTACGGCGACGCCGGACCGCTCGGCGTTCCCGCAGCTCACCGAGCGCGAGCTCGAGATCCTCGACCTGATCGCGGCCGGCAAGAACAACGCCCAGATCGCCTCGGCGCTCTACCTCGCGCCCAAGACGGTCCGCAACAACGTCTCCAACATCCTCGCCAAGTTGCAGGCCACCGACCGCGCCGAGGCGATCATCCGCGCGCGGGACGCGGGTCTCGGCGGCCGATGAGTCTGTGGACCCCGCCGGGTCCGCACTGACATGGCAACCGTGATCATGCACGCAGTGGTGTCCGTGGACGGCTTCATCGCCGACGACAACGACGACGTCGGGCCGCTCTTCGAGTGGTACTTCAACGGCGACCGGCCCATCGCCACCGAAGCGGCCGAGGCACGCCACTCGCCGTTCCGGCTCGGCGAGCGCTCCCACGAGTACGTCAGCTCGTTCTGGCGGAGCATCGGCGCCACGATCCAGGGTCGGCACCTGTTCGACCAGACCAACGGCTGGGAGGCCGAGCCCCCGGCGGGCGACCACCTGGTCGTGGTGTCCCACCGACCGAAGCCCGAGGGCTGGCACCCCGAGGCCGACGTCCCGTTCTTCGACGACGTCGCCGCAGCCGTGCAGGAGGCGAAGGCCCGGGCGGGCGACCGCGTGGTCGCCGTCTGCGCCGGGAACGTCGGGGGGCAGGCGCTCGCGCTCGGGCTGGTGGACGAGGTGGCGATGGACGTCGTACCCGTCGTGTTCGGCACGGGGAAGCGGTACTTCGGCCCGGTCGACTCGCAGCACCTGCTCGGGGACCCGAGTGTCGTCATCCAGGGCGACCGGGTCCTGCACCTGCGGTATCCGGTGCGCCGCTGAGCGGCTCGACCAGGCTCAGCTGGCCGCGGGGAGCTGGGCTGTCGACCAGCCCGCTCGTCGTACGACGGCCACTGCGCCGAGCTGCGAGCGGACCTCGAGCTTGGCGAGGATGGACTTGATCTGGCTGCGGACGGTGGCCTCGGCGACGACGTCCTCACGTGCGATCTGGATGGGGCAGCGGCCGGAGGCGAGCTTGCCGATGACCTCGCGCTCGCGGTGGGACAGGGTGCAGAGCCGCTCTCGTGCCGCCCAGCACTCGTCCTCGGTCGCGGCCCGGACTGCTGCCTCGCGGAGCCGCGCGGCGAGGGCCGGACACATCGGCTCCCGGCCGGCCAGCACGTGGTCGAGCATCTCGTGGAGCTGGGCGAGCTCTGCCGACTTCGGCAGCACCCCGACGGCACCGGCGAGGAGCAGGCGCCCCCAGTGGACCGGGTCGGCGTCGGCGTCGACGTAGCTGAGGGCGATGACCGGCACGCCGGCCTCGTCGAGGCGGGCGATGACGGCCTCCCCGTCCACGAACGGTCCCGGTCGCGAGGCGACCAGCACCACGTCGGGCCGAGCGGCGCGGGTGGCGGCGACGATCGCCGCGACCGACTTCTGCCGGGAGGCGATCATCGACCGCACCCGGTAGCGACCCCAGAGGGTGGCGTCGAGGAGGTCCGCGACCGCGGCATGCTCCTCGACGATGACGAGGCGGGGTCGCCGAATACTGGTGGCCGAGGCGGTCGAGGATGTGCTGACATGGAAGTCCATGGGAACCCGGTTTCCTGGGGGACGGCCCCGCGTGATGCGGGTTGTCCCACAGGAGCGGCGGATCGTCCGACAAGTACGAAACGCCTGAAATTCAGCTCTGGAGCATCGCCATGACCCACCACGACCTCTCGTGGCTCTCGTCCCACCGCTACGTCAGCGACGGCGGCCTCGAGACCGACCTGATCTTCCACCACGGCGTCGATCTCCCCGAGTTCGCGTCCTTCCCGCTCGTCGACGACGACCGCGGCCGCGAGCTGTTGCGCGGCTATTACGACGGGTACGCCGAGGTCGCCCGGCGGGCCGGTGCCGGCCTGACCATGGAGTCGCCGACCTGGCGGGCCAACCCCGACTGGGGTGCGCGCGTCGGCTACGACCGAGCCGGCCTCGCGCGCGTCAACCGAGCCAGCATCGAGCTGCTCCAGCAGCTACGGGAGTCGTACGACGACCTCGACGACGTCCGCGTCATCGGGGCGATCGGGCCGCGCGGCGACGGGTACGTCGCGGGCGAGCGGGCCGACCCCGACGAGGCCGCCGACTACCACCGCGCGCAGATCGAGGCGTTCGCCGACGCCGGCGCCGACGTGGTGGCGGCGTACACGCTCACTGGCCCGGAGGAGGGCATCGGCGTCGCCCGCGCGGCCCGCACCGTCGGCGTACCCGTGTGGGTCGGTTTCACCGTGGAGACCGACGGACGCCTGCCCGACGGCACCACCCTCGCCGACGCCGTCGCCCTGGTGGAGGAGCACGAGCCGGCCGACGGGTACGTCGTCAACTGCGCGCACCCGCTGCACATCGCGCCCGGCCTCGACGGCGGCGACTGGCTCTCGCGCGTCGTGCAGGTCAACCCGAACGCCTCGACGCAGACCCACGCCGAGCTCGACGCCGCCGAGGAGCTGGACGAGGGCGACCTAGAGCTGCTCACCACGTCGTACGACCACCTCCGCCCGATGCTGCCCGGGCTCCGGGTCGTGGGCGGCTGCTGCGGCACCGACGCGCGCCACGTCGCCGCGCTCTGGGGCGTGTGACCTACGGCAGCAGACGCTCGACCTGGCGCCTGATGACCGTCGCCCGGGCGTCGGGCGTCGTGGCCTTGAGCACCGGCAGCATCACGGCGTACCGCTCGGACCTGCCGAGCGCGTCGAAGGCCACGCGGGCGGCCGGCTCGGCGTCGAGGGCGGCGAGCAGGTCGTCGGGCAGGGTGGCGGTGCTCTGGCGTTCGTACGCCGCGTCCCAGCGACCGTCGGCCCGCGCGGCCTCGACCTGGGCGACCCCGGCGGGGCGCATCCGGCCGGCGGCGGTCAGGGCCGCCACCTTGTCGACGTTGACCTGCGACCACGAGCTGCGCGCACGTCGCGGGCAGTAGCGCTGCAGGAACGACACGTCGTCCAGACCCTTGCGCTGGCCGTCGATCCAGCCGAAGCACAGCGCACCGTCGAGGGCCTCCGAGATCGACAGCAGGGCGAGGCCGGAGCCCTTCTTGGCGATCCGCAGCCAGGCCTCGGGCGCCGACTCGTGGTGCTCCGCCAGCCAGTCCTCCCAGGCCGCGCCGTCGCGGAGCTCCAGGACCTCCATGCGCTCAGACCACCCGCACCGGCGTACGGCGGACGGTGAAGTCCCAGACCTTCAGCGACAGCTCGCGGCTCAGCCGGATGCAGCCGTGCGACGTCGCCAGGTTGGTGCCGAGGATCCAGTCGGCGTGCATCTGCAGCCCGTTGCTCTTGTAGCGCGGGATCCGGTGGAACCCGATCCCGCACGGCGCGAACCGCACGAAGTTGTCCAGCCAAACGTTGCCGCTGGTCGCCTGGTTGAGCTTGATCCGGGCGCCCCGCCCGCAGTACGAGCCGGTCGCGTGGCTGCCCCGGTGCAGGACCGCGGTGTTGTCGACCATGCCGCCCTGCGCGACGACGCGGCCGCTGGGGCCGACGAGCCAGACCCAGTTCTGCTGCTGCGAGATGACGATCCGCCGTCCCTGCCCCGACCCGGCCGGCACCGGGCGCAGGTCGCAGCGCGGCGCGTCCTCGGCGTACAGATGCTTGCGGGTGCGTACGTCGAGCCTCCCGCTTTGCCGAATCCCGACCCGGGACTGGAAGCGCACCACCGCCGAGCGGGTGTGCCGGTCGATCCTGCCGTCGGCCCGGCCGGCGTCGCAGTGCAGCACGTCGAGCCGCCGCTCGGCCTTGACTGCCGCGTCCGGAGCGCCGGCGTACGACGGCGTGATCGTGAGCGCCAGCGCGCACACCAGCGCGGAGATGAGGGGGCGTGGCAGGTGCACGCCCCCATCCTCGCCTACGGTGTCACTCACCAAACAGGTTCCGGGGAGGGGGCTGGCATGGAGGGGACGCCCGAGAACCCCGAGCTGTGGCGGCTCACGCTGCAGCACTCACCGATCGGGATGGCGATGGTCGACCTCGACGGCCGCCTGCTGATGGTCAACCACGCGATGTCCGAGATGCTCGGGTACGACGAGGAGGACCTCACCCATCGCGGGTTCCAGGAGCTCACCCACGCCGACGACCTCGACGCCGACCTGGCGCTGTTCCACCAGGCGCTCGCCGGGGAGATCGACTCCTACCGGATGCGCAAGCGCTACCTCCACGCCGAGGGGCGCGTGGTCTGGGGCGACCTGTCGGTGGCGCTGGTCCGCGGGCGGGACGGCCAGCCGCTCCACTTCATCTCGCAGATCCTCGACGTGACCGACCAGCAGGAGTACGAGGAGCGGCTCAAGGCCGCAACCGCCGAGGTCGAGCACGAGCGGCAGACGCTGGAGGCCATCTTCGAGACGGTCAGCGTCGGGCTGCTGCTGATCGGCAGCGACGGCCGCTACGAACGGATGAACAGCCGGCACGAGGAGACCATGCGGCTGCCGTTCCCGGACGGGCACCTGGGAGAGGCCGGCCAGCTCGGCCACGTGTACCTCCCCGACGGCAAGACCCTGATGTCCAAGGAGGAGATGCCGTCCTACCGGGCCGCCCAGGGCGAGGAGTTCGACGACTACAACTACTGGGTGGGCGACGACCCGTTGACCCGATCGGCGTTCTCCACCTCGGCCCGCCAGGTGCGGGGTCCCTCCGGCGAGCGGCTCGGGGCGGCGCTGGCCTACCAGGAGATCACCGACCTGATGCGCGCCATCCAGGTCAAGGACGAGTTCGTGGCCTCGGTCTCGCACGAGCTGCGTACGCCGCTCACCTCGGTCCTCGGCTACCTCGAGCTGCTCGCCGAGAACGACCGGATCCCCGCCGATGCGGTCGCCCACCTGCGCGTCATCCAGCGCAACGCCAAGCGGCTGCAGGCACTGCTCTCCGACCTGCTCCAGGTCGGCGAGATCAGCGAGATGAGCCTGCGGCTGCAGCGTGCCGACGTCGACCTGGTGGCGGTCGCGCACGAGGGCGCCGAGGCCGCGCGGCTGTTCGCGGACCAGGCCGGCGTGCTCGTCGAGCTCGACGTACCCGACTCCGTCGTCGCCCTGGTCGACGAGCACCGCATCCGTCAGGTAGTGGACAACCTGCTCTCCAACGCCGTGAAGTACAGCCGGGACGGGGGCACCGTCACCGTCTGCCTGCGCCAGGTCGCCGACGGGGTGGTGCTCGAGGTGGCCGACACCGGGATGGGCATCGCCCCCGACGAGATCGACCAGGTCTTCGGCCGGTTCTTCCGCGGCGGCGAGGCGCTCCAGCAGCACATCCCCGGCACCGGTCTCGGGCTCAACATCGTGAACTCGATCGTCGCCGCCCACGGCGGTGAGGTGACGCTTGACAGCGAGCTGGGCCGAGGCACGAGGTTCCGGGTGACGCTGCCGCACGTCACCGACTGAGACCGCCTGGGACGTCATACCTTTCGAGGGTCCAAGGCCTCGTTTCGTATGACGTCCCGCGCGCGCACGCGTCAGTGGACTGGTCGATCAGTGGACTGGTCGATCAGTGAAACCGGCCGAGACCCTCGCGCTCGAGCAGCATCGTCAGGCCACCGTTCCAGAACGAGAAGCCCGCGCCGGTGATCATCGCGAGGTCGAGGTCCTCGGCCGCGACGACGACGCCCTCGTCGAGCATCCGGCGGGCCTCGTCGGCCAGCCCGGTCAGCACCCGGGTGCGCACCTCGTCGGACGACAGCACGACCGGCGACTCCGGCGTCTCCAGCAGCGCCACGACCTCGGGGTCGAGGGCGCCGTCGGGGCCGTAGTACGACGACTTCCGCGCCGCCACCACGCGCTCGAGCGCGGGGGAGACGTAGAAGCGGTCCGGGAAGGCGCCGTGCAGGGTCTCGTTGTTGTGCAGCGCGATCGCCGGACCGACCAGCGAGAGCAGCACGAAGGGCGGCATCGGCGCGACGCCCGCGAAGGCGCCGTCGACGACCGGCACCGGCGTGCCCTGGTCGACGATCCGGCCGACCTCGCCCATGAACCGGCCCAGGAGACGGTTGACGATGAACGACGGGCTGTCGTTGACCAGGATCGTGGTCTTCTTCAGCGCCTTGCCGGTGCCGAACGCCGTCGCCAGCGTGGCGTCGTCGGTCCGCTCGCCCTTGACGATCTCCAGCAGCGGCATCACCGCG
>Ga0190274_10000420_pt1 | contig 26002 bp, 17 predicted proteins | sample Popmic531T_FD_133002 | JGI IMG/M metagenome (GOLD analysis project Ga0190274, IMG submission 133002) | Populus adjacent soil microbial communities from riparian zone of Yellowstone River, Montana, USA - 531 T | ecosystem: Environmental > Terrestrial > Soil > Riparian zone | place: USA: Montana... | reverse complement strand
GTAATCCGACAGAAACCGAAACATCAGTCTTCTGAAACTTATAGTTTTTCTGCAGCTCGGCGAAGGTAATGGTCGGCTTCAGACTGATACCTCCCATCGTAATGGAACTATCTTTATATAATAAATTAAAAGAATTCATCTGAATATGAAGGATGCTGTCAGCTGTATTCATATCCAGTCCGTATATAGCAAGTTGGCAATCATGAAACTTGTAAAGTAATGTATCAACTGTTTTATCAACTTTAAATGAATCTACCTTCAGGTGAAAGTCCCTGAAAAAAACTTTGCTGAAAGGTCCTTTTTGTACACGACCAGAGACCTCCCCTATGTTCATGATAAAACTTTTATAATAATATTCATCATGACCGGTTTTCTGATTGATGACGAGATCTGCCAGGTCAATATTGAAATCCTTGATCGTAAATTTGCCTCCATTGTAGTTATCTACGGCGTTAAACGAAGCGTGGGTAAGCCGGAATTCAGTCAGTGAAAAATAATCCACGAATTTTTTATTGCCTTTGTTCTGCTTTACCTGGGAAGTATCTTTCAGAGGAAAAAATATGCGAACCTCTCCGTCCAGAAGCAAATCAACATCCGGCTCATCAATTATTACCTTCTCAAGTATGAGTTTATTGTCATTGATCAGCGTCATCAAATCCACTTTCAATAATTTCAGGTTCTTCGTCCTGAGTGTGAATGAACTGTTGATATAGGGATAAGGTTCCAGTGGTTGTTTACGCGGCATCATCGAAACATTCTTTACCCTGATACTTCCCTGAAAAATATCGACTCTCAAGGATTCAAATTTTATCTCATAAACATCTGAGATAATATTGTTGTTGAAAGATTTTATAAGCGCATCGGAAAGGAGCCGGTTCAAATTTGAATAGTAGTAAAATCCAACTCCTGCGATCAAAAGCAGGACACCGGCCACTATACTAAGTATTATTTTTTTTCTCCTTTTCATATTGCTTCGATGGTCTTAGTTGTTTCTCATCTAAATTGCAATACCTCATGGTATGGAGCTGTCTTATTACCGCGAATATATGCATTTTACAATCGGAAGGAATTCTTTTGGTTAACATCTCCTGCATAATCAACCTTGCAACTGATTTAACAACTTCAATGAAATACAAAAACATCATTGATGATGACTGAGCATGGCGCATCCACGATTTGTGACATAACATCCTGAAATTATATAGCTGCAAAACCAGGCAGTAAATTATTTTCGCGGCTGAATTTTAGAAATTAGTTATCCCATAATGGAAAAATATTCAAAGACAATGCAGATACGCTGGTCTGACATTGACCAGAACAGGCATTTGAGACACTCAGTGTACTATGATTTTGGAGCGATGGTTCGAATTGCGTTTTTGAGCGAACAGGGACTGACTACCAAAAAACTTGAAGATCTTTCAACCGGGCCGATCCTCTTCAGGGAGGAAGCAATATTCAGGCGTGAAATAAAACTGGAAGATGTAGTCACGGTTGATGTGGAACTGACGAAAATGAATCATGACTTTTCCCGATGGAGTCTCCGTCATAATTTCATCAAGGAAGACGGGACGCTGGCGGCAATAGTCACGATGGATGGCGCATGGATAAACTTGAAGAGCAGGAAACTCGCAATCCCCGGAGAGTTTATTCAAAGTGTATTCGATTCATTCCCGAAATCGGATAATCTGAAAATGGAATTAAGGAGCGAGGAAGTTGAAATGGTGTAGGTAGTGACGAGGTAACCTCGTAAACTAAGGCAATTAGGGTAATTCGGGGTTCATCATTCCATGTTCGACATCCGACATTTCTTCCCTTTAATTCATAAAGCAAACTGCCTTCTGACTCTGGATTCCTGACGCTCCCTACCTCATGATAAATTTTTTTGACTCTGAAAAAAATTTAATACTTTTAGCATGATTTCCATCACTCTTACAATGTTGTAACGGTTTTAGCTCATCTGCCGTACTATTAATAATTATTACCCTTATGCAAAAGATCTTACTGATTTTTTTATTTCTGATTTCTACAAGTATTGTTTCTGCACAGGAATTAACCTGGAACACCAATCTTGAAAAAGCCATTGAACTATCCAATAAAAATCATAAGCCATTGATGCTTTTTTTCACAGGCAGCGATTGGTGCGGATGGTGTAAAAGACTGCAGGCAGAAGTTTTTGTGAAACCTGAATTCAGTGAGTGGGCAGCAAAAAACGTCGTGCTCGTGGAAGTAGATTTTCCAAGAAGGACACAACTGACACCTGAACTGCAATCTCAAAACGGACAACTCCAGCAATTTTTCCAGGTGCAGGGCTATCCAACAGTCTGGCTGGTGAATGCATCAAAGACAGATGGCAAGATCAATTTTGAAAAGCTCGGCTCTACGGGATACGTTGCTGGTGGTCCACAGGCATGGCTTGCCACTGCAAACCAGATTTTAACAAACAAGTAATTCTTTAATCGTTGGAATGACCCCGTCCCCGCCTGACCGAATCAGTCGGGCAGGGAATAATCCTGTCTACCGGCAGGCAGGGAATATGATCCAACGAAAATGCCCCGCCTGACCGATCAGTCGGGCAGGGAATTACGAATAAGATCCTACGGCTAGAGGATATCGGATAACGGTTAACGATTAACGGTTTCATGCCTTTAGTTAATAATTTTCACCGTTCGAAATCTTAATTCTATTTTTCCGGCACCATAATTCAAACTAACTCACATGAAGAAACACCTTGTTATTTATTTCATTGCTGCAATTGCCGGTCTGGGACAGGCAAGTTCTCAGAAAAAAGATGCCCCGGCGGCAGAAAAAAAAGATCCATGGAGTAAAGAAACATTCAATGGTCTTACTTTCCGGTGTGTGGGTCCTGCATTGACCTCCGGACGTGTGATAGATTTTGCAGTGAATAAAAAAAATCATAAGGAATATTTTGTAGCGGCAGCTTCAGGAGGTGTCTGGAAAACTACCAATGGTGGAATAACCTATAACCCGGTGTTTGAGAACGAAGGCTCCTACTCCATCGGCTGCGTGCGCATCGATCCGAATAATCCGAACATCGTATGGGTTGGTTCGGGCGAAAATAATAACCAGCGCAGCGTTGCTTATGGTGATGGTGTATACAAATCAGAGGACGGCGGAAAGTCCTGGAAAAACACCGGACTGAAAGAATCCGAGCATACAGGAATGATTGCCATCGATCCTTCCAATTCAAATACAGTTTACGTTGCAGCATATGGTCCGCTATGGAATGCGGGAGGCGATCGCGGTATTTATAAAACAGACGACGGCGGAAAAACCTGGAAGAAGATTTTGTTCGTGAGCGAAAACACGGGCTTCAACGAAATACATATTGATCCGCGAAACAGCAACACGCTTTACGCATGTGCTCATCAAAGGCGTAGGCATGTATTTGCTTATATCAGCGGAGGACCCGAATCAAATATTTACAAAAGCACAGACGGCGGAACTACATGGGATACTCTCAGAACCGGTTTGCCGGAAGGAGACAAAGGAAGAATCGGTCTTGCCATTTCACCGGTGAACCCTGATTACTTGTATGCTATTATAGAAGCATCCGATAAAAAAGGAGGTGTATACCGTTCTATGAACCAGGGCGCGAGCTGGGATAAAATGAGCGACAATGCAACAGCAGGAAATTACTACCAGGAAATTTTTTGTGATCCTAAAAATGCGGACAAAGTTTATTATGTTGACTTCTGGGTAATGGTTTCGCTGGATGGAGGTAAAACGTTCAATAAGATCGGTGAAAAATACAAGCACGTCGATAACCATGCACTCTGGATTGACGACAGCGATACGCAGCATTTACTCGTGGGCTGTGATGGCGGCGTGTACGAAACTTATGATGCCGGTGCCAATTGGGATTTTAAACAAAACCTACCCGTCGCTCAGTTCTATAAAGTGGAAGTAGACAATGCTCTTCCCTTTTATCATTTGTACGGAGGAACGCAGGACAATAACAGCCTGGGAGTACCCTCTCGCACAACAAGCGCCAACGGTATTACGAATGCAGACTGGTTCTTTACTCTTGGCGGAGATGGTTATGAGACTCAAATTGATCCGGAAAATCCCGACATCATTTATCCGCAGTCCCAGTATGGCGGACTCGCGCGCTTTGATAAAAAGAATGGAGAGGCAATTGACATCCGACCCGTCGAACCTGAAGGAGAGACTGCATGGCGGTGGAACTGGGATACGCCCTTACTGATTTCTACACACAAGTCAACTAGACTATACGCCGGTGCGAATAAGCTTTTCCGTACTGACGACAGGGGAGATTCATGGACTGTGATCAGCCCTGATTTGAGTCGGCAGCTTGACAGGAATAAATTGCCTGTAATGGGAAAAGTCTGGGGTATGGATGCGGTTGCAAAAAATTCATCAACTGATTATTATGGAAACCTGGTAGCCATTGCTGAAAGTTTTTTTGATGAAAACCATTTGCTTGTCGGAACTGATGACGGACTGATACAGGTTACAAAGGACGGCGGTAAAACCTGGACTAAGGTAGATAACATTGCCGGTGTTCCGGAGAGGACCTACGTTAACCAGATCGTTGCATCACGCCATGATAAAAATATTTTTTATGCCTGTTTCAACCACCACAGGTATGGGGATTTCAAACCTTACGTTTATAAAAGTGTTGACGGAGGATTAACATGGACCCCGATTCAAAATAACCTGCCTGTGCGTGGGAGTGTTTATTCCATTGCTGAAGATCATGTAAAACCTGATCTGCTTTTTGCCGGCACGGAGTTCGGCGTATTTTTCACCATCGATGGCGGAAAGAAATGGACGCAGCTTAAAGGCGGACTTCCAACCATAGCCGTTCGGGATCTCGCCATCCAACGCAGGGAGAATGATCTTGCACTTGCAACTTTCGGAAGGGGTTATTACATCCTGGACGATTATACTCCTCTCAGGAATTTAAAGCCCGATGACCTCAACAAAGATGCATTGATATTACCGGTTAAAGATGCATGGATGTTCATTGAATCAACAACCATGACAGGCGGTCCACAAAAAGGATTCCAGGGAGAAAGTTATTATTCTGTTGACAATCCTAAAGTCGGTTCTGTATTTACATATTACCTGAAGGAATCTTTGCGTACCCTCAAAGAGAGGCGGCAGGAAACTGAAAAAGAAATCTCAAAGAGAAATGAACCTGTTTACTATCCTTCACAGGATTCCATCAGGCTTGAAGATATGCAGCCTGAACCTTATCTCATGTTTACAATTACAGATGAATCGGGAGCTGTAGTCAGGAAGCTGAAAGCGTCGTCGAAGAAAGGACTCAACAGGATTGTGTGGGATTTCCGGTATGCCTCACCGGGCCCTGTGAATTTCAGTACGCCTGACCCAACAAATCCATACGATGTTCCGGAAAATGGTTACCTGGCCATGCCCGGCATGTATAAAGTTTCTCTCAGCAAATTCGAAGACGGAAAAATTACAGAGCTGGTCCCGGCACAGGCTTTCAATATAAAGTCGCTAAATGCATCATCTCTTCCTCCCGGTGATAAAAAAGTGCTGGATGCATTCAGCAAGAAGGTACATGAGCTAAGGCGTGCATCTGCCGCTGCCGATTCATACAGGGGTGAGTTGAGCAACAAAGTTAAGTTCATGAAATCTGCTGTGATGAATGTGCCTGACCCGCAATCTAGCCTGACAAGCGATATCAATTCCATTGACCAGCGGCTAAAACAGGTGGACATAAAAATGAATGGAGATGCAAGTATTGCCAGGCGCGAGTTTGAAACACTTCCTTCCATCAATGGCCGCATTTCAACAATTGAATTCACGCTGTGGAATTCTACATCAACACCAACTCAAACTGCTCTAAAATCGTATGATGTTGCATCGAAACAATTTACTGCAGCGCTGACGGAACTCAAATCAATTGACGGAAAAATAAAGGAGACAGAGGCAGCGTTGGAAAAAAGCAAGGCTCCATATACTCCCGGAAGGATTCCAGAATGGGATGGAGGAAAGTGACGAGGTGAAACGATCCACCTATGGCCTTTGTGTTTTTATATTGTATATACTTTGCGGATGTTATTACCCGAAGGTTAATCTGACGAAGACCGAGAGAAAGCTGATAGCATACGACAAGCAAAAGGGGCCTATTGTATTTTGTTCTGACGCCGGAGTCTGCGATACGATGCATTTCGAATATGCATCTTCTCGAAATGGATACACACCAAACTTCGATCATTGGTGGGATTTGCACGTAAGCCACATCATAAGTAAAGGTTCTCCGCGATTATTTCATTATTCAGTTATTGGAACCTCCAACTTTCCTCAAGATAAATACTCAGATAAAAATCTAAACCTGATATATATCCTGATGTTCCTGGTAAAAACTAAAAATGAGGGAGACCTTACGTTGGGGCTGGATGGATTCAGAGAATCGTTTGTGATAGACGAGAGAACAAAAAATGATACGCTGGTATTCGCTGATAAAACCTCTGAAGTAACTTGTCCATCAGGAAGATGTCTGCGCAAAGCTTATTGGACAGCAGAGAATGGATTGATTAGACTCGAGAAGTACGATGGCTCCATCTGGAGAAGAAAGTACTAAATACAAATCAAAACCAGCCTTCCCTGCTTCGGTGCGAAGGGCAGGCTCTAAACTATTTTACCATTGAATCGTAAATCACCTGCTGTATATCCGTTCGAACGTTCATTTTTGAAAGCTTCTCATTCGATGCATCAGGATAAATCCTATTACTGAGAAAAATATAAACAAGATTGTATTCAGGATCCACCCAGGCGCATGTACCGGTAAAACCCTGGTGACCGAATGTCTGCAAGGAAGCTCCTTTGCAGGTTGGAGATGGTTTAGTAGTATCGGGTTCAGGTTTATCAAAAAGCAAGCCTCTTCGGTTTTTATTCTGCACATATTGTTGCTTTGTAAAAATGTCAATGGTCGTTGACTGAAGGTATCTCCTGCCGCCATACACACCGTTGTTCAAAAGCATCTGCATGAGCACTGCTACGTCGTTGGCATCGGAAAAAATTCCTGCATTGCCGCTCACTCCACCCATCATTGCAGCGGCAGGGTCATGTACATCACCAAGGAGCTGTTGTTTACGGAAAGAAGTATCATTTTCCGTCGGGATAATTTCATTCACAGGAAATTTAGTCTTTGGAAGGTACATAAGTCGCGTCAATCCCAGCGGTCGGTAAAAATTCTCTTCAAGGTATTCATCCATTTTTTTACCCGTCACTTTTTCAACCAACGCCTTCATCAGGATTGGACCCAAATCGCTATAAACATATTTCCCTTTTTCCCCAAGTGGAGAATCAAGGATCCATTTGATAAGACTGTCGGAATACGATTCATTCATATATAACGAATCCGTAACCCTGATATTATAGTGGCCTTGCTTTGTATCACTGTAAATTTTTGCATCAAGCCGGGTGCCATTCATTGTTTGCTTCCAGAACGGGATCCAGGATTTCAGTCCTGCCTGGTGGGCCAGCACTTCCCGGATGACAAGGGATTTTTTGTCCGACTTTTTCAACGCCGGTAAATATTTTGAAAGCGGTTTGTTGAGGTCTATTTTTCCTTCGTCAAAAAGTTTCATCACTGCCAAAGCTGTCCCGGCAATTTTAGTGATCGATGCAATGTCAAAAAGATCAGAATTCAGAACGGCAGAAGTGTCGGTATATGAATGCGTACCGAAGGATTTACGGTACACTACTTTCTGATCCTTTGCAACAAGTACCTGGCATCCAGGAGTGGCACCCGCCCTGATTGCCGCAAGTGCGATCGAATCAATCTTTGCCAGTGTATTGCTATTCATCCCGGCATCTTCAGGAAATGTATATTTCATCCGGATCATTTCATTCGTTTCTATTCCGGTATTTTTCGCAAACGATTCAGAACTCTTTATAGGCAATTTTCCTGATGCTCCTGCTCCGCCAAAAAGAACCTGTGCAGTGACGTCATGCATCAGGGGCATATCCTCATAACTTAACACCACTGCCTTTGCTTTTTCCAGGTTCCTGATCCGGGTAAGTGTGTAAGCATTTCCGAAATCGACAAGGATGGTCGGATAAGTAGCCAGAATTTCTGCTATAAATTTCTCTTCCTGTTCAGTGAGACCGAAATTTTTATCGGCCTTCATCGTGGTTCCGTGTATGCTGAGGATGACAAGGTCATGGTTTACAAGGTATTTCTTCACAGATTCAAATACATCCACCGCTTCATTTTTTTCAATTGCATACAATTCACAGGGCGCATAATCATTTATCTTTTCCTGGAAACGATTATTTTTTACATCGCCGATCACCACCGAAGCAATCCTGAGTGAATCATTCCACCGGACAGGCAATATTGAATCGGTATTTGAAAGGACCGTCACCGAACTTTCATACATCGATTGCTGCAGCCAGCGTGCATAACTGGTGTTGAGGTCGTTGTAAATATTTGTTGTATCAATCCGTGTACGAACATTCAATCCTGCCCAGTATTTCACCATCAATACCTTCTTCACGCGTTCGTCAATTTCAGCCTGGGAGATCTCACAGTTTTCGACGGCCAGGTGAATTTCATTCAATGCCGTCGGCACATCCTCTGAATAAAGCAGCACATCATTCCCGCTGAGTAGTGCAAGCTTATCCAGGATACCAGGCTTATAACATGCGCTTACTCCTTTCATGTTAAGTGCATCCGTAAAAACAATTCCTTTAAAACCCATTTCCTCCTTCAGCATTCCTGTAACAATTCTTTTGGAAAGCGTAGATGGATGATCCGGAATAGTATCCAATGCAGGAACACTCAGGTGTGCTACCATTACACTACCGATACCAGAGTCGATCAATACTTTAAAAGGGTATAGTTCAGTGGAGTCCAGACTTGCTGAATCGGAGTGCACAACCGGTAATGCCAGATGTGAATCAGTATCGGTGTTGCCATGACCAGGGAAGTGTTTCGCATTTGCAAGCACTTTTCCGTCCTGCATTCCTCTCATGTACAAAAGTGAATTCTTCAGTACCGTTTCGCGGTCATCACCAAACGCACGGCTGCCGATGATGGGATTCAGCATGTTGTTATTGATGTCGGCGTCAGGAGCGAAGTTTACCTGGATTCCAAGACGCCTGCAGTGACGCGCCACTTCCTTCCCCATCATATAAATCAGTGAATCGTCTTTCATAGCGCTCATCGTCATTTGTCGGGGAAAGCGTATCGTACTGTCAAGACGCATTGCCAATCCCCATTCTGCATCCATACCGATAAGCAAGGGTACCTTTGACATGCCCTGGTAATAATTTGTCAGCATAGCTTCCCTCACCGGTCCACCTTGGAAAAAAATCAACCCACCGATTCCATGTACTGAGATCAACCATTCAAGCTGTTTAATGTGTGCTGAATCCTTATTGCTCCAGGCAGCAATCATAAAAAGCTGGGCATTCCGCTCATCCCTGGTCATTCGGTTAATTAATGAATCGGCATAGCGGGCAGCCTCCGGAGAATAAAACACCGGTAATTTCCTTTGGCCAAAGCTTTTTCCCGCAATGAAAACAAGAAATGAAAGGAAGATAAATCTCGTAAAATGCATTCCCGCAAAAATATCCTGCATCTCGCGGTGGATGAGGCAAAGGCCTGAGACTTACAATAAAGTTTTCAACCCGTTGAACTGCTTATCCGGAAAAAATCTTCACTTTTGGAAACACTGAAATGAAAAACTGGAGGCAGTATATTTTCCCGGTGTTTTTTGGATTGTCAATTATTGCATTGACAATGAAAAAATTCATGATTCCTTTTCATGGATTATTGCTGATACTTGTTTTCGACGGACTGGCTATCCTTTATTTTATGAGGGCTTTCACCTCAGAACGGACAGGATCAAATCTGCAAGGAAGGTCTTTGAACTTTGACTTAAGCTCCATTATTTACGCCGTATGTTCTATCGCAATTCTCTACCGCCTCCAATATTGGGAAGGATGGGAACGATGGATCAAAATAACCGGGGTTTTGTTTTCAATTGTATCTCTGATCACGATTTTTTCCGTTTATTTTTTATTCAAGATACCCGAAAGAAAAACGCCTGTGAGAAAATTGCTGCAGGCGCACATTTCATGGATTTATTTTGCAATCTTGTTTCCCGCTGTCGCACTTACAAATCCCCGTACCTTTCATAATTTTTTCAATGGTACAACCTATGAAGAATATGTACGTACGAGATTCCCGCTTGATGAAGGAACTGAATTGGTAAACCAGTACAAGCCGGTAAGTGAAAGTTCGAGGAAATGTGCTGATGATTATTTTCAGTCTGCGTTACAATCGGAAAAAGATGAATCCTATTCTAAAGCACTCCGGGAATACAATGAATCCATCGATCTGAACCCTGACAATGCAAAGGCAATTTACAACCGCGGATTGCTTAAACTAACGAAACTGGATATAGACAGGGAAACAGCTCAGTCGGCTTACAATGATTTTACAAGAGCAATCCAGCTTGACTCAACACTGGCGGTAGCTTATTATCACCGGGCAGTGGCGCACAATTACCTGTATAAAAAGGACAGGTTGCCTGCACAAAACGATTACCGCAAGGCACAGTCACTGGATACCGCCCTCTATAATGACAAATTTATCAAGGCATTCCTCGCGCTTCCCCCGGTGGACAGCTCTATTGATACTACTACTTATGTAAAGCTTGATGATGATGAAGTGGAATAAGGATCTGCCAATTCGTGTAGATTTTATGAATTAATGGTTATTCGTCGGGAACTGTTGCAAAAGTGAATCATAATTCAATACATTTGAAAATCTTAAAACGGGAAAGCGTTCCGGGAGAAGGGGATAAAATTTCGGAACCACCACAATTTATTGTTGTATGAAAAGTGCATTGCTCCAATATCCATACGTGGAAGTATTTGAGCCGCTTGAAAAAATCTGTAAAAAGAAGGGGTATTCCAAAATCAAAATTGACCAGGAAACCGGTATACTGCATGCAACAAGGGGCATCCAGCTTTTCAATAACCATATTGACCTGGATGTGAAAGTTGAAAAAGTAGATGACCAGATAACGCGCATTAATATTACCGCTTCTTCTTTTAAAATCTCTCCAGGGAGCAAAGACCTCCAGGAGATTGAAGAACGTTTTGTAGAAACGATCTATAAGTTTTTCTGATCTTATCCTGCCTTCTCCGCAGCGAATTGAATCTCGTAAAGCTTTTTATAGTAGCCGTTTATTCCAAGTAATGCCTGGTGTGTTCCTTCCTCTTTAATTTCACCATGATCGAGTACGAGAATGCTGTCGGCATTTTGAATCGTTGAAAGCCTGTGAGCGATCACGATTGAAGTACGGTTTTGCGTCAGCTTTCGTGTTGCTTCCTGGATGAGCATTTCCGATTCACTGTCAATACTTGAGGTTGCTTCATCAAGTATCAATATCTTGGGATTAAAAACATAAGCCCGGATAAATGAAATCAGCTGGCGTTGTCCAACTGACAGCATCGCTCCTCTTTCCATAACATTGAAGTCATAACCTCCCGGAAGTCTTTCAATAAAACGATGTGCGCCCACTGCCTTTGCGGCTTCCACAACTTGCTGACGTGATATGGAAGGATCATTTAAAGAAATATTGTTGGCAATAGTATCAGAAAAAAGAAATACGTCCTGCATCACCACTGCAATATTCCTGCGAAGGGCATGCAGTTCATAATCCCGGATATTGATTCCGTCAACAAGTATCTCACCCTGGTTATATTCATAAAACCGGTTTACAAGATTGATCACTGAAGATTTTCCTGCTCCTGTAGCGCCCACCAGTGCAAGTGATTTGCCGGGATCAATCCTGAAGCTTGCATTTTTAAGCACCCAGTTTTCTTTATTGTAGGCAAACCAGACATTCCTGAACTCTACTGATCCGTTTATTTTAGAGGGAACGACCTTGCCTTCATTACGGATTTCTTCCTTCGTGTCCAGTACTTTAAATACTCTTTCGGAACTCACCATTCCCATCTGTAGTGTGTTGAATTTATCAGCCAATTCCCTGATCGGCCGGAAAAGCAAGTTGATGTACATTACAAAAGCGATCACATTCCCGATTGTAACCGTTCCGCCAATTACTTCCCTTGCACCATACCATACCAATAAACCTATGGAAGCTGAAGAAAGCAATTCAACAACCGGAAAAAAAATAGAATAATACCAAACAGATTTTATATGCGCCTTTGCATGCAGTCGGTTGATCTCACCAAATTTTTTCATTTCTTCTTCCTGCCGGTTGAATATCTGAACAATGTACATACCTGTGATGTGTTCCTGGACGAACGTATTCAGGTGGGCTACCTGGGTACGCACTTCCTGGAATGCAACTTTGATTCCCTGCTGGAAAATTCTTGTTGCATACATGAGTACAGGAATTGTGCTCAATGAAATAAGCGTCAGCCGCCAGTCGATGAAAAACATGAATACTACAATTACGAAGAGCGTCAATAAATCCCCGATGATTGTTATGAGTCCTTCCGCAAAAATGTCGGCAATATTTTCAAGATCAGAAACCGATCGGGTGATAAGAATTCCAATAGGCGTGCGGTCAAAAAATTTCAGCCTGAGATTGATGATGTGCCTGTAAAGCGCTACCCGTAAATCTTTTACAACAGCAAGACCAAGCCAATTGGTCAGGTATGTATGCGCATACTGAACAAGGGTATGGAAAAGCAACAGACCGATCATGAGCAAGGTCAGATAAAGCAACCCGTCATAATCCGGAATCACTACATAATTGTCGATGGTGTATTGAACAAGGATAGGCCTTAAAGGACTAAGCATTGTAAGGAGCAGGGTCAGGAATACGCTGAAATAAAATGCCCGCTTGTAAGGAAGTGTGTATGAATAAATCCTTTTCAGGATGGGAAAATCGAAGGCCTTGCCGCTAATAGTGCTCATTAGAAAAATCGAATTAAATATTTATAATAGGATTACTTAATAAATTTTAAATCCTATACTGCGGAATATCGAATATTTAATTTCGAATATCGAAATAATATTTAATAAAGAATATTTAATGCCCAAAAATCAGAAACGGTGTGCCAACTTTGAGAATTTGATATTTTGAATTTTGGCTGTTATTTTTTTTGAAATTCGAAATTAGGTATTCGAAATTTTTCCCTAGATGTCCATCTTCAACTGGCTTTTTTTCTTCTGCTCTGTTTTCTTTTCTATTTCAGAAAGTATCCTCGCCCTGTCTTTCTGAACACCTTCAGCAGGAGGATTCACGTCCCATTCAATTGTAACCGGCGCTTCATCCTTGATGGGTTTAACGCTTGGGCTTTTTTTTAGAACAGGAGTTTTCGCCGGTGTTTTAACCGGAAGTTTTGCTTTCCCTTTAGCTATCGTTTTCTCAGGAACGATTTTTTTGTCTGCAGCCTTTGCAATTACCGGCTTCTTTGAAACTGCAGCTTCCAGACCTTTAGCTTTCGGAACAACTGGTACGATCGTGAGTTGTTCAGCTCTATCAACTGCTTTTCCCGCATGTCCTCTCGTGATCCTGGAAACAAGATTTCTCGAGAGGATATTGCCAATGCTGCCACGGCCTTTGACTTCAATCTGGTTAAGGTCAAATTCAAATTCCGTTTTTCTCAGTTTTGGTTTCGGACGCAATTTGACATTAATAATTTCTGCCGGATCATTGCTGACAGAGAAGTAAAGCACCTTTGAACCTTCATTCCCTTTTGTAAGGACATATTCTTTGTCGCGCGTGGTTCCGCCTACGGTGAAGCGTTTTACCATTGCATTGCCACCGCGGCCATCCTGGTACACGAGGTTGTATACGGTTTCTTCCTCTGTCTTTCTGAAAAGTGCGATGTGCCTGACATCTTTTCCAACATATTTCTTCTCCCCTACCTTGGTGACGATCATTGTTCCGTCGCCGCGGAACACAACGATCTCATCCAGGTCAGAACATTCGCAAAGGAATTCATCCTTCTTCATGCTATAACCTGCAAATCCCTCTTCACGGTTGACATACAACTTTTGATTGTTGATCATCACCTCGCTTGCAACCACAGCCTCGAACGAACTGATCTTTGTTTTACGCTCACGGCCTTTTCCGTATTTCTTTATCAACTCCTTAAAATAATTGATTGCAAAAGTTTTGATGTGTGCGAGGTGATGTTCGATTTCTGTAATCTGCTCTTCAAGCGATTTGATTTTCTCATCCTGCTCCTTCACATCATACCTGCTGATGCGTTTGATCTTGATTTCAGTGAGCGCAACAATATCATCCCGTGTAATTTCACGCTTGAATTTTTTCTTGAACGGCTTTAATCCTGCATCAATGGTATCAATGACGCTTTCCCAGGTTGTACATTCTTCAATGTTCCTGTATATTCTCTTCTCAATAAATATTTTGACCAGTGAACTGAAATGCCATTCTTCTCCAAGCTCTGCTTTTTTAATTTCAAGTTCCTGCTTGAGCAATTCGACAGTCCGGCCGGTGTTGTATTCCAGGATTTCATTTACGCCCATGAAGCGCGGCTTGTCCTCCACGATTACGCATGCATTGGGCGAAATGGACACTTCGCAATCAGTGAATGCATAGAGTGCATCGATCGTTTTTTCAATATCCTCAGAAGAATCCGGATGCAGCAGGATTACAATCTCAACTTTGGCAGCAGTGTTGTCTTCTACTTTCTTGACCTTGATTTTTCCTTTGTCGTTTGCAGCAAGGATTGAGTCAATAAGTGAAGTGGTGGTGGTGCCAAAAGGGATTTCGGTAACCACCAATGTTTTTTTGTCACGCTTCTCAATTTTTGCGCGAACCCTGATGCGGCCACCTCGCAGCCCATCGTTGTATTTTGAAAAATCAGCTATTCCACCCGTTGGAAAATCGGGAACAAGATTTACTTTTTGTTTCCGCAGTATGGCAATTGAGCCCTCCAACAATTCTAAGAAATTATGCGGAAGAATTTTACATGCCAACCCGACGGCAATTCCTTCCACACCTTGTGCAAGGAGCAAAGGAAATTTCATCGGCAAGGTCACAGGCTCCCGGTTGCGGCCATCATAGCTGAGCGACCACTCCGTAGTCTTCGCGTTGAATGCAACTTCCAAAGCAAATTTTGAAAGGCGCGCTTCAATATACCGGGGTGCTGCTGCGCTGTCGCCCGTATATATATTACCCCAGTTTCCCTGAGTATCAATGAGGAGGTCCTTCTGCCCTATTGCAACAAGCGCATCTCCGATACTTGCATCTCCATGTGGATGATACTTCATGCAATGGCCGATGATGTTGGCTACTTTATTATAGCGGCCATCCTCCATATCCCACATGCTGTGAAGGATCCTTCGTTGTACCGGCTTAAGTCCGTCGTTGATATGCGGGACAGCACGCTCAAGTATCACATAAGATGCATAATCAATAAACCAGTTTTCGTACATCCCATTGATATGTACGATGTTTGTCTTTTCTCTGTGCTCGTTCCCTCCCGGGGTTTCCGCCGAAGGTTCTTCAGATTTTTTCTTTGCCATTGATTTATTCTAAACTAATTCCGGTGCAATAACATCTTTTTCAATACGCAACTTGCTGATAATAAAATCCTGCCGCTCGGGGGTATTCTTACCCATATAATAGTCGAGCAGACTGTGCAGTGTTTCGTCCTGGCTTATCAACACGGGCTCCAGTCGGATTTTCTTGCCGATAAATCCGCTGAACTCGTCGGGGGAAATTTCACCAAGACCTTTGAAGCGTGTAATCTCCGGCTTGGGACCTAATTTTGCTACGGCATTTCTGCGTTCGTTCTCGCTGTAACAGTAAATGGTTTCCTTTTTATTCCGCACGCGGAACAACGGTGTCTGGAGAATATAAACGTGACCCGCTTTTACCAATTCAGGAAAGAACTGGAGAAAAAATGTCATCAGCAAAAGCCTGATGTGCATACCGTCGACGTCAGCATCGGTAGCGATTACAATTTTATTGTAGCGCAATTCTTCCAGGCCATCTTCAATGTTCAAAGCATTTTGAAGAAGGTTGAATTCTTCGTTCTCATAAACTACTTTTTTAGTGAGGCCATAACAATTCAACGGTTTTCCTTTCAGTGAAAATACCGCTTGGGTATTCACGTCCCTGGCCTTGGTGATGGAGCCACTGGCAGAATCTCCCTCAGTTATGAATATCGTCGACTCCTGGCGCTCGATATGTTTAGAGTTCAGGTGTGCGCGGCAGTCACGGAGTTTCCTGTTATGCAGGTTTGCTTTCTTGGCGCGTTCATTCGCCAGCTTTTTTATACCTGCAATGTCCTTGCGCTCACGTTCACTTTGCTGTATTTTTTTCAGGATGACATCAGCAACTGCAGGATGCTTATGCAGGAAATTGTCAAGCTCTGATTTCACAAAATCGTTTATCCAGCTCCTGATCTGCGGGCCGTTGGGCGCTGTGGTAAGCGATCCAAGTTTGGTTTTAGTCTGTGACTCAAAAACAGGTTCCTGGATCCTCACACTGATTGCAGCAACAATACTTGTGCGTACGTCGCTCGGATCAAATTCCTTTTTATAAAACTCCCTGATGGTTTTTACAATTGCTTCCCTGAATGCAGCCTGATGCGTACCACCCTGCGTTGTATGCTGGCCGTTTACGAACGAATAATAATCTTCACCATAAGCCATGGTGTGGGTAAATGCAATTTCAATATCATCTCCTTTAAGGTGAACGACGTCGTAAAGTTTTTCATCGCTGATGTTGCGTTCAAGCAAATCACTCAATCCCCTTTCAGAAAAAAACTTTTCCCCGTTAAAATAGATGGACAGGCCTTTGTTGAGGAATACATAGTTCCACAACATATTTTGAATATACTCGGCATTATAACGGTAGTTCATGAAAACGGAATCATCAGGAATAAAGCTGAACGCTGTTCCGTTTTTATCGCTGCATGCCTTCTCCTTTTCATTCAGGGTAAGATTACCCTTGTTAAATTCAGCAACCTTTGTTCTGCCGTCGCGGATGCTCTGAACACGAAAATAATTCGAGAGGGCATTCACGGCTTTTGTACCAACACCATTCAACCCAACAGATTTCTGAAATGCTTTGCTGTCATATTTTCCGCCGGTATTAATCTTGCTTACACATTCAATCACTTTTCCCAGGGGAATGCCACGACCGTAGTCGCGCACATCCACTTTACCGTCGTGAATATTCACTTCGATGTGCTTGCCGTAGCCCATCACAAATTCATCAATGGAATTGTCGATGGTTTCCTTCAGCAATACATAAATGCCATCATCCTTTGATGAACCGTCACCCAGTTTCCCGATGTACATCCCGGGCCTGGTGCGGATATGCTCTTTCCAGTCGAGCGACTTTATGCTTTCTTCTGTGTAACCGTGTTCGGGTGTATTTTTTGACATAGTAGTCCGTTATCCTTTAATCGTTATTCGTTAGGTTAATCATACTTTCTCCCAGACGAAATTTAGCAAGGTAAATGTAGATTGTTACCTCTGTAGCTTTTTCCCTGGCCTGTTTAATAATTCACATGGTTTTGTTAATGGATACTGCCAGTTTTTCAAGTATGTATTGTTCGTCCTGATCGATTTCAAGGCACTTCAGCCTGGAGGTTTTTCCCTTTTTAAGTGAGATTTTAGATTTAGAAATGGCAAGGATTCCGGAAAGAAATTCGATGAGATGTTCATTTGCCTTTCCGTCAATAGCAGGCGCTTTTAACCTGATTTGCCATTCATTTCCAATCTTTTCAAGCCTGTCAAAACGCTGGTTGGGCTTGACTTTCAGGTAAATGATCATTCTGCCGCGAAGATAATCAAAGTGCGAGTTTCTTCGCTACTTCAAGCTTGAGTTCAGGGAAAAAAGTTCTGAAATCCGATTCAAGATCAGCATAATGTTCCTGGAGATCCTTTACGGCTTCATTCATCCTGTTCGCATATTTCACCCTCCGGGAAAGTCCGGATAAAGCATTTCCAATTCCATCAATGGTAGCATAGTTAAGCAGCCAGTTCCTTTCAATCATAAAAGGAAGGAAGTAATGGACACCTTCAGGAAGGACATCCCAGTTCTCTTTCAGAATCTTGTAGGTGTTATTTGAGAAATCCTGGAGAGATGTTCCGGAAAATTCCCTGAAGTTGGCTGCCAGGAAATGATCATAAAGAATATCAATCACCACTCCCGAATATTTTTCCTGCCTATGCTGTACACTGCGGATGCTTTTCAATACAATTTCATGGTGGTCAGTAAAATGATCAATAAACCGGTGCAGCTCAATGCCTTTCCTGATTTCGTCAGGGTAATCGTCCTTCTTTTTCCCTTTCACAAAGTCGGCGATAAAATTTCCAATCATGAGCTGTTCGTTGGATCCTGACAAATAAATATGCGCTAGAAAATTCATTTCCTGCCCGGTTAAATCGGGGGAACGAAATTACAAATCGAATTGCCTCAGGAAACGGAAAGTTGAGGGACTCTATGGCCAATTAATTTAATGACTGACAAGCAGGATTAAATGCGAATCAACCGCTTTACAAAAGAAAAACGGTCCGATGTAATGCGCAGGAAGTAAATTCCCTTTGGAAGAAATGACAAATCGATTTGCTGTTTGGTAAATGTAGTTTGCCTACTAAATACCTCCTGCCCTGTGTCATTTTCAATTCCTATCATAATTTTTTCACTGCTTTCCTTTGCCGGGTCCAATCTTATCCTGCCATAAAAAGGATTTGGATAAATAGCCAGGATTCCATTGTTCTCATCAAGTTCCCGGACGGAAATCAAACTGTCACAAACACTTCCCTGCACTGCTCCAAGCTCATAGTTGGGATTGTTTGGCAAACCGAAATATGTTCTGTTACCACCAAGATAAAAACTGTATGGCTGAAAATTACATGCAACCCCAACACTGTCGGGATCATTGATCACACCAAGATTCATGTTATAGGGATTATACATGCTATCAGCATAAGGAAAGAAATAATTGATTCCGTTGTCATATATATTACTAAGGTAAATCTTATTGTCAGGGGCTAATCTTAGCATTCCTGAGCACCAAAGAATTTCTGGAAAAACAGCAATTGTATCACGCGATGCACTGATTGGATTAGCACGTAAATCGTACTGATAGAGATAAGAAATTATACCGTTGGAAGAGATATATACAAGATTTTGATCGAGCGATAATACTCCTGAAGCGATAATCTGCGTAGACGGATTTTCCGGTTCCACTATAACAGGATTACTTAAAATACCAGTACACCTGTCAAAGTCAAAAACTTCAATGAGCCCGGTAATGGATGTGAACAGTAAATTCTCACCATTATTACTGAAAGATAAATCACCAGAATTCGTTACAAAAGTCCCTCCAGCATGTATTATATAAGGATCAGAGATACCTTCAGGGGATATCAGATATAGATAAAATTCATTCGTCGGAATTCCATTATGATTCATTGCGTAAATCAACCACCAGTCCCTTCCATTCGCATGCTTAACAGCTGCAACTCCATCAGTGACTGACTCAATAGTTAGGTTCTGATTTAATACTTCAAGATCACCATTGCCGTTGTCGAGAGCCATGTCAATAATCGTATAATATATCCCAATAATTTGGGTAATTGAAGTATGAAAAATATAGTACTTGTCAGAATTTCCAGGCATTGGAAGGATAATCATTTCATGATTCCAGTTTGCAGTAACCAAACCCCATCCGAATGGCATTTGCTGGTGATTCCTGTTGTACACAAATCCATGGGAGGTGCTTACAGTTGTATCACTGCCAACATAAAATAACAAGTTCCCATTTTCATCTGCGATCGAGGCACAATCTGATCGAGCTCGGATGCCGGAAGTAAATGGCACCGGGTTTTCCGGATCGCGGAAGTCAATTCCTGCACTGTCGCCAAAACACCATATTGAATTCCGGTTTTGCGCTTGGCTGAATGCAGCCCATAAGAAACCTATCGAGATGTATAGAATCTTTTTCATACAAAATGGTTTCAAAAAAATTTAGCTTTATATTTTGTGTTTCTTGGAGTCCTTGTGCCTTCGTGGCAAGAATTAAAATGCCACCAAGACACCTGGACACTAAGAAGATTAATCAACCTATATCACTTTTCAATTTAGCTGAATCTTACTTTATAATAATAAGCTTATCTGTAAAGACAGTTTTTTCATCAGCAGTTACCTTTATAAAATATGTTCCGGCTTCAATCATTGAAGTATTCACCTTTTCAATTTCATTCCTGCTGTCGAGGTAATTATTAAGAATTATTTTTCCTGTAACATCTGTTACTGTCAAAGTTAATGGCATTTCTGAATGATACCTGATTTGCAATTCATCGCTTGCAGGATTTGGAAAGGCCTGGATTCCTGTCATACCACTCCAACCTGAATAAAAATGTGTATTTGCTTTTCGAAGTGGTGCTAAAATATTGTTGACTGGCTTATCCAGCATGGCACATGCCCAGAACACGCCTTCTCCTCCAATCAAGGGATGCAGCATGGAGATCGGCTCCAACAATGCTATTCGAAAGGAATCAAGATCCAGGTCATTCGATATTGTCTCAAGGAAAATACCCATTACGATTTTCTTATTGTACTCAGCGAGGTTCGTATCAATGAGTAAAGAAAGTTTTTGTGTTGCATCTGTAAATTCTAGACTATCGAATGAAGTTTTGATTTCCTGGATTTTGGCAATATTGGAATTCTCCAGGTCGTCAAACAAATCTTCGTAATCTGAATCCTCCGCAACACCGGCATCAAGTATGGTTGCATCTTCTTTCACGCTAGCATAAAATTTTTCCTTTGCAGCATATTTTATTTGCTCTTCATAACCGGAATAATCTGGATTCAATGGAAACTCATCGTTGCTGACCAACATACCAAAAACGTCATTTCTTTCTTCTTCAGCCAACGGAGCAGGAGGCATGCAGTGATACGAGGAAAAAGTTGTTGGTAGAGGGGTTACAATGTTACTCTGAAATGGATGAGGATCTTCATTAAAACTCACATAGGGCCATTCAACACTATGAAGAACACTTCCTCCAACTCTATAACTTCCACCTTGTCCTGGAGTATATACAAACGTATTTCCATTTGAATACCAGTTTGTCCAGTGATCCTGGTATCCCTGACGACCCAGGTCTGCAGTGTTAAGTGTAACTCCCTCTTCGCAGCGGTTTAGTTTGTTGCAATACAGATAAAGTCCCTGGCAGTCGCTGGAAATATTTATACCGCTGCCCATGCCATAGGTTGATCCGGAATTTGCAGCAGGATAAGGCCCGATTTTATTTTCAAAAATACCTCCGGTATTGGCAATTGTATTTGTACTGTAATTGATTGTAATGCCATTCATTTTATTGACGAACCCTGATGGCGGAGCCGGCTGGTTTCTCCAGCGAATATAGTTATTGTCGATCTGCAAGCCGTTGTCGTTCTCACATTGAATTCCATGATGGACACCCATTGCAATTGCATCAGCGGGAAGAATGTCGAAGTTGATAGTGTTGCTCCTGATATTACAGGGTTCCCAAACATTCCTTGCAAATATTCCAACCCTGCAGTAGTTGATCACATTTCCCGTTACCCAAAGGTTTGTTGCAGCCGAATATGCATTCGTGACATTGATTGCCTGGCCACCATATGTGAGCATATTATATGAAGTCATGTTGGTATTGAAAAGGTTTTCAAGAATTTCAAGACCATACTGCAATTGGTTAATGGCATTGTAAAAATAAATACCTCTTTTAAAATTGTCAATGACATTTCCTTTCACAAGGTTATTAAGTCTGCTGGAGTATTGGTTGGTAATTGCATTTTCACAACCCGTAAATTTATTGTACTTGATTTCTCCATGAACATCCAGGCGTTCCCGGATTCCATAAATGCAGGAATTAAAAATACACTGCTCTGAAACTGCCTGGTCTCCCACATTCACAGAGTTATAGAGACCCAAATTCCCGTATGCATAAATTCCGCATCCTTCCGAAGGACTGCAGTTTCCGGGAGAATCAAACATGCTATTGAATTCAGAAGTATAAATGTCGACATTGGAAATAGAAATATAAATGCCTGAAAGCATGCTTTGAAAAATATTTCTCCCGTATGTGTTGTAATATCCCGGTTCTCCGATCTGGATACTTTTCACATCATGCACCCTGATACCACATTGCGGATAGCTCATTGAACACCATGAATTGTATGGACTCAACAATGTTCCTGTTCCGGTAAAAGTGCATCCCCATACTTTTCCGGGATGCGAACCATTATACCATAAAGCAGAAATTCCGATAAAATTATTTTTAAACGTAGTTGAATTGACCTGGAAGTTTCCACCATTCTCTGATGAGATCGCAGTTTCTGCATCTTCCACTAAGTTATTTCCATCATGGATGTAAACCAGCGCCGAAGGATCCAAAGTATAAATGCCTTTCCACATATTAATTCCGTCGCAGCTATGAAGGTGACTGTGATTCATGACTTCAAATACCTGCGATGGATTGACACTCACTTTTGCATCAATCCCGAAGCGTACATCGGAATTATCAAACACAAAAGGTACATCAATGGTGAATGTTCCGTGGAAAGTAGCCCACTGTCCGGCCGGGACTTTAAAAATATTTCCTCCTGAAATATAAGATGCATACAGAGGGTCACTCAGAATATCAGAGGCAAGCATATCACAAAAAGTCAGGTTGGCGGGATTCCCCTTGCACTTCAGGCAAATTTGAAAACTTGCCGAGCTGGTACATGCATTTGCAATGGCAGCGACTTCAATATTTCCGCAATCTCCATTCAAATTATTCCATGTAACATCCACACATGAACCCCACGGCACCATTGGATTCGGTGGATTGGTAGTAAAATTATACTGATAAGCTCCATTGCTTGAAAAACAATATGTTTCGGTAGAATTTAAATTACAAAAAGTATTGCCTCCGAGTAAAAGCGTTGGAGCCGGAAGAGGATTCACATATACTGTGGTCGGAATATTATAACTGCACAGTGTCTGGCCGTTGTCTACAACTGATATAGTCAGGATATAGGTGGTAGTGACGGTTGGATAAACAACTATACCGGAACCGGTTTGACCTGTACTCCACTGATATTGGATGTGTGGATCCATGCTTGGACATGGTTGCGATAAAATTGCCATTTCATTGCATGTGATCGTTTGATCCGGAATTGGTACGTCAAGCTCGAACAGCATTACATTGTCAATACCTACCCATTGAGTAATATTTGCAGTTGATGTTGGATAAAAACGTATCGTGGAATAGTTGGCATTTGCAGTAAAACACCTGGCAACATTTGTCCATGAAGCATTGGGGCCAACAGGCGTATTGGGAATGTCCCAATCAGGAGCAGGCATACCGTCGAAACAGGTACCTGGATTGAAATTTGAATTTCCAAGCTGCACGTGCAGATCATAACTATTCGCCGGGGAATCAGATTTGTAATTAAATGAGAGAAAATAATTTTTACCAGCAATAACATTACTTGTCAGGTTCTGATAGATACCCTCACCTTGCGTTTTGTAAACTCCAATCGATGCATATTGGCCAGGTGCAAAATTGGGAGTTCCATGCGATGAAAGCCATGCACATACACATCCTTGGTTGAAAGGATCAGGACAGACATGAGTGTTGGCCCAATTCACACATCCACTATTGAATGTGGCGAAGTTTGGATTGTTGACAATATTTGGACAAACAGGCGTGCATCCTCCCAACAAATCCGGTGTATTCAATACAAGCCTGAAACCATCACCATACCCGGCCAGCCTGTTAACTTTCAGGAAATAATTCATTCCAACTTCCGATAATCGCAAAAGTATTTTGTTGCTGATATGCATTGAATCACTATCGACATAGTGCTGCGACCATAACAACATCTTTGACGAACAATCGTTTCCGGAGTAAAGATCAATGCTCTCAATGTTTGCAAATTCAGAAAGATCGTCCGGTGAAATTTCCAATTCCACTCCAGGAGTATCAATGTTTAAGGTAAGCCAACGGTAATCTTGTCCGTCGAATGACACATCGAGTATTATCCCGGGTGAATTTGAAACCTGGATTGCAGAGTTACAGGAATTTCCATCCTGGGCAGAAACGAATTCAGCTTCTCCATAGAGAAGAAGATAGAACAGCAGCAAATAAATTTTTTGGTAATGTTTCATAGCGGTCGTTTTTAAGAATTAATATTTGAAAACAGCCGCTAAGCTGCAAGTACCTGCACTTCTGTGAAACCAATATATAAGTGATTTTAAATTATGAGTGAAAAAGGAAGGATGAAAAAATAGAAGGTACTAAATACCAATAAGTACAGATTTACAAATAAGACCAGCCCGTTACACGTGAACCGCCTTCCTTCTATTCTCCTGTTCCCCTCTCCCCGATTCTCCGTTTCTTTTCACCCGTGCATGCTTTCCTTCTTCCCATATTTTGTGATGATGGAAGCTTCGAAGTCGATAAATTCCTGCCATCTCTTGTCCACATCAATTCCGTTTGAATATTTTCTTGCTAAGCCGATGAAAGTGGTGTAGTGGCTCGCTTCGCTGATCATCAAATCGCGGTAAAATATTTTCAGGTCTTCGTCAGGAATGTTTTCCGAAAGCACCTTGAAGCGTTCACAGCTCCGCGCCTCCACCATGGCACCAAAAAGCAGGCGGTCAACAAAAGCAATGTCGCGGCTATGTCCTTTTCGCATGAAAGTATAAAGCTCGGCAACATAATCGTCCTTTCTCTCCCTGCCGAACTTCAAACCGCGTTCCTTTATTTTTTCATGCACCATTTGGAAGTGTGCAAGCTCTTCTTTTGCAACTTCAAGCATGGCATCCACGAGGTCTGTTTTTTCAGGATTTTGAATCACAATTCCGATGGCATTTGTTGCAGCTTTCTGCTCACAATAGGCATGATCGGTAAGAATCTCTTCAATATTTTCTGCAACCAGGTTCACCCACCGCGGATCTGTTGCCAATTTTAATCCAAGCATTTTGAGAGATTTTAAATTTCTTTTAATCTGTTTATAGATAAATCGAAGAAATGGAAAGCAAATTCCGTTACAATAAGGACACCATTTTTTTGTTTCACTTTATACAAAAAAGTTTTCGAAGTTAAAAATAAAATGTAAGGGAGCCGGTGGAAAAAAATTATTGATTCAGTATGATGCGCAACTTTTCACGCACTACATTTGTAGTAATATCATGATGGTTGTATATGAAGATAAACTTAGTTTGGAAGTCACACGTGACTTCAGGCAACTCGTAAATATTACGATTGCTGCCGGCAAGTTTATTATGGATCATCCGCAGTATGACCTCATCAGGGAAGCCATGCGCTTGCAGCTTCTGGAGAATGATATGCTGGAAGATTTTGAGATTCACAATTCACAGTTTGAAAACGGCGAACTGATTACTTTCGATTTCCAGGAAGTATATTTCTTCTATTCTCTACTCGAACTTGTGTGTAGAATTTTCCTGAATGAAGTCGGCGACGACCTGAAAGTAATGGCCGTAAAAAGCGGATCTGTTTCTGAAGCAGAATTCTACCGCCTCCGCGGATTATATCTCAAACAGGCCGAAGATTTCCTGCATAACATCCATGACATGTACGCGAAAAATCAATCTTTCAGCAGCCTGCATGATAAGCTGGAAATTTTGAATGCACTGGCTTGATTAATCTATGATTTTTAAACTTACCGTTTAAGCCGTAGCTCACAGTTTAAACCGCAACTGAGTATTGGGGAGTTGGAAAATGGGAAATAGAAATTGGAAAATCCAACATCAATTGGCAATCTGGTTGTTCCAGCTTACCTGCTATAACCTTTTACACCAAAAGGAATCCTGATCCTGATCGAAACATTCCTGCCCATGTCGCGGATGCCGATGTTACGAACCTGCGATAGATGACTCATGTAAGGCGTATTCAGCACGTTTGTCATAGCCAGGTTTACATCCACTACCTGGTGTGCAAATGGAAGCTGCAATCCCAGACGGATATCAAATAGCGAATAGGATTCAGAGGCAAGCTCAAACT
>Ga0190274_10000419_pt1 | contig 26048 bp, 29 predicted proteins | sample Popmic531T_FD_133002 | JGI IMG/M metagenome (GOLD analysis project Ga0190274, IMG submission 133002) | Populus adjacent soil microbial communities from riparian zone of Yellowstone River, Montana, USA - 531 T | ecosystem: Environmental > Terrestrial > Soil > Riparian zone | place: USA: Montana... | reverse complement strand
TACGAGGGCATGATCGTCGGCGAGAACTCCCGCGCCGACGACATGGACGTCAACATCACCAAGGAGAAGCAGCAGACCAACATCCGGTCCGCCACCTCCGACAACTTCGAGAAGCTGATCCCGGCGAAGAAGCTGTCGCTGGAGCAGAGCCTGGAGTTCTGCCGCGACGACGAGTGCGTCGAGGTCACGCCCGAGACGGTCCGGATCCGGAAGGTGATCCTGGACCAGAACGAGCGCGCGAAGATCGCCTCGCGGGCCCGCAAGGCCAAGTAGTTCGTTGAACGACCGAAGTGGGCAGCAGCGCAAGCTGCTGCCCACTTTGGCGTTGCTGACCACCATCACGGCGGTGGTGTCCTCGCTGGGGGCGCCGCTCGTGCCCAGCATCGCCGAGACGTACGGCGTCCGCCTGACGACCGCGCAGTGGTCGCTGACCGCCACTCTGCTGACCGGCGCGGTCGCGACGCCGATCGTGGGCCGGTTCGCGAGCGGCCGGCTGCGTCGCCCGACGATCCTCGTCGGGCTGGCGATCGTGACGGCCGGCACCGCGCTGGCGATCGTGCCCACGTCGTACGGCGTGCTCGTGGCCGGCCGCGCGATGCAGGGCGTCGGCATGGCGCTGCTGCCGCTCGCGATCGCCGTGGCCCGCGACGCCCTGGTCGGCGAGCCGATGAACCGCGCCATCGCGCTGCTCTCCGTCACGACCGTGGCGGGCGCCGGCCTGGGCTACCCACTCACCGCCCTGGTGGCCGAGCTCGGCGGGCTGTCCGCGGCGTACGCGCTCGGCACCGTGCTCACCGGGGCGACCCTGCTGATGGCCTGGCGGCACCTGCCCGGGTCGGCCGAGGTCACCCCGATGAAGGTCGACTGGGCCGGAGCCGGCCTGCTGAGCATCGGGATGCTCGCCGTGCTGCTGACCGTCAGCGAGGGCGAGGTGTGGGGCTGGGCCTCGCCGCGGACCCTCGTCCTCGGCCTGGCCGGCCTGGCGTTGCTGGTCGTCTTCGGCGCCTGGACGCTGCGCAGCGCGACGCCGCTGGTCGACCTGCGGATGGCGGTGCGGCCGGGGATCGCGGCGCCGAACCTGGTGGCCCTCGTGGCCGGGCTCGGGATGTACTGCCTGCTCACCCTCGCGGTCGTGCTGGTCCGCGCCGACGAGCCCGGATTCGGGCTGGGCCTGCCGGTCATCGTGGCCGGGCTGATCCTGGTGCCGTACTCCGTGATGAGCGTGCTCGGCAACCAGCTGGCCCGGGTCGTGCGGGTCCGCCTGGGCGCGGCCCTGCTGCTGCCGACCGGGTGCCTGATGTTCCTGGCGTCGACGGTGACCCTCGCGCTCGCCCACGACCACCTGTGGCAGCTGCTGGTGGCGATGGCCGTCGGCGGGGTGGGCAGCGGGTTCACCTTCTCGTCGCTCGCGGTGCTGATGGTGCCCTACCTGCCGCAGGCCGAGACCGGCAGCGCGATGGCCTTCAACCAGGTGCTGCGCTACCTCGGCTTCACCGTCGGGAGCGCACTGAGCGTCGCGCTGATGGCGGCGTACGGCGGCGGCAGCCACGGCTTCAGCGCCACCCTGCTCACCGTCTCGTCGCTGTTCGTCGTCGCAGCCGTCGGCGCCGTTGTCCTGGATCGTGCCGCGCGGCCGCCGGTGGTTGCGCCACACTGACCGCGTGCTTCTCGACATCCAGCTCGACGCCCGTCCCGATCTCGCCGTCGACCGGGCCCGGGAGCTGGCCGGCACCGGCATCGCCGGGCTGTTCACCTTCGAAGGTCCGCACGACGTCTTCCTGCCGCTCGCGGCCGCGGCCGCCGCGGGCGTCGACACCGACCTGATGACAAACGTCGCGATCGCGATGCCGCGCAGCCCGATGCACCTCGCCAACACGGCGTACGACCTGCAGCTGATGTCGGGCGGCCGGTTCCGGCTCGGCCTGGGCTCGCAGATCAAGCCGCACATCGAGAAGCGGTACGGCGCGACCTGGTCGCCGCCGGCGGCGCGGATGCGCGAGATCGTGCTGGCGGTCAAGGCGATCCTCGGGTCCTGGCAGGACGGCACCCCGCTGCGCTTCGAGGGCGAGCACACCCGGCACACGCTGATGCCGCCGACGTTCGTCCCCGGCCCGAACCCGTACGGCGTCCCGCCCGTGCTGCTCGGCGCGCTCGGGCCGGTGATGACCCGGACGGCCGCCGAGGTGGCGGACGGGCTGCTGGTGATGCCGTTCCACAGCCACCGCCACTTCCGCTCGCGCACGCTGCCCGCGGTCGACGAGGGGCTGGCCCGATCCGGCCGTCGTCGTGAGGACTTCTCGATCCTGCCCCAGGCGATCGTCGCGATGGGGCGAACTGACGCGGAGCTGCAGGCGGCGTCGGTCGGCGTGCGCGGGCTGCTGGCGTTCTACGGCTCCACGCCGGCGTACGTCCCGGTCCTGGAGGCCGAGGGCTGGGCCGACGTCCAGCCGTCGCTCAACGCGCTCTCGAAGACCGGCGACTTCGGCTCGATGTTCGAGCTGGTGACCGACGACATGCTCGAGACCCTGGCGGTCCGGGGCACGCCCGAGGAGTGCGCGGCCGAGCTCGGACGCCGGTTCGGGGACGTCGCCGACCGGGTGTGCTGCTACTTCCCGGGCTACGAGCCTCCGTTGGCGCAGGTCGCCGACCTGGCCGCGGCGCTGGGGCCCTTGTAACGCGGTGTTGTGGGATCTGGGAACCCGGCAGAACGGGTCACCAGACCCCACAACACGGCGTTACAAGCCGCATCCGGCTCAGCCGTACCGAGGCCGGGTGGTGGACGCGTTGGCCTGGATGGCGATCCCGCAGAAGCCGGCGACGAGCAGCAGGATCAGCGCCTTGGAGACCACGTCGGGCAGCACCGGCGCGACCAGCACCGAGGCCGCGTGCCCGATCAGCGCGAGCGGCACCCAGCGCGGGGTCGCCCGGGCGCGCAGCAGCGCGGCGCCGAGCAGCAGCTCACCGAGGTAGAGCGCGACGACCCAGCCGACCAGGAAGACCGTCAGGCCGGCTTCGGACGTCGCGTCCTCGAGGCCCTGGTCGCGCAGCGCGTCGGTGATGACGAGCGAGCGGAAGAAGACCATCAGCATCGAGAAGCCGGCCGTGCCGATGAAACCGATCTCGAGGACGATCGCGCTGACCAGGGCGAGGACCCAGCCGCGGCGGTCGAACAACGTGAAGATCGTCGGCAGGCCCAGCGTCAGGCACACCGAGGCCAGGAACAGGATCGCCGCGACGGTCAGCCACTGACCACCCTGGTGCTGCACGATCCGCAGCGTCTCGGCGGTCCCGTCGGACGAGGGCAGCAGGAAGGAGCCCAGGCACAGCGCCAGTGCCCCGGTGACGAGCAACGCTGCCGAGATCGGCAGCCAGTCCATCCGCACGAGCACACCGTAGGGCTCCGGCCGCCGGTCCGCGTGGCAAACCGGGAGGAGGCTCAGACCAGCTCGGCCAGCCGGTGCACCTGGTCGACCGAGGAGTCGGTCGGGATCAGCTGCAGCTCGTCGCAGCCGAGGTCCTCGATCCGCCGGAGCACGTCGCGCAGCTCGGCCGGGGTGCCCGCGAAGCCGGCGGTGGCGGCGAGCGCATCGACGTACTGCTCGGGGATCCAGTTCATGTAGTGCCGCAGGTGCCGCCTCAGCTGCTCCCGCGCCTCGTCGGGCGCGCCGAGCGCGAACCAGAAGGACGTCGTCACCCGCGGCGTACGGCGACCCTCGTCGGCCCACGCCGCCCGGGTCAGCTCGAAGACGCGAGCCATCTCGGCGAGGTCGACGTCGAGCGACATTCCGGCCAGTCCGTCCGCCCACGCCGCTGCCGACCGGATCGTGCGCGGCCCGAGCGTGCCGACCAACAGCTCCGGCCCGCCGGGCTGCACCGGCGCCGGACCGACCGGAAGGACCGACTCCGAGACGCGGTCGCCCGCCCAGACCCGCTTCATCACCGCGACCCGGTCGGCCATCTGGCCCATGGTCTTGGTGCTCAGCGGCGCCCCGGCAGCGAGGTAGTCCTCCTCGCGACCACCGACCCCGAGCCCGACGCTGAGCCGGCCACCGCACAGCCGGTCGCCGGTCGCGAGCGCCTTGGCCAGGGACACCGGGTCGTGCAGCTGGGGTACGACGACGGTCGTGGTGAGCCGGGCTCGCGAGGTCCAGGCGGCGACCGCCCCGAGGAGCGTCAGCGAGTGCGGGTTGTCGAAGGCCATCCGCTCGCCCCAGCACACCGACGACCACGGCCCCTGGTCGATCGCGCGCGCCCACGACTCCAGCGTCGCGGCGCCCTCGACCCACAGGTCCGGCTCCATCACCGGCAACGTCATCCCAACGTCCACGCGCCTAGTGTGGCGGACATGACCTCGCCGCTCGTGGACAAGGCCCGTCAGCAGACCCTCGGGGACCTACCGCGTCGTACGGCGCGACGTACGCCCGACAAGCTCGCGATCGTCGACGGTGACACCCGGCTGACCTTCGCCGAGCTGGACGCCGTCGTGGACCGTACGGCGGCGGCGCTCCACTCCCACGGCCTGGCCGCGCGCGACTGCCTGGCGCTGTTGTGTCACAACAGCTGGCAATACATCGTCCTCAACTTCGCGTGTGCGCGGGCCGGTGTCGTCCTGGTGCCGATCAACTTCATGCTCGGCGCGGAGGAGATCGCCTTCATCCTGGACCGCAGTGGCGCGGAGGCGTTCGTGGTCGAGGACGCCCTGCTGCCGGTGGCCGAGCATGCGCTCGCCGCGTCCGCCGGTGGCGTGAAGACCCGCGCCGTCGTACGTCTCGCGGGTGGAGAGGTCCCCGACGGCTGGGCCGACCTGCGGGCCTGGCTCGACCACGACGGGACGCCGTACCCAGTCCTGCTCGAGGACGACGACCCGGTGCGGATGATGTTCACGTCCGGCACCGAGTCGCGGCCGAAGGGCGCGCTGCTGTCGAGCAGGTCGCTGATGTGGCAGTACGTCTCGTGCGTCGTCGACGGGCAGATGAGCGCCGACGACATCGAGCTGCACACCATGCCGCTCTACCACTGCGCGCAGCTCGACTGCTTCCTCGGTGTCGACGTCTACCTGGGTGCGACCAGCATCATCCTGCCGGCGCCCGACCCGGGCGCGATCCTGCGGGCGATCCAGGAGCACCGGGTCACCAAGTTCTTCGCGCCGCCGACGATCTGGATCGGCCTGCTGCGCCACCCCGACTTCGACACCACCGACCTCTCGTCCCTGCGCAAGGGCTACTACGGGGCCTCGCCGATGCCGGTCGCCGTGCTGGAGGAGATGCGCCGCCGGCTGCCCGACGTCGACCTCTGGAACTTCTACGGCCAGACCGAGATGGCCCCGCTCGCCACGATCCTCGGGCCCGAGGAGCAGCTCTCCCATCCCGGCTCGGCGGGTCGGGCGGCGCTCAACGTCGAGACCCGGATCGTCGACGACCAGGACCAGCCGGTGCCGTCCGGGACGGTCGGCGAGATCGTGCACCGCTCACCGCACGCGACGCTCGGCTACTACCTCGACCCGCAGAAGACGGACGAGGCGTTCCGCGGCGGCTGGTTCCACTCCGGCGACCTCGGCTACCTCGACGACGGCGGCCGGCTCTACGTGGTCGACCGCAAGAAGGACATGATCAAGACCGGCGGCGAGAACGTCGCGAGCCGAGAGGTCGAGGAGGCCATCTACCAGCTCGACGGGGTGGCCGAGGTCGCCGTCTTCGGCGTCGACCACCCACGTTGGGTCGAGGCGGTCGCCGCGGTCGTCGTACCCAAGGACGGCGCGACGCTGACGCCCGACGCCGTGCTCGAGCACACGCGGTCGCTGCTGGCCGGCTTCAAGACGCCCAAGTACGTCGTGGTCGCCGACGCGCTCCCGAAGAACCCGTCCGGCAAGATCCTCAAGCGCGAGCTCCGTGCGGAGCACGCCGACCTGGCGGCCGGCGCCGAGTAGTCAGGCAGCGTCAGACCAGCCAGCGCGCGAGCAGGGTGCCGGCCGACTCGAGCAGCGTGTGCAGCCGCAGCGGTACGTCGACGGGCGGTCCCGCCACGATCCGGGGGTGCTCGCCGCCCACCAGCCGCGGGACCGTCGTCGTGCAGAGCTCGTCGACGACGCCGGCGGCGAGGAGGTCGCCGAGCAGCGAGGGGCCGCCCTCGCACAGGATGTTGGTCCAGCCGCGCTCGACCAGGGACCGCCTGAACGCGGCCGGGTCGTCGAGCGGCGTCAGCAGCACCGACCCCGAGCCCGCTCCGCGCAGCCCCTCCGGCAGCTCGCCGCCGCGGCTGACGACCACGATCGGCCGGTCGGCCGGCCCGTAGCCCTCCGCGCGGGCGGTGCCCGCGCCGACCACGATCACGTCGGCGACCGAGCGCAGGTGGTCGAAGACCTGCTTGTCGACGGCGTTGTTGAGCGACCCGCTCTTGCCGGACTCGCCGGTGGCGGCGCCGTCGACACTGCTCACCATGTTGACCCGCAGCCACGACCCCGCACGGCGGTCGGGCGGTACGGCGTACAGCTCGTGGAGGTCGTCGGTGTCCGGCCCGACCAGCACCCTCACCACTGCCACCTCAGCACCCAGTACTGCACCCCGAACGGGTCGTCGTCGTAGTCGACCTGCGCCTGGACGCCGGGCGGGAGCAGCTCGGGCAGCCGGACGATCCCGTCGAGACCCGCGAGCAGGCCCTTCCCGAGCTCGATGTCGGGCCAGTTCGCGGGTCTCGACGTCAGAGCGGCCCGCAGCGCGTCGTCGTACGCCGCCGCCCGCTCGTCGAGATGACCGGGCGCCTTCTCGCTGCGGCAGGCGGAGCCGTTGCCGACGACGAGGTACGCCGCTGCGGTGGTTTCGAGGCTCGGGCCTAGCGGCCCTCGCACCTCAACCACCGGATCGCGGGCCGACAGCAGCGCCCGGGCGACCCGCTCGCCCTGCGAGTCAGCCAGGATCTCGACGGGACCCGACCCCAGCCAGGCCACCGCAGAGAGGCACGCGGCGCGCAGCTCCGCGACCGGGTCCTCGAGAGAGGCGTACTCCGGCAGCAGCGCCAGCACACCGGGGACGAGTACGACGCGTGTCACTGCAGCCCCCGGATGGCGCGACGAGGCGGGCGCCGGCCGGCGATCGAGGACACCATGTCGACGACCTGGCGGGTCTCGACGACCTCGTGCACGCGGTAGATCCGGGCACCGGCGAGCGCGCAGACGGCGGTGGCCGCCAGCGTCCCCACCAGGCGCGAGCCCACGGGCAGGTCGAGGGTCTCGCCGACGAAGTCCTTGTTGGACAGCGAGACCAGCACCGGGTAGCCGGTGTCGACCATCTCGCCGAGCCGGCGGGTGATCTCCAGGGAGTGGAAGGTGTTCTTGCCGAAGTCGTGGGCCGGGTCGATGACGACGGACTCCGGCGACACCCCGGCGGCCACGGCGCGCTCGGCGTACGCGACGGTGTCGGCGATCGCGGCGGCCACCACGTCGTCGTACTCGATCCGGTAGGGCCGGGTCCGCGGCGTCACGCCGCCGGTGTGGGTGCAGATGACCGCGGCGCCGCCCTCGGCCGCCGCGTCGACCAGCTCGGGGTCGGCGCCCCCCCACGCGTCGTTGATGACGTCTGCCCCGACCGCACAGACCGCGGCGGCCACCGACGCGCGCCAGGTGTCGACCGAGATCACCAGTGAGGGGTACGCCACCCGCACCCGCGCCACGAAGTCCACGACGCGTGACATCTCCTCCGCCGCCGAGATCTCGAAGCCGGGCGCGGCCTTGATGCCGCCGATGTCGACGATCTCCGCGCCCTGCGCGACGACCAGCTCGACCCGTTCGAGCGCCCGGTCCTCGGCCCAGGTGGCGCCCTGGTCGTAGAAGGAGTCCGGGGTGCGGTTGACGATCGCCATCATCAGCGTCGCGTCGTCCTCGAAGACGTGCCGCCCCAGCCGCAGCGTCATCGGACGCGCCCCTGCATCGAGTCCCGCGCCGGCGGGCGCTCCTCGACCTGCGGGCCGGCGCCGACCCGGGCGAGCGCGGCCGCGAGGATCTGCGTCGACATCCCGCTCAGGTCGCTCAGCGACTGGTGCCGGTGGGCGCGTACGCCGAGGTCGACCTGCGCGATCGCCTCGAGCCCCCGGGCGCGCTGGGTGTCGACGAGGGCGGCCAGCTCGACGGCGTACTCGTAGGGGACCCGCAGCTGCTCGAAGAGCGACCGGCGCACCGCCCACTCCCCCGCCAGCGGCTGGTGCAGCCCGGACAGCTCGGGGAAGAGCAGCCGGATCAGCGGGCGGGCGACCAGCTCGGTGACCCGGCCGCCCTCGAACGGCACGGCGGCCCCCTCCGACATGAGTGGCCGCTCGTAGAAGCCCTTGACCAGCTCGACGCCCGGCTCGGTGAGCAGCGGGCCGAGCAGGCCGGGCACGAAGTGCGTGTCCCAGTCGACCAGGTCGGCGTCCATGAAGACCAGGAGCTCCCCGGTCGTGACGAAGAGCGACTTCCACATCGCCTCGCCCTTGCCGGGGCGGGTGCCGAGGTCCGGCCGGATCTCCGCGGACCGGTGCACGGTCGCGCCGGCGTCGGCCGCGACGGCGTACGTGTCGTCGGTCGAGTCGGAGTCGATGACCACGATCTCGTCGACGAGCGCGACGGTGTCCACGAGCGCCGCGCGCACCTTCGTGACCACGTCGCCGACGGTCGCCGCCTCGTTGCGGGCGGGTACGACGAGGCTGACCCGCTGCCCCTTCACCGCCATCAGCGACTCGAGGCTCCAGTCGTCCCAGTGGTGCGTGTGCCGCCGGGACCAACCCGCCCCGTCGGGCGACTGAGCGCCGGTCGGCGGGTCGGTGTCGGGCACGCTCGCGAGCCTAGACGACCCCGGCGTCCTACCTAGCCGTGGGTAAATTCACCATAAGGGTCATATCCGACGGCAGTTGTCGGGTGTTTAGATCAAGTATGACTTCTAGCGTGGCGCCGCGGCGTGGCCGTGGCCGACCCCGATCGCCGGGAGCAGAGCAGAAGATCCTGCACTCCGCGCTCGAGGAGTACACCGAGCACGGGTGGGCGGGGTTCACCATGGACGGCGTCGCGCGCCGGGCGGGCTTCGGCAAGTCGACGCTCTACCTGCGCTGGCCCGACAAGGACGCGCTGCTGACCGACGCCGTACGCGTGCGCACCCGAGTCATCGTCGAGGAGGACACCGGGTCGCTCGCGGGTGACCTGACGGCCCTCGCGACCTCGACCTTCCGCGAGTTCGCCGACCCCGAGGGGTGGGCGCGGTTCCGGATGGTGATCGACACCGCCAGCGCGAGCCAGTCGCTGGGCCAGTTCACGCGCGAGCTCAGCGGGGTGCACCGAGAGGTGATCGAGGGCATCTTCCAGCGCGCACGGGACCGGGGTGAGCTGACCGGCCAGGTCGAGCCGCTGGCGGTCACCGACCTGATCTACGGTGCCGGGCTGTTCTTCACCCTCGGGCGACGTCTGGACCACCGCCCGGTCTTGGAGGACGAGCTCGCGGCCCGGGTCGCCGACGTCGTCAAGGTCATGCTCGACGGCCTCGACCGGTCCACCCCGGCCGGAAGTAATTCATCCGGGCCATACCCCGCGGCAGGTGTCTGATGTTTCAATCACGCCCATGAGCCCCGGCGATGAGCAGCGCCGCGGTCGCGGTCGCCCCCGAACACCGGGCGCGGAGGACAAGATCCTCGGCGCCGCCCTCGACGAGTACGGCGAGCGCGGGTGGGCGGGCTTCACGATGGACGGGGTCGCGCGTCGCGCGGGCGTCGGCAAGTCGACGGTCTACCTGCGCTGGCCGGACAAGGACGCGCTGCTGACCGACGCGGTCACCAACCGCGGGATGGAGCTCACCGCGGTCGACACCGGGAGCTTCGAGGGCGACCTCAAGCAGCTCGCCCTGAACATGCTGCGACACTTCCACAGCCCCGCCGGCTGGGCCGCGCTGCGGGTGACCTTCGACTGCGCGAGCGCGTCGGAGCGCCTCGGCGAGTTCTCCCAGGCCGTCAGCCAGGTCCACGGCCGCCAGGTCGAGCAGATCTGTCTCCGGGCCATCACCCGCGGCGAGATGATCGAGGGCTTCCCGCTCGGCGCCGTCACCGAGGCGATCTACGGCGCCGCGATGGTCAACTCGCTCTCCGAGAGGCTCGAGGGCCGTGCGGACGACGACGCCGCGATCGAGGTCCGCGCCAACGCCGTCGTCGCCATGGTGCTGGCCGGCGTCGCCACCGACGGGACTCGCTAGCGCAGATACCGGCGTACGGCGGCGGTCAGGCCCTCGGCGTACGTCGCCCGACCGGCGCGCGAGGTCATCCGGCGCGCGTCGTCGCGGTCCCGCATGTTCCCGAGCTCGACCATCACCGTCGGCACGTCGGAGAGGTTGAGGGTGCCCAGGTCGGAGCGGACGTCGAGCCCGTCGCCTCCCGCGATGTAGTTGGCGACCGCGAGGCCCTCACCGCGCAGCGCGGCGCGCACGTCGAGCGCGAGGCGATGCGACGTGCGGTAGATGTCGCTCGTCCAGGGGCGGCGGTCGGCGGGCGCGATGACGTGGAACCCACGAGCCCCGGCCGCGAGGCTGCCGTCTCCGTGGATGCTGAGCTTGAGATCGGCGTGCGCCTTGTTGCCGGCCCGGCCACGGACGTCGACGCACGGGCCCCACAGCCGGTCCGAGTTGGCGGGACGCGTCAGCCGCACGGTCGCGCCGAGCCGTTCCAGCCGGGCCCGCACCAAGCGCGCGACCTGCCAGGTGAACGTGGCCTCCGGATAGCCGCCGTCGGTCGCGGTGCCCGTCGTGTTGCAAGCCTTGCGGGAGCCGCCCGCCGGCACCAGCCGGTTGATCTGTCTCGGGTGGCGGTAGTTGCCGAGCTGGTGTCCGGGGTCGATCACGACGAGGCGGCCCGCCAACGGCGAGCTGGTCCGGGCGACCGGGTCGAGCCGGTCGGCGTACGCCGGAGCGCCGAGCCCCGCCAGGACGATCGCGAGGAGCAGGACGGCTGCGGTGGCCCTCATTCGTAGCCCAGGATCTCCTGGCGCTGCTCGCCCCAGGCGAGCGCCGACGCGATGGCGTCGTCGAGGGACAGCTCGGTGCGCCAGTCGAGGAGCTCGGTCGCCAGGTCGACGTTCGCGAACGCGCCGACCGCGTCGCCGGGGCGGGGCGGCGCCTCCGTGGTCGGCACGGCGTGACCGAAGACGCCCTCGAAGGAGGAGATCAGCTCGCGCACGGTGACGCCTTCGCCGGTGCCGACGTTGATCACGACGCTCGGTGCGTCGACCTGCGTGAGCACGTCGTCGAAGCGCTCGACGGCACGCACGTGCGCCCGGGCCAGGTCCCAGACATGGATGTAGTCACGGATGCCGGTGCCGTCGCGCGTGGGCAGGTCGGTGCCGGTGATGGTGAAGGAGTCCTTCTGGCCGCGGGCGGCCATCACGAGCTGGCCGAGCACGTGCGACGGCTCCTTGGCGTAGATGCCGGACTCGAGGTCGGGGTCGGACCCGATCGGGTTGAAGTAGCGCAGGATGATCGCCCGCAGGTCCGTCGCGGCCGCCATGTCGATCAGGATCTGCTCCATCATCCGCTTGGTGCGCGCGTACGGCGAGGGCGGGTCGAGCGGGTCGGACTCGACGACCTCGAAGCTCTCCTTCGTCGCGTAGAGCGAGGCGGACGACGAGAAGAGCACCCGCGGCTTGCCGACCGCGTTCAGCTCGTCGAAGAGCTCCAGCGACTTGGCGACGTTGTCCTTGTAATACTCGTACGGCTTCTCGACCGACTCGGGCACCACGATCCGGGCCGCCATGTGGATGGTGGCGTCGAGGTCGGGGTGCTCGTCGACGATCCGCCGGACGAGGGACCGGTCGCCGATGTCACCCTCGTAGAAGATCCGGTCCCGCACGAACGCGTGCGGCCCGGTGAGCAGCGAGTCGAGGATGACCGGCGTGTGCCCCGCCTCGAGCAGTGCCTTCGCGGTGGTCGAACCGATATAGCCGGCGCCGCCGGTCACCAGGATCTTCATGCGGCCAACCCTACGGCGGCACCCGGTGGTTGAGGTGCGAGGGCCGCTAGGCCCGAGCCTCGAAACCACCCCACCGGGTGCCGATGGTTTCGAGGCTCAGGCGCCAGAGCGCCTTCGCACCTCAACCAACGTCACGGCGCGCTCCATCCAGGGTCGCGACCGATGAACCCGATCAGCCTCGTCTGCGGGTCCGCGTCGTCGGGCACCGCAACTCGGGGACCGTACTGTCCGCTCGCGCGAAGCACCTCGTCCATCGGCTCCATGCCGGCGAGCATCGCCGCGCACGTCTCGGCGTCCAGGGTCTCGTCCTGGCCGGTCGCCCGCGCGAGGTCCCAGGTGTGCATGAAGACGTCGGCGGTATAGAAGCGGTCGACCGCCTCGGGCAGCGGTACGTCGCCGATGTGCGGGTTGCTCAGCACGCGGTCGGCGTACGCCGGGTCGTCGAGCAGCCGCTGCACCTCGGCCGCGTGGGCGCCCCAGGCGGCGACGGGGTCGTCGTCCACCGATGGCCCCGAGGCGAGCCGGATGCCGGTACCGGCCTCGAGGAAGCCGGGGAACCAGTCGACGAGGTGCCCGACCACGTCGCGGGCGGTCCAGCCGTCCACGGGCGCCGGGGCGTCCCAGTCGGCCGTCCCGACGACGCGGCGGGTGAAGTCACCTGCCACCTCCCGGTGGTGCTCGGCCGGGGTGCTCACCGCTGGCCCTCGAACAGCTCGTCGAGCTTTTCGTAACCCTCGCGCACGCCGGTCTCCATGCCGCTCGCCATCATCTGGTCGCGGATCTCCAGCGACTCGACCACCGACTGGGAGGTCACCCGGCAGCGACCACCGTCGAGCTCCTCGAACGTCATGGTCTCCAGGCTCACGCCGTCGGGGTTGCCGTCGAACGCCCAGGTCTGCACGATCCGCTCCGCGGGCCGGACCTCGTGGAACGACCCCCAGAAGCCCATGGTGAAGTCGTCGCCCGCACGGCTCGCCGTGTAGCGCCACTCCCCACCCGTCCGGGCGTCCCACCGGTCGACCGTGGTGTCGATGCTGCGCGGTCCGCACCACTGCGCAAAGAGCTCCGGGTCGACGAACGCCCGGAACACCCGCTCCGGCGGCGCCTCGAACTCGCGGATGATGCGGACCACCGGCAGGTCCGGCACCGCCTCGATCCGGGTCTGGTTCTGTGTCTGCGTCATGACGCTGCTCCCTCCTGGGCGTCGTCGCCGGTGTCGCTCTGCTCGTCCATCGCGGCCAGCACGGCGTCGAGCCGACTGAACCGCTCCTCGGCCTCGCGCCGGTATCGCTCGATCCACTTCGTCATCAGGTCCAGCACCTCCGCCTCGAGATGGACCGGCCGGCGCTGCGCGTCTCGGCTGCGGCTCACCAGGCCCGCCTCCTCGAGCACCTTGAGGTGCTTGGACACCGCCTGCACGGTCACGTCGTACGGCGCCGCCAGGTCACCCACGCTCGCATCGCCGTCGGCGGCGAGCCGGGCGACCAGGTCGCGCCGGGTCGGGTCGGCCAGGGCCTGGAAGGCCCGGGAGAGCTGGTCCGTCACGGGATCTCCTCGAGTTGATCAACCGTTTGGTTGCACAACTGTGGCACCGTGGGCGGCCATTGTCAACTAACTGGTTGCAAAGACCGGTTCGACGGGAACCTCAAGTCGCGGCTCCCAGCGCCGATATACAGGACATGATCCTGGTGTTCCCATCCGGCAGCGACGGCGCGGAGTCGCTGTCCACCCCGTTCGAGGAGTGGTGCGCGTCGATGGACCTCCACCCCGAGGACTCCCGCGCCTGGCCGCTCTACGAGCACAGCATCGGGGTCGAGAGTCACATCCCGACGGCGTCGTAGTCGCGGACGACCTCCAGCGACGACCGGCCGGCGTCTCCGACCCCGCCGGCGCGGAAAGCCCGCCCCACCGCGACAGCCAGCGGAAGCGGGAGCAGGAACCACAGCGCGACCCCGAGAGCCACGAAGAGCAGGACGGTCATGACCGAAGTGTGACCACCGTCACCGGGCCTCAAACACCGGCGCGCCGCGTGTAACCAACTCCACTTCGCGTTCTCGCCTATTCACCTGCGCGCCGTCTGTTCGTCGTGCAGAGTTCGGCGTGGTGCATCGCGGGGGTCTCGGGCGCGGCACCAACTCGCTCGAGGCACTGCATGGGGACAAGGTATGACGCTTCTTTCGGTCAAGGGGACACGAACTCTCGGTCCGCCCAGCCGCGCCCTCCGCTACCTCCCGGTCTCGGCCCTGGCCCTCGACCTGCTCGTAATGGTCAGCGTCTTCGCGCTCGCCATCCTCGGCCGCAACCGGCTCGACGTCTTCGACAACACCTCCGACGTGACCGCGACTCTCCAGGTCGCCGGTCCACTCATGCTGCTGGGCTGGCTGGTGGTGATCGCCGCCCTCGGCGGCTACCGCGACGACGTCTTCGGTGCCGGCACCGACGAGTACAAGCGGGTGTTCAACGCCAGCCTGATCACCGCCGGGTTGGTCGGGGTGGCCTCCTACCTCACGAAGTTCCAGCTCTCCCGAGGGTTCTTCCTGCTCGCCTTCGGCCTCGGCGTGCCGGCGCTGCTCCTCGGCCGCTGGCTGCTCCGGGAGGCCGTGCATCGGGCCCGCCGCCAGGGCAGGCTGCAGTACCGCGTGCTCATCGCCGGCTCCCCCGAGCACGTCGACGAGATCGCGGCGGTCCTGCAGCGCGAGTCCTGGCTGGGCTACCACGTGGCCGGCGCCCTCGTGCCCGCGTCCGACCTGTGCGAGGAGACCGCCGCCGGCGTCCCGGTGATCGGGACCTGCGAGCAGGCGACCTCGGTGATCACCGCCTCCGACGCCGACCTGGTCTTCTTCGCGGGTGGCGCGCTGACGTCTGCTGGTCAGCTGCGCCGGATCGTCTGGGACCTCGAGAAGGCGGACGTCCAGGTGGTGGTGGCCCCGAGTGTCACCGACGTGTCGGGCGAGCGGATCAAGGTCCGGCCGGTCGGCGGTCTGCCGCTGATGCACATCGACCCGCCGCGTGCGACCGACGCCGCCCGGTGGGGCAAGCGACTGTTCGACCTGTTCGGGTCGACGTTCCTGATCGTCGCCTTCAGCCCGCTGATGGCCTACGCCGCGATCCGGGTCAGGCTCGCCGACGGCGGCCCGGTCTTCTTCCGGCAGACCCGCACCGGCCGCGACGGCAACCAGTTCGGCTGCCTGAAGTTCCGCACGATGGTGGTCGACGCCGAGGAGCGCCTCGCCGAGCTGCACGCGCAGACCGGCTACGAGGCCGGCCTGTTCAAGATGGCGGACGACCCTCGCGTCACCAAGCCGGGCAAGTGGCTGCGCCGCTACTCCCTCGACGAGCTGCCCCAGCTCTTCAACGTGTGGCGCGGCGAGATGAGCCTGGTCGGCCCCCGGCCGCCGCTGCCGCGCGAGGTGGCCAGCTACGAGTCCGACGTGCTCCGCCGGCTCCGGGTCCGCCCCGGCATGACCGGCCTGTGGCAGGTCTCCGGGCGTTCGGACCTCTCGTGGGCCGAGGCCGTGCGCCTCGACCTCTACTACGTCGACAACTGGTCGATGCTGCAGGACCTCTCGATCCTGGGCCGCACGGTCGGCGCCGTCTTCGGCTCCCGCGGCGCCTACTGACCGGGTCCGCCCCCGCCGCTCACGATCGTCCGGCACAATCCCCACCATGCCGACCGCACTCATCACCGGGATCACCGGCCAGGACGGGCTCTACCTGGCCGAGCTCCTGCTCGCCAAGGGGTACGACGTCCACGGGGTGATCCGGGGCCAGAACAACCCCAAGCGCGACCTGGTCGAGGAGCTGCTCCCCGACGTACGTCTCCACAACGGCGACCTCACCGACATGTCGAGCCTGATCCGGGCCTTGCGCGACTCCCACCCGGACGAGGTCTACAACCTCGGCGCCGTCTCGTTCGTGGCGTACTCCTGGGAGAACGCCGCGCTGACCACCGACGTCACCGCGAAGGGCGTGCTCAACATGCTCGAGGCGGTCCGGCTGCACGCGGGCGACGACCCCGGCGGCGTCCGCTTCTACCAGGCGTCCAGCTCGGAGATGTTCGGCAAGGTGCAGGAGGTGCCACAGCACGAGCGCACCCTGCTCTGGCCGCGCTCGCCGTACGGCGTGAGCAAGGTGTTCGGGCACTACATGACGATCAACTACCGCGAGTCCTACGGGATGCACGCGTCGTCGGGGATCCTCTTCAACCACGAGTCCCCGCGTCGCGGGCCCGAGTTCGTCACCCGCAAGATCAGCGAGGCGGTCGCCCGGATCAAGCTCGGTATCCAGGACCACGTGGTCCTCGGCAACCTCGACGCCGAGCGCGACTGGGGCTTCGCCGGGGACTACGTCGAGGCGATGTGGCTGATGCTCCAGCAGCCGGAGGCCGACGACTACGTGGTGGCTACTGGCGAGACCCATTCGATCCGGGACTTCCTCGACGCCGCCTTCGCCCATGTCGGCATCGACGACTGGACGCCGTACGTGCGCCAGGACGAGCGCTTCATGCGCCCGGCCGAGGTCGACCACCTGATCGGCGACGCGAGCAAGGCCCGCGAGGTGCTCGGCTGGAAGCCGAAGGTGTCCTTCCCGGAGCTGGTCGCGATGATGGTCGACGCGGACCTCGCCGCCACTCGCCAGGGTTGGTGACCCGGTGACGCAGGGCAGGGCTCGCGCGTTCATCACCGGGATCAGCGGCCAGGACGGCAGCTACCTCGCCGAGCGCCTCATCTCCGACGGGGTCGAGGTGCACGCGCTCGCCAACATCCACGAGCCTCTGCCGGCTGCCCCCGGGGTCGAGCTGCATCCCGGTGACCTGACCGACATCGACGGGATCCGGCGCCTCGTCGTGGATCTCGCTCCGGACGAGATCTACAACCTGGCCGCACTGAGCTCGGTCGCGCAGTCGTGGGAGCAGCCCGACCTCACGGCGCGGCTCAACGGTGCCGCGGCGGTCGCCCTGATGGAGTCCGCGTGGCAGGCCCAGCAGCGCTCAGGTCGCCTCATCCGGTTCGTCCAGGCCTCCAGCGCCGAGATCTTCGGCGAGCCGGACAGGTCCCCCCAGGACGAGGCCACGACCGTGCGCCCGATCAACCCGTACGGCGCCGCCAAGGCCTTCGCCCACCTGGGCGCCCACGTCTACCGCCAGCGCGGCCTGCACGCCGTCGGCGTGATCCTCTACAACCACGAGTCGCCGCGCCGGCCGAGGCACTTCGTGACCCGCAAGATCACCTCGACGGTGGCCGAGATCGCCGCCGGAAGGGCCGAGACGCTCACCCTCGGCAACCTCGACGCGCGCCGAGACTGGGGCTGGGCACCGGACTACGTCGATGCCATGGTGCGCGCCGCCCGGTCCGACGCCGCCGCCGACTTCGTCATCGCCACCGGCATCAGCCACTCGGTCCGTGACTTCGTCGCAGCCGCCTTCACCCACGCCGGCATCGCGGACTGGGAGGGGCGGGTCGAGGTGGACCAGGCCCTGGTGCGCCCGGCGGACGCGACCGAGCTCGTCGGCGACGCGTCCCGTGCGCGGACCCAGCTGGACTGGACTCCTACGACGACGTTCGCGGAGCTGGTCGGCCGGATGGTGGACGCCGACCTGCTGGAGCCAGGCCTCGAGGAGCTGGGTGCTCAGTCGGCGAGCAGCCCCATCAGGTAGCTGCCGTACCCGCTCTTGAGCAGCGGCTCGGCCCGCGCGGCGAGCTCGTCGTCGCTCAGGAAGCCCTTGCGCCAGGCCACCTCCTCAGGACAGCCGATCTTGAAGCCCTGGCGGTGCTCGATCGCGCGCACGTAGTTGCCGGCCTCGTTGAGGTCGTCGATGGTCCCGGTGTCGAGCCAGGCAACGCCCCGCGGCAACACCTCGACCTGCAGCTTGCCCTCGTCGAGGTAGGTGCGGTTGAGGTCGGTGATCTCGAGCTCGCCGCGCGGAGACGGCCGCAGCGCCTTGGCTCGTTCGGCGACGGTCTGGTCGTAGAAGTACAGCCCCGGCACCGCGTAGCTGCTCTTCGGCTTCGCCGGCTTCTCCTCCAGCGACAGCGCGCGGCCCTCGTCGTCGAACTCCACGACGCCGTACGCCGTCGGGTCGGCGACTCGATAGCCGAACACCGCGGCACCGTCGAGGTCCTCGAAGCGAGCGAGCTGGGAGCCGAGACCCGGTCCGTAGAAGAGGTTGTCGCCCAGGACCAGGCCGGCGCTGCCGCCCTGGATGTGCTCCTCGCCGATCAGGAACGCCTGCGCCAGCCCGTCCGGGCTCGGCTGCACGGCGTAGCTGATGGAGATGCCGAACTGGCTCCCGTCGCCGAGCAACCGCACGAACTGCTCCGCCTCGTGGGGCGTCGTGATGACCAGGACGTCACGGATCCCGGCGAGCATCAGGGTCGAGAGCGGGTAGTAGATCATCGGCTTGTCGTAGACCGGCATCAGCTGCTTGCTCACCGCGAAGGTGATGGGGTGCAGCCGCGATCCGGTGCCGCCGGCCAGGATGATTCCGCGCATGATCGCGGAGTCTAACGACACCGATCCTGGCTAGCCGCGCATCTCCTTCGCGCGCTGGACGCTGCCCTTCACCCCGAGCTTGCGGGCCTTGCGGAACCGTCGTGGGGTCTGCTTCACCTGATGCATCACCCGGGCACCCAGGCCGGGAGAGGACGACGCGGGGTGCTGGAGCCACATGTGGTCGTGCCCCGACCGCATCGCCGGCGACACCACCGCGTCACGGCACGCGTCGAACTGCGCGGTGATCTCGTCGGCCAGCTGTGGAACTCCGGCGGCGACGGCGAGCTCGCGCATCGGCTTCTCGGCCTCGTTCATGTAGGTGATCCGGAAGTGCTCGCCCTGCTGCAGCGGCCGACCGGTGTACCGCACCGCGACGTCGAGGTAGTCCTCGAGCTCGTTCGCGAGGCGGATGACCAGAGCCTCGCGCGTGAGGTCGTCCATCGAGGGGAGCTCCGCGAGCATCTGCTGCACGAGCTCGCTGGTGTGCGACCAGCGCAGGGTGTGGTACGCCATCAGGTGCTCGTACCCACCGCGACCAACGGCCTCGACGATCACCTTCTCCGGGTCGCGACCCCCGAAGTCGCCGTCCTCGAGCGCGGCGTGCACCATGCCGGCGATGACGGAGTCGGCCGGTCGTCCCAGCCAGACGAGGATGCTCGCAGTCCCGGCGAGGTGCGACGTCAGGTCCTTGCCGGAGGCGCGGACCTTGCCGACGAAGATCTCTCGAACGACCGCGAAGCCGCGTGCCGCGCGCTCGAGGTCCTCGGTGGAGTACCCCGCCGCCTGCATCTGGTTGAAGAGCTGGATGTTGGTCTGGGCGAACCGCTGCATGGGGGTGATCCTAAGTGGGCTCTGTTTCGAGATGGTCAACTCCCAGACGATGTGGCCATCCCGCCTGTCGCAGCTTCCACGTCTGGTACGTCTGGACGGCCAGTTCCGAGCACGCGACCGAAAGGCCGGCTCCGAACGCGGCCCACAGGATCACCGCCGGCCAGATCGTGACGATCCCGACGACGGCGCCGACGACGGCACTCGCAGCGAGATAACGCTTGAGGCCGAGGGAAACCAGGAACACGAGCCCGGTGGTGGCGGACGCAAGGGCGAGTCCGAACGCCAGCCCGAGCATCGCGGCCAACGGGTACGAGATGGAGATCTTCCCGTGGCTGAGGAGATCGCCCGCGGTCGGCGCCAAGGTGGCGAACAGGACCGCCGACATACCGGACACGGCAAGGTTTCCCGCCCGCGCGACCCTCGCCCGATGGGCGAAGACCTCAGGCGACTTCGCCGCTGGCACCCATCCCTGCAGCACCTGCGTCATCGGCCGCATCCCGGCAACCGACAGCTTGAGCAGACGATCGCCCAGCGCGTAGACCGGCGCGGCCGCGGGCGTCAGCGCCGACACCACGATCAGTGGCAGGTACTTGTAGCTGGACTGCACGAGCGACTGGGTGAGACCCGGCACCTGTTCGCGGAGGACTGCGCTGTCGATGGACCGCCACACGTCGCGCAGTCGCATCTGGATGAAGTTGATCGACACCACGACGAACGTGGCGAGGCAGGCGACGAGCTGCGCGATCGGGAACACCACCAGGGGTGCACCCACAGCAACAGCGACGGCGCCACCGACGGTCCCGACGGCGCGTGGGACCGACTCGGCCATGAAGAAGTAGAACGGTCGCGAGATTCCCACCAGGAACCAGCTCGGGCTCAACCCGTTCGCGGCCGCAGCGACCGCTGACAGCATGATCGCCCACTCGCTGCCGCCAACCAGAGCACAGACTCCAGCCGCGATCAGGGCGACCGGGATGAAGCCGACTCCCCGAACGAGCGCCGACTGCGCATAGATCAGCTGCCGCCGCTCGTCTCCGGCCATCGCGACCTCGGTCGGTCCGGTGACCGACCACCCACCCTGCACCACGAGACCGGCAACCGAGCCAACCGCCTGGCCGAGGGCGATGCCGGCCCAGGGATGCGGCCCCACGGCGCTGATGAGGAGCGGGATGGCTGCGACCTGGGCAACCAGGGACACCGCGGTCGTCATACCGTAGGCGCCGAGCTTCCAGGCGAGGCTGAGGTAGCCCCGTCGGGGGCCGGTCGGTGAGTCGGTCAATCCGAACCCAGCGCTCCCGGGAGAAGCGGCGTCCTGCATGGCATGACGCCGAGGGTATCGGTCCGCCTTGTCCAGACCAGCATGGCGTTCCAGGGCGTATCGCCGCAGTCGCCGCTGCACGCGCCGACACGTCGGCCTCCTAGGATCGTGCCCATGGATCGCATCCTCGTGACCGGCGGAGCCGGCTTCATCGGCTCCAACTTCGTCCACCACGTCGTCGCCAACACCGACGCCCACGTGACGGTGCTGGACAAGCTGACGTACGCCGCCACGCAGGAGTCCCTCGACGGGCTGCCGGCGGACCGGGTCGAGCTGGTGGTCGGCGACATCGCCGAGCCCGAGGTCGTGGAGCCGCTGGTCGCCGGCGTCGACGCGGTCGTGCACTATGCGGCGGAGTCGCACAACGACAACAGCCTCGAGGACCCCGGCCCGTTCATCCGCACCAACATCGTCGGCACGTTCACGTTGCTGGAGGCGGCCCGCAAGCACGGCAAGCGCTTCCACCACGTCTCGACCGACGAGGTCTACGGCGACCTCGAGCTGGACGACCTCAAGCGGTTCACCGAGGACACGCCGTACAACCCGTCCTCGCCGTACTCCGCCTCGAAGGCCGGCTCCGACCACCTGGTGCGGGCCTGGGTGCGGTCCTTCGGCGTCCGGGCGACGATCTCGAACTGCTCCAACAACTACGGTCCGTGGCAGCACATCGAGAAGTTCATCCCCCGCCAGATCACCGAGGTCATCGACGGCCGCAAGCCACGGGTGTACGGCGACGGGCTCAACGTGCGCGACTGGATCCACACCGAGGACCACTCGTCGGCGGTGCTGGCGATCCTCGAGCGCGGTGAGATCGGCGAGACCTACCTGATCGGCGCCGACGGGGAGAAGAACAACCTGGAGGTCGTGCAGGCGATCCTGCGCCACTTCGGCCGCAGCGAGGACGACATCGAGTTCGTGCGCGACCGCGCCGGCCATGACCGCCGCTACGCCATCGAGTCCGGCAAGCTGCGCCACCAGCTCGGCTGGCAGCCGCAGTACCAGGACTTCGACGCCGGGCTGCAGGCAACGATCGACTGGTACGTCGCGAACGAGGCCTGGTGGCGACCGCACAAGGACGCCGTCGAGGCGTCGTACGCCGCGAAGGGCCAGTGATGGCCCTCCCCGCCCTCGAGACCACCCCGATCCCCGGACTGGTCGTGCTGCGGCTCGACCTGCGCGAGGACGCCCGTGGCTGGTTCAAGGAGAACTGGCAGCGCGAGAAGATGATCGCGCTCGGGCTGCCGGACTTCGGCCCGGTGCAGAACAACATGTCGTTCAACGCCAAGCGCGGCACCACCCGCGGCATCCACACCGAGCCGTGGGACAAGTTCGTCTCGGTCGCCAACGGCCGCGCCTTCGGCGCGTGGGTGGACATGCGCGAGGGCGAGACGTACGGCGCCGTGCACACGGTCGAGCTGGACCCGGGCACCGCGGTCTTCGTGCCTCGCGGCGTCGGCAACAGCTACCAGACCCTGGAGGACGGGGTCACCTACTCCTACCTGGTCAACGAGCACTGGCGCCCGGCGACGGCGTACCCCGCTCTCGACCTCGCCGACCCGACAGTCGCCATCCCGTGGCCGATCCCGCTCGCCGAGGCCGAGATCTCCGAGAAGGACCTCAACAACCCGACGCTCGACGCCGCGGCGCGGATGCAGCCGAAGAAGACGCTGATCATCGGCTGCCGGGGCCAGCTCGGTCGCGCGCTGCAGGCCGACTTCCCCGGCTCCGACCTCGTCGATCTGGACGAGCTCGACGTGACGGACGCCGCCGCAGTGGCCGCCTGGCCGTGGCACGAGTACGCCTTGGTGCTCAACGCCGCGGCCTACACCGCGGTCGACGCCGCCGAGACACCCGACGGCCGCCGTACGGCGTGGGCGGCGAACGCCGAGGCCCCGGCGACGCTGGCCTCGCTGTCCCGTGAGCACGGCTTCACGCTGGTGCACTACTCCTCGGAGTACGTCTTCGACGGCACCGCCGACGAGCACACCGAGGACGAGCCTGTCTCACCTCTCGGGGTCTACGCCCAGACGAAGGCCGCCGGTGACATCGCTGTCGCCACGGCGCCTCGTCACTACCTGCTGCGCACCTCATGGGTCATCGGCGACGGCAACAACTTCGTGCGCACGATGAAGAAGCTCGCCGACAACGGCGTCACCCCGAGCGTCGTCGGCGACCAGACCGGCCGCCTGACCTTCACCGCGGAGCTGTCGCGCGCCACCCGGCACCTGGTCGACATCGGCGCCGAGCACGGCACCTACAACCTGAGCAACGGTGGGGCCGTGATGTCGTGGGCGGAGATCGCGCAGGAGGTCTTCCGGCTCTCCGGCCGCGAGGCCGCCGACGTCACGGCGACCACCACGGCGGCGTACTTCGCGGACAAGCCGGAGGCGTCGCCGCGTCCGCTCAACAGCGCGATGAGCCTGGCGAAGATCGAGGCGACCGGGTTCGTCCCCGAGGACGCCATGCTCGCGCTGGAGCGGTACCTCAGCGCCGCCGGGTGAGGTTCGACAGCGCCGGTCGTACGTCGGCGAGGTAGACGAACGCGGCGATCGTGAAGACCAGGTTGAGCAGGCTGATCGGCCCACCGGGCATCAGGATCTGCACGGCCAGCCCGAGCCCGAGGATGATCGTCCAGGCCGGCTTGGTGAGCTTGCCGGCGGCCGTGTAGGACTCCGTGGACCACAGCAGCGAGTTGACGAAGGCGAAGACCTTCACGGCGAGCAGCACCAGCTCCACGATCAGCATGAAGCCCGACTCGAGGTTGAAGACCGTCATCACGCCGCACAGCCTACGTGGCGCGGGCCCGTTGCCGGACGTCCGGCGATCGAACGACCGACCGTTTCGGTACCCAACGCTGGGGAAAGAACCGCACCGTCGACACGGTGCGTGGCCAGCGCCGTTAGAACGGGCGGATGATCACCCACAACCTGTCGCGCCTGGGTCGGTCCCTACGTCACTTCTACGACTTCCTGACGTACACACCGACCAGGTACGAGGTCGACCTCGAGGCGCTCCGCTCCGGCGATCAGCCGTAGCCGTCCCGGCATCGCGGACAGAGCCAAACGCAGACCGGGACGACGACCCCGAGGGTCGCCGTCCCGATCGCATCCGTCCGATAGGTCAGTCGCCGACCTTGGCGGCGGCGTCCGTCGTGGCGTCGACGGCGGCAGCAGCGGTCTTCTTCGCGGCGGTGGTGGTGGCCTTGGCGCTGCTCGTCGGAGCGGCCGAGGTCTTCTTCGCGGTCGAGGTGGCCTTCTTGGCCGTCGACTTCGTCGACTTCTTGGCGGTCGTCGTCGTCTTCTTCGCAGCCTTGGTGGCCTGCGTCTTGGTGGTCTTCGCCTTGGCGGTCGTGGTCTTCGCGGCCGTGGCGGTCGCCTTCGTCGACTCCTGGGTGCGGATCCGGCCGACCAGGGTCTCGCCGCGCTTGGCGAGGTCGGCGTACGTCGCGGTCACCGTCGTGGCGTTCTCCACGACGAAGCCCTGCAGCTCGGCGACCCGGGCCTCGATGACCTCGCGCAGCACCGTGGGCTCGAAGTCCAGGCTGCCGATGCGGGTCTGGACGTCGGCGAGCTGCTTCTGCACGTCGGCGACGGCGTCGCGGACGTAGCCGACGACGACGTCGGTGGCGCCGGCAGCGGCGTACAGCGGCCGCGTGGCCTCGGTGGGGATCTCAAAGGTAGGCAGGTCGAACTTGGGCATGGTGGGTTACTCCTTCGGTTGGGTCGTCCCGTTGACGGTGAGGAACGACGCGTAGACGTCGAGCAGCGACTGCTTCTGTCGCTCGGTGAGCACGGGGTCGGCGAGGATGGCGAGCTCGACGGCTCCGCCGACGCCCTCCTCGAGACTGACGATCCCCGCCCGCACGTAGAGCTGCTCGGCGGAGATGCGCAGCGCCTTGGCCAGCTGCTGCAGGACCTGTGCGGACGGCCGACGCAGACCGCGCTCGATCTGGCTCAGGTACGGGTTGGAGACGCCGGCCTGCTCGGCGAGCTGACGCAACGACAGCTGCGCGCTGACGCGCTGCTCCCGGAGGTAGTCACCGAGGGTCTCGACGGCGTTGCCGACCTTGCCCATAGCCATGACCCCCACTGTGCTTGCAACTGCTAGCACTTGCAAGCGCAGGGAGTGTGAGACCTTCCACAGTGCTCAGAGTTACGCGCTGGCAACAGCTTGCACACAGGACGGAACGGGTCGGCAACGACTGGTCTACAACGGCCGCGGGGCAGGTGCGGCCGGGCCTACGATCGAGATGTGGACGAGCTGACGTGTGTGACACGTGACTACGCGTGGGGTTCGACGAGCCTGATCCCGCGCTTCCTCGGCACACCTGCCGACGGCCGACCGCAGGCGGAGCTGTGGGTCGGCGCCCACCCCGCCGACCCGGCCCGGCTGCCCGACGGCACGCGGCTCGACGACCACATCCGCGACCATGCCCAGAGCACGCTCGGCGACCACGCTCTCGAGACCTTCGGCCCGCGACTGCCGTACCTCGTCAAGGCCCTGGCGGCCGCTGAGCCGCTCTCGCTGCAGGTGCACCCCACCACGCAGCGCGCCCAGATCGGCTTCGAGCTCGAGAACCAGGCCGGCATCCCGGTGGGAGCACCCGAGCGGAGCTACCAGGACTGCTTCCACAAGCCGGAGATGATCGTCGCGATCACCCGGTTCGAGGGCATGGCCGGCTTCCGCGACGTGGAGAAGACGGTGCGGATCCTGCGCCTGCTCGAGCACCCCTGGGCCGACCGGGTCGCCAAGGAGCTGGACACGGCTCCGGCGTACCAGGCACTGCACTCCGTGGTCAGCGAGATCCTCGACCAGAGCGGTGACGGCCTCCGGCAGCTCGTCGGCGAGGTCGCCGCGGCGGCGGCCGCTGCCGAGCAGCGCGGGCACCAGGCGTTCCGTACGGCGGGCCGGATGTACCTCGACCGCGCGAGCGTCGAGCGGGAGAGCACCCGGCTCTTCGCCCAGACCGCCTCGCTCGCGAGCAAGTACCCGGCCGACCCCGGCGTGCTGGTCACCCTGCTCCTCAACCACGTCGTGCTGTCCCCCGGCGAGGCGATGTTCCTCGACGCCGGCGTGGTGCACGCGTACAGCTCGGGCTTCGGCGTGGAGATCATGGCGTCGTCCGACAACGTGGTGCGCGCCGGCCTGACGCCGAAGCACGTCGACGTCCCGGAGCTGCTCCACATCGCGAACTTCACGCCGATGCCCGCTCCGCTCTGGGAGCCGACCGCCGTCACCACGCACACGCTCACCTACCGCCCACCGGTCGCGGAGTTCGCACTCACGATCGCTCGCGAGCCTGGAGACCGGCTCCCGGCCGAGGGGCCGCGGACGCTGCTGTGCCTCGACGGCGAGCTGGTCGTGACCTCTGCCCAGGCACGCCACGAGCTCCGCCGGGGGCAGACCCTCTTCGTCCCGCACTCGGACGGCGCGATCGCGC
>Ga0190274_10000418_pt1 | contig 26102 bp, 26 predicted proteins | sample Popmic531T_FD_133002 | JGI IMG/M metagenome (GOLD analysis project Ga0190274, IMG submission 133002) | Populus adjacent soil microbial communities from riparian zone of Yellowstone River, Montana, USA - 531 T | ecosystem: Environmental > Terrestrial > Soil > Riparian zone | place: USA: Montana... | reverse complement strand
GCAATGAAGCCGAGTTCTTCGTCGAATACTTTGCCGTCGACCTGATCATGCAGGATGGCGCCTGCCGCGGCGTGGTGGCCATCGACCTTGCCACCGGCAAGATCCATCGCTTCCGCGCGCAGATGGTCATCCTGGCCACCGGCGGCTATGGCCGTTCGTGGTTCTCGTGCACGTCGGCGCACACCTGCACCGGCGATGGTGGCGGAATGGTGTTGCGCGCGGGTCTGCCGCTGCAGGACATGGAGTTCGTGCAGTTCCATCCCACCGGCATCTATGGCTCCGGCTGCCTGATCACCGAGGGTTCGCGCGGCGAGGGCGGCTACCTGACCAATTCGGCGGGCGAGCGCTTCATGGAACGCTATGCGCCCAATGCCAAGGATCTGGCCTCGCGCGACGTGGTCAGTCGCGCCATGACGATTGAAATCCGCGACGGCCGCGGCGTGGGTCCGCACAAGGATCATATCCACCTGCATCTGGAGCATCTGGGTCCGCAGGTCATCAAGGAGCGCCTGCCGGGCATCGCCGAGACGGCGCGCATCTTCGCCGGCGTGGACGTCACGAAGGAGCCCATTCCGGTGCTGCCCACCGTGCACTACAACATGGGCGGCATCCCCTGCAATTACCACGGTGAAGTGGTGACGATGAAGGACGGCAACGCGGACACCGTGGTGCCGGGACTGATGGCGGTGGGCGAGGCAGCCTGCGTATCGGTGCATGGCGCCAACCGCCTGGGTTCGAATTCCCTGCTGGATCTGGTGATTTTCGGCCGCGAAGCGGCGCGCCACTGTGCGGAGACCGTCAAGCCGCGCGCGGCGCAGCAGCCATTGTCTGCCGACGCCGCTGACTTCGCGGTGTCGCGCATCGACCGGCTGCGCAATGCCAGGGGCTCGCGGCCGACCGCGCAGGTGCGCCTCGAGATGCAGAAGATCATGCAGAGCGACGCGGCGGTGTTCCGCACCGGTGCGACGCTGACCGAGGGCGCCAGCAAACTCGCCGCCGCTTTTGCCGCTTTCGCCGAGGTGGGTGTGTCGGACCGCGGCATGATCTGGAACACCGACCTGATCGAGACGCTGGAGCTGGAAAACCTGCTGCTGCAGGCCACCGCGACCATGCATTCGGCGGGCAACCGCCAGGAGAGCCGCGGCGCGCATGCGCGCGAGGATTTTCCGGACCGCAATGACCAGACCTGGATGAAGCACACACTGTGCTGGGTGGAAGGCCCGGGCCGCACGCGCATTGACTATCGTCCGGTGCACCTGAACACCTTGACCAGCGACGTCGACACCGTGGCCCCCAAGGCCCGTACCTACTGACCCAGAGGCATTGAGCGACCATGGCTGAGATCCGACTGCCCCCGAATTCGCGCATCGACAAGCGGGCCGGCAAGAGCTTTCCGGCGCCGGCCGGTGCGAAGAATGTGCGCACCTTCCGCGTCTATCGCTTCGATCCGAATGACGCCGGCAATCCGCGCGTTGACAGCTACACGCTGGACATGGATCTCTGCGGCCCGATGGTTCTGGACGCGCTGCTGAAGATCAAGAACGAAGTGGATGCCACGCTGTCGCTGCGTCGCTCCTGCCGCGAGGGCATCTGCGGTTCCTGCGCCATGAACATCAACGGCGTCAATACTCTGGCCTGCACGCGCACCTGCGACGAGTTCGGCAGCGGCGACATCCGCATCTATCCGCTGCCGCACATGCCGGTGGTGAAGGATCTGGTCACCGACCTGACCAACTTCTACGCGCAATACGCGGCGGTGAAGCCCTGGCTGCAATCGCGTACGCCTGCGCCGCCAGATCGCGAGCGGCTGCAGTCCAAGGAAGACCAGGAGAAGATCGACCGGCCATCGGCGTGCATTCTGTGCGCCTGCTGTTCCACCTCCTGTCCCAGCTACTGGTGGAACTCCGATCGTTACCTTGGCCCCGCGGCTTTGCTGGCCGCCTATCGCTGGATTGTCGACTCGCGCGACGAGGCCACCGGTGAGCGCCTCGATGAGCTTGAAGATCCATTCCGGCTGTATCGCTGCCACACCATCATGAATTGCACCGAGGCATGCCCGAAGGACCTGAATCCGGCCAAGGCCATTGCCGAGATCAAGAAGCTGATGGTCGAGCGTCAGCACTGATCGATGCCAGACAGCGAATCCGCCGCTGAACCGGGTCTGCTGCGCTGGCGCTGCCGCCGGGGCATGAAGGAGCTGGACCTGCTGCTCTCCGGATGGCTGCAACACCATTATCCGCAGGCCACCAGCGAGCAACGACGCCTGTTCGGCCAGTTACTCGAATTGCCGGATCCCGAGCTGGCAGCGTATCTGCTGGGCCATGCCCAATCCGCCGACACCGCTCTGGCCGACTTCATCAGCGGATTGCGGAACCTGCGTTGCTGAAATCTGTCTGCCGGTGTCGCGCCGGCTGCGAATCGGCTGGCTGCTGTGGTGCGTGGCGGTGGCGATGGCGCTGGCAGGGGGCACCGGCTTGCCGTGGGCAATGCGGCTGTGCAGCTTGCTGGTGCTGATTGCACTGGCGTGGCGAGGCGATCAGCTGCTGCGCCGGCAGAAGCTTCCCTCCGGCGATTATGTCTGCCCGGACAACGGCGTCCGCAGGCTGGGATCCCTGTTCTGGTTGCGTCTGTCGCAGCACAGCCGGTCATGGGTGGTCCTGGATGCAGGGGTGATGGAACCTGACAGGCTGGCGGCACTCAAAGGAAGTCTGAAACTTGTGCGCCATGGGCGGCGCAGCGGTGTCTGAACATGGCGGATGGTGCTGGTAGACTCTGGGTGGCGGGGGTTGCCGCGGCGTCAGTGGCCGCGACAGCGGCTGAAGCCCGCCTTCATGACCACCATCCAGAGGCCAGTTTGGAAAGACAGGGCAGCGGAGCCGACGCCGGAGATCTGAGCCTGGTGCGCAGGGCGCAGGCCGGCGAGCGTGCGGCCTATGACCTGCTGGTGCTGAAGTATCAGCACAAGGTGGTCAAGCTGGTGATGCGCTATACGCGCAATCCAGCCGACGCCGAGGATGTGGCCCAGGAATCCTTCATCAAGGCCTATCGCGCCCTGCCGCAGTTCCGGGGCGACAGCGCCTTCTATACCTGGCTGTATCGCATCGCGATCAATACCGCAAAAAATGCGCTGGCGGCCCGTGACCGCAATCCGGTGACCTCGCAGGTCGAGTTCCAGGATTCGGACGACGCTCCCGACATCGTCAGTCGACTCAAGGATCCGGACACCCCGGAAGGCCTGGCGTTGACCGAAGAGATCCGCGGCACCGTCACCGCCGCCATCGACGCGCTGCCCGGGGACCTGCGTACCGCCATCGTGTTGCGCGAGCTCGAGGGACTGAGCTACGAGGAAATCGCCGCGGCGATGGATTGCCCTGTGGGCACGGTGCGATCAAGAATTTTCCGGGCGCGCGAAGCCATCGACCGGCGCCTGCGTGATGTTTTTGAAGGCGGCCTGGGCCGCGCAGAGGAGCTGGTGTGAATCAGATCGAGCGTGAGAGCCAGCTGTCGGCGATGTTCGACGGCGAGTTGCCGGCAGCGGAGTGCGAGTTGCTGTCGCGGCGCCTGGCGCGCGACGAACAGCTGCGCGGGCGCTGGTCGCACTATGCGCTGATCGGCGCTGCGATGCGTTCCGAACCGGTGGCTGCGGTCAGCCGCGACTTTGCCTGGCGGGTCAGCGCCGCGCTTGATACCGATGCTGGCACGCAACCTGTCAGGGCCGCGACCCCGTCGACGCGCCGCGTCTGGCGCAGCATGGCCGCCGGCGGTGTACTGGCGGCGGGCGTCGCCGGCGTGGCCGTGTTCATGCTGCGCAACAGCTTGCAGGTGCAGGAAGAGGCGCTGGTGGCGTTCGTTCCTTCGCTGCAGCATCTGGAGTTCGCCGAAACTGTCATTGCGCCGGTACCCGGTGCGGAAGCCAGCAATGAACCGGCCAGCTATGTCGTGCCGCCGGTGTCTGTTGGCAGCGAGCTGGCGTTGCCTGCAGCGCTGGCCAACTATGTCGTGGCGCACAGTGAATACTCGTCGCCACTGGTGCGTCGCAACCTGATTTCCGCGCTGGTGGGCAGTGAGACCGCGGAATCCTTGCCGCCCGTGGATGCGAGCCGGGCGGCCCCCAGTGCCGATGCTGGCCAGTAGCATTCGAGCCGTCAGCGGAATCTGTTTCGCTCTGGCGATTGGCGGACTGGCCCGGGCGGGCGATGACGCCCAGCAATGGCTGCAGCGTATGGAAGAGGCGCTGGCATCGCGCAACTATCAGGGTGTGTTCGTGCATGAGCACGGCGGCCAGACTGAAACACTGCGTATCGTGCATCGCGCCCGTGGCGGTCCGCTGGCGGAGCGCATCGTGTCGATGGATGGATCGGGCCGCGAATTCATACGCCGCGGTTCCGAACTGATCTGCTACCTGCCGGACCAGAAGACCGTGTTGGTCGAGCAGGCCCAGGATCTGGGACTGCTGCTGGGTGAGCTGCGCAAGCTGGAGCTGGCAGCGGCCGGTCAGTACATTGTCAGCGAGGTCGCCCGCACCCGCATCAGCGGCCGCAGCGCAAGGGTCATTGTCGTCCAGCCGCGCGATGACTTTCGTTATGGCTATCGCCTGTGGATCGACGAAAACACCGCCATGCCGCTCAAGACCCAGCTGCGCACCGGCAGGGGCCAGATCATCGAGCAGATCGTCTTCACCGAGCTGACGCTGCCGCAGACCATTGCCGACAAGGCGCTCGAGCCGGAGGTGGATGCGCGCAATTTCAACTGGCTGAGGCATGAAGCTGTCACCGGCGTCAGCAATTCCACCTGGCAGGCGCGGCAACTCCCGCCCGGTTTCCGCATGACGGTGCAGGCCACGCAGGTTCTGCCTGGCAGCAAGCATCCGGTGACCCATCTGGTCTACAGCGATGGCCTGGCTTCAGTGTCGGTATTCGTCGAGGAACTGGCACAGATACCGGCTTCCGACCTCTCCCGTGCGACCCACGATGTGCTGGCCACGGCTGAACTGAAGCGCATGGGTTCTTCCTCGGCCTATTCCACGGTGGTCCAGGGACATCGCATCACCGCCATTGGCGAAGTGCCACCCGATACCGTGCGCTCCATTGCCCAGTCCATGCTGGGCAGCCCGCGTGCCGCAGCGCCGACCAGTGGTCGCGCGTCGGGCAGCGGTCGGGTCCGTTGAACGGGGCTGCTGCCCCGGGCGGCCTGTTGCTGCTGACCCGGCCCGACTGTGGACTGTGCGAGGAAATGCGGGACGATCTGGCGGCCTTTGCCGCCGGCCAGCCTTTGCCGCCGCTGCAGCTGCTGGATGTGGACGCCGATCCGCAGCTGGCACGCCGCTACGGCCTGAAAATTCCGGTCCTGCTGCTGGATGGCGCGCTGGTGTGCAGCCAGCGGCTCGATACCGCGGAGTTGCGCCGCCTGCTGCAGCGCTGAACGGCTATAATTCCCGCGCCCCGGCACCGGGGAGCCGGGTCCCCCCTCCTGATGCAACGTATACGTAATTTCTCCATCATCGCTCACGTGGATCATGGCAAGTCGACGCTGGCGGATCGTCTGATCCAGGCCTGCGGCGGTCTCGAAGAACGCGAGATGCAGTCGCAGGTGCTGGATTCCATGGAGCTGGAGCGCGAGCGCGGCATTACCATCAAGGCGCAGAGCGTCACCCTGCATTACACCGCCCGCGACGGTGAGATCTACCAGCTGAACCTGATCGATACCCCGGGACATGTCGATTTTTCCTATGAGGTGTCGCGCAGCCTGGCGGCCTGTGATGGCGCGCTGCTGGTGGTCGATGCCTCGCAGGGCGTCGAGGCGCAGAGCGTCGCCAACTGCCACACCGCGGTGGAGCAGGGGCTGGAGGTACTGCCGATCATCAACAAGATCGATTTGCCATCCGCCGACCCGGAGCGGGTGATGAAGGAAATCGAAGAGATCATCGGCATCGAGGCCCACAACGCCATGCGCGTCAGCGCCAAGACCGGCGAAGGGGTGCCCGATCTGCTCGAGGCCATCATCCAGCGCATTCCGGCCCCCAAGGGCGATACGCAGGCGCCCTTGCAGGCGCTGATCATCGACTCGTGGTTCGACAACTACGTTGGTGTCGTGTCGCTGGTGCGCGTGGTCAATGGCACGCTGCGCAACGGTGACAAGATCCGTGTCATGTCCACCGGCCGCAATCATGTTGTCGACAAGCTGGGCCGCTTCACGCCCAAGTCGGTGGTGCTGCGTGAGCTGTCGGCCGGCGAGGTGGGATTCGTCATCGCCGGCGTCAAGGAAATCGATGGCGCGCCGGTGGGCGATACCATCACCGCCGAGTCGCGCCAGGCGGCTGCGCCGCTGCCGGGCTTCAAGCAGGTGCAGCCGCGCGTGTTCGCCGGCGTGTTTCCGGTCAGCTCGGAGGATTATGAAAGCTTCCGCGACGCGCTCGCCAAGCTGAAGCTCAACGACTCGGCGCTGCACTACGAGCCTGAAGTTTCCACGGCGCTGGGGTTCGGCTTCCGCTGCGGTTTCCTCGGTCTGCTGCACATGGACATCGTGCAGGAGCGGTTGGAGCGCGAGTACCAGCTGGAGCTGATCACCAGCGCGCCCACGGTGGTGTACGAGGTGGCCTGCACTGACGGCGAAGTGCTGCTCATCGACAGCCCCGCCAAGCTCCCGCCGCCGGACAAGATCGCCGAAATCCGCGAACCCATCATCATTGCCAGCATTCTGGTGCCGCCCGATCATGTCGGCGCGGTGCTGGGCCTGTGCAGCGAGAAGCGCGGCGTGCAGAAGAAGATGCAGTTCCTCGGCACCCAGGTGTCGTTGCAGTACCAGCTGCCGCTGGCTGAAGTGGTGCTTGATTTCTTCGACCGGCTGAAGTCGGCCAGCCGCGGCTATGCTTCCTTCGACTACGAATTCAGTCATTTCCAGCACGCGCCGCTGGTCAAGCTCGATATCCTGATCAATGGCGACAAGGTGGATGCGCTGGCGCTGATCGCGCATCGCGACAATGCCTATCATCGCGGTCGCGAACTGGTCGACAAGATGCAGGAACTGATTCCGCGCCAGATGTTCGAGGTGGCGGTGCAGGCGGCCATCGGCACCCATGTGATTGCGCGCGCCACCGTCAAGGCACTGCGCAAGAATGTGCTGGCCAAGTGTTATGGCGGCGACATCAGCCGCAAGCGGAAACTGCTCGAGAAACAGAAAGAAGGCAAGAAACGCATGAAGCAGGTGGGCTCGGTGGACATTCCGCAGGAAGCCTTCCTCGCCGTGCTGCAGGTGGGACGCAAGTAATGCTGACGCAGATTCTGGGGATCCTGGCCCTCGTCGCCGTGCCGGTCGCGGCCATCGTCATTGTGGATGACTGGTTCCTGCGGCCGCGCCGGCAGCTGGCCGCGCCCACTGGCGCCGTCATCGAACCGCGCTGGCTGGCGGTGCTGTACCAGGCGTTGCCGGTGCTGCTGTTCGCCGCCGTGGTGCGCATGCTGATGTCCGAGCGGCTGGATTTCAGCCTGGTACTGGTGCTCGCAGTGGCCGTGGCGGGCGTGGTCTGGCTGCTGGACAAGCTGCTGCTGGAACCGCTGCGGCGTCGCCAGGCGGCCGCGCTGGGTCGACCCGTCGAGACCGCCAGTCTGCCGGTCACGGTCGATTACGCGCGCAGTTTCCTGCCGGTGATGCTGATTGTGCTGGTGGTGCGCTCGTTCATCTTCGAGCCGTTCCGGATTCCGTCCGATTCAATGATGCCCACGCTGCTGGATGGCGATTTCATCGCCGTCAACAAGTACGCCTATGGCCTGCGGTTGCCGGTGCTGAACCGCAAGGTGGTGCCGGTGGGCGAGCCCCAGCGCGGCGATGTGGTGGTGTTCCGCTATCCGCCCGATCCCGCGGTCAATTACGTCAAGCGCCTGGTGGGCCTGCCCGGCGATCGGGTCCAGGTGATCAATGACCAGCTGCTGATCAATGGCGAGCCGGTGGTGCTGGAGGACAATGGTCGCTACAACGATGGCTGCTACGACAACATGCGGCTGGCCACCGAACAGCTGGGTGAGCATCGTCATCCGACGCTGTCCTGCCGCACCCCGGGCGACCTGATGGCGCCCCCGGTGCAGTCCTGCGGCCGCAACATCGGGCGCAGCTATTTCTGCAGTGAAGACGGCCCTGCGGAACTGCAGGATCGCAGCGACTTTCCTGAAGCCATCGTCCCCGCCGACAGCTACCTGATGATCGGCGACAATCGCGACAACAGCGCCGACAGCCGCTATTGGGGCTTCGTTCCCGAGAGCTATCTGGTCGGCAAGGCCACCCGAATCTGGTTCAATTGGGATCTGCAGCGCGACGGCGGCCCGAATTGGGGCCGTATCGGTCGCCGCATCGAGTAGTCAGTCCGAATAGGGGTTCGACAATGCGCAAGTCTCAACGTGGCGTGACCTTCCTGGGCTGGATGATCCTGCTGCTGCCGGTGGCGGTGCTGCTTTACGCCGGCATCCGCTTGACGCCGATCTATGCCAACTACCTGGCCGTGGCCCGCTCGCTGGAGCAGGTGGGCACCGAGTTTGCCGGCGAAGAAACGCTCAATCCGGCGGCGGTGCGGGTGGCGCTGGAGAAGCGCTTCGACATCGAAGGCATCAATCATCCCACCAGCAAGGAAATCGACATCCATCATGCCGACGAGGGCTGGGTGGCGATCGCCGAGTACGAGGAAGTGGCGCCGCTGTTCGGCAACATTTCGCTGCTGATCCAGTTCCACAAACAGGTCGCGTTGTAGCGCCCTTGATGACGCAATGAGCAACGCCGCTGATCCGATCACCTGGGTGCGGCGGCGGCTCGGCCATGAGCCGGCCCAGCCCGCGTTGTTCCTCCAGGCCCTGACCCACCGCAGCGCCGCTGGCGACAACAACGAGCGGCTGGAGTTTCTCGGCGATGCGGTGCTGAATCTGCTGGTGGCTGAGTATCTGTATCGCCGCTTTACCGATGCCGACGAGGGCACACTGAGCCGGCTGCGCGCCAGCCAGGTCAGCGGCGAGGCGCTGGCGCGTATCGCCGTGCGCCTGGAGCTGGGCGAGGTCTTGTCACTGGGGGCCGGCGAACAGAAGACCGGCGGCTTCCGGCGCGAATCCATCCTCGCCGACGCCTTCGAAGCACTGTGCGGCGCGCTGTACCTGGACGGCGGACTGGAACCGGCGCGTCGCGTGCTGCTCGAATCGATGCAACCTTCGCTCGCTGGTCTCGATGAGCTGGCCGAACTGAAGGATCCCAAAACACTGCTGCAGGAGTGGCTGCAGGCACGCGGCCTGGGGTTGCCGCGTTACCAGGTGGAAGGCGTGGAGGGCGAATCCCATGCGCAGCATTTCCGCGTCAGCTGCGAAGTGGAGGGTCTGGCGCAGCGCACCTGGGGCGAGGGCTCGAGCCGCCGCCGCGCCGAGCAGTCGGCCGCGCGCGCGCTGCTGGCGCGCATCCAGACATGAGCGATTTCCGCAGCGGTTTCGTGGCGCTGGTGGGACGGCCCAATGTGGGCAAGTCCACGCTGCTGAACGCCCTGCTCGGGCAGAAGATCAGCATCGTCACACCGCGGCCGCAGACCACGCGCCATCGGCTCATCGGCATTGCCAATGTGCCGGGTGGACAGATCGCCTTCGTCGATACACCGGGTCTGCACCACGGCCAGACGCGCGCGCTGAACCGCGCCATGAACCGCACCGCCGCCGCCGCTCTGATGGATGCCGACCTCGCGGTGCTGGTGGTCGAGGCGCTGAAGTGGACCGATGAGGATGATCTGGCCCTGCGTCGCGTGAAGGAATCGGAACGCCCGGCGCTGCTCGTGATCAACAAGGTGGACAGGGTGCAGCCCCGCGAGCGGCTGCTGCCGCATCTGGCGCAGCTTGCCGCGCGCCATCCCTTCGCGGCGCTGGTGCCCGTGTCGGCGCAGAAGGGCACCAACCTGGATGACCTGCGTGCTGCCATCCTGAAGTCGCTGCCGGCCGGACCGGCGATGTTTCCTGCGGACCAGCTCACCGACCGCAGCGAGAAATTCCGCATTGCCGAGACCATCCGCGAGAAGCTGACCCTCGAACTGGTTGAAGAGCTGCCTTATGGCATTGCTGTTGAAGTCGAGAGCATGAGCGACAACGAGGACGGCCAGATCGAGGTGTCGGCGGTGATCTGGGTGGATCGCAGCGGCCAGAAGCCCATCGTGATCGGCGCCGGCGGCGAACGGCTCAAGCGCATCGGCCGTGCCGCGCGCGTCGAGCTGAACAAGCTGCTGGGCAAGCGCTTCCACCTGACACTGTGGGTGAAGGTGCGGGAGGACTGGGCTGACGATGCACGCGCATTGGCGCAGCTGGGCATGGAATGAGCCCGACGTCGCGACGCGTATTGCTGGCTGGCGGCTATGTGCTGCATCAGCGGCCGTTCCGGGACAGCAGCCTGATCATCGAGATCTTCACGCGCGAGCATGGCCGCATGAGCAGCTTTGCGCGCGCCGCGCGCGGTCCGCGTTCGCGCTTCCATGGCCTGCGGCCCTTCCAGCCGCTGCTGTTGTCCTGGAGCGGTCGCGGCGATGCGCCGCAGCTCACCGGCGCCGAGCCGGATGGCGCCTCCCTGGTGCTACCGCCCGCCCAGCTGCTCAGCGCCTTCTACCTGAACGAGCTGCTGATCCGGCTGACCACCCAGCACGATCCGCATCCCGAGCTGTTCGATCTGTATGCCCGGACGCTGCAGGCGCTGAATGACGCGACGCAGGCCGAGACTGCGCTGCGCAGCTTCGAGCGCCAGCTGCTGGAGCTGCTGGGTTTCGGCCTCGACCTGCGGCACGAGGCCGGCGGTCAGCCGGTGCAGGCCCATGCGCACTACCACTTCCGCGCCGGCAGCGGGCTGCAGCGCGCCGATTCCGTCGCCGGCGCGTTCAGCGGGCTGATGCTGCTGCAGCTGGCCGCTGATGAGCCCCTCGAGGATGCGCTGCTGCGGCAGGCGCGGGCGCTGATGCGTGCGGCCATCGACCACTGTCTGGAAGGGCGCGAACTGGCCACACGCCGTGTGGCGCGCTCGATTGCGCAGCTGGAGCGCAGTGCATGAGCGCGCCGATTGCGCTGGGCGTCAACATTGATCACGTCGCGACGATCCGTCAGCAGCGACATACCGTCTATCCGGATCCGGTGCGCGCGGCGCTGCTGGCCGAGCAGGCCGGCGCCGACAACGTCACGCTGCATCTGCGCGAGGATCGCCGCCACATACAGGAAGGCGATGTGCGCACGCTGCGGCCGCTGCTCCGCAGTCGCATGAATCTGGAGATGGCGGCCACCGATGCCATGCTGGCGCTGGCCTGCGAGCTGCGGCCGGCCGATTGCTGTCTGGTACCGGAACGTCGCGCCGAACTGACCACCGAGGGTGGTCTCGATGTTGTTGCCGGGGGCGAGTCGCTGCGTCGTCAATGCGCGCAGCTGGCGGCCGCCGGCATCCGCGTATCGCTGTTCATCGCCGCCGAACCGCGCCAGATCGAGGCCGCTGCGGCCTGTGGCGTGTCGGTGATCGAACTGCACACCGGCACCTATGCCGACCGCAACGGCGCCGCGCAGGCCACCGAATTGCAGCGCCTGCAGGCCGGTGTGCAGCGCGCGCGCGAACTGGGGCTCGAGGTCCATGCCGGCCACGGCCTGAATTATCAGAACGTGCAGCCGGTGGCGGCGATACCCGACATCGTCGAACTGAACATCGGCCACGCCATCGTCGCGCAGGCGCTGTTCGATGGTTGGTCGTCCGCGGTGAGCGCCATGAAGCAGCTGATGCAGCAGGCGCGCGCGTGATCTTCGGCATCGGCGTCGACGTACTCGAGGCGCGCCGCTTCGAGGCCACTTACCAGCGCTTCGGCCAGCGACTGGTCGAACGCCTGCTGATGCCGGCCGAGCGCGAGCAGCTGGCAAAGACGCAGCGTCCGCAACGCTTTCTCGCCATGCGTTTTGCCGCCAAGGAGGCCATCGTCAAGGCCATGGGCACGGGTTTCGCACATGGCGTGTGGATTCGCGATGTGGGCGTGGTGCAGAACGCCTGGGGCCGGCCCGAGGTGGTGTACTCGGAGCGCGGTGAGGCAGTGCGCCGCAAGCTGGGTGTCGGCGAGGGGCATGTCACGCTCACCGACGAGGCCGGGCTGATCGTCGCCGTCGCCGTACTGATGCGCGCCGCGTCATGAATCTGCTGGTGTTCGACATCGAAACCATTCCCGATGTGGACTTCGGGCGGCGCGCCATGGGCCTGGACGGACTGAGCGATGAGCAGGTGGCCAAGGCCATGTTCGCCGCAGCGCGCGCGCGCAGTGGCAGCGATTTCCTGCCGCACATGCAGCACCGCGTGGCTGCCATCGCCTGCGTGCTGCGCAGCCGGGATCAGCTGAAGGTGTGGAGTCTGGGCGACCTGCACTCCAGCGAGGCCGAACTGATCGCGCGCTTTTTCGACGGCATTGAGAAGTACACGCCGGAACTGGTGTCCTGGAATGGCGGCGGTTTCGATCTGCCGGTGCTGCATTACCGGGCGCTGGCCGCCGGCGTGCAGGCGCCCCGGTATTGGGAGCTGGGCGATGAAGATCGCGAGTTCCGCTACAACAATTACCTGAGTCGCTTTCACTGGCGGCATGTCGATCTGATGGATGTGCTCTCGGGTTTCCAGAACCGCGCCCGAGCCTCGCTGGCCGACACGGCGTCGCTGCTGCGCCTGCCGGGCAAGCTGGGATTTTCCGGCGACAAGGTCTGGGATGCGTGGCTCGCCGGCCAGCTGCCCGCCATACGCAACTACTGCGAAACCGATGTGTTGAATACCTGGCTGATTTACCTGCAGTTCGAGTTCATGCGCGGACGGCTCGATGCAGCGTCACTGCAGGCCGAACAGCAGCGCGTGCGCGAGTTGTTGCGCAACTCCGGCGAGGCCCATCACGCCGACTTCCTGCGCGCATGGGAAGCGGGGGCTTGAGCGCGCGCGCTGCGCCGGCCACTGAGACCGGTGAGATTGCCGATCTGAACCACGATGGCGAGGGTGTGATCCGCGCCGGCAAGACGGCGTTCGTCGCCGGCGCCTTGCCCGGCGAGCAGGTCCGCTTCCAGCGCCGGCGCAGGCATTCGCAGTACGACGAGGCAGAGCTGCTGGAAATCCTGCAGCCCTCGCCGTTGCGCATCAAACCGCCCTGTCCGCACTTCGGTCTCTGCGGTGGCTGCGCCCTGCAGCACCTGGCTCCCGAGTCACAACTGGCCATCAAGCAGCAGCAGTTGCAGGAAACCCTGCTGCGCATCGGCAAGGTTGAACCGCAGCAATGGTTTGCGCCGCTGGCTGGTCCGGTGTGGCATTACCGGCGCCGCGCCCGGCTGGGCGCGCGCTACGTCAACAAGATGGGTCGTTCGCTGGTGGGGTTCCGCGAACGCTGGGGCAGCTATATCGCGGCCATCGACAGCTGCGAAGTTCTGGCGCGGCCCGTCAATGCGCTGATCACACCGCTGTCGCAACTGCTGACATCATTGTCGATACGTGAACGCATTCCGCAGATCGAAGTGGCGGTGGCCGACGACGTTACGGCGCTGGTGCTGCGGGTGCTGACGCCGCCTGCCGAATCCGACCTGCAGCAGCTGCGCCAGTTCGAGCAGGTACACGGCGTGCGCATCTATCTGCAGAGCGGTGGACTGGATACCGTGATGCCGCTGCAGGGCTCCGCGCCCGAGCTCAGCTATGCCCTGCCGGAGTTCGGACTGCAGCTGCAGTTTCTGCCCTCGGACTTCATCCAGATCAATGCCGCCGTCAATCGGCAGCTGGTGGCGCGCGCCGTGGAACTGCTGCAGCTGGACAGTCAGTCGAAGGTGTTGGACCTGTTCTGTGGCCTGGGCAATTTCACGCTGGCCCTGGCCCGGCGTGCTGCCGCAGTGGTGGGCATCGAAGGCGAGGCCAGCCTGGTGGCACGGGCCCGCGCCAACGCGCAGCGCAATGGCGTCGACAATGTGCAGTTTCATGTGGCCAACCTGTTTGAGCAGCAGTCCGATGCAGGCTGGGCAGATGCGGGGTTTAACCATGTGCTGCTGGATCCGCCGCGCGCCGGCGCCCTGGAACTGCTGCCGCTGCTGGCCCGGCTGGCGCCGCGCCGCATCGTCTACGTGTCCTGCCATCCAGGTACCCTGGCCCGCGATCTCGGACTGCTGGTGCACGAGCACGGCTACCGATTGTCGGGTGCCGGCGTTGCCGACATGTTTCCGCACACGGCGCATGTCGAGTCCATCGCAGTGCTGGAGCGCGATCTGGGCGAGAATCGACGGTCATGACGCTCGGACCCCTGATGGTCGATGTGGCGGGCACGGTGCTCAGTGCCGAGGACCGCGAGGTGCTGGCGCATCCGCTGGTTGGCAGTGTGATCCTGTTCACACGCAACTATCAGGATCCGCAGCAGCTGGGGCAGCTGGTGGCTTCGATCCGGGCCGTGCGCGCGCCGCCGCTGCTGGTGGCGGTGGACCATGAGGGCGGCCGTGTACAGCGCTTCCGCACGGGCTTCACGCTGCTGCCGGCACTGCGGCGCGTCGGCCATCTGTATGACCAGGACGCTGCTGCCGGGCTGCAGCTGGCGCGCGAGCATGGCTGGCTGATGGCGGCCGAGTTGCTGGCTTGCGGAGTCGATTTCTCCTTCGCCCCCTGCGTTGATCTGGATCATGGGCTGTCGGAAATCATCGGCGATCGCGCCCTGCATGCCGCGCCGGCCGCGGTGGCCGCACTGTCGGTGGCCTACATGCATGGCATGCGCGAAGCCGGCATGGCCGCCACGGCCAAGCACTTTCCCGGCCATGGCGCTGTGGTGGCCGATTCGCACCTGGCGCTGCCGGTGGATCGCCGCGAACTGGCGGATCTCAACGGTGACCTGCAGCCTTACCAGTTGCTGATCGAGAACGGCCTGCCCGCCGTGATGGTGGCGCACGTGCTGTTGCCGCAGATCGATGCATTGCCAGCCAGTTTTTCGCACCGCTGGGTCAGCGGTGTGTTGCGCGGCGAGCTGGGCTTTCGCGGCACGGTGTTCACCGATGATCTATCCATGCTCGGCGCCGCCGGCGTGGGCGACATCGTCGAGCGTTCGCGGCTGGCACTGGACGCCGGCTGCGATGTCTTGCCGGTGTGCAACGACCGCAGTCAGGTGGTGCGGTTGCTGGATGGATTGAAGATCGCGCCGGATCCGGCCCTGCACATGCGTCTGGCGCGACTGCGCGGGCGCCCGCACTACGACCGTGGGCAGCTGCTGGCCTCGGCCAACTGGATTCGTTGCCGCGCGGCGCTGGAGCGCTGCATGGCGCCGCCGGAACTTGAATTGGGGGAGAGCTGAATGTTCCACGCATGGCCGGCCGAATTGTTGCGGCAGCTGATCGAGCAATCATCCGAGGGCATCGTCGTCGGCGAGTCGCGCGAGAATGACTGCCCGGTGGTGTACGCCAACGCCGCCTTCGAGAAGCTGACGGGGCGCAACCTGGAGCAGCTGCGCGGCACGGACCTGAACGGCCTGGGCGGTCTGCGGATCGAGCCGCTGCGCGATGCCGAAGGACGGGTGACGCACCTGGTTGGCTTCCAGCGCGAGCCGGACGAACGCAAACCGGCCGACACCGCAGCCTCTCCGATCAGCCTGCCGGCGTCCGGCCTGCCGCGCTGGATGCGCGAGGACCGCCTGTCCGGACTGTGCTCGCGCGCCTATTTTGAAGAGCTGCTGCGTCATGACTGGGATCTTGCGCTGCGCGAGAACCGCGCCATCACGCTGCTGATGTTCGACATCGACGCGTTGGGTGCCTACAACGACACCTTCGGGCGCTCGGCAGGCGATGCCTGCATCCGGCGCGTGGCCGGCGTGGTGGCGGCCTCGTTCCGCCGACGCTCCGATGTGGTGGCGCGCTGGGACGGCGGCACGCTATGCGCGCTGGTGTTCAGCACGGATGCGGGCGCCACCACCGTGTTCGCCGAATCGGTGTCGCAACGCGTGCTCGAGCAGCACATCCACCATCCGCGCGCCCTGCCATCCAGATTCGTTTCGGTGCGCACCGCGGTGGTCAGCCTCAACCCGGATCGCAATCGCGAGCCGGTCATACTGGTGAGTGCCGGGCTGCACGCGCTGCGCCGCGCACGCGCCGAGCGCAACAGCCGCGTGGTGGTGGCCACCGAAGCGGATTTCCGCGACGGCGATTGAGCTTCAGGTCAACCGGTTCAAGCCGTTGTAGGCCGCCACGCGATAGGCCTCGGCCATGGTCGGGTAGTTGAACGTCGTGTCGATGAAGTAGCGCAGATTGTTCAGGTCCGGGCTTGCCATCACCGTCTGGCCGATGTGGATGATCTCGGCGGCGTTGTCGCCGAAGCAGTGCACGCCCAGTACCTGCAGTGTTTCGGCATGAAACAGGATCTTCAGCATGCCGACCTTTTCGTCGGTCATCTGCGCCCGCGCCAGGCTCTTGAAGCTGGTGTGGCCGATTTCATACGGCACCTGCCTTTCGCGCAGCTGCTGTTCATTCAGGCCCACCGAGGAGATCTCCGGCAACGTGTAGATGCCGGAGGGCACCATGTCCAGGCGGTGCGGCGGCACCGACGAATCCAGCATGTGGCGTACCGCATGCGAGCCCTGGACATAGCCGGCGCTGGCCAGCGCCGGCGGCCCCACCACATCGCCCGCCGCGTAGATATGCGGCACGACGGTCTGGTAGTGCGGATTCACTGCCAGATGCCCGCGTCCGTCCGGTTTCAGTCCGACGGCTGCGAGGTTCATGTCGTCGGTGTTGCCGGTGCGGCCGTTGGCCCACAACAGCAGATCCGATTTGATGCGCCGCCCGGATTCCAGCAGCAGCACCACATCGGTCTCGCGTGCTTCGAGCCCGGCGAAGCGCTCGGTATGGCGGATCACGCAACCCTGTTCACGCAGGTGATAGGACAGCGCTTCGGCGATTTCCTCGTCGAGGAAGGACAGCAGCCGCTCCTGGGTGTTGACCAGCGTCACCTTGCAACCCAGGTTCAGGAAGATGGAGGCGTACTCGCAACCGATGACTCCGGCGCCATAGATGGTGACCTGGAAGGGTGTGGCGTGGTAGCGCAGCACGCTGTCGCTGTCGCGCACGCGCGGATGCGAGAAATCCAGCTCCGGCGGATGGTAGGGGCGGGAGCCGGTGGCGATGACGATGTGGTCGCCACTGATGCGCGCAGGTTCCCCGTGTGGTGCACGCACTTCCAGCGTGTGGGCATCGACGAACCAGGCCGAGCCGCCGTAGATGGGCACGCTGTTGCGCTCGTAGAAGCGGCGGCGGCTGGCCACCTGTGTATTGATGACGCTGCCGGCCGAGGCCAGCAGCTGCGGATAGCTCATCGTCAATGCCGAGCGCACGTCCTTCAGCAGCGGATTGCGGCGCAGGTCGTGCAGGGTCTTGACCGCGTGGCGCAGCGCCTTGCTGGGGATGGTGCCCCAGTGCGTGCAGCCGCCGCCCACCTCGTGATAGCGCTCAATCAGCGCCACCCGCTTGCCGCTCTTGGCGGCCATCATGGCCGCGCCTTCGCCGGCAGGTCCGCTGCCGATCACGATGATGTCGTAGTGTTCCATATGGCCGGCTGTGCCGGTCTTGCTCCGTTGCAGGCGATGGTTCAGCGGCCCGAGGTCACCACCGCGATCATGCCGAAACCGGGATGATCGAAGTAGTTCCGTTCGCCGAACCGGATGCGGCGCAGCTCGCTCAGGGTCCACGGCGGATTGCCTGCCAATTGCAGCCAGGTGCCGAAATGCAGGAGATCGCCGCGCTCAAGATAGAAGGTGCCGCTGAGGCCTTCGACCTGCAGGCCCAAATCCGCCACAGTCAGGCCGGCATTGCGGCCCCAGGCGGTGGCGGTCTGCACCCAGCCGGCATGTGCCAGCACCTGCCAGCCGCCGCTGCGCAGTTGCGCCGCCACGCCATTCATCTGCAGTTCCGGGGCTGCCAGCTGTCGAACCAGGCGCGGCGGAGTGTCGCTGTTGTCGCGCCGGTCATTGAAGCCGCGCCCTTCGGGAGACGCGCCCAGGTCCTCACTGCCGGTGGTGCTGCCGGTGCGGAAGATCACGACTTCGACGCGGTAGGTATTGCCGGTCACCGCATTGGCGCCGGATTGCTGCGCGATGGCCGGCACGCCGCACAACGCCGGCAGGCAGAAAACAACCGAACGGAGCACGCTGCGCAGACTGCCGATTCTCATGGCTTCATTTTAGCCGGTCGAGCAGTCCGGCGGCGAATTCAAAACGGGCCGCTGCGTCCGGCATCGAGCGCGTGACGCGCAGCTTGTGCGGTCCTTCCAGGCGGTATTCGCGCGACTGCTTCTGGATCAGCCGGATCACGGTGGCGGGATCGACCTGATGCCGTTCCTCGAACTGCACGCTGCCGCCGGCGGGACCGAGGTCCAGCCGTCGCACGCCCAGTGCGCGGCAATGCAGCCGCAACGCCGCCTGCCGCAGCAGATGCGAGGCGGGGTCGGGCAGTGGCCCGAAGCGATCCACGAGTTCGGCGGTCATCTCCTGCAGCTGCGCGGCATCGGCCGCGGCAATGCGCTGATACAGTGCAAGGCGCAGGTGCACGTCCGGCACGTAGGTGTCGGGCAGCAGCGCCGGCACATGCAATTCCACTTCGCTGGCCGCGGCCAGCGGACGCTCCAGCGCTGGCTGCCGTCCGGCACGCATTTCGGTGACCGCGTGCTCCAGCATGTCCAGGTACATGGTCAGACCCACTTCGGACAGCTCGCCACTCTGTTCCTCGCCGAGGAATTCGCCGGCGCCGCGGATTTCCAGATCGTGCGTGGCCAGCACAAAGCCGGCGCCCAGTTCCTCCATCGATTCAATGGCCTCCAGCCGCTTGACTGCGTCGGCGGTCAGCGCTTTGCGTGAAGGCACCAGCAGGTAGGCATAGGCGCGGTGATGCGAGCGGCCGACGCGGCCGCGCAGCTGATGCAGTTGCGCAAGGCCCAGCCGGTCGGCGCGGTTGATCAGGATGGTGTTGGCCGTGGGCACGTCGATGCCGCTTTCAATGATTGTCGTGCACACCAGCACGTTGAAGCGGCGATGGTAGAAATCCACCATCAGTCGCTCCAGTTCGCGCTCGCGCATCTGGCCATGTGCGACGCGCGCCTCGGCCTCGGGCACCAACCGCGCGAAGTCGGCCGCCACTTTCTCGATGTCGCGGACCTCGTTGTGCACCAGATAAATCTGACCGCCGCGGCGCAGCTCGCGCAGTGCGGCCTCGCGCAGCGTCGGGCCATGCCATTCGGTGACGAAGGTCTTGATGGCCAGACGTGTGGCCGGCGGCGTACTGATCAGCGACAGCTCGCGCAGTCCGCCCAGCGCCATGTTCAGCGTGCGCGGAATCGGCGTGGCGGTCAGCGTCAGCACGTGAACCTCGGCGCGCAGTGTCTTCAGGCGCTCCTTGTCGCGCACGCCGAAGCGGTGCTCTTCATCGACGATGATGAGTCCCAGGTCCTTGAATCGTGCATCGGCATGCAGCAGGCGGTGCGTGGCGATGACGATGTCCACCTGGCCCGATTCGATGCCGGCCAGCACGGCGTCGGTTTCCTTGCCCGAACGGAACCGCGACAGTGATTCGATGCGCACCGGCCAGTCGGCGAAACGGTCGCGGAAACTCTGCACGTGCTGTTCGGCCAGCAGCGTGGTGGGCACCAGCACGGCCACCTGTCGGCCGGCCTGCACCGCGACGAAGGCGGCGCGCATGGCCACTTCGGTCTTGCCGAAACCCACATCGCCGCAGACGATGCGATCCATCGGCGTGGAGGCCGCCATGTCGGTCAGCACGCGCGCGATGGCCTCGGCCTGATCGGCGGTTTCCTCGAACGGAAAGGCATTGGCGAAGGTCTGGTATTCCAGCTCGCCGGCATGCAACGGCGCAGCCTGGCGGGCCTGACGGCGCGCGTGCAGGTCCAGCAGTTCGGCGGCCACGTCGCGTACCGCCTCGGCGGCACGCTTTCTTGCCCTGGCCCATTGATCGGTGCCCAGCTTGTGCAGCGGCGCGCTGTCCGGCGCGCCGCCGCTGTAGCGATTGACCAGGTGCAGCGCATGCACTGGCACGTAGACGCGATCGCCGTCGCGATACTCCAGCTGCAGGAACTCGCCGGTCTGCCCGCCGATCTCCATGATCTCGAGGCCGCGGTAGCGGCCCACGCCGTACACCTCGTGCACCACCGGCGCGCCGATTTCCAGGCTCTGCAGGTCGCGCAGGATGGCCTGCGGATCGGAGAGTACGCGTCGGCGACGACGCTCCTGGCGCGCCCGCGAGCCAAACAGCTGCGACTCGGACAGCAGCAGCAGCGGCGGATCATCCAGCGCCAGGCCGTTCAGGTCCTCGGCGATCACGATGGCCAGCGGCGCATCGCCGGCCACGAACTGCTGCCAGCCCGCGACCTGCCGTGGCGTGCGGCCATGCGCGATCAGCAGACTGGCGATCACTTCGCGCCGGCCCGGTGAATCCGCGGCGATCAGCACGCGGCCGGGATGCGCGGCCAGGTGATCCAGCAGCGGCGCCAGCGGTCTGGCGGCGCGCGCATCGAGCTGGAAGCCGGGCGGCAGCCGGGTCGGAAAATCATGCGCGGCGGTTTCACCAGCGCTGCCGAAGCGCTCGATGTCCACCGATGGCTGCGCCTGCAGCTGTCTCGCCACCGAGTGCGGATCGACGAAGACCTCGGCCGGTGGCAGCAGCGGACGTTCGATGTCGTGCCGGTGATCTTCGTAGCGTGCCTCGATCCCCTGCCAGGCCCGCTGCAGCGCCGCTTCGATGTCGATGTCGGACGCGACCACCGTGTCAGCCGGCAGGTAGTCGGTCAGCGCTGCCGTTTCATCGAAGAACAGCGGCAGGTAGAACTCGATGCCCGGCGGCGCCAGACCCTCGGCCACGCCGCGATAGACGGGCATGCGCGTCACATCGCCACTGAAGCGATTGCGGAAGCGGCGCCGAAAGCCGCGCACCGACTCGACGTCCAGCGGCATCTCGCGCGCCGGCAGCATGCGCACCGAGTCCAGCGCGTCGAGCGAGCGCTGCGTCTCCGGATCGAAACGGCGGATCGACTCGATCTGTTCGTCGAGCAGGTCGACGCGCAGCGGTTCGTCGACCCCCATGGGCCAGACATCGAACAGCGAACCGCGGAGCGCGAATTCACCCGGGCCCCGCACCTGGCTGACGCTCATGTACCCGGCCTCGGCGAGCCGCAGTCGCAGCGGTTCCACTTCCAGTGTGGCCCCGCGACGCAGATCGAAGCTGCGCGAGGCCACATAGCTGGGAGGAGGGAGCCGCGTCAGCAGGCTCTCGGCGGTCAGCAACAGCAGTCCGCGCTGCAGCTGCGGCAGTCGCGCCAGCGTGCGCAGGCGCTCGGAGACAATGTCCGGATGAGGCGAAAACTGGTCGTAGGGCAGCACTTCCCAGTCGGGCAACGTCAGCAGCGGCAGTTGCGGCGCGAAGAAGCGCAGCTCGGCCTGCAGCCGCTCCAGTTCACGCGAGTCGGCAGCGATGAACAGCCACAGCCGCGGGTCCTGCGACACAGCTTCGGCCAGCGCCAGGGCCCGTGCACTGCCATGCAACGAGTTCCAGCGCAGGTGGGGCGAGTCCGCCGAGGGCAATGGCGGTTGCAACAGTCCGGGCATTCAGGTGAATGCGCGCCGGCAGGGTGGCCGGCTTCAGCGCGGGGCGAGCTTAACGTGCCCGTCCGGGATTACAAGTCAGCCGCCGATGGCGACCGAATGCAGGACGATCTGGTCTTCGAAGAACACCGAGAAGCCGGGATAATCCCAGCGGGTAATGGGCGGTTGCCCGACCGTGGCATGGCGCAGTTGCGGGGCGCCGAAGCGGGCTTCGACCGCGCTCATCGTCAGGCCGCGCGCCGGTCTTTCGACGGTGGAGGCGCGCACCACGACCTGATCGTCAACGACCAGGGTTTCGGCGGCTGCGGTCTGCGCGTGCAGAGCCGCCGCGATCAACATCAGTCCGAATTGACGTGTTTTCATGGGCTCACCCTCGGCCGGACTATAGCACCGGCCGCCTGTCGGACGACCCCGCCGGTGGTGGTGGCGTCGCGCGAACTGTGAACGGCGTCTTATTTCGGCTCCGAGTCGTGGTCTAATTCCCCGGATGTTCCAGCCCCTGTCACTGTTTGTCGGCCTGCGTTACGTGCGCGCCCGGCAACACCGTTTCTTCGTCTCCTTCATCACCTGGGTGTCGCTGGCCGGGGTTGCCCTGGGCGTGGCGGCGCTGATCGTGGTGTTGTCAGTGATGAATGGTTTCGAGAGCGAATTGCGCGCCCGGCTGCTGGTGCTCTCGGCCCATGCGCGCGTGATGCTGGACGACGTGCCGGGGTCGGTGGATGCCGCAGCGCTGGAGGGGCGGCTGCGCGCCCTGCCGGGCGTCGCGGGCGTGGCGCCCTTCGTTGACCTGGAAGCGCTGGGCGTGCATCTGCCCGAGACCGTGCCGCTGACCTTGCGCGGCATCGACCCGGCGCAGGAGGCGCAGGTCAGCGATCTGGGGCCGCTGCTGCAGCAGGGTGATCTGTCGGCCCTGCAACCCGGCAGCAATGCGTTGCTGCTGGATCGCGAGCTGGCCGACCAGCTGGGCGTAGCCAGCGGCGATCGCCTGACGCTGTTGGTGCCAGTGGCCATCGATACCACGCCCACGCCGCGCCTGCGCGAGTTTGTCGTGGCCGGTGTGTTCGAAGTGGGACCGCAGGACAGCGGCAACAGGCTGGCGCTGACGCATCTGGCCGACGCGCGCAGCCTCGCGCCACCCACGGCGCAGGCCGGCGGCCTGAGGTTGCGCTTCGATGAGGCGCTGGATGCGCCCGCCATCATGCCGTCGGTGCGCGATCTCGCACCGGCCGGCAGCGTGGCGCGTGACTGGACCCAGGACAATGCCAGCTATTTCCGCGCCATCCGCATCGAGAAAAGCATGATGGCGCTGATCCTGCTGCTGATCGTCACCGTGGCGGCCTTCAACATCGTGGCCATGCTGGTGATGGTGGTGAATGACAAACGCACCGACATCGCCATCCTGCGCACCTTCGGCGCTTCGCCGCGCCGTGTGATGGGTGTGTTTGTCACCCAGGGGCTGGTGATCGCCTGGCTGGGCGTGCTGGCTGGCGTGCTGCTGGGCGTGGTGCTGGCGGTGAACGTCGGCAGCATCGTGCCAGCCATCGAAGGGCTGCTGGGCATGCGCCTTCTGGATGCAGATGTCTACTACATCACCCGGATCCCTTCCGAGCTGCACCCCCGCGACGTGGCCTGGATTGCCGGCACGGCGCTGCTGCTGACGCTGTGTTCGACGCTGTATCCGGCGCGACGCGCGGCGGCCACGTCGCCGGCCGACGCGCTGCGTTACGAATAGCCATGGCTTCGCTGCCCTTTGAATGGCTGATCGGCACCCGCTATCTGCGTTCGACGCAGCGACGCGGCTTCCTGTCATTCATCAGCGTGGTCTCGGTGCTGGGGTTGATCATCGGCGTGGCCGTGCTGATCGTGGTGCTGTCGGTGATGAATGGCTTCGAGCGCGAACTGCGCAGCCGCATCCTGAGTGTGACTTCGCACGCCACGCTGATGGGCCTGGGCGGCGTGCTGCCGGACTGGCGGGAAGCGCAGCGCGTGGCGTCGCAGCGCCCCGCGGTGCTGGCCGCCATTCCCTACGTTGAAGCGCAGGCCATGCTGGCGCATGGTGATCGCGTGGCCGGCACGGTGGTGCGTGGCGTGACGCCGGAGGACGAAAAGCGGGCGGTGGGCTTGGCTTCGCGCATCACTGGCGGGCGCATCGAGGACCTGCAGCCGGGCAGTTTCCGCATCGTGCTCGGCGACGTGCTGGCGGAGCAACTGGGCGTGAAGGTGGGCGATTCGCTGGTGCTGATGGCGCCGGAAGGGAGCCTCACGCCAGCCGGCATTGCGCCGCGCATGCGCCGCATGCAGGTGATCGGCCTGTTCCATTCCGGCATGTACGAATTCGATCGCGCGCTGGCGCTGGTCAATCGCGCCGATGCGGCGCGCATCTACCGGCTCGGCGATGAAGTGACCGGGCTGCGCCTCGCGCTGCGCGATGCCTTCGCCGCGCCGCGTGAAGTGCGCGAACTGGCGCTGCAGCTGGGCGGCGGTTTCTACGTCAGCGACTGGACCGGCAACCACGCCAATCTGTTCCGTTCCATCGAGATGACCAAGTCGATGATGTTCGTAATCCTGTTGCTGGTGGTGGCGGTTGCGGCCTTCAATATCGTTGCGGCGCTGGTCATGGTGGTGAAGGACAAGCGCGCCGACATCGCCATCCTGCGCACGCTGGGTGCCGCGCCACGCAGCATCCTGGCGGCGTTCACGGTGCAGGGCACATTGATCGGCCTGATCGGCACCGTGGGCGGTGCACTGCTCGGCATGCTGATCTCGCATTACCTGGCCGGCATGGTGCGTGCGCTGGAGCGTTTCACTGGCCAGCAGTTTCTCGACGCGCGGGTGTATCTGATGAGCGATCTGCCAGCCTACGTGGAATGGAGTGATGTGTTGCAGGTCTGTGGCACGGCCTTCCTGCTGTGCGCCGCGGCCACGCTGTATCCTGCCTGGCGCGCCGCGGGTCTGCAGCCGGCGCAGGGGTTGAAGCATGAGTGATCCGGCCAGCGCCTTCGCGGTATTGCACGCCAGCGATGTATCGCGCCATTTCCATCAGGGCAGCGTGACGCTGCAGGTGCTGCATTCGCTGCAGCTGTCGGTGATGCGCGGCGAGCGTCTGGCCATCATCGGCGCGTCGGGTTCCGGCAAGACCACGCTGTTGCAGATACTGGGCGGACTGGACCGGCCCGACACCGGCAGCGTGCAGATCGACGGGCGCGACATTCACGCGCTGGCGGAGCGCGAGCGCGGCGAACTGCGCAACCGCACCATCGGTTTCGTCTACCAGTTCCACCACCTGCTGCCGGAATTCTCGGCGCTGGAGAATGTGGCCATGCCGCTGCTGGTGCGGCGCATGCCCACCGCCGAGGCGCGTGAACGGGCGGCGGCGCTGCTCACGCGTGTCGGTCTGGCCGCGCGTCTCGATCATCGCCCGCACCAGCTGTCGGGCGGCGAACGGCAGCGCGCCGCGGTCGCGCGTGCGCTGGTCACGGCGCCACGCCTGATCCTGGCCGATGAACCCACCGGCAATCTGGACGGCAACAATGCCGCGCAGGTGTTCGAGCTGATGCTGGAATTGAACCGCGAGTTCGAAACCAGCCTCGTGGTGGTGACGCATGACCCACGGCTGGCGGCACGCATGGACCGGGTGCTGGAGCTGGACAGCGGGAAATTGCGCGAAAGCGCGCGTTTATGAGCTTGTGCGCTGTCGCAGGCGCAACCGATACTTTTTCATGACGACGAACCGCCAGGACAGCTCCAGCAGCAGTCGGGCCAGCACACCGCCGATCACGCTGCAGACCAGACAACCCACCAGGAACGGCTCCCACACCGGACCCAGCCCGCGCTCCAGCCAGCGCCAGCTCAGTTCGAACTGAAACTGCTGCGGCGGTTCGCGCAGCAGCCAGGCGCCGAGCCGATAGGCGCCGTAGTAGCAGGGCACGATGGTCAGCGGATTGATGACCAGCGTTCCGACGATGGTCGCGGGCAGGTTCAGCCGCCAGACGATCGCCACCAATACGGCCAGCACCGTGTGCACCGGCAGGGGAATGAAGGCGATGGCGACACCGGCACCAAAGGCCGCTGTGATCGAATGGCGGTTCAAAGACCACAGGTGCAGCTCGGCCACCTTCTCGCCGAACATGCGCAGGTACCAGCGCTGCCGGTTGGCCTGTACCCAGCGGCTGAAATGCTTGACGACTCGGCGTGGCATCGGTGGCTCACTGTAGCAGCGTGGGCGCCACGCCGGCAGCGCCGGCAGCGCCGGTGTCGCGACCGTGATCACGTTGCACGCATTGTCATTGCTGGGTGGCGTGCTGCTGGCGCTGGGCGCGGTGGCGCTGCCTGGCTGGCCGGAACCCGGTAATGCGACGTTGGCGGTGGCACTGGCACTGGCACTGGCGCTGGCCTGGCCGGGCCGGTGGCGTACTGGACGCCTTGCGGCGCCGCTGGGCACGCTGCTGCTGGGTTGGTGTTGGGCCGGATGGCACCTGCAGCAGTATCAAGCCGCGCTGGT
>Ga0190274_10000417_pt1 | contig 26145 bp, 17 predicted proteins | sample Popmic531T_FD_133002 | JGI IMG/M metagenome (GOLD analysis project Ga0190274, IMG submission 133002) | Populus adjacent soil microbial communities from riparian zone of Yellowstone River, Montana, USA - 531 T | ecosystem: Environmental > Terrestrial > Soil > Riparian zone | place: USA: Montana... | reverse complement strand
GACTTCGGGGCGCCGCCGAGCTTGGCCGAGGTGGCCAGGCTCGTCGGGGTGACGGTCAGGTGCCCGGCCGCGAGCCGGAAGTCGGCCGCCACCGTGCGGTTGCGCGGCACGTTCACCGTCTGGCGCTGAGAGCCGTGCTGCTTGGCGGTGGCCTCGAACGGGTGCCGGCCGGTCAGCGACGAGAACAGCTGGTAGAAGCCGTCGTCGACCGCCGGGTCCGCCGGGGTCGGCTTGGTCGTCGCCTTGTCCGCCGGCCTGTCGACGCTGGTCACGGTCGCGCCGTTGATGCCGGTGTCGCCGGTCGACCCGCGGACGTTGCCGACCACGAGACCGCCCTCGATCGGATCACAGGTGCGGTTGCCGACGAAGACGTCGTCGATCTCCCACCACCACGCGTACGACGCGTCGTAGTAGTGGAACCGGACCTGCACCTCGGACTGCCCGGCCGCCGTCGGCAGCTGCAGCACGTCGGTGCGCGGGCCGCGTACGTCAGTCGTCTGGTGCAGCACCGTCTCCCAGGTCTCGCCGCCGTCGATGCTGACGTCGACGTCCGCCGTGTCGCCCAGGTTGTTGTAGTCCTGCGCGAACCCGACGACGGGCGCCGTCAGGTCGGACATGTCCACTACGGGGGAGACCAGCGAGGTGTCCTGCTCGCCGTCCGAGCCGTAGAAGTCGCTGTCGACGATCGCGAAGCCGCCCTCACCACCGGTGAGGTTGCCCTGGCCGCCCGGGTCGTCGAACGTCCACACCTGGCCGTTGTCGAGCTCGTCGGTCACGGTCCAGCCGTCGGGGAGCTCCTCACCGGAGAAGTCCTCGGTGACGCCCGCGGTGTTGAAGACGTAGCCCGGTGCCGTGCAGGCGTTGTCGTCCACCGCGAGCGCGACGTCGTGGGTGACGTCGGACCCGCCGACGACGACGTCGTCGGTGCTCGGCAGGTAGCCGGGCAGGTCGGCCGTGACAGTCATCGAGTACGTCGCCCCGCTGGGCAGGTCGACGCTGTAGTCGCCGGTCGCCGGGTCGGTCCAGATGTCCGGAGCCGGGCCGGCGATGTCGATCCTGGCGTAGAGCGGCCACCCGTGGCCGCCCCCGTCGGTGACGGTGCCGCGCACGGTGACCGACGGTGTCGCACTCAGCGCGAAGTCCTGCGTCGTGACCGTGTCGGCCGTGATCGTGGCGCTGCCCTCCTCGGTCCCGTAGCCGAACGCGGCGGCCGACACGGCGTAGTCGCCGGTCGGGAGCCGCAGCGAGTAGGTGCCGTCGTCGTCGGTGGTCGTGGACCGGTCGATCTCGCCGTCGACGGCGATGGTCGCGCCGCCGATCGGGTCGCCGGTCGCGTCGTCCGTGACGGTGCCCGACAGGGTGCCGGTCTCGCCGACGGGGGCGTTCTGGAGCAGCGCCAGCGCGTCGAGGCGACCCTCGCCGAAGACGTTGTTGTCGTCGGCCGTGCCACCGCAGGTGGTGTTGGCGGCGTCGATCGCGTTGTCGTCGAGGAGCGCGCGGGTGCCCTCGATGTCACCGCGCAGCGACGGAGCAGCCGACCACAGCAGGGCGATGGTGCCGACCAGGTGCGGCGAGGCCATCGACGTACCGCTGAGGCTGCCGTAGCTGTTGCCGGGCACGCTGGAGCGCACGTTGACGCCCGGGGCGGAGATGTTCGGCTTGATGGTGCCGTCCTGGCCGGTGCCGCGCGAGGAGAAGCCGGCGATCGCGTTGTTCACGTCGTACGCGCCGACGGAGTAGTTGATGGTGCGGCTGCCGGGGGAGCCGCTGGTCTGGCAGGCGGGTCCGTTGTTGCCGTTGGAGAAGCTGCCGAAGATCCCGGACGCGGCCCAGGCCTCCTCGACGTCCTCCATGAACGGGTCGTTGCTCGGCAGCTCGGTGCCCCAGGAGTTGTTGATGACGTCGGGACGCAAGCTGGCGTCAGGGTTCTCGCCCTCGAGGTCGGTCGGCGCGAGCATCCACTCGCCCGACGCGATCAGCGCCTCGTCGGAGGGGCAGCAGCCGTTCGCGGTGATCCACTTCGCGCCGGGGGCGACCCCGATCTGGTTGGCCGCGCCGTCGTCGCCGACCATCGTGCCCATCGTGTGGGTGCCGTGGCCGTCGTTGTCGCACGGCGCGCCGCCACAGGTGCCGCTGGCGTCGAACCAGCTGTAGTCGTGGGTGAAGGTGCCGTCGCCGTTGTTGCCGCGGTACTGGTCCACCAGGGCCGGGTGGTCGTACTGCACGCCGGAGTCGATGCTCCCGACGACGATGTCCTCACCGGTGTCGCCGAACTCGCTCCAGACGTCGTTGGCGTTGATGTTGGCGACACCCCACTCGACCGCGTTCGGCGTGTGGACGTCGGTGCCCTTCTTGGGCTTCTCGAGCTTGTAGGTGAAGGTCGGGTAGAGCGCCTCGACCTCCGGCTGGGCCGTGAGCTCCTCGGCCAGTGCCTGGCTCCCGGCCTGCACGCGGATCGCGTTGGCGGCCCAGAACGAGCGGTACGCCGTCCCCTGGTCGTCGAGCAGCGCCCGGACGTCCGCCTGGCTGTCGCGGGCGGCCTTGGTCAGCCGGTCGTAGACGTACTGACCGCGCGCGGTGCGGTCCTTGATGGTGGCGGCCTTCGACAGGTCCGGACGGTCGGTGAACCGGATCCAGAAGGTCGCGGCGCCCTTGCTCTCCAGCTGTTGAGCCAGCTTGGGCTTGATCTTGCCGAGCTGCGGATCGTCCGGCGCCGCGGTGGCCGCCGCGGGGACGATGATGGCCAGGCCGCTCGCCACGAGCAGCAGGCTGGCTAGCTGCACGAGGCGTCGCCGGATGGGCAGGCGTGATGACATGCGAATGGTCCTCCCGAGAACGGGCGGACCCCGAGTGGCCGCCCGATGCGCCTGACGCTAGGCAGCGGGCGCCCGGGCCAACAACGCCGTACGGCGGTCAAGTCGCGGTCGATCCGGGCACGACGCGGGCAAACCTCCGGCGACTTCCGGTCAGGGGCGAAGGATCGCCGTCCTTGACCTGCCCGGGGGGATGCAGGAGGGTGGCTTTACCTTCGAAAGGAACGGGTGGTGTCTCTCGCTCGGGGAGAAAGACCAGTCCGTGTAGTGCCGGAGGGTCAGCAGCCGCTGCCCCCTGCCGACGGCACCGCCGACGGACCTGCCATCGTGATCGCGGTGGCGCCCACGACCGCGGATCGGGTGCGCATCGCCGACGCGGTCGGCGGCACCGCGCCGGTCCTGCTCGTGGGCTCGGTGCGTGAGGCGGTGCTCCTCCTGCTGCGCGACGTCTCGGTCGCCGACGCCGTGCCCTGCCCGAGCGAGCGGCTCGAGAGCGTGCCCGCGCCGTACGACGACCTGGAGATCGACTCCGACGCCCGCGTGGTGACCTGTGGCGACCGCCAGGCGGACCTGTCGCCGCTGGAGCACGACCTGCTGGTCAGCCTGCACGAGGCCGGCGGTCACATCCGCACCTTCGCCTGGCTGCAGCGACACGTGTGGCACAACGACCACCAGGGCAGCCGGTCCCACGTGCAGAGCACCGTGAAGCGGCTGCGTCGCAAGCTCGCCGAGGTCGACAGCCCGCTGCAGGTCGACGGCGTCCGTGGGGTCGGGCTGCGGCTGGTCAGCGTCGGGTCCGCGCGCCACCTCGGCTGATCACTGAGCTCGACTTATCGGGGGTGAGCCGCGTCGGCGGCCGCCTCCAGGTCGGCGACGATGATCTTCTGCTGCGTCATCATCTCGGCGACCGCGGCCTGCGCGCGGACCGGGTCGGGGTCGGAGATCAGCTCGTAGAGCCGCACCGGCACGATCTGCCAGGACAGCCCGAACCGGTCCTTCAACCAGGCGCACTCGTCGGGCCGGCCGCCGGCAACCAGGGTGTCCCAGTAGTAGTCGACCTCGGACTGGTCCGCACAGGTGACGCTCAGCGAGACCGTCTCGGTGAACCCGGCATGGACCGGGCCGCCGTTGATCCCACGGAATGGCTGACCGTCGAGCGTCCACTCGGCGGCGAGCACGCGGCCGTCGTCGTAGTGGGAGACTCCGCGGACCTCGGAGTTCGGGAAGACGTTGGTGTAGAACTCAACGGCCTCCATCAGGTTGTCGTCGAACCACAGGCAGGTGCTGATCTCGGGCATACGGCTCTGACTCCCTCCGGTCGGCGGACTCATCGGAAGTCGTCCCAACCTCGCGGCGGGGTGCGAACGTTCACATAGCGAGGGAGGTCGATGGACGAGCAGGGGTTCACCGCATGGGCGGTCGGTGCCGAGCGCCGACTGCTGCGCTCTGCGTACCTGCTCACGGGCGACCTGCACCGTGCGGAGGACCTGGTCCAGGAGGCGCTCGTGAAGGTGGCACTGCGCTGGGACCGGCTGCGCGACGGCCAGCCGACGGCGTACGCCCGGACGATCATCGTGCGCGACAACATCTCCTGGTGGCGCCGGCGACGGGACATCCCGATGCCGACACCGCGCGAGCTGGCATCAGTGTCCAGCGATGCGGAGGCAGCCCTCGTCGTACGGCGCTCGCTGGACCGGCTCACCCCGAAGCAGCGTGCCGTCATCGTGCTGCGCCACTTCGACGACCTCAGCGAGCAGGACACCGCCGACGCGCTCGGGGTGAGCGTCGGCACCGTGAAGAGCCAGAACGCGGCGGCGCTGGCCCGCCTGCGCCACGGCGCACCCGAGCTGCTCGACCTGATCGGAGGAGCACCGTGACCGAGCTCCAGGACCTCCTGCACCGAGCGACCGACCGCATCGACGGTCCCGACCTGGCTGCTCGTGCGCTGACGGGTGCCCGCCGCCGACGAGCCCGCAACCGTGGCGTCGTCGCCGCGGTCGCCGCTGCCGCTGCGGTGGTGGCCGTCGTCGTCTCCGTCGAGCTCACGACCGGCGGCACCCGGGTGGACCAGCCACCGGTGCTGAGCCCGTCGCCGAGCCCCACCGAGTCCGTCGCGACCGCGCCCGCCATCGACCCGTCCCGGATCCAGCCGGTCTGGGACCCGCGCGACGTCGAGGGACTGCCGGTCACCGACCTCGGCGTACCCCGGGTGATGGAGTCTCTCGTGCCCGGCGTCGTGACCCGCCCGGTCGCCGTGCTCGACGACGGCGTGCAGGCGCGACTGGTAGGTGGAGACGGGGCGATGGCCGAGCTGTCGCTGCCGGACGGGCTCGGAGAGAGGCGCATCGTCTCGCTGTCTCCCGATGGCACGCAGTTGGCCGCAGTCGGGATCAGCGGGTTCTTCTGGCGCACGCTGGACGGTGACTGGGAGCAGGTCCGGCACACGCGCGTGTCCGGCGAGGCGCCGCAGGTGACCTGGCTTCCCGACGGCTCCGGCCTGATCGTCCGCGACTGGCGAAGTGCCGTCCGCATCGACCTGCCCAGCGGTGACGTCGAGGAGCTGCCATCGGCCCGCGACGTCAGCCACCTCGCTGTCGGACCGGATGGGGCAGTGGTCACCACCGTGCCCCAGCAGGTCGTCGAGTGGGACGCGGGCCGGACGGAGACGCGCTGGGCCACCGGGCCGTTGGAGGGCCTGGTCCTTCCTGTGGTCGGCACGAACGAGATCGCCTTCGCGCGCGCCAACCTGATGTTCAGCGGCCGCCCCGACGATCGGGACGGGCTCGTCGTCGTCGACCGGGAGACGTTCCAGACCCGCGCCTACCTGCCGGTCCCGGACGACCACGACTACTACGTGCACGCGCAGGAGCTCCGGCCGGTCGCCTGGCTGGACGACAACACGGTCGCGCTCACGGTGTTGCCCCGCGGCGCGGCCAAGGAGTACCTCGTGACCTGGAACGTGGAGACCGGTGAGCTGTCGCGCATCTCCTGCTGGGAGAAGTCGTTCGGCGCTGTCTTCGCGACCGGGCTGCTCGGGTCATGAGGGCGGCCGTCTGCTTCGTGCTGATGGTGCTGGTGGCTGGCTGCACGGCCGATGAACGACGGCCGGCGGCCGCACCGGAGCCCGCGACGGAGCCGACGCCGACGGTCGTCGTTCAGAAGCTTCCTGCCGACCTGGCGTCCCTGCCGCGCCTGCGTACGGCGCTGCCGCGGCGAGTGCCGGCAGACGCATCGTCGCTGCCGGCGCTGATGGGCGACCCTCCTGGCCGGGCGACGATGGTCTACCACCCGGCGGAGATGTGGCCCGAGCCCGGCGAGGGCTGGGTCAGCGAGACGTTGCTCTTCCACGGCGTCGATGGCCGGTGGCTGCGGCTCCGGATGGATGAGCTCGGGCTGTCCGAGGCGAGTTGGCCGGGCCCGGACACGTACGGCGCGGGAAGCCTGTCACCGGACGGCCGGCGGTGGGCCGGGCAGTCCCGCGACGGGGTGATCCTGGTGGACCTCGGCACCGGACGGGTCGAGACCATCGACCTGGGGACGCGCTGGACGGCGTCGGTCGAGTGGCGTGACGACAGCCGGTCCCTGGTGGTCGGACACGGCGGCCACGGACAGCGGGCCGAGGTGGTCGAGCTGCCGAGCCGCAGGCGGACGGTCCTGCCGTACGAGTACTGGCAGGCTGACTTCGCGCCGGACGGCACGGCGTACTCGCTCAAGGCCGCGGATCGAGGCCGCGCCGAGGTGATTTCCTGGCGCGGAGACAGACCGGTCTCCCTGGGAGACGTCCCATTGCCGGGCCTGCGGAGTTGGCAGGACGGCATGGTCGGGCCCGACGTCATCGACGGCCACCTCCTCGCCTTCGTGCAGCGGGCGCCGTACCGGATCATCGATCTGGTCGTCATCGGCACCGCGGATCTCCAGGTCGAGGCCCGACTGCATCTGTCGTCGTCCCAGATGCTGACCTACCGGGCAGCGGAGTGGCTCGACCCTGAGACGGTCCTGCTCGAGACCGGCCGCGGGCTGATCGCCTGGCGACCCGACGACGGCAGGTTCTTCCGAGTCACGAGGACGGTGGCGCCGCGCAATGGCTACGTGTCCCTGGACGTGGCGGCCGACCTCGCGCGCTGACGCGCAGCCCTAGACTCGCAGCGTGGACTTCTACTCCGCCTACGCCCAGGGTTTCGCCCGGGTGGCCGCGTGCACGTTCCCGGTCGCGATCGCCGACCCGGCGGCCAACACGCGCGCGATCCTGGAGCAGGCACGGGAGTGCCACGAGGAGGGCGTGGCGGTCGCGGTCTTCCCGGAGCTGTCGCTGACGGGCTACTCGATCGACGACCTCTTCCTGCAGGACGTCCTGCTGCAGGGCGTCGAGGAGGCGATCGCCGAGCTCGTGGCCGGTACGACGGACCTGCGCCCGGTGCTCGTGGTCGGAGCTCCGCTGATGCACGGCACCCGCGTGGTCAACTGCGCCGTCGTCATCCACGCCGGCCGCGTCCTCGGTGTGGCGCCGAAGTCCTACCTGCCGACCTACCGCGAGTTCTACGAACGCCGGTGGTTCGCGCCGGGCGACGACCGTCGGGGTGCGACGATCCGGCTCGGGGGAGCCGAAGTCCCGTTCGGGCCCGACCTGGTCTTCGAGGCGACCGACGTACGCGGCCTGCGGCTGTACGCCGAGGTCTGCGAGGACATGTGGGTGCCGATCCCGCCGAGCGCCGAGGCCGCGCTGGCCGGCGCCACCGTGCTCGCGAACCTCTCCGGCAGCCCGATCACCGTCGCCCGGGCCGAGGACCGCCGCCTGCTGGTGCGCAGTGCGAGCGCACGCTGCGTGGCGGCGTACGTCTTCGCTGCCGCGGGCCAAGGTGAGTCCACGACCGACCTGTCCTGGGACGGGCAGACGATGGTCTACGAGTGCGGCGACCTGCTGGGGGAGTCCGAGCGGTTCCCCGAGGGCGCGCGTCGCACCGTCGTGGACGTCGACCTCGACCGGATCCGCCAGGACCGGCTGCGGCAGGGCACGTTCGACGACAACCGGCGTACCCACGACGACCGGGTCAGCGGCTTCCGCACCGTCGACTTCGAGCTGAGCGCGCCGGCGGGTGACATCGGGCTGCGTCGCAAGGTCGACCGGTTCCCGTTCGTCCCCGACGAGGCCGAGCGGCTCGCCCTCGACTGCTACGAGGCCTACAACATCCAGGTCTCCGGGCTCGAGCAGCGGCTGCACGCCATCGGCCAGCCGAAGGTCGTCATCGGCGTCAGCGGCGGCCTGGACTCGACCCACGCGTTGATCGTCGCGGCCAAGGCGATGGACCGGCTCGGGCGGTCGCGGGAGGACATCCACGCCTTCACGCTGCCGGGCTTCGCGACCGGAGACACCACGAAGTCGTACGCCACCCGGCTCGCCAAGTCGCTTGGGGTGCACTTCGAGGAGATCGACATCACCGCCGCGGCCAACCAGCTGCTGGCCGACCTCGACCACCCGTACGCCGACGGCCAGGCCGTCTACGACGTGACCTTCGAGAACGTCCAGGCGGGGCTGCGCACCGACTACCTCTTCCGCCTCGCCAACCACCGTGGCGGCATCGTGCTCGGCACCGGCGACCTCTCCGAGCTCGCGCTGGGCTGGTGCACGTACGGCGTCGGCGACCAGATGTCGCACTACAACGTCAACGCGGGCGTCCCGAAGACGCTGATCCAGCACCTGATCCGCTGGGTCGCGGCCAGCGGCCAGTTCGAGGACGACACCAACGAGGTGCTCCTCGAGATCGTCGAGCAGGAGATCACCCCGGAGCTGATCCCGGCCGACGCCGGCGCGCCCGTGCAGTCGACGGAGGCGTCGGTGGGGCCGTACGCGCTGCAGGACTTCACGCTCTTCCACGTGCTGCGGCGGGGCGCCCTGCCGAGCCGGATCGCGTTCCTCGCCTGGCACGCCTGGCGCGATGCCGACGCCGGCGAGTGGCCGCCGAACTTCCCGGAGCAGCGGCGCACGTCGTACGACCTCGGCGAGGTCCGGCACTGGCTCGAGGTCTTCACGAAGCGGTTCTTCTCGAGCCAGTTCAAGCGCTCGGCGCTGCCCAACGGACCGAAGGTGAGCTCCGGCGGCACCATGTCGCCCCGTGGTGACTGGCGGATGCCGTCGGATGCCGGACCGGCGGCGTGGCTCGCCCAGATCGAGTCGATCCCGACGTCCTGATGGCGGCTCGTCCGGTGCGCGTGGCGCACGGCATCGCGGTGTGTCTCGGGACGTTGCTGGTGCTGGTCGGCGCGGTCGCCGGCGTCGTCAACCGCGAGGTGCTCGACGCCGACAGGTTCGCCGCGCACGTGGACGCGGTGCGCTCGGACCCTGACGTCGCCCGGCAGGTCGGCGTACTGCTGACGGACCGGCTGCTGGAGGACCAGCCCGACCTGGTGCCCATCCGGCCGCTCATCGAGTCGACCGCCGCCAGCGTCGTCGCGAGCCCGGCCCTGGGACCGGTCGTGCGCGCGGCCATCGCGCCGCTCTACGAAGCGCTCGTGCTAGGTGACGGCGATGCCGTCGTGCTTCGGCTCGCGGACGTCGCCGCGGTGGTCATCGGCATCGTCGCGGCCGCCGCTCCGGAGACGAACGCCACGATCCCCGCGGACCTCGACGTGCTGCTCTCGGACTTCGGCGGCCAGGAGTCCGCGCCGGAGCTCCTCGACTGGGCCCACCTGGTCGGCCTCCTGGCCTGGCTCGGCCCGCTGCTGGGCGCGCTGCTGCTCGTCGGTGCGGGCGCCGGGCTCTCCGGCGTACGCACCACGGAGCAGCGGGTGCGCACCGCCGCCCGGACCGCCGGGCTCGGCGTGACGGGCGCGGGCCTGGTCCTGGCCGGTGCGCTCGTGGTGGCCGGGTTCGCCGCCGGTCGCGCGGACGTCAGCACCCTGCCCGGTGCCGTTCGCAGCGCCGTGTGGGGCGAGCTGTCCGGAGCGTTCTGGGTGGCTGTGGCGTTGCTGGTCGCGCTCGGCGGCCTGCTCACCGTCGCCGCCGGCATGTCCGCGCGTCCCGAGCTCCGGGTCGAGCGGCTCCGTGCTTTCCTCGACCCGTCGATCGGCCTGCTTACCCTCACCGCTCACGCCGCTGTGGTCGTCGTCCTCGGTCTGGCCCTGGTGCTGCAGCCCGCCCGCGTGCTGACGGCTGTGCTGGTCGCTCTGGGCGCCGTACTCGTCGTCGTGGGCGCCGCCTCCGTGGTCGTCGCGCTCGTCCGCGGGCTCGACCACCGTCGTGCCTGGGGGATCGGTGCCGCGGTCGCTCTCGTCGTCGGCGTCGTGGTGGTCGCGCTCCCTGACGATCACGAGCTGGAAGCGGTTGCCTCGGCCTCGGGTACGGCGTGCAACGGGCACGTCGAGCTGTGCGGCCGTGCGTACGACGAGGTCGCCTACCCCGCGACACACAACTCGATGGCGGCCGCGAGCGCAGGCTGGTTCTTCCCCGAGCAGCCGGACGGGATCGTCGACCAGCTCGACCACGGGGTCCGGGTGCTGCTCATCGACAGCTGGTACGGACGCGAAACCGATCGCCCCGGTGTGGTCGCCAACACCGACGAGGGTCGGGCAGCCGCTGTCGCCGAGATGCGCCAGTCCTACGGGGATGCCGCTGTCGCGAGCGCCCTTCGGGTCCGCAAGGCCGTCGGCCTGAAACCCCGCGGGCCGGTGGGGGAGTACCTGTGCCACGGACTGTGCGAGCTGGGCTCCATTCCCTGGCTCGACAGCCTGCGCGAGGTCCGCACCTGGCTCGACGCGCACCCACGCGAGGTGGTGACACTGTTCGTGCAGGACGAGGTCAGTCCCGAGGACACCGCCGACCTCTTCGAGCGGGCCGGCCTGCTGCCGTCGGTCTACACCCCGCTCGACGACGCCGACTGGCCGACCCTCGGCGCGATGATCGAGTCGGGCAAGCGCCTGGTCGTGCTGAGCGAGAATCGCGACGGCGGCACGTCGTACCCCTGGCTGCTGGCGGGCTTCACCTGGACCCAGGACACGCCGTTCCTCTTCGGCACTCTCTCCGAGCTGACGGCCGCTACGAGCTGCGATATCAACCGTGGTGACCCGTCCGCGTCGCTCTTCCTGCTCAACCACTGGATCACCGACAAGTCGGCCACGGTGACCAACGCCGAGCGCGCCAACGCCGGCGACGTGCTGCTCACCCGGGCGCGCGCGTGCGAGCGCGAGCGTGGTCTGCTGCCCAACTACGTCGCCGTCGACTTCTACGACCGGGGTGACCTGTTCCAGGTCGTCGACCAGCTCAACGGGTTCTGATGTCAGTGGTCTTGGGTCGGTAGTCGTGGTGGTCGGTTGCCGGGCAACCTGGTGTGTTCGCGGCTCGGTCGTTGTTCTAGCGGTCCGTGTCCCTGTGGTCGCTGTCGGTGACGAGAAGAACGGAAAAGGTGGTCACCGCGGGCTGTGGTTACGGGGGGTGGTCGCCGCCTTCGGTCGGGCTGCGGGTCTGCTCGGGTCGACCGTTGTGGCCCAGGCGGCAAGAAACGGGAGATCGGTGGTTGAGGAAGGACGAAGTCCTGTCTCGAAACCACCCGGACATGACGGTGGCCCCACCGGCCGATGCCGGTGGGGTGTGGGTCAGTGGGTTCGTCGTCTCTTGCGGGTGAGGTCGTTGAGGTAGATCCGGCCCATCGGGCTGGTCCACTCGAAGGTCGTCTCCGTCAGCCGGGTGTAGGTCCAGTAGCCAAAGGTCTTGAGGCGGTGGTGGAGTCGGCACAACGGGGCGAGATTGAGCGACTCAGTTCTGCCGCCTTGGTGCCAGGGGGTGATGTGGTCGAGGTCGCAGCCCCGGGCGGTCCTGCCGCAGCCGGGGAAGACGCAGGTGGGGCAGGTCAGGATGACCTGTTCGCGCAGCCGGTCGGTGGGCGCGTAGGCGTCGGTGCGGAGGTTCTCGGTGAGGTCGAGGACCGGGCGGATGGACACCTTGGTGTTGGCTTTGTGGCACCACTCGGCGAGCTGCTCGACGGTGATGGTCGACCCGGTGCTCGATACGTTCTCCACACCGACGATGCCGTGGGCCTGACGGGTGTCGTGGTGGGCGTAGATCACCAGCTCCCGCCCACCCGTGCCGTCGCCGGTGTTGGTCTGGTCGGCGAGGTGGCCGAGGGCCATGGCGCGGCGCTCGTCCAGGTCCAGCTGAGGGTGCTGGTCCAACAGGGCGTGGGCCTTGGCCTTGATCACCGCCTCCAACGCCAACGCGTCGTCGAGGTCGAGGAGTCCTTCGATGGGGACGTAGCCGTGGTTGTGCTCGGCGTCCTCGAGGGCGATCCGGAAGTACTGCCCGGCGGCGGTCTCTTCGCGGTCCTCGGCCTCTTGTTCGGCGTCTGCTTCCTTCGCGGCCTTGTTCGCGGCCCGTTCGATCTCGGCGAAGGAGCAGGTGTGCGCGATCGGGGCGATCACCGCATCCACCTGGGCTGCGGCGTGCGGCGGCAGCTTGATGGTGTGTTCGGTGACCCGCCGGGCCTTCCACACCGGCACCTCCCCGGCCATCACCCGGGCCCACAGCAGTGGGAGGCGGTGCTTGGTCTCCAGGGCCGAGCCGAGGAACTTCCGACCCCCGGTCGAGGAGAGACCGACGGCTACCGCGAACTCGGTGATCGCGAACTCCGACACCGTCGGAGCGCCGTACCCGGCGACCTCCAGCGGCCGGTCCCCGAACAGCACGTTCGCCTCGAACACGGGCGGGTCCGCCAGCGCCGGGGCCGGGTCGCCCGGGTGCGCCTCGCCCCACTGGGCGGCGAGCTCGAACTCGCGGGCCTCGGCCAACCGCTTGGCGCGGTGGGTGACCTCGGTCGCGGCGAGCAGCGACTCGTCCACGGTGAGTGACCGTAGTCCGTGAGTCGCGCGTCGGGTCCGAGTGGGCATACCACAGACTACCACGATTCGTACGTATGTTCGAGCAATCTGGTCGCCCAAATTTGACCGGTTGATCTGCCGTTGCCGCGCGACTCACGGGAGAGTGACGAGATGAGACCACTTCGATACTCGATCAACGTCACGCTCGATGGCTGCTGCCATCACGAGGCAGGGCTCCCGCCTGACGAGGAGTCGATGCGCTACTGGACCGCTGAGATGGAACGAGCCGATGCCCTGCTTTTCGGTCGGGTGACCTACGAAATGATGGAGTCGGCGTGGCGGCGGCCGGCCACGGGCACCTGGCCCGACTGGATGGATAGGTGGGAGGTCCCGTTCGCCGAGGCGATGGACCAGGCGAAGAAGTACGTCGTGTCGAGCACGCTGAGCGGCGTTGACTGGAATGCCGAGCTGGTGCGAGGTGACTTGGGTCAGGCTGTTCAGCGGCTCAAACAGGAGCCGGGCGAGGGCCTGTGGGTGGGCGGCGTGACCCTTCCCCTGGCGTTGGCAGATCTGGGACTGATCGACGAATACGAGTTCCTTGTGCAGCCGGTCCTTGCTGGACACGGACCGACCTTGCTCGCCGGCCTGCGCGAGCGCATCCAGCTCGAGCTCGTGGATCGCCACGAGTTCCGGTCGGGGGCGATGGTCCTGCGATATCGGTCCGCGGGAGCTCCGGCTTGATCTGATTCGTCCTGGCGCGCCGGCCGCTGCCTCGGCGCTGCGGTCAGGGGCCCGGAGGTTTCGAGGCTCGGGCCTGGCGGCCCTCACACCTCAACCACCGGGAACCCTCAACCACCGGGGCCGGTTCGCCCGGACCGGGTGAGGCGACGACAGCGGTTGTTGCGGGAGCATCGTGCTGCTCGATGGGCTGATCGCCCTCCGGGCAGGAGGAATGCGGTGTCGCAGAGCGAAGCCCCTCGCGGGCTCAGGGAACCGTCCCTGGTCGACGCGCTGTTGCCGCTGGCCGCACTGGCGTGCCTGATCGCCGGGGCGCTGGCGCTGTTCGGGCTGGACGCGCTCGACGGGCCGATCCAGGTCGCGCTGCTGCTGTGCTGCGCCGTCGCGGCGCTGATCGCGATGAAGAACGGGCACTCGTTCGGCGCTGTCCAGGAAGCAGGCAAGGGTGCGGTCGCGTCGGTGACGAGCGCGATCTTCATCCTCTTCGCCGTCGGCGCGCTGATCGGCGTCTGGAACCTCAGCGGGACCATCCCGACCCTCGTCTACTACGGCATCCAGGTCCTCTCGCCGGGCTGGTTCTACGCTGCCACCGCACTCATCTGCGGGGTCGTGGCGCTGAGCATCGGCAGCTCGTGGACGACGGCGGCGACCATCGGCGTCGGCCTGGTCGGCATCGCCGCGCTGATCGGGGTCTCACCGGAGATCACCGCTGGCGCAGTCATCTCCGGCGCCTATCTCGGCGACAAGACGTCACCGCTGTCGGAGACGACGATCCTGACCGCGCAGATCGTGAAGGTCGACGTCTACGAGCACATCAAACGACAGATCTGGACGTCGATCCCGGCGTTCGTCATCGCGTTCGTGGTCTTCCTGGTCCTGGGCGTGACCGGTCCCGACACGGTGACCGACGCCGAGACCACCTCCGACCTCGACAAGCTCAACCAGATCTACAACATCACGCCGCTGGCGCTGCTGCCCGTCGTACTGCTCGCCTACATGTCGATCCGCAAGGTCCCCGCGTCCCTGGCGCTGCTGGCGGCGACGTTGTTCGCCGGCGTACTCGGTGCCTTCCTCCAGCCCGACGTGTACGCCGACTTCGTCGCCGGCAGCGGCAACGTGGTCGTCGAGTCCCTCAAGGGCATCTGGTCCGCGATGGCCAACGGGTTCTCGATCAGCTCGGGCATCCCGGACGTCGACCGACTGCTCTCGCGCGGCGGCATGGACAGCATGCTGCTGACGATCTGGCTGATCCTCGGCGCGGTGACCTTCGGGGCGATGCTCGAGGAGTTCGGCCTGATCAACCGGCTCGTGCACCCGATGATCGCCGCCGCCACGACCACCGGACGCCTCTACGTCACGGTCTTCGCGTGCGGCTTCGGCCTCAACGTGGTGGCCGGCGACCAGTACATCGCGCTGGTGCTGCCCAGCCGGATCTTCCGCCGAGTTCGCCCGGCGGGGGCTGGCGCCCACGAACCTGTCGCGTCTCGCGGCCGACAGCGGCACCGTGACCTCACCCCTGGTGCCGTGGAACTCCTGCGGAGCCTTCATGGGCGCGACCCTGGGCGTCTCGACGCTGCTCTACCTGCCGTACGCCGTCTTCTGCTACGCCAGTCCTGCACTGAGCGTCCTGTATGGCATCACCGGTTTCAAGATCGAGAAGATCGAGCCCACCGAGCTTCAGGAGGACCCCGCATGAGCACCCAGACCGAAGCGGCACCTGCTGGGGGCGTCGTCGCCAAGATGAGCGTCCCGACGCTGACCGCGATGGTGGTCGGTGGGATGGTCGGCGCGGGAGTCTTCTCCCTGCCGGCCCGCTTCGGTGTCGCGACCGGGATCCTCGGCTCGTTGATCGCCTGGGCGGTCGCCGGCACCGGCATGCTGATGCTGGCGTTCGTCTTCCAGACGCTCGCGATCCGCAAGCCCGAGCTCGACTCCGGAGTCTTCATCTACGCCAAGGCCGGCTTCGGCGACTACGCGGGCTTCAACTCCGCGTTCGGCTTCTGGGCCAGCTCGATCGCGGGCAACACCTTCTACTGGGTCTTCATCGGAGCGACCCTCGGCGGCATCTCGCAGAGCGACTCGGCCGTCGGCGACTTCTTCCGCAGCTTCGGTGACGGCGACACCGTCCTGGCGGTCGCGCTCGCGACGGTGGGCGTCTGGACGTTCCACTACCTGATCGCCCGTGGAGTCCGCGACGCTGCGGTGATCAACCGGATCGTGACGATCTTCAAGATCATCCCGATCCTGGTCTTCATCGTCGTCATGTTCTTCTACTTCGACGCCGGCGTCTTCGCCGACAACTGGACCGCGACGGGGTACGGCGACCTCGGCAACCTCAACGAGCAGGTCCGCAACACGATGCTGATCACGACGTTCGTCTTCATCGGCATCGAGGGCGCCAGCGTCTACTCGCGCTACGCGAAGAAGAGGGAGGACGTCGGCAAGGCGACCGTGATCGGCTTCCTCTCCGTGCTCTCGATCTTCGCCCTGGTCACGCTGTCCAGCTACGCGGCCGTGCCACAGCCCGTGCTGGCGGACACCCGGCAGCCCTCGATGGTCGGCGTGTTCGAGTCGCAGGTGGGGGACTGGGGCGGGACCTTCATCAGCGTCGCCGTGATCGTGTCGGTCCTCGGCGCCTACCTCGCCTGGACCCTGATGGCGGCCGAGGTCATGTACATCCCGGCGCGGCAGGACGACTTCCCGGCGTTCCTCGGCCAGGAGAACGCGGCCGGCACCCCGATCACCGCGCTCGTCGTCACCTCCCTCGCCGTGCAGGGCATGCTCGCGCTGACCCTCTTCGTCTCCGACGCGCTCAACTTCATGCTCGACCTCGCCACCAGCCTCGCGCTGCTGCCTTACCTGCTGGCCGCGGCGTACGCGCTCAAGCTCGGCCTCACCGGGGAGTCGTACGACGGCGTCTCGGCCGGCACCCGCCGCAAGGAGACGATCGTCGCGGGCGCGGCCACGGCGTACACGATCTTCCTCTTCGACGCGGCCGGCATGAAGTTCGTGCTGCTGATGACCGTGATCCTCGCGCCGGCGTCGTTGCTCTACGTGAAGGCCCGCAGCGAGCACGGCAAGCGCCTGTTCACGCCCGCCGAGATCGGGCTGTTCGCCCTGATCCTCGCCGGTGGTGTCTTCGGCGCCATCGGCCTGTGGACCGGCCGTATCTCCCTCTGATCACCGAACAGAAAGGCAGCACACCATGACCGAGTCCGTGTCGTCGACGTACGGCGTCCACTCCGAGGTCGGCAAGCTCCGGAAGGTGCTCGTGTGCCGCCCGGGCCTCGCCCACAAGCGCCTCACTCCGAGCAACAACGACGAGCTGCTCTTCGACGACGTGATGTGGGTCGAGAACGCCCAGCGCGACCACGCGGACTTCGTCAACAAGATGACGCAGCGCGGGGTCGAGGTGGTCGAACTGCACGACGTGCTCGCCCAGACGCTCGCGGTTCCCGGCGCGCGGGACTGGCTGCTGGACCGGAAGATCGTCCCCAACCAGGTCGGCCTCGGCCTGGTCGACGACACCCGGAGCTACCTCGAGTCGCTGCCGGAGCGGGACCTCTCGGAGTTCCTCATCGGCGGGCTCGCGACCAACGACCTGCCCGACGACTTCCGCACCGACTACGTCAACCTAGCCCGCGAGTCGACCGGCGCGCGCGAGTACCTGATGCCGCCGCTGCCCAACACGCTCTACACGCGCGACACGACGTGCTGGCTGTACGGCGGCCTGACGATGAACCCGCTCTACTGGCCCGCCCGCAAGGAAGAGACCCTGATCTACAAGGGGATCTACCAGTACCACCCCGACTTCGTCGGCTCGACGGTCTGGTGGGGAGACCCCGACGAGGACTGGGGCCAGGCCACCTTCGAGGGCGGCGACGTGATGCCGGTCGGCAACGGCGTCGTACTGGTCGGGATGAGCGAGCGTACGTCGCGCCAGGCGATCACCCAGGTCGCCAAGGCGCTCTTCGACCAGGGTGCCGCGACCCGGGTGATCGTCGCCGGCATGCCCAAGCTGCGCGCGGCCATGCACCTCGACACCGTCTTCACCTTCGTCGACCGCGACATCGTCACGCTCTACCCGACGATCATGGATGCGGTGCACACGTTCACGCTGACGCCGTCCGACGCCGCACCCGGCGTCGAGGTGCGCGACGAGGGCTCCGCGAAGTTCGTGGACGTGGTGGCCCGCGAGCTCGGACTCCCGTCGATCCAGGTGATCGACACCGGCGGCGACGTGTACCAGTCCGAGCGGCAGCAGTGGGACAGCGGCAACAACGCGGTCGCGCTGGAGCCCGGTGTGGTCTTCACCTACGACCGCAACACCCTCACCAACACCCTGCTCCGCAAGGCGGGAGTCGAGGTGATCACGATCGTGGGCGCCGAGCTCGGCCGCGGTCGCGGTGGCGGGCACTGCATGACGTGCCCGATCATCCGGGAACCGGTGGAGTTCTGAAGCCCTGGCTGGTCCGCGTGGTGCTGCTGGCGATCTCGCTGGTGGTCACCGTGGTCGTGGTCCGACTGGTCGGGCGGGTCGACTGGGGTGAGGTGCGCGGCGCGCTCACCCATCTGTCCTGGTGGCACGTGCCGGTCCTGTTGGCGGCGCTGCTCCTGCGGCAGGTGCTCAACGCGCTCCCGCTGTCGCTCTACATCCCCGGCGTCTCGGCGTACCGCGCGACGCAGAACGACCAGGTCGCCATCCTGATGTCGACGATCGCGCCGCCGCCGAGTGACATCGCGCTGCGGATGGCAATGTTCTCGTCGTGGGGCGTCCCGGTCGCGAAGGGCCTCGCGGGCACCCTGATGAACACGCTGACGTTCTACATCGTCCGCTTCGGCGCGCCGGTGGTCGGCTTCGTGCTGCTCGCCGTGACCGGGGAGAAGGCCGGGCTGCGCTGGGCCGACCTGATCAGTGTCGCCATCTCGGTCTCGATCTTCGTGGGGCTGATGCTGGTCGTCCGCAGCGAGGCACTCGCGCGCAAGGTGGGTACGACGGCCGGCCGCACGGCGACCCGGGTCCGCAAGAAGGTCGATCCGGAGGCCTGGGCCGCGGCCTGCGTGCAGTTCCGGATCGACGTGGCGGCCCGCTTCCGGCGCGGGTTCCCCAGGTCGCTGCTGGCGCTCAGCGCGATGCTCGTGGTGGACCTGACGATGCTGCTGATGGCGTTGCGGTTCGTGGGGCTCGACTCGAGCGAGGTGCCGGTGGTGGAGGTCGCGATCGCGTACCTCTTCGCCTACCCGTTCACGCTCTTCCCGTTCTCCGGGATCGGCATCGTCGACGCCTTCGTCCTGGCCGCGATCGTCGACGCCGGAGGAGCCGACGTCGAAGCGGCCGCGGTCGCCGGACTGGTCGTCTGGCGGGTCTTCACGATCGGCGGCCCGCTCGCCCTCGGCGCGCTCGGACTGGCCGCATGGCGACGCACTTCCGGGGTTTCTGCTTCGAGCAGCCAGTAGGGCACGCATCGGGCACGGCTTCGAGACACGGTTACGAGCGCGCCCAACGTCAGAGTCCGGTTGAGCAACTTCGTCTCGGCGCCTGATCGTCCGCTGACTGTGCCCCAGATTCTACCGATGCCTCCCGCGGCTCGTGCGAAGCTCGGCAGAGTCGGGTCGACTTTTCGGTCTACCTCTTTTCACGCCCCAACTGTCGCGAGAGGTGAAGATCGACGCGGCGGCCGCGTTTGCCCGACGCGGCTCCCTTTTGACCTTGTGTGCCTAAACATTGACGACGACTTTGCCGTTCACACCCAACCAGGCCGCGACGACGTTACAGTCGCGGGAACTTGCGAGACGGTCGTAAGAATTTCAACCTGTATGGGGGAGCGATGAGCGACAATACGCCGGCACCGGGTTGGTATCCGAGCGACGGGCAGATGCGCTATTGGGATGGTGCGAAGTGGACTGAGCACACTGCCCCCGCAGGACCAACGACTCCGATGACTTCGGGCGTTCCTTCCTCGGGACCCGGTGGGCCGATCGGTCCGAGCGGATCGGCCGCCACCAGCGGAAAGAACGACCGACCGCTGTGGAAGAAGAAGCGGTTCATCATCCCGGCGGCGGTTGTCGCCGTGATCGTCATCGCTTCCATCGCCGGAAGCGGCGGCAACGGCAGTGACGGCAAAGACCCTGTTGCTACCGACACGAACTCGACAACCGCGGAGCCGAAGTCGGAAGACTCCAAGAAGAGCGAATCCGAATCCAAGCCGAAGTCCGACGATGCCGCCGAAGACACTGCGGACGACAAGCCTGAGGTTGATGACGGCACACAGCCGTCTCTCAACTTCCCGAAGCAGAACGGGGACTGGCGCCTTGACCAGTTGCAGTTGAAGGACGACGGGCTTGGAGACTTCGGGGCCGTTGGGCGTATCACCTACACCGGCGAGGACAAGGACGGCGGGGACAACATTTTCACCGTCACCGTGTTCAGCAAGGACGGCAACACCATCCTTGCCACTCTGACCGGTAGCGCGAACAGTGTGAAGCCCGGTCAGACGGTGACGACGCAGTTCATCAGCAGCGACAAGTACAAGTCGGGCAAGTTCCCCTCCACGTTCCAGAACGACCTCTGAGCGTCCACGGCGTAACGAGAGAGCATCGGCAAGCTTCCTCTCGCCGATTGGGGTGATTGCCTGCGCCGCTCCCACCAGCCCCTAGGCTGCGGCCATGGGAAAGCAGGAAGACTTCGTACTCCGCGCTCTCGAAGAGCGTGACGTCCGGTTCGTCCGGCTCTGGTTCACCGACGTGCTCGGGTTCCTGAAGTCGGTCGCGGTCGCTCCGGCAGAGCTGGAGCAGGCGTTCGCGGAGGGGATCGGCTTCGACGGCTCCTCGATCGAGGGCTTCGCCCGCGTCTACGAGTCCGACATGCTGGCGAAGCCGGACCCGTCGACGTTCCAGATCCTCCCGTGGCGCAGCGGCGAGGGCCCGTCGACCGCCCGGATGTTCTGCGACATCGTGATGCCGGACGGCTCCCCGTCGTACGCCGATCCCCGCCACGTGCTCAAGCGCACCCTGAGCAAGGCGGCCGACAAGGGGTTCACGTTCTACACGCACCCCGAGATCGAGTTCTACCTCTTCAAGGACGTGCCCGAGGACGGGTCCGCGCCGGTGCCGGCCGACCGCAGCGGGTTCTTCGACCACACGGCCCAGTCGATGGGCGCCGACTTCCGGCGCGAGGCGATCGGGATGCTCGAGGCGATGGGCATCTCCGTCGAGTTCAGCCACCACGAGGGCGGCCCGGGCCAGCAGGAGATCGACCTGCGCTACGCCGACGCCCTGTCGACCGCGGACAACATCATGACCTTCCGCACCGTGATCCGGGAGGTGGCGCTGAGCCAGGGGCTGTGGGCCTCCTTCATGCCCAAGCCCTACACGGAGCACCCCGGCTCCGGCATGCACACCCACGTCTCGCTCTTCGAGGGCGACAACAACGCGTTCTTCGAGGCCGGTGCGGAGTACCAGCTGTCCAAGACCGGCCGCCAGTTCATCGCCGGCATCCTCAAGCACGCCAATGAGATCAGCGTCGTCACCAACCAGTGGGTCAACAGCTACAAGCGGATGCTGTGGGGGGCCGAGGCGCCGTCGTACATCTGCTGGGGCCACAACAACCGGTCCGCGATGATCCGGGTCCCGATGTACAAGCCGCTCAAGGGCCAGTCGACCCGCGTCGAGCTGCGCTCACTGGACGCCGCGTGCAACCCCTACCTCGCGTACGCCGTGGTGCTGGCTGCCGGGATGAAGGGCATCGAGGAGGGCTACGAGCTGCCGCGCGAGGCCGAGGACGACGTCTGGTCGCTCTCCGAGCGCGAGCGCCGGAGCCTGGGCATCGAACCGCTGCCGCGCAGCCTCTACGACGCCATCGGCATCGCCGAGGACTCCGAGCTGCTGGCCGACACGCTGGGTGAGCAGGTCTTCGACTTCTTCCTGCGCAACAAGCGCGCCGAATGGGACGACTACCGCGGCCAGGTCTCGCCCTTCGAGCGGGAGCGCATGCTCCCGGTGATCTGATGGACGAGGAGTTCCTCAGCGAGGGCCGGGTCCCCTCGCTCCAGAAGCTTCTCTACGTGGTGCTCGGACTCGCGGCGGTCCTGGTGGTCGTCGCGCCGATCCTGGCCCTCGGGGGCGACGGGGCGGGAGCCGTGGTGGTGCTGGTCATCGCCGCGGCCTACGCGCTGATGGCCTGGCTGTCGCTGCGGGCGGTCAAGGAGCGGTCGCCGTCCGCGCGGCGCACGATCGTCCTGACGGCCGCGGTGGTGATCGTCCTCTCGGTGCTGCTGGTGGGCATCCTGATCGGCCCGCTCACGGTCATCTGCGGGGTCGGCCTGCTGATCGTCACGTTCGCCCCGGAGCGGGAGCCGAAATGACGGGGCACCTGCTCGTCGTCGAGCACGATGCCGAGTGCCCACCCGCGCTGATGGGCGGCTGGCTGAGCGAGGCCGGCTGCGTGCTCGACGTTCGCCGCCCGTACGCCGCCCCTGATGGATTGAGTGACCTCCCCGCGCTCGCGTCGTACGACGGGCTGATGATCCTCGGCGGGCCGATGGGCGCCGACGACGACGCCAAGCACGCGTGGCTCGGCCCGGTGAAGGAGCTGGTCCGCGAGGCGCGGGAGAGTGGGCTGCCGACGCTCGGCATCTGCCTGGGTCACCAGCTGATCGCGTCGGCACTCGGCGGGCGCGTCGAGCGCAACCCACGGGGCCAGCAGGTCGGGCTGCTCGACGTCGGCTGGACCGCCGCCGCGGCCGCCGACGCCTTGCTCGGACCGCTCGCCTCGCCCCGGCGGGGGGTGCAGTGGAACGACGACCTCGTCACCGCCCTGCCCGACGGTGCGACCCTGCTCGCGGAGACGCCGTACGGCGAGGTGCAGGCGGTCCGCTACGCCCCGGCGATGTGGGGCGTGCAGCTGCACCCCGAGGTCGACGCCGCGGTGCTCCGGCCCTGGGCCGACGAGGACCGGGGCAGCCACGAGACCCGCGGGATCGACACCGACCGCCTGCTGCGGGAGATCGACGCCGCCCGGGCCGAGCTGGACGAGGCCTGGCGTCCGCTGGCCGAAGGCTTCGCGGGCAGGGTTCGATCGGGCACAGCGCGATGACGCGGGCGGCGTCCAGGGGCAACCTGCTGCGACTGGGGTTCCAGGACTCCGACGCCGCCCTCGACTCGCTGCGCCTGCTCGGTGACGCCGCGGAGCCGCTGCTGGCCCTGCTGGGTCGCACCGCCGACCCGGACGCGGCGCTCAGCGGGCTGTTGCGCCTGCGCGATGTGCTCGACGACCCGGCCGCCCTGATCGATGCCCTGGTCGACGACGAGGGCACCGCGATGCGGCTGCTGTGCGTGCTGGGCGCGAGCGAGGCGCTCGCCGACCACCTGGTCCGGCACCCGGAGCACTGGCGCGAGCTCACCGACCCGGTCCTCGGCTCGACCCGGCCGGCGGCGTGGGCGATGCGCGAGTCGCTGCTGGCCGCCGTGGCCGGCAAGCCGGACGCGGCCGCGGTCGACGCGCTCCGCGTGGAGTACCGCCGGCTGCTGCTGCGCCTCGCGGCCCGCGACCTGACCCACCACCTCGGCGTGGACGACGCGGCGGCGGAGCTGTCCGACCTCGCCGCCGGCACGCTGGAGGCCGCGCTCGCGGTGGCCCGGCAACGGGTCGGACCCGACGCCGAGCTGGCCCGGCTCGCCGTACTGGCCATGGGGAAGTGCGGCGGCCACGAGCTCAACTACGTCTCCGACGTCGACGTCATCTACGCCTACGCCCCGGCCGAGGGGGCCGACGAGAACGCCGCGGCCAAGGCCGCGACCCAGCTCGCCAGCAACCTGATGCGGGTCTGCTCCGACCACACCGGTGAGGGCACCATCTGGCCGGTCGACGCCAACCTGCGCCCCGAGGGCAAGGCCGGGCCGCTGGTGCGCACCATCGCCAGCCACCGCGGCTACTACGAGCGGTGGGCCAGCACCTGGGAGTTCCAGGCCCTCCTCAAGGCGCGTCCGGTCGCTGGAGACCTGGAGCTGGGCCGCGAGTTCGTCGAGACCGTCGAGCCGATGGTGTGGTCGGCGGCCGAGCGCGAGGGCTTCGTCCAGGACACCCAGGCGATGCGCCGCCGGGTGGTCGACCACATCCCCGCCCGCGAGGCGGAGCGCCAGCTCAAGCTCGGAGCGGGCGGACTGCGCGACGTCGAGTTCGCCGTCCAGCTGCTGCAGCTGGTGCACGGCCGCGCCGACGAGGCGATCCGCGAGCCCACCACGCTGAGCGCCCTGGGCGCGCTCACCGAGGGCGGGTACGTCGGGCGCGAGGACGGTGAGGCACTGCACGAGGCGTACGCCTTCCTGCGCACGCTCGAGCACCGCATCCAGCTCCACGGGCTACGGCGTACTCACGTCATGCCCGACGACGAGGCATCGCTGCGGCGGCTCGGGCGGAGCATGAACTTCCTCAAGGACCCGGTCGGCATCCTCGACAAGACCTGGCAGCACCACCGGCGCGAGGTGCGCCGGCTGCACGAGAAGCTCTTCTACCGGCCGCTGCTCGCCGCGGTCGCGCGGATCCCCGGCGACGAGGCACGGCTGTCCACGGAGGCCGCCGAGCGGCGCCTGGGCGCCCTCGGGTTCGCGGATCCACGCTCCGCCCTGCGCCACCTGGAGGCGCTGACGGCGGGGGTCAGCCGGACCGCGCAGATCCAGCGAACCCTGCTGCCGGCGATGCTGTCCTGGTTCGCCGACGCGCCCGACCCCGACGCCGGGCTGTTCGGGTTCCGGCGGATCAGCGAGTCGCTCGGGTCGACTCCCTGGTACCTCTCGACGCTGCGCGACGAGGGCCAGGTCGCGGAGCGGCTGGCCCGCATCCTGGCGACCTCCCGCTACGCCACCGACCTGCTGGAGCGGGAGCCGCAGGGCGTCCGGATGCTCACCGGAGACCTCCAGCCGCTGGCCGCCGAGGCCCTGACCGAGGAGATGCTGTCCCTCGTCAGCCGCCACGAGGAGCCCGAGGTCGCGGCCAAGGCGATCCGTGGGATCCGCCGGCGCGAGCTGCTCCGGATCGCCGCCGGCGACCTGCTCGGCCAGACCGACGTCGCGGACGTCGGGGCCGGGCTCTCGCGGCTCACCGACGCGACCCTGGAGGCGACCATGGCCGTCGCCGGCCGGGTGGCGCGGACCCAGCGCGGCCTCGACGAGGCGCCCACCCGGATGGCGATCGTCGCGATGGGGCGGTACGGCGGATTCGAGCTGTCCTACGGCAGCGACGCCGACGTGATGTTCGTGCACGACCCGCTGCCCGGCGCGGACCCGCAGGTCGCCTCGTCGTACGCCCAGACGGTCGCCAACGAGCTGCGCCGGCTGCTCGCGCTGCCCGGGCCGGACCCGGCCCTCGAGATCGACGCCGCGCTGCGGCCCGAGGGCAACCAGGGAGCGCTGGTGCGGACCCTCGGCTCCTACGCGGCCTACTACGCGAAGTGGTCGAAGGTCTGGGAGGCGCAGGCCCTGCTCCGGGCCGACGCGGTCGTCGGCGACCTCGACCTGAGGGTGCGGTTCGAGGAGCTCATCGGCCCGCTGCGCTACCCGCCGGACGGGATCTCCCGCGACGACGTCGCCGAGGTGCGCCGGATCAAGGCTCGCGTCGACTCCGAGCGGCTGCCGCGTGGCGCCGACCCGCACACCCACCTCAAGCTCGGCCGCGGCGGCCTCGCCGACATCGAGTGGACGATCCAGCTGCTCCAGATGCAGTACGCCGGCGCCGTCGAGGGTCTGCGGACCTCCCGCACCCTCGACGCCCTCGCCGCCGCGCGCGAGGCCGACCTGATCGGCGAGGACGACGCGGCGGTGCTGCAGCAGAGCTGGCGCCGGGTGAGCCGGGTCCGCAACGCCGTCACGCTGGTGCGCGGCAAGCCGGCCGACGAGCTGCCGCGCGACTTCCGTGAGCGCGCCGCCGTCGCCGCGATCCTGGGCTATCCGCCGGGGTCCTCCGACGCGATGGTCAACGACCAGCTGCGCTACACCCGGCTGGCTCGTGGCGTGGTGGACCGGATCTTCTGGGAGTGATCCCGGCTCAGGGCTGGGCGACCGGCTCTTCCATCCGGTAGCCGACGCCGCGCACCGTGCGGATGTAGCGGGAGCCGCCGAGCTTGCGGCGCAGGTTGCCGACGTGGACCTCGACGACGTGGGTGTCGCCGATCCACGGCGTGCCCCACACCGCCTTGAGCAGGTCCTCGCGGGTGGCGACCTTGGCCGGGTTGCGCATCAGCTCGGTGAGCAGGTCGAACTCCGTGCGGGTGAGCAGCAGCTCCTCGCCCTCGCGGTAGACCCGCCGTGCGGAGATGTCGACCCGGAGCCCGCCGTACACGAGCACCTCGGCGGGGGTGCCGTCGGCCGGGATGCTCGGGCGCGGCCGGCGGAACATGGCGTTGACCCGGGCCTGGAGCTCGCGGAGGCTGAACGGCTTGGCCATGAAGTCGTCGGCGCCGGTCTCCAGCCCGAGCAGGCGGTCGATCTCGTCGGAGCGTGCGGTGACCATGATGATGTAGGCGTCCGTGGTCTCCCGGATCTGCCGGCACACCTCGATCCCGTCGATGCCGGGCAGGCCCAGGTCGAGGGTGACCAGGTCGGGGTTGACCGTGCGCACGGCCTCGACGCCGCCGGGCCCGGTGTCCACCGCGGTCACCTGGAGCCCGAGGTCGGTGAGCGTGTGCGTGATCAGCTCACGGATGTCGCGATCGTCCTCGATCACCACGGCGCGCCGAGCCGGCTGGGGTACACCCTCCATGGAGACGGATGATGCCACGAACGGCTCGTTATCGTT
>Ga0190274_10000416_pt1 | contig 26211 bp, 26 predicted proteins | sample Popmic531T_FD_133002 | JGI IMG/M metagenome (GOLD analysis project Ga0190274, IMG submission 133002) | Populus adjacent soil microbial communities from riparian zone of Yellowstone River, Montana, USA - 531 T | ecosystem: Environmental > Terrestrial > Soil > Riparian zone | place: USA: Montana... | reverse complement strand
GAGACGAAGGTAAGCGCAGCACAGGCCGCGGCGGCCGCGGCGCGAAAAGCTCGGATCATTTACGTCTTGCTTCAATGCGGCGCGGCATCGGGACGGGCGCCGTGCGCACCGCCATCTCCAGCCATTCCGACTTGCCCTGGCCGCCGGCTCAATGGCTCTGGCGGCACCCGCTCGTTTGCTTCGAGGGGGCATCTGCGTTGCCCGCCCTGACGAATCAACACCCCATGCTGCATTGCAGCGACGGGCCGCGCCCGGGCCGGGACGAGTCGAGGAACTTTCGCTCAATTTCCCCGTGAAGCGGGGGGCGGAGCGGCCGCCGGCGGCAGCTGGTGCGGCACTCCGGAGATCAGCCGGACCCGCGCGCTCGCCACCCAGCCGGCGGCGCAGGGCCCCGAATAATTGCGCCGCTGCGGCACCGCCGCGGAGACTCCGCAGCGCTCGCTCGCATGGCCGCCCTCGTCGTAGACGATGCCGAACCAGCGCTGGTCGTGGGTGCGCGAGCAGATGAAGAAATCGGCGCCGGGCTCGAGCCGGTCGATCTCGCCGGCCTGCTCGAACGGCGCGCCGCGCACCGCCACCGGACCGCCGCCGGCGCGGTCGCGGGTGGAGCCGCGGGCGTTGCAGGCGGCGAAACCCGGGCCGAGCTCGCCGATCCGGACCGGGCTGATCGCCTCGTCGAGCAAGGAGGAGTTGCTCTCGACGCGGACATAAGGCGGCGTCGTCGAGCCGCCATTGCCGGCCCGTTCCGGCGCCCGCTCGCCGCAGGCCGCGAGCATGAGCGGCAAGACCAGACACAGGATGACGGGCGCGGCGCGGGCTTTCACGGGAGAGGATTTAGCCTTAGCGTCGCTTCTTTGATAGCCGTCACCGGGAGCGCGACCATGGCCTATTGGCTGATGAAATCGGAGGCCGACGTGTTCGGCTGGGACGACCTGGTCCGCGACGGCAGGACCGAATGGGACGGCGTCCGCAACTACACCGCCCGGCAGAATCTCGCCGCGATGAAGGTCGGCGACGAGGCCTTCTTCTACCACAGCAACGTCGAAAAAGCGGTGGTCGGGATCATGCGCGTCAGCCGCCAGGGCAAGCCCGAGGGCGAGGACGGCAAATGGGTCTCGGTCGAGATGAAGCCGGTCAGGCCGGTCAAGCGCCCCGTCACTTTGGCCGAGATCAAGGCCGAGCCGAAGCTCGCCGACATGGCGCTGGTGCGGCTGTCGCGGCTGTCGGTGGGGCCGGTGACCGAGGCGGAATGGAAGCTGGTCTGCGAGATGGCGGGCCTCTGAGCGCGGCCATTCCCATCCCCGGCGCCCGCTGTTAGAATTATGAAGCGCCGGTGAGCCATGGGGGGACACGCAATGGCGACGATTGCCGAAACCACGCCCGTTGAGGAGCCGCGACGGGACCATTTGTCCGGAACGCCGCGCGCTTATTCGGTCGACCGCTGGATCTATGTTTTCACCGCGGCGAGCTTCATCGTGATCGTGCTGGCGGGGTTCGTGCCCAGCTCGATCGAGAAGGCCGCGGCCGTCCAGGCCGGAGCGCGGCCGCCCTTCCCGCTCGTCATGCACGTCCATGCGCTGCTGATGGGCACTTTCCTCCTGCTTCTCCTCGCCCAGACCGCGCTCGTCGCCACCGGGCGGTGCGCGCAGCACATGCGGCTCGGCCTCGTCTCGATGGCGCTGGTCCCGGCGATCGTCGTCGTCGGCTTCCTGCTCGCCCGAGGAAATTATCACGGAATGTGGGCCGCGTCGCAGGCGGCCCCGCCCCAGGCCCGCGCCGAGCTGATGGGGGTGATCGGCATTCTCGACAACATCCTGCTCCTGCAGCTCAGGATCGGCATCCTCTTTCCCATTTTCATCTGGATCGGCCTCCGCGCCAGGCGCGGCGAGCCCGGCCTGCACAAACGGATGATGATCCTGGCGACCGCCGTCGCCTTGCCCGCGGGCATCGACCGAATCCCCTGGCTGCCCTCGACCATGCCGCTCAGCCCGCTCGCGCCCGATCTCTACACCCTCGTCGCGATCAGCCCGATGCTGGCCTGGGACCTGCTCCGCAATCGCTTCGTCCATAGGGCCTACTGGATGTGGCTCGGCCTGTTCCTGCCCTTCGCCGTCGTGGTTCACAGCCTGTGGGACACAGCCTGGTGGCACGGCGCGGCTAAGGTGGTGATGGGGATCGCTTGAGCGCCCGAGCGTAGCGGCGCCGGCTGCGAAGCGGCCGCCGGAGCAGCGCGAAGAGGCGAAGCGCGCAGCCATGCCGGCGGCATGGCGAACACTGGAGCCGAGAGCCGGCCAGCCTGCGCCTTTCGGCGACAGGACTGACCCCGGCCTGCGCCGGGGCAGGCTCACGAATTCAGTTCGTGGCGGCACTGCCAGCCTCCGCGCACATTTGCGAATGGTCCGAATGTTCGCACTGGCCATGGCCCAGACGCGCCCGGAGAGCGATGGCGGGTTCAGGCAGCGCCACGGAAAGCTGAACAGATCGGAAAACGAGGCTGGACCCCGGATCGTGGTCCGGCGTTCGGCGCGATGCGTGCGCCGAAGTTTCCGAAGTTTCCGCTTCCCTGGGGACAGAAAAACCTGAACCTTCCGGAGCGAGCGCCCGCCTCCGCTGTGCGGCGAAGATGACAAAGATAACACCTGCCATCGGGGGCCAGCCACGCGATGCGGGCGCCGAGGTTCACGAAGTTCACGACCTGCACGACTTGCACGACTTTCACAGGGAATCGCGGGGGGGTCGCGTCTCCGCGAGGACGCCCGGCCGACGGCGCGAGCGGGGTCGACGAGGCCGCTTCGACAGGCTCAGGACAGGCATCGAATCTCCTCGAGTCGGGGCGAATCGATCAGCTTATGCCTCATCCGAGAGGGTGTGGGAAAATGGTTTCTGTTCTTTTTTTGTTCGATCGCGACGGCCAGGCGCGAGTCTGACAGCCACGACAATAGCCACCATAAGACCGTCAAACGTCAGGGCACGATCGTGGTGAACAAATAGACCGCGAAGATCACCAGATGGACCGCGCCTTGCAAAACGGTCGTCCTCCCCGTGCCGAGGGTCAGCGTCGAGACGATCAGGGTCAGGAAGAGCAGCACCGCGCTCTTGGCGTCGAGGCCGAGGGCGATCGGGAGGCCGGCGGCGATGGAGAGGGCCGCGACAGCGGGGATGGTGAGCCCGATCGTGGCCAAGGCGGAGCCGAGGCCAAGATTGAGGCTGGTCTGGAGCCGGTTGGCGAGCGTCGCCCGGACCGCCGCGACGCTCTCCGGAAGCAGGACCAGGGCAGCGATGATCACGCCGACCAACGCGCGCGGCGCGCCCGCCGAGGTCACCGCCCCTTCGATCGGGTTGGCGAGCGCCTTGGCCAGCAGGACGACGGCGCCGAGGCAGGCCAGGAGGAGGGCGAAGGACAGCCAGGCCTGCTTCGTCGTCGGCGGCTCGGCATGGACGTCCTCATCCGCCGCGACCGCCTTGTCCGGGAGGAAATAATCTCGGTGGCGCACCGTCTGGACCGCGACGAAGGTCGCGTAGAGCAGGAACGAGACCACGGCGACGAAGCCGAGCTGCGCGTAGGAATAGACCGGCCCCGGCTGGCTGACGGTGAAATTGGGCAGGACGAGGGTCAGGACGGTGAGCGCGCACAAGGTGGCGAGCGAGGCGCTGACGCCGGTCTGCTGAAAGATCTGCTCCTTGTGACGGATGGCGCCGAGCAGGATGCAGAGGCCGACCAGCCCGTTCAGGATGATCATCACCGCCGCGAACACAGTGTCCCGCGCCAGCGTCACCGCATCCTCCCCGGCGGCGGCCATCAAGGTCACGATCAGGCCGAGCTCGATCACGGTTACCGCCACGGCCAGCAGCAGGGTGCCGAACGGCTCGCCGACCCGGTGCGCGATCAGCTCGGCATGATGCACGGCGGCGAGCACGGTACCGATCAGAACCGCGCCCAAGAGCAGGGCGGGGAGGCCGGCGCCGAAGCTCGCGGCGATCAGCGCCCAGGCCGCCACGGGAGCGAGCCACGTCCAATGCTGAAGCGCCCTTCGCATGGCTTCCCTCTAGAGCCATGCGGGCGCGCCGCAATGGGCGGGGCGCTCCTTAACGGCTCGACGGCCGCCCCGCCCGCCGGAACAGCCAGGCCGACACCAGCCAAAGCCCGGCCATCGCCGAGCCGAGCATGGCGCCGCGCGGGTCGGCGACGTAGCCGCCGGCGGCGACGCAGACCTGCACGATCGCGGCGGCGGTCATGGCGAGCGCCATTCCGGGGGCGCGGAAGCGGACGAGCGCGGCGCCGGCCAGCGCCACGGCGATCGCGGCGCCGAAATACAGATTGTAGGGATTGTCCTCGTCGCCGATCATTCCGACGGCGCCGTTCGCCCAGATGATGAGGAAGGCGGCGGCGAGCGCGCAGCCGATGGCGGCGCGACAGGCGGAATTGGGGGTCGTCCGAACGGCCAGCTCGAGGACGAGGCCGGCGCCGCCGATCAGCGCTCCGGCGAAGACGAAATCGGCGAGGGTCCAGTCGACCTCGTCGGTGAACCCCATCGCCACCAGCGGCGCGAGCAGGAGCAGGGCCGCGACGCTCCAGGCGGCGATCCGCCAGCGGCCGCGGCGCCGTCCGTTCATGGTTTCCGAATGGTCCGCCATCGCTTCGCCCTTCCCGTTCGCGCGCAGCCTAGCCCTTAGCGGGCGCGCTTGCAGGCCCGATCCGGCGGATATGGAGATTTCGTGCAGACCGGGTCGGCAACGGCTCGGAAAGCGGACGGGACGTCCATCGCCTCTGCACGGCGCCGTTTTACTCAGGTCTCGGAGGGCCGGTTCAGGCCGCCGGGAGATCGCGCAAAAAATGAGCTTCGAAGAGGGCCTGCGGCAGAGCGCCGGGAAGCGGCGGCTGGCGATGGCGCCGTTCGCCGCCCTGCTCCTGTGGGTCTGCGACAATCACGCCCACCAACGGGCCGCTCTCGGAGCGCTCACCGAGGCGGGCTATGGCGAGCGGACGGTCGCGCCGAGCCGGCGCTGGCGCTGCCATCTTGGGCGCGGCACGGAATTCTGGGCGCAGGGCGGGAGGATCGGCCGCGAGACGACCGGCTATGTCTGCACCAGCCACATCCTGCCGGCCAGGATTTACGAGACGCCGGACATCGACTTCAATCCGTTCCGCGACATCTAGGGGGGTAAGGCCGTCACTGAGGCCGCCCAGCGCGTCGAGATAAGCGGGATCGGTCGGCGGGCCGGCCCGCTCGAACGCGGCGACCCGCTCCAGATGGCCGGCTTCGGTGGCCGGCCGCGCCGCGGCTTCGGGCTGGACCGCCGCCGCGGCGGCGAGCGGCGGCAGGAGCGCGAGCGCGGCCGCCATGGCCAGTGCGCGGACAGGGGGAATCGATCTCATGGAGCGGCCTTCAAGAATTCGAAAGCATTGGAGCGATCTCCCGGCGATCGTTCATAAGTTGGCAACAACTCCCGCGCAACATCGGCGCATCGTCTTGAAAAAAGGGGGAAGAACCAATGATCGCCAATCGCCGTCCGCTTCTGAAATCCGCCGTGGACCAGCCCAGCCTGTTCATGGACGAGCTGGACGATCCGGTGACGATCACCTCCGAGGACGGCGCCGACAGCGCGGCCTTCGTCCTGTTCGAGAACGCCTTCGGCAGCGTCGCCTCCGTCCAGGCCAGCGGCAGCGGCACGATCACCTATTCGATCGTGGGCGGCGCCGACGCCGCTTTGTTCGACATCCAGGCGACCTACGGCACCGTCTATTTCGCCATCGGGTTCAGCCCCGATTACGAGGCGCCGGCCGACGCCGACGGCAATGGCAGCTACGAGGTGATCGTCCAGGCGAGCAACGGCACGACCAGCGACCAGCAGGCGCTGACCTTCCACGTCTACAACGTCAACGAGGGGCCGGTCTTCACCTCGTTCGGCGGCGCCGCCTCGGCCTCGACCTCGGTCGCCGAGAACGGCCTCACCGTCGCGACGATCGGCGCGGTCGATCCCGAGGGTATGACCTTCCTCTCCTACCAGGTCGTCGGCGGCGCCGATGCGGCCCTGTTCAGCTGCAATCCCTGGAACGGCCGGCTGATCTTCCGCACCGTGCCCGATTTCGAGGCCCCGGCAGATGCCGGCGCCAACAACGTCTACGATGTCGTCGTGCGCGCGTTCGACGGGGCCAACACCGTTACCCAGACCCTCGCCATCACCGTCACCAACGTCGCCGGCGAATCGACGATCAAGGGCACGCTCTCCAGCAATATCCTCAACGGCACCGCCGCCGCCGACGTGATCTACGGCCTCGACGGCGGCGACACGATCTCGGCCCTCGGCGGCGACGACCTGCTCGACGGCGGCGCCGGCAGCGACATCCTGATCGGCGGCGGCGGCGCGGACCAGCTGCTCGGCGGCGCGGGCAGCGACCGCTTCCGCTACGACGCCGCCAGCGATTCCGCGGTCGGCAGCCACGACATGATCTTCGATTTCAGCCGCGGGCAGAGCGACCGCATCCAGCTCACCGGAGTCGACGCCAACACCCTCGTCGCCGGCGACCAGAATTTCGCCTTCATCGGCACCGCCGCCTTCGCCGGCGTGGCCGGGCAGCTGCGCTACGAAAAGAGCGGCGGCGACACCTTCGTCTACGGCGATCTCGACGGCGATTCGGTCGCCGACTTCCAGCTCCAGATCAACGGCGAGCTGACCATGTACTCGTCGGACTTCCTGCTCTAGGCGGAGCCGGTTTGAGGCCGCGGCGGGCGTGAGGAGCCGTCACGGGAGTGAATCCCGTGACGTCGGTCGGGCTCGCTGACGCGACCCGCCGTCCGGGCTTCGCCGGCTCTTCGCGCTGCTCCGGCTGCGCTCGGGCTTCAGCCTACCACTCGTTGACGATCATCTGGTGATAGCGCGCCGTGTAGCCCCGGCTGGTCATCTCGGCCTGGCGGCGGCGCGATTCATCCAGGTCATATTCGACCCGGCCGTCGGAATAGGTGATCGCCCATTCCGAATAGGTCTGCATGTTGCACTCGTCGTTGGAGCGGCTCGGGTGGTCGACCCAGCAGACCTGATAGCGGCGCTCGCGCCGGCCGGTGGCGTAGGCGCCGTTATTGCCGGTATTGGTATTGCCGCCGCAGCGCCGGCCCGAGCCGCTCGGATCCGTGGGATCGCTGTCGCTGCAGCCGGTGCGCGCGGCGGCGGTGCAATTGCGGCCGGCGCCGCCGGGGTCGGTCGGGTCGCGGTCGCTGCAGCCGGTGCGCGGCCGGTTCTGGCAATTGCGGCCGCGGCCGCCGGGGTCGCCGCCGCGGGAGAGCGGATCGGCGTCGGAGCAGCCGCTCTGCAGGGCCGCGGCGTCGTCGCTGACGACCAGCAGCGAGCCCGCCGCGGCGCCGCCGACGACGCTGGCCAGGAACGAACGGCGGTTGAGCCTGCGGACCTTCTTCATTGGCGCACCCCTCTCACGAGCCGCGGCCGCGCCCGGGCGCGGCCATTCGCGGCATTGGCTCAAGGACGAACAGGCGGCACGGCCAAGGCGCATGCAATGGCGCAGACGGATTTTTAAGGAAGCGACTCGCCCCCCGGCCCGTGCGGCCGGGCGAAGGTACAGCAGGAGCCGAGGCGCCGCCAGCGGCCTGGCGCGAAGGCGTCCAGGGACGGGACGGCGGGCGTGGGGCGCGGCCAGCGGCGAGGGGTGTCGCGCGGGCGCGCGGCCGTGGAGCCTTGCGCTCCATTTCCACCGCGTCCAGACTGACGCCGTGGCGCCGATCCTCGCATTGCTCCTGCTGACCGCGGCCGACGCGCCCCCGCCGGACACGCCGGCGCCAATGCCGGGCCGGGCCGAAGCGGCCGTCGCCTATTTCGAGCGGGAGGCGGACGATTGCCGGGCGCTGATCGATGTCTGCGAGGGCGGCGTCGGCGTCCGCTCGCCGGAAGAGGTGAGCGGCTTGCGATGCCGCGCCGGCGCGCGCGGGACCGCGACCTGCCGATTCGAGGTCGCCGCCGATCGCTGCCGGGCGCATTTCGTCAGCGCCGCCGCCGGCCCGGCGCATGCCCGGGCGCTGCGATGGAGCCGGCGGCCGGAACCGGCGGGTCAGGCCTGGGTGGTGGCCTGGACCGTGTCGCCCGCGCCGCGCGGGCCGCGGATCAGCTGCGCGGCGCCGGACTAGCGCGGCTCGAGGCGCAATGCGAAATGGCCGCCACGGGACCACCGTCTCGCGGCGTCGACCCCTGTCCGTCCGGCGGCTAGGCCGCCTCGCTCCGCCTTGACGCCCGCTTGCGTTCGTGCGGATCGAGATAGCGCTTGCCGATCCGGATCACCTTCGGCGTCACCTCCACAAGCTCGTCGTCCTGGATGTAGGCGATCGCCTGTTCGAGCGTCATCCGGTCGGCACAGTCCGATCTGACGCAGACTCCTCTCCGGCCGGGGCGGCTCGCCGTGCTAGAGCGTAAGCGAGGGGTAACCCGGATGAAGAGTTTCGCATTGCTGTTGACGGCGGCCGTGGGCGCCTGCGCCACCAGCCCGACCGCCTGGAATACCACGCCAGCCATCCTCGATGCGGACTTCCACCCGATCAACCGGGGCTGGGGAGCCCCCGTCTGGCAGGACGAATTCAACGGCACGAGCCTCGACACCACGAAATGGGTCGCCGCCCGGTTTTGCGGCGGCTACAATCACGAGAGCCAATGCTACACCACCCGCAGGGACAACTTATACGTCGGAGGCGGCGCGCTGCGCATCAATGCCGAAAAAGCGCACGAGCAGGAGGAAATGTGCGACGGCGACCATATTTCGGTGGCGCCGAACGAGGTCGGAACGGTGAACTGCCCGCCCTCCAACCCGTCGCAGCCAGACTATTTCTATTCCTCGGGGCGCATTCACACCCGGGTGACTGGGTCCGGGGGCCCGCACGCCTGGAGATATGGTCGTATCGAAATCCGCGCCGCCCTGCCCTATGGCCCCGGCACCTGGACGGCTTTCTGGATGCTACCCGTCGCCCCGGCCGATCCGTGGCCGCAGTCCGGCGAGATCGACCTCATGGAAGCCGTCAACCTCAACATATTTTTCCCAAACGGTTTCGATCCCGCCGACTATGTTCAGTCGAACATCCATCTATGCAGCGACGACCCGGCTTATCCCGTTGATCAACACGCCTCGACCACGGCGCAGGGACTCTGCCAGGCCTGGGGCAGCAATTTCAACAAAGTGCACAACTCGATGGCGCTGCAGCTCGGGCCTTATCCAGGAGTCGTGCAGAATCTCATCCTTGCCTATCATACCTATGCAATGGAGTGGAGCGATGTGGACATGCGCTTCTTCGTCGACGATCAGTTCGTCGGACAGGTCTCGCACGGCGCGGACTCGTTAAACAACGCGCCGTTCAGGCAGAATTTCTATCTGATCATCAACCTCGCCGTCGGAGGCGACATGCCAGGCCCTCCAATTCCCACGGCCTGGGAGTGGCCCGCACGGCTCGGCGTGGATTGGGTCCGCGTTTATGCCTGCGGCGGCGATCCGACCGCCCGCAACTGCATTTATCAGGGGCAGGGGCTGGGCAAGGCGCCGTGACCCCCCGGCCCCGCCCCTTTCTCAAGCCGCCTCGGCCTTCCTTGACGCCCGCTTGCGTTCGTGCGGATCGAGGTAGCGCTTGCGGATCCGGATCACCTTCGGCGTCACCTCGACAAGCTCGTCGTCCTGGATGTAGGCGATCGCCTGTTCGAGCGTCATCCGCTTGGGCGGGGTGAGGCGGATGGCCTCGTCCTTGCCGCCGCTGGCGCGGAAATTGGTGAGCTGCTTGGATCGGAGCGGGTTGACCTCGAGATCCTGCGGCTTGGCGTTCTCGCCGATCACCATGCCCTCGTAGAGCTTCTCGCCGGGGGCGATGAACAGGATGCCGCGCTCCTCCAGCATGTTGAGCGCGTAGCCGACCGCTTCGCCATTGCCCATCGAGATGAGGACGCCGTTCTGCCGGCCCTGGATCGGGCCTTTGTACGGGCCGTAGCGCTCGAACAGCCGGTTCATGATGCCGGTGCCGCGCGTGTCGGAGAGGAACTCGCCATGGTAGCCGATCAGGCCGCGCGAGGGGGCGGAGAAGGTGAGCCTTGTCTTGCCGCCGCCGGACGGGCGCATGTCGGTCATCTCGCCCTTGCGCTGCGCCATCTTCTCGACGACGGTGCCGGCATGCTCGTCGTCGACATCGACGACGACCGTCTCATAGGGCTCCTCGCGGCCGTTCGGGCCGTCCTTGAACAGGACCCGGGGGCGGCTGATCGACAGCTCGAAGCCCTCGCGCCGCATCGTTTCGATCAGCACGCCGAGCTGCAGCTCGCCGCGGCCGGCGACCTCGAACGCGTCCTTGTCGGCGCTCTCGCTGATCCGGATCGCGACATTGCCCTCGGCCTCGCGGAGCAGCCGCTCGCGGATCACCCGGCTCTGCACCTTGTCGCCGTCGCGGCCGGCATAGGGGCTGTCGTTGACCGCGAAGCTCATCGCCAGAGTGGGCGGGTCGATCGGGCGGGCGCGAAGCGGCTGGGCGAAGCCCGGATCGGCGATGGTGTTGGAGACCGTCGCCCTGGTCAGGCCGGCAATGGCGACGATGTCGCCCGCTTTGGCCTGCTCGACCGGAACCCGCTCGAGGCCGCGGAAGGCGAAGACCTTGGTCGCGCGGCCCTCCTCGACGGAGGTGCCGTCGATGTCGATCGCCTTGATCGGCATGTTGACGTCGAGCGTACCGCTCTCGATCCGGCCGGTGAGGATGCGCCCCAAAAAGGGGTCGCGGTCGAGCAGGGTGACCAGCATCTTGAACGGGCCGTCGGCGTCGAGCCGGGGCGGCGGGACATGGTCGACGATGGTCTGGAACATCGGCGTCAGGTCGCCCGAGCGGACGTCGTCGGTCAGCCCGGCATAGCCGGCTCGGCCCGAGGCGTAGAGGACCGGGAAATCGAGCTGCTCGTCATTGGCCTCGAGCGTCAGGAACAATTCGAAACATTCGTCGAGCACTTCGGCGGGACGGGCGTCCGGGCGGTCGATCTTGTTGACGACGACGATCGGCCTCAGGCCGAGCGCCAGCGCCTTGCCGGTGACGAACTTGGTCTGCGGCATCGGTCCCTCGGCCGCGTCGACCAGCAGGATGACCCCGTCGACCATGGAGAGGATGCGCTCGACCTCGGCACCGAAATCGGCGTGGCCCGGCGTGTCGACGATGTTGATATGAGTGGTCTCGCCGCCATGCTCCCATTCGACCGAGGTGCATTTGGCGAGGATGGTGATCCCGCGCTCCTTCTCGAGGTCGTTCGAATCCATCGCCCGCTCCTCCACGCGCTGGTTGTCGCGGAAGGTGCCGGACTGGCGGAACAACTGGTCGACAAGCGTGGTCTTGCCGTGATCGACGTGGGCGATGATCGCCACGTTGCGAAGGCTCATTGCGAAGTAACTCTCGGTTCGGGGAAAATGTCCCGCGCGATATAGCGGTTATGCTGCATTGCAGCAAGGGCGCACCCTCTCGTCCAACGAGCGGTCGAGCGGCCATGGACGAAGATCTCGAAAATCTCAACCGCGAAGCATGAGCCCAAGGCCTAGCGGACGACGCGCTCCATGATCTCGACTCCACGCGCCAGCGCCCTCCGCTCCGAATCGGCGAGCTTGCCGAGGCGGCCGACCAGAGCGCGGACGCGGCGCTCGCGGCCGGCTTCGAGCAGCTGGACGCCGTCGGCGGTCGCCGCGATCTCGACGCTTCGGCGGTCGCCGGGCTTGGCGACTCGGGTGACCAGGCCGAGGCCGACCAGCGCCTCGACGATCCGGCTCATCGTCGGCGGCCTGACCTGCTCGGCGGCGGCGAGCTCGGCCAGCGACATCGGCCCGCCGAACACGATCACCGACAAGGCCGACAGCCGGGGCGCCGAAAGGCCGCTGCCGTCATCCTCGCGCCTCATCGCGCGCAGCAGCCGGATCGCGCTCGAATGAAGCCGCGCCGCGACGTCCCTCAATTCCCCTTCGGCCATCTTGACTCCTATTGTTAGCTACACTAACGATTGTAGTTATTAAATTATTAGCATGAAGCGGAGGGTTAAGCCATGGCGATAAGTCCCTCTCATATTACTCAAATCGGCATCCCGGTTCGCGACCTCGCCCGCGCCAAGGCATTTTACGGCGATGTGCTCGGCCTCCCCCATCTGTTCGATGCGCCGCCCGGGCTCGCCTTCTTCCAGTGCGGCCAGACGAGGCTGATGCTGAGCGAAAGCGAGGCCGGCGAGGCGGGCCATGCCGGGGTGATTCTCTATTATGCCGTGCCCGACGCCGCCGAGGCGCAGGCCGCGCTCGCCGCCGCCGGCGTCGAGTTCGCGGAGGATGCCCGCTGCATCGCCCGGATCGGCGAGACGGAGGTCAGGGAGGTCTGGCTCGCCGTCACCGGCGACGGCGAGGGCAATCATGTCGGGCTGATGAGCGAGCGGCCCGCCCCTCTTTCCCAACCCAGGTAGAGCGGTGGCGCCACCCCGAGCCGAGCCTCGCCTGGGCGGTCGGCGCGCGAAAGCAGACAGGACATGCACGTCCGCGGAAGGGCGGGTCGTCGCAATCCTCCGAGAAGCGCAGCGCCGCCGCCAAGAAGGGCTGCGAGACGCGGCGCCACAAGGCGCACGGCTGACCCGTCAGGCGAGCCACCAGCGAATCGCGTAGGCGAGGGCGCCGACCGTCGCCACGCTCGCGGCCCACAGACCCGCGAACCAGGCGAGGCGCTTCCCGAGCGGCGCCGGCACGTCCTCGCTCAAATCCCTTCCTCCAGGCTTATCGCGCGGCGCATTAGCCTTTAAGCTCGCCGGGATGAAGAACGGCTCCTTCTTCGACCGCTTCGGCTACGCCTTCGCCGGCGTGGTGACGGTCTTCAAGCGCGAGAAGAGCTTCCGCATGCATTGCGGCTTCGCGCTGCTGGCGCTGGCCGTCGCCGCGGCGACCCGTCCGGCGCTGGTCTGGTGGGCGATCGTCGGTCTGTGCATCGCCATCGTCTTCGCCGCCGAGATGGTCAATGCGAGCCTCGAATATCTGATCGACCGGCTCCACCCGGAGATCCACGAGGAGATCAGGCATGCCAAGGACGCCGCCGCCGGCGCGGTGCTGCTCGCCAGCATCGGCACCGCCTGCGTCGGCGTGCTGATGATCGTCGACTGGTGGCTGCGACTCTAGACCCTCAGTGATAGCCGTCCTCGCCGACCTTGCCGCGGAACACCCAATAGGACCAGGCGGTGTAGGCGAGGATCATCGGGATCAGCACGGCCGCGCCGACCAGCATGAAGAGCTGGCTCGAATGCGGCGCCGCCGCCTGCCAGATCGTGACCCGGCCCGGGATCACGTCGGGCCAGATCGAGATACCGAGCCCGGCCATGGTCAGCGCGAACATGGCGAGCGCGGCGGCGAAGGGGAGCCAGTCGCGGCGGCCGCGGCGGATCGCTTCCCAGGCGGTCAGCGCGACTCCGCCGAACAGCAGCGGCATCATCGAGCTCAACAGGACTCCCGGCCATTCGAACCAGCGCTGATGATATTTGGGCACGCCTTCGAGGAACGGTGTCGCCAGGCTGACCGCGCCGATCGCGAGCAGGAAGGCGGGCAGCAGCCAGGTGGCGAGGCGGCGGGCGCGATCGTGCGGATCGCCTTCGGTCTTCCAGATCAGCCAGGTCGCGCCGAGCAGGGAATAAGCGACCAGCAGGCTGGCGCCGGTGAGCAGGCTGAACGGGCTCAGCCACTCCCACCAGCCGCCGGCATAGGAACGGCCCTCCACACTGATCCCCTGAAGCAGGGCGCCGAGCGTCACTCCCTGCGCGAAGGTCGCGACGACCGAGCCGAGGAAGAAGCCGAAATCCCAATATTTGCGGTGGCGCGGATCGCGCCAGCGGAACTCGAAGGCGACGCCGCGGAAGACCAGGCCGAGCAGCATGGCGATCAAAGGCGCGTAGAGCGCAGGCAGGACGATCGCATAAGCGAGCGGGAAAGCGGCGAGCAGGCCGCCGCCGCCCAGCACCAGCCAGGTCTCGTTGCCGTCCCAGACCGGAGCGATCGAGTTCATCGCCCGGTTGCGCCCGCCGCCGACCGGGAAGGCCGGAAAGAGGATGCCGATGCCGAGATCGAACCCGTCCATCACCACGTAGGCGGCGACCGCGAAGGCGATGAGGACGGCCCAGACGATGGTGAGGTCCATCTAATCCTCCCCTGCATTTGCAGGGGAGGGGGACCGCACGAAGCGCGGTGGAGGAGCCTCTTGTGGACTGAAGAGGCCCCTCCACCAGCCTTCGGCCGGTCCCCCTCCCCTCGAAATCGAGGGGAGGATTGGAGCGGATCCGACCGTCATCGCCTTTCCTCCCCGCCCGGCCGCTCGACAGCCGGCGCCGGGGTGATGCCGGCGGTGCGGATCGGCGCCTCGGCCGGGCCCGGCTCGCCCTCCCGCGGCGGATCGCGCATCAGCCGCAATATGTACCAGGTGCCGGCCGCGAAGACGGTGAAATAGACCAGGACGAAGGCGACCAGCGAGCCGGTGACGCCCGGGGTCGCGATCGGCGAGACGGCGTCGGCGGTGCGCAGCAGATTGTAGATCACCCACGGCTGACGGCCGACCTCGGTGGTCACCCAGCCGGCGATCACGGCGGCGAAGCCGGCCGGGCCCATGACCAGGGCATAGCGATGAAGCGGCCGCCAGTCGTGGAGCTTGCCGCGCAGACGCGCCAGCAGGCTGAACAGGCCGAGGCCGAGCATCAGGAAGCCGAGGCCGACCATGATCCGGAACGACCAGAAGACGATTGCGACCGGCGGCCGCCGGTCGCGCGGGATCGTGTCGAGCCCGGCCAGCGGGGCGCTCATGTCGTGCTTCAGGATCAGCGAGGACAGGCCCGGTATCTCGACCGCCCAGCGCACGGTCTCGGCCTCCGAATCGGGCAGGCCGAACAGGATCAGAGGCGCGCCCTCGGGATGGCTTTGGAAATGGCCTTCCATCGCCATCACCTTGGCCGGCTGGTGCTCGAGCGTGTTGAGGCCGTGCTGGTCGCCGACGAAAATCTGCACCGGCGCGACCAAGGCCAGCATCCACATCGCCATCGAGAACATGGTCCTGACCTCGGGCGTGGCGCGGCCCTTGAGCAGATGCCAGGCGCCGACTCCGCCCACGACGAGCGCGGTGGTGAGATAGGCGGCGATCACGGTGTGGACGAGCCGATAGGGGAAGCTCGGATTGAAGACGATGTCGAGCCAGCTGCCGGCCGGCACGAACTGGCCGACCTCGTTCAGCGCCCAGCCGGTCGGGGTCTGCATCCAGCTGTTCACCGACAGGATCCAGAAGGCGGAGATGAAGGTGCCGATCGCCACCATCAGGGTCGCGGTGAAATGGAGGCCCTTGCCGACCTTGTTCATCCCGAACAGCATGACGCCGAGGAAGCCGGCTTCGAGGAAGAAGGCGGTCAGAACCTCATAGGCCATGAGCGGCCCGACGATCGGCCCGGCCCGGTCGGAGAAAACCGACCAGTTGGTGCCGAATTGGTAGGACATGACGATTCCGGAGACGACGCCCATGGCGAAGGTGAGCGCGAAGATCTTCAGCCAGTAGCGGAACAGGTTGAGATAGCGCTCGTGGCCGGTCTTCAGCCACAGAGCCTCGAGCACCGCCAGATAGGAGGCGAGGCCGATCGAGAAGGCGGGAAAGATGAAATGGAACGAGATCGTGAACGCGAACTGCGCCCGCGCCAGGATCAATGCGGTTTCGGCCTCTGCCACGCGCGCTCCTTCGCTGCGGCCTCTAGCGCCTAGCCCAAGCGAGTTCACCCCGATTCGCGCGCTCTGGACGCGTCAATGTGGCATTTCCCACACTTTCGTCGCGCGAACCGGCTTCTTGGTCACGCCGCGCTTGGCCTTGGCGGACCGCTCCGGCAGTCGGCCGGAATGAACAGGAGCGCAAAGTTTTGAACATGATGGCTCGTGACACCCTGCCCGTCTTGCGGCAGGAACATCCCCGCAGGATCGGGGGAATCGCGCATATGCCATCGCTGAACAGCCATGCGCGCTGGTCGGAAGCGCTCCGCTCGACGGTGCTGCTGTGGCTGTTCGTCCTGTTCGTCTTCCTGCCGGTGATCATCCAGCGCCATTCGGGCGAGCCGTGGACCGGAGTCCTTCTCGACTGCTCGACCATCGTCCTGTCGATGAGCCTGGCGATGGTGATGTTCATCGCCTCGCGGGCGACGATCGCCATGCCGCCGCTGCTCCGGCTGCCGCTGCGGGCGATGGCCGTTCTGATGGCGGCCGCGCTCAACACCACGTTCGACCTGATGTTCCAGGCCTGGATCGGCGACCATTTCGTCGACGCCTGGCGGACGCTGCCGGCCGATTTCAGCCGCGCCTACGCCTCGACTCTGAACTATATCCTGGTGTTCGGGGTCAACATGATCCTGTTCCACGTCAATTACGTGCGGCGCGCCGGGATCGACCAGGAGCGGCGGATCGGGGAGGCCAACATGGCCGCTCACCAGGCGCAGCTGGCGGCGCTCCGCTACCAGCTCAATCCGCATTTCCTGTTCAATTCGCTGAACTCCATCTCGGCTTTGATCGTCACCGGCCGCAACAAGGACGCCGAGGCGATGACCGATCGGCTGTCGAGCTTCCTGAGGAGCTCGCTGAACGCGGATCCGGCCGAGCTCATTCCGCTCGAGGACGAGCTTGCGCTGACCGAGGAATATCTGGAGATCGAGAGCGTCCGCTTCGGCGACCGGCTCAGCGCCACCGTCGATTGCCACGGCGAGGCCTGCCAGGCCCTCGTCCCAAGCTTCCTGGTCCAGCCGCTGGTCGAGAATGCGGTGAAGCACGGAGTCGCCCGCTCGCGCGCGCCGGTGGAGATCCACATCGACGCCGAAGTGGTGAACGGCGCCCTTCGAATCAGCGTCGCCAACTGCCTCAACGCCAGCGAGCATCTCGAGCTGCCCGACCACCGGGGCTCGGGCGTCGGCCTCGCCAATGTCGGGCATCGCCTCCAGGCGGTGTTCGGCAAGCGCGCCTCGCTGACCGCAGGGCCGGCCGGGAACCAGTTCGTCGCCACCATCCGGATCCCCGAGATCAAGCTCGCCAATTGACTTGCGCGAGCGGCTGAACGAAGCAGCGTCCTTGCAGTTAAGTGTTTGGGGGCTCGGCCAGGATGCGGGTATTGCTGGTGGACGACGAGCAGCTTGCGCTCGATCGGCTAAAGACCTTTTTCGGTGACATCGAGGGCGCGGAGGTGGTCGGCACCGCCGGCGACGGCAACGAGGCGCTCGAGCGGATCCGGGAGCTGACTCCGGACCTCGTCATCATGGACATCCAGATGCCCGGCAAGAACGGGCTGGCGGCGGCCGCCGACATCGATCTCGATCCCCGCCCGGAGCTGGTCTTCGTCACCGCCCACGAACATTATGCGCCCGACGCGTTCGACGTCGACGCGACCGACTATCTGCTCAAGCCGGTCCGTTTCGACCGGCTTCGCCAGGCGGTCGACCGCGCCCGCCGCCGCAAGGCGCAGCGAGTCTCGCTGGACCGCGCGGCCGAGCTCGAGGCGGAGATGGCGGCGCTGCGCGAGAGCGGCGCCGGCCCGGCGGCGGGCGACGACGGCTTCTGGGTGCCGGAGCGGCACGGTCAGCGCCGGGTGCCGCTCGAAGCGATCGAATGGATCGAGGCGGCGCGCGATTATGTGCTCCTGCACACCGAATTGCGCAGCCATATGCTGAGGATCACCATGTCGGCGCTTGAGGAGAGGCTGGCGGGTTCGCCGCTGCTCAGGGTCCATCGCTCGGCCTTCGTTCGGCCGGACCGGGTGTCGGAGGTGAAGAGGGAGGGCCGGTCTCTGGCCCTGGTGCTCGCCGACGGCGCCGAAGTGCAGGTCGGCCCGAGCTATATCGCGGCGACGAAGGCCGCGCTCGGTCTGGAGTAATCTATTCTGGGATGACCGGGGAGGGCTGGACCCGTTCGAGGTCCGAACGCCCTACCCCGGCATCCGGTCTTGCCGCATCGAGGCTTACGCCACGATCGGCATGGAGGTGGTCGCGGCCACCATCAGCACGCTCACGAACAGAGCGGCGACCATGGTGGAGACGTTCCGAAACTTCTCGGCGGTCATGTCTTCTTCCTTTCGAACGCGGCGTCATTGCCGCTGAACAGGGCCTAGACATGCCCGCCGCCGGGCGCGCCGGCCCTGCGACGATGGCGACCGTGCGTTCGACGAGCACGCGCCCCGTTCGACCAAGAAGCCGGTTGCGGCGACGAAATGACGGCGGATCAGGTGCGGTTCAGACGAACACCGACCAGCCGGTGCGCTCGACCAGGGCCTCCAGCGCCGCCGCCCCGGCCGCGCTGGTTCCGGCGGCGTTGAGCGCCGGCGACCAGACCGCCACCGCCCCCTGCCCCGGCGCGATCGCGAGGATGCCGCCGCCGACGCCGCTCTTGCCGGGCAGGCCGACCCGGAAGGCGAACTCGCCACTATTGTCGTAATGGCCGCAGAGCATCATCACGCTGTTGATCCGCCGCGAGCGATGCCAGGCGGTGACCTGCTCGCCGCTCACGGGATCGCGGCCGTCGAAGGCGAGGAACAGGCCGGCGCGGGCGAGCTGGCGGCAGCTCATCGCCACCGCGCATTGCCGGAAATAGGCGCCGAGCACGGTCTCGACCTCGTTGGCGAGGATGGCGCAGCTCTTCATGAACCAGGCGAGGCTTCGGTTGCGCGAGCCCGTCTCCGCCTCCGAGCGCGCCACGACCTCGTCGACGCAGATGCCGGCGTCGCGCGCCTGAGCGCGCAGCAAGGCGAGCAGGTCCTCGATCGCCGCGTCGGCCGAACGGTCGCCGATCAAATGGTCGGTCACCACCATCGCGCCGGGGTTGATCAGCGGGTTGCGCGGCCTGCCCCGCTCGGTCTCCAGCTGGACGATCGAGTTGAACGCGCTTCCCGACGGCTCGCGCCCGACCTTCTCCCAAAGCCCCGCGCCGACCCGCTCGAGCGCCAGCGCCAGCATGAACACCTTGGAGATGGACTGGATCGAGAAGGGCTCGTCGCAATCGCCGGCGCCGTGCACTTGCCCTTGCGCGTCGGCGACCGCGATGCCGAGCTTGTCCGGATCGACCGCGGCCAGCGCCGGGATGTAATCGGCGACCTTGCCGTCGCCGCGATGCGGCGCCGCCACCGCCAGCACCTCGGCGAGAATGTCATTCATCCTCGGGATCGGGCTCCGGCGGACCCGTTTCGGCCGCCTCGCCCGGCGCGACGGTCGGCCCCAGCATCGCCATCCGAGCGCCAAGTTGCTCGCGGGTGAGCACCGGGCCCGGAAGCTCGAAGCTGGCGGCGGGAATCGGCTCGGCGCCGACGCTCGCCAGAGTGAAATGCCGGCCCATGCGGATCGGCACGCCGCGCGCGAGCAGCCCGTCCAACTCGGTCAATATGTCGGGCGTCTGGCCGAGCAGCGTGCTTGTCGGCGCCGCGGCCAGCGCGATCAGTCGCCGTATCTCGCGGCCGACCGGGGCAAGATCGCCATCCGTGGCCATGACGATCTCGAGCGTCGGCCCCTGCCCCCCCGCGGCCGGCGCGATCGCGTAAAGGGTGCCCGATCGCCCGCCGACCGTCTCGCGGCCGCGCTCGGTCACCTCATAGGGCGCGAGCGCCATCGAGCGGAACTGGGCGAGGCCGCGCTGCGGCGCCGCTGCCTCTCCGGCCGCGGCCGGCGGCCGGCTCGCTGCTGCCCGCGCCTCCGCGGCCTGCATCATCTGCACCAGCCCGCCGACGAATTCGGTCATTAAAGCGAAAGCGTCGTCCAGCCGGCCGACGAACGGGCCCTGCCCATCCGAGGAGACGAAATAAGCGATCCCGCCGCGGACGACGAGCGCGGCGTCGTCGCCGCTTTCGAAACGTGCATTGCCCGCATCGGAGACCGCGAGCACCACCTGCTTGGCCGCACGGTCCTTGACCCGATAGCGCACGGTGACGTCCGCCAGCGCGGGCACGGCGGCCAGCATGACGATCAGTCCGAACAAGGTGAAGAACCGCCGCATCGCCGCCTCCCGCGCGCATTTCAGGCGAACCTTGTCCCGCAAGGGCGCCGCGTCGGCAAGGGGCGATTCAGCGGGAGGATGGATGCCCGACGAGGATTCGAACCTCGATTGACGGAGTCAGAGTCCGTAGTCTTACCATTAGACGATCGGGCAATGGGAAGGCGGGCGAGATAGGCAGGGGCGTCCCGCCTGTCAACGCCGCCCAAGCGCCGTTCTTGCCCCCGAAACCCCCCTCATGTACAAGGAAGCCAAGTCAGAGGGCGGCTTCGGCCGTTCCGAAACGAAAACAAAATGAGAATTACCGGAATGCCGCAGCAAGCCGCACAGGCTCCGCTTCCGCCGGTCCCGGAACCGGCCCAGGCGGTCACCGACAGCCTCCCGCCCCGGCGCTGGACGCCCCGCCACACCTATGGGGCGATCGATCTCGGCACCAACAATTGCCGGCTCCTCGTCGCCCGCCCGACCGAGGAGGGCTTCACCGTCATCGACGCCTTTTCGCGCGTCGTCCGCCTCGGCGAGGGCATGGCCACGTCCGGCAAGCTTTCCGAAGGGGCGATGGACCGCGCCGTCGCCGCCCTTTCCGTCTGCGCGGAGAAGCTGAAGCGCCGCCGGGTCAGCCTTGCCCGCTCGGTCGCGACCGAGGCCTGCCGGCGCGCCGTCAACGGCCGCCATTTCGTCGAGCGGGTGAGGCGCGAGACCGGCATCTGCCTCGAGATCATCGCCCCCGAGGAGGAGGCGCGGCTGGCCATGCTCGGCTGTCACCGCCTGCTCGAGCCGGGCGACGGGCCGGCCCTGATCTTCGACATCGGCGGCGGCTCGACCGAATTGGTGCTGATCGACACCGACGGCGGCGAGCCCCGAATCAAATGCTGGTGGAGCGCGCCCTGGGGAGTCGTTTCGCTCACCGAGAGCGAGGGCCGGACCTTCGCCTCCAGGGAGGAAAGGCTGGCCGCCTATGGCCGGATGCGCGAGCGGGTCCGCCACGCCTTCCGCCATTTCATCGAGATGCTGCCAAAGGACCATCGCGACATCAGGCTGATGGGGACCAGCGGCACCGTCACCACGCTCGCATCCGTCTATCTGGCGCTGCCGAGCTACGACCGGCGCGCCGTGGACGGCCTCAAAATGCCGGCCGCGGCGATGCGCGGAGTCAGCACCACCTTGTCCGGCATGGACCATGACGAGCGCGCCCAATTCCCCTGCATCGGCCATGAGCGCGCCGATCTGGTCGTCGCGGGCTGCGCGATCCTCGAGGCGATCATGGACATCTGGCCGGCGGAGACGCTCGGAGTCGCCGACCGCGGCATCCGCGAAGGCATATTGCGCTCGCTCATGGCCCGCGACGGGCACCGATTGTGAGCCGCGCCTTTCCGATCCTCCCCGGCCTTTGCAGGGGAGGATTTCAGTGAGCCGCGCCGGCGGCGGGCTCAGGACCCGCGTCAAGACCGCCAAGGGCCGAAGGGCCAGCTCGACGCGCTGGCTCGAGCGGCAATTGAACGATCCCTATGTGAAGCGCGCCAAAGCGGAGGGCTATCGCTCGCGCGCCGCCTATAAGCTGATCGAGCTCGACGAACGATTCGGCTTCCTGAAGGGCGTGAAACGGGTGGTCGACCTCGGCATCGCGCCGGGCGGCTGGACCCAGGTGGTGCGCCAGCTCGTGCCGCACTCCTCGGTGGTCGGCATCGACCTCCTGCCCACCGATCCGATCGACGGCGCCGTCATCCTGCAGATGGACTTCATGGACGATTCGGCGCCCGGGCAGCTGGAGGAAGCCCTGGGCGGCCCGGCCGACCTCGTCCTGTCCGACATGGCCGCCAACACGGTCGGTCATTCGCAGACCGATCATCTGCGCACCATGGGTCTGGTCGAGAGCGCGCTCGATTTCGCGGTCGGGGTGCTCCGCCCCGGCGGCGCCTTCGTCGCCAAGGTGCTGGCCGGCGGCGCCGATTCGAACCTGGTCGCCGAATTGAAGCGCCGCTTCGCCAGCGTGAAGCACGCCAAGCCGCCCGCCAGCCGCAAGGGCTCCTCGGAATGGTATGTGGTGGCGCAGGGGTTCAAGGGGGAACCCGAGTAATTGGGGACAGTATATATTTTTTCTGCTCGGCCGCCGATCCTACGAAGCCGGACGCGAAAAATATATACTGTCCCCAATTACGACCCCAATTACGAGGCCGCGCGCGCCGCCGCGATCGCCTGCTTGAGCGTTTCGTAGCCGACCGCGCCCTCGAGCACCCGGTCGCCGACGATGAAGGTGGGCGTGCCGGTCGAGCCGATCGTCCGGGCGAGCTCGATATTTCGGCTGATCTCGGCCCTGTGCTCGGGCGTCAGCCCCCGCGGCTGCACGCCGACCGACCGGATCGCCTCGGCGATCGTCGCCTCGGTGGGCCGGCCGAGCGAGAACAAGCGATCGTGGAACTGGCGGAATCGACCCTGGCGGGCGGCGGCCATGCTGACCGCGGCGGCGGTCTCGCTGTTCGGGCCGAGCACCGGCAGCTCGCGCCAGACCACCTTGAGCCGCGGATCCTCGCGAAGCAGCCGCTCGACGTCCGGGTTGGACGCCCGGCAATAGCCGCAGGCATAATCGAAGAACTCGACCAGGACGACGTCGCCGTCGGCCGCGCCCGCCCAGGCGCTGTGGAACGGCGTCTCCAGCGCGGCGCGGTGCCGGCCGACCGCCGCCGAGGCCTGGCGCTGCTGCAGCCGCTGCATGGATTCGGGCAATATCTCGCCATGGTCGAGGATATATTGGCGGACGATTTCCTCGGTCCCAGCCCGATCCGGCGACCGGAAGCCGTAAAAGCCGGCGACCGCTCCACCGCCGATCACCAACCCCACGATGCCGGCGAGCGCGCCGGACTTCCATCCCCCCGCGGCGGCCATGTTACTGGTTCCGCCGCCGCCGCTCGGAGGCGGTGCGCGAGACCATCGCGATATCCTGCGCGCGCAGCCAATCGGGCGAGTTGACGCTGAGCCCCATCATCGCGCGCTCCGCGTTGGGCAGAGCGAGCTGCGGCTGCCCGGTCAGATTGTAGCGTTCGGCCGTGGCCAGAGCGGCGCGTGCCTCGTCGCCCTCGCGGTCGTAGACGATGCCGAGCTGGTACCAGGCGAAGGGATTGTCGTTGTCGCGGGCGACGGCGATTCGAAGCACTCGTTTCGCCTCCTCGAAATTGTTCGGATCCTCGGTCGAGATGAGGGCGTGGCCGAGCAGGGCGCCGATCAGCGGCTCGTTCGGCAGGATCGAGACCGCCTCGCGAAGCGCGGTGAGCGCCTCGAGCGGATGACCGGATTCGAGCAGCACCTGGCCCTTGAGCTCGAGGAAATAGGGATCGTGCGGCCGCTCGGCGAGCAGGCTGTCGACCTCGGCCATGCTCTGATCGGGATGCGCGGTGCGGTGATAGACATAGGCACGGGCATAGCGGGCCGGGACGCTGCGGTTGCTCGCCGGATAGCGGGTCAGCACCAGCGGAGGATTGTCGACATAGCCGGACAGCTTGGCGCGGACTCGCTGGAAACGCTCCTCCAGGGCCGGGTCGGTCGGGCGGTCCCAGGCCGGATCGGCCTGATAGCTGGCCTCCAGCCGGGAGATGCGCTCGCCGGTCAGCGGGTGGGTGCGGGCATAGCCGTTGTCCTGCGGGATGCTCAGCCGGAATTCGAGATTCTGCAGCCGCCGGAAGAAAGCGAGGCTGCCGCGGCCGCTGACTCCGGCGCGGGAGAGGAAGCTGGCGCCGGCCTGGTCGGCGCTGTTCTCCTGGATCCGGCTGAACGCCAGGAAGCGGCCCATCGCCGCCTGCTGGCCGGCGGCGATGATCCCCATGCCCGCCTCGCCGCCGCCCGCCGCGATGGCGGCCGCGCCGAGCAGCAGGGTCAGAAGCATGATCCCGGTCGCCTGCTGGACGCCTTCCTGCATGCGGATCATGTGGCCACCGGTGACGTGGCCGAGCTCGTGGGCGATCACGCCCTGGACCTCGTTGGCATTCTCGGCCGAGGTGAACAGGCCGGAATGGATATAGACGATCTGGCCGCCGGCGACGAAGGCGTTGATCTCCGAATCGTGGATCATGACGATCCGGACGTTTTCCGGCTGCAGCCCGGCCGCCTCGATCAGCGGCCGCGAGATGTCGCGCAACAGCGCCTCGGTCTCGGCATCGCGCAGGATCTGCTGGGCCATGGCGGGCCGCGCCATGACAGCGAAGCTCAGGGCGACCAGCATCACCAGCCGAACCAGGAAGGTCAGCGGCCGCCGCGTCCTCGGATGGGCTTCAGCCATGGCTCTGCTTGATTCCCCTCGCCGCCTGAACGCCGGATGAAAGCGCGCCCCGGCTCAGGCGCCAAAGGTCCTTTGCCACCAGCCCGAACGAGGCGGTCCGTCCGCCTCGTCGGCCGCGGGCTCGACCGACGGCGCCGCTTCGGGCTCCGCCGCCTTCCTGGGCCGACGGCCCTTCTTCGGCGCCGGGCCTTCGTCATTGGCGGCGGCCGGGGCCGGGGCCTCCGGCGCCGATGCGGGAGCGGCTTCGGCTTCCGGCGCGACCGCGGCCTTCTTGCGGCGAGCGCGGGGCGGCTTCGGCTTGGCCGGTGCTTCGTCCTCGGCCGGCGCGGGCGGCGTCTCGATCACCGCCTCGACAGGCTCGGGCGCCGTTTCCGGCCCCGCCTGCTTGCGGGCGCGCGGGCGGCGGCGAGTCTTCTTCTCGGCCGTGGGCTCCGTCTCCTCGGCGGGCTCGGCCTCCGGCGCGGATTCGGCCGCGACCGGCAGTTCCTCGTCCGCGGGCTGCTCCTCGCCTTCCGGACGATCGCGGCGGCGGCCGCCGCGACGGCCGCGGCGGCGGCGGCGGCGGGCGCCGTCCTCCCTCGCTCCGCGCTCCCCGCGCTCGGGACGGCGCTCCTGCCGCTCCTCCTCTTCCTCGGCGGCCTCTTCCTCTTCTTCCTCGTCCTCCTCGACCGGCTCGTCGTCTTCGTCGGCCTCGGGTTCGGCGACGGGCGCGAAGCGCGGACGCTCGGCCGGCGGCGGGCCGTGCGATTCGACATTCATCCGAGCGCCTTCGAGATTGTCGTCGATCAGCACCTCGATCAGGACTCCGTAGCGCTCCTCGACCTCGGCGATCTCGGCCCGCTTCTTGTTGAGCAGATAGACCGCCGCCTCGCGGCCGGCGCGAAGCACGATCCTGGAGCCGCGGCCGCGGCCGGCCTCGTCCTCGAGCATGCGAAGCGCCGACAGGCCCGCCGACGCGGCGGTGCGCATCAGGCCGGTGCCCTCGCAATGCGCGCAGGGACGGGTCGAGGCTTCGAGCACGCCGGTGCGAAGCCGCTGCCGGCTCATCTCCATCAGCCCGAACGAGCTGATCCGACCGACCTGGATTCGGGCGCGGTCGTTCTTCAGCGCCTCCTTCATCGCCTTCTCGACCTTGCGGATGTGCGAGTTCGATTCCATGTCGATGAAGTCGATCACCACCAGCCCGGCCATGTCGCGGAGGCGGAGCTGCCGGGCGATCTCGTGCGCCGCCTCGACATTGGTGGCGTAAGCGGTCTGCTCGATATTGTGCTCGCGGGTCGAGCGGCCCGAGTTGATGTCGATCGAGACCAGGGCCTCGGTCGGGTTGATCACGACGTAACCGCCCGATTTCAGCTGCACGACCGGCTGGTACATGGCGCTGAGCTCGTCCTCGGCGCCGTAGCGCTGGAACAGGGGCACCGGATCCGCATATTGGATCACCCGCTTGACGTGGCTCGGCATCAGCAGCTTCATGAACTGCCGAGCGTCCTTATAGCCTTCCTCGCCCTCGACGATGACCTCGTCGATGTCGCGATTGTAGATGTCGCGGATGGCGCGCTTGATGAGGTCGCTGTCCTGATAGACCAGGGCCGGCGCCGCGCTCTTCAGGGTCTTCTCGCGGATCTCGTCCCAAAGCCGCGCCAGATAATCGAAGTCGCGCTTGATCTCGGGCTTGGTCCGCGACAGGCCGGCGGTGCGGACGATGAGGCCCATGCTCATCGGCAGGTTGAGGTCCGCCATGATCTGCTTCAGCCGCTTGCGGTCGGCGCCGTTGGAAATCTTCCGGCTGATGCCGCCGCCATGCGACGTGTTCGGCATCAGCACGCAATAGCGCCCGGCAAGCGACAAATAAGTGGTGAGGGCCGCGCCCTTGTTGCCGCGCTCCTCCTTGACGACCTGGACGAGCAGCACCTGGCGGCGGCGGATCACGTCCTGGATCTTGTAGCGG
>Ga0190274_10000415_pt1 | contig 26224 bp, 25 predicted proteins | sample Popmic531T_FD_133002 | JGI IMG/M metagenome (GOLD analysis project Ga0190274, IMG submission 133002) | Populus adjacent soil microbial communities from riparian zone of Yellowstone River, Montana, USA - 531 T | ecosystem: Environmental > Terrestrial > Soil > Riparian zone | place: USA: Montana... | reverse complement strand
GGAAGTAATACTGGTGATTACCACTTTTAAAGAGTACAAATTTTGACATGATTTATTTATTTTATTGATGCAAACATAAATAAAACACAGACAAAAAGTAGAACAGTTGAAAAATATTCAATAATTGTTCATAAGTTATCCCTACCTTTGAAAACGTGAAAAAACTGCATCAAACGCAGCAGTTGCTCTTGCAACTTCTTAAGAACAATATCGACAATCCGCTGACAATTAGGGAGCTCGGTCAACAACTGGGAGAAGACTCGGCAGGGGTCGTACACCATCATATCGTACAACTAGAAAAGAAAGGATACCTGAAACGAAATCCAGAGAATCCCAAGGACTATGTCCTCATGGATGAGCCTGATAAGGCTGTCGTGTATCTGAACAAATACGGATTAGCAAAGTGCGGTCCTGGAGGAGATATCCTTTCCGGTCGGCCTATTGATCGTGTACCGATAGCTTCCAGCATTCTCCGGTTTCCGGCGTCAGAAGCTTTTATTGTAGAAGCTACTGGGGATAGTATGATTCCTAAAATAATTGAAGGTGATACTATCATAGTGAAAAAACAAAACTATGCTGAACATAATGAATTAATCGTTTGTGTACTTAACGAGCAGCCAATGGTAAAGCAATATTTTAGTATGAATGGAATAGTTTGCCTTCGATCAAGGAACGAAGACAAGCTTAATCATCCAGATATTGCCGTTACTTACTCTGATGAATTAAAAATAGAAGGGCTTGTCAAGAATATTCTTCGATATGATTTTCTATAATTCTAAATACTAAATAGAATAATTGAGATATTCGAGACATGCCGATTGATTTAAATAAACTTTGGGTTTACCGAATGATTCATCATCTAAATTTGGAATACATCCTTGAACATGGAGTTTATTATCGCAATAATCCCAATCACCCCGTTAATTATATCAATATCGGAAACCCAGAAATTATTAATAGCAGAGACCAAAAACCAGTAAGTTGCTATCCTGGAACAATGATAAATGCTTTTGTTCCATTTTATTTTGCTGTTCGTACACCAATGCTTTATAACATACATACTAGCTATGGAGTTAATGGTCATGCCCAGCACGAAATTATTTATCTCTGCTGTAATGTGAATCAAATCGCAGGAAGTAATCTCCAATGGTGCTTTACAGATGGAAATGCAGCTACAAGAATTAGTAAATTTTTTAACAACATGGCCGACTTAGAGGGACTTGATTGGCATTCGATTCGAACGACAGATTTTAGAGATAACAATGAAGATGGTGACCCGGATAGAAAAAGAAAAAAGCATGCAGAATTTCTGATCAAAGATCATTTACCAATTGAGTTCATTAAAAGTATCGTCGTATATAATCAAGCAAAGCATGATTCAGTTCTTGCACTAGTAAATCAATATAATCGAAATATAACCGTTCATATAAATCCTAACCACAATTTTTATTTCTGATGAAATATTCAAAAGGAAATCTACTTGAAGCTGATGTAGAAGCTTTAGTAAACACTGTCAATACTGTAGGTGTAATGGGTAAAGGAATTGCCCTTCAATTCAAGGAGCGATTCCCCAAAAACTTTAAAGTTTATGCTGATGCATGCAAGAGAGGAGAAATGCAAATTGGCAAAATGCTTGTTGTTAAAGAGCAGACTTTAAAAGGAGAAATAATTGTAGTCAATTTCCCAACAAAAACTGAGTGGTATAAAAAGTCTCAATACAACTATATTGAAGCAGGTTTACAGGATCTCGTGAAAGTAATTTCAAATTACAGAATTCAAAGCATTGCAATCCCGCCTTTAGGTTGCGGCAATGGAGGATTAAGCTGGCCTAAAGTAAAATCTTTAATGGATCAATATCTTGGACAATTATCGGATGTCGCTATTCAAATATACGAACCTAATGAAGCCATAAAAGAGGTTTTACAAAAAGAAACTAATAAGAAAGAAGTTGGTCTTACAGCTTCGAAAGCAATGCTACTTGACGCACTTTATACCTATGTTCAGCGAGGGGAAGATGCAAGTGTTTTTGCTGCTAACAAACTTGCATATTTCCTTCAAAGAAGTGGGGAGAAATTGAAGTACAAATTTGTTGGACATTCTTATGGACCATATGCGCAAGCAGTCGAAAAAGTTTTGTACGCACTCAATGGAAGTTATCTCAAAGGGCTTGAACAGATGAATGCTAAAGCTTTCGAGCCATTACACTTGAACTTTGATAAATATAATGAAGTTAAAGAATACATAAGTAAAGAATTGACATCTGAACAAAGAGAACGTTTGAAAAGTTTGTATCGATTGATTGATGGTTTTGAAACTTCTCTGGGACTAGAGATTCTTGCGTCGGTGGATTTTCTTCGTCATCAAAATAGAAATATTACGGAAGAAGAATTGTTAGAGAGAATTCAAGATTGGAATGACCGAAAGAAAAATCTTATAAAGAAAGAATATATTACAATCGCGATTGAACACCTTGAAAACTATAGCACTCAGCTACAAATAGCATAAGCAAAACTAATTTTCCAAACCTAATAAAATCAGAAAAATGCAAATCAGAAAGGGCTCAGGATCTACCGCTGTTTTAAACATCAACGGGAACGAAATTCGTGAAGGAAGCGGGTCTAAAGTATTATTCAATATCAGGGACAAGGAAATCAGAGAGGGGACTGGTTCAACGACAGTATTAAATCTGAGTGGCACCTCTATTCGTAAAGGAACGGGATCGACTACTGTGTTCAATATATCTGGTGATCAAGTCCGCGCCGGCTCTGGAAGCACCACCTTGTTCAATATTCAAGGAAATCAAATTAGAAAAGGGGCAGGCTCTACCACAGAGTACAATTCAACGGGCCCCTTGACTCCAATTCAAATAGCTGCAGTGCTTTATGCTTTAAAGGAAATAAAGGTGTAATAAGATTATGGATAGAAAACAAGCACCCAAAAGAAAAAAGGACGACAAAAATAATTTACTCTCTGAAATTGGCTTGTTCGTAGTTGAATTTGAAAAGCTTCAGAAAGCAGTAAGGGAATTCATAGTTAGCTGTTTTGAAAAGGAAGAATTGAGTGATCTGAATTTAATTCATATTCTGCTTTACAAAGCGCAAGCAATGGAGTTAACAGAATACTTTCGTGGGATAGCACTTTATCAATTATCAAAAATTGAAACCATATACAGATCGGATGAAGATAAAAATAAAGTCAAAGAAATTAAAAAGCTTATAAGTGTAGCCAATGAAAATTTGGCCGAGGCAGCAACATTTAGAAATGACCTTCTTCATGCATCCTATGATGATACAACTGAATTTTATTTGGAGGATAAAAAGATAAAAATGTTAAAAAGGTTTCAAGGTCAAAGGTCAAAAATACGGAGTCGAGGAATCGAGTTTAACCACATCAATATTGAACCTAAAGTTTTTGAAAAGGTATCCGATATGATGATGATATTGCGTTTCTTAATTGGTCATATTGGGTCCTTTATTAATGATGAAACGTTTTTTAAGACGGCAAATATTGGTAAAGACCATTTAAAAGTATATTCTGATATTCAGATCAAAGGTGAACGCGATAAACTTTTTAAGACCACTTCAGGATACTACTTAAATCAATTTACCTATAACAGGGATAAAAAAGCTCGTGAAGAGTATTACGAAGGTGTCAGGAAAGGTATAATTCCGGCGGGCGGCTAAGAGCTGAAAGGAGTGGCAATGCGTGAGTTATCTTTTCTTTTATGAATTTCAACTTAACCGCGCCCTTCTTTATTATTGAGCTATTGCCACCAAAACATCATTAATTTGTTTAGGCAACTTACCTTCAAAATACTCAATAATCAATGGATTTCCAGTCATAAATTGACTTGAAAATTCAATCCAGGATTCAACAGGAAAGTTGCCATTAAATTTGAAAAGTTTCTCAGAGATGGATTTAATTTTAAAATTGTTTTTAGCGTTATAATTGAAGTCCGAGTTTCTCCTTTGAAAATACTCATTCTCTGTGTATAAATGAACCGCTCCATCAAAGTGTCTGAAGAAATTGTTTTCGATGTCAAATTCTGCATGGAGATATCTTACAGGGAAATACTCCTTGCCCATCAAGATAACTTTCCACTTTTCAGTTTTAAATTCCTCAGCTTGAAAAGTTTTTATACCATTCTTAGTTTCCCATTTTATATCAAGTGAGTGTGCATCATTGAATAGAAAAGATCTTGAAAATTCATCAATGTGAACTGGTGGAATTAACTTGCTTACACCATCCTTTATATCACTAATATTACTATTAAATTGGGCACCATACCAAGTATCAAGTTCCATATAGGAAGAACTGTCGACATTAATGCGGACACGATTGTAGTCAAGTGAAATAGATGCATTAATATCAGGTAGATTCTGATTCCAAAATAATTCTACAAAGCGAGGTGCAAAATTGCCCTTAGGTGAAAGTCCTCTCCTAAAATAAGGGTGCGCCATAAGCATAAACTTGTCGCTGTAAAAAAAACCGTCAACAGAGAGGTTGCTCGGAAAACGATTCTTTAGAAATGCAAAATCAATAAGCCCTTCTTTATCGCGGGTAAAATCTGGGCAAAGTTGTGATACAATGGATGGATAAGTTGCAACAATTCCAATTGTTGGGATATAACTAATATGTTCTTCAGTCAGATTAATACCTTTTGTCTTGCATATCAGCTTGAAAGACTGAATTAACTCTTCATTTTCTAGAAGCTCTTTGGTCTCTTCGTCTTTTAATTGCTGAAGGTATTCCTTCTGCATTTCTGTTATTTGGCTCATTTGATATTTCGGTCTTTATGAATGCTATGAAGCATTACGATAAAATCCACTTAGTAGCCTTACTCTCCTTACTTGAATCGTTTACTTACTTCTCGCTCTGTTCACGATGCAGTTTTATTAAATCGCTATCATTGTAAAACTGCAGTTGCTTTGAGGTCTTATCGATTATAGCGTACACCCAGGCGCTGCGTTCAGTTTCAAGCTCCTCAAGCACCGATGACAATCGATCATTCGGAAACTTCTCATAATGCTCCAAGGCAAAATCTAAAAGTTGCTCAATGGCGTTGTTCCAATCCTCCTGCGTCATGCTGTCGTTAAAAAGCAACTTAATAATTTTTCCATTTTTGGTCTGAAGCAAAATAGAAACACTTCTTGATTGATCGTCATTATCAATGTTCTTTTGAGTTGACTGAGATGCAGTGATTCGGTAAACTTTTATTGCTCGCCCATCATTAGCAAACTTTTTTAGCCAGCTTTTAAGCATCTTGTAATGATCCTTGCCAGCTTCCTGCAAGAAACTTTCAAAGTAAGGCTTGAATACATATGCAGCAATCGCGGTTGGCAAAACCCAATCCAAAGCTGCTGCCATTACGGAAGTTTTATGTTTGTTAACTTTTACCTTCAGCCCTGATGATTGGATATCAGTAGTTATTTTGTCAATTACTACATCAGGAAAATTTTCTGGAACATCAAGTCCAATATGGGCTATTTCCATTTATTTTTCGTCTTTAGTGAATACTTATTAAACGTTGCTTGACAAAGACAAATGTAATTCAATACTGCTGAATTGGTGAGACAAATATTAGTTTTACACCGGAATCGTACTTTGACACTCTATTTTTTCGGATTGTCGTCTGTACATTTACTGTCTAACAATGCCCACCACAATTCGGCAATTATTTCACAAATTTGATATAAAAAATTTCCATCATGTGAAATGGGCAACAAAATTTGATGAAATTAATGAAGGGATTTACGTTGTCTGCACAAGCAACTATCCCGATAGACATTTAGGCACCACTAACATGCCGGTCTTTGACGATCGACAAATAAATCTTTGTATTAGTACGTCAATAAATTTTCAGGTTGATGGCTTGCCGGCGACTTTAGAAAATATAAAAAACAGGCTTGCAGAATTTTGGTTACCAGACGAAAGCATTTTATACATTGGTAAAGCACCGAAAAGACTAAGTGGAAGTGGAATTAGCAGACGAGTAAGCGAATATTTTTCAACTGCAATTGGCAACGGCGGGCCTCACTCAGGCGGACAATGGATTAAGACACTAAAAGGCATCAATACTTTTTCGGTTTATTATGGCGTTTGTCAAAAGTCTGCAGACATTGAAAATAAAATGCTTCGTTTCTTTATGAGCAATGTAAGCAAGGACAGCCTATCAATACTATATGATAAAAACTTGCCACTTCCCTTTGCTAATATCAAATATACTGGAAATAAAAAACATGGACTTCAAAACCAGAGGCTGTGAAGCTGTGAATACGTAAGGAAACTGAGAATCATGGGGATTCATTTTTTATATACATGTCCGGTTTGCGACTACGAATTTACTGGAAGTGGCCGGCCTGATGCAGGAATGTTTGCAGATATTTACGATGCTTATAATTGTCTGGACTGCAAGCAAACATTTGATTACTATGTCCGGCGGATGACGCCTGAATATATTGAGATCTCTTTACCGCGTACATTCTGGATGAGGGTTTTTAATAGACCGGCGAAACATGAAAGAAAATATATCCGGTATCAGGTGCAGGAAGACGACATGGTTTGCTCAAGATGCGGGAGCGTCAACATATTGAAATGGAAACAACGATGCCCTAAGTGCGGCTGCAAAATGAAGAATGAAGGTATGGTTGCTTTGTGGGATTAAATGTAAACTCAAATCTCCCAATTGCCTATGCCATTCCATGCCACTACTATTGTCGCATGACCATGGTTTTCCCGAGGCACTTCACTAATTGCGTATTGCATCAACTCAAAGCCACCTATTTCATTCAGCTCAACTCCTACCGCCTTAAAAATAATATGTGAGGACTGGTGTGCTTCGTTGCTTATTTTTATTGCATGCTCATCATCTGCATCAACTTTTTCTTGTAAACTATTTTCTATTTCATGTAATCTGTCAGCTTCCTTTTTTAATTTGTCAATTAAATATATGATTTCTTTCAATTGGTTAAAACTAAATTGCTGTTTCTTTAAGGAGAAATCCATTAAACTAAAATGATTTTTTAAAAAAAAGTGCTTTCTGTGTTCATACATTAAGCTTTTCAATAACCTTTCAATATCAGCCTTGCTTAACAAATACGTCGCAAGGATAACGCTATCACCATTTATTTTCTCGACAGTATGTTCACATGGCAATTCGAGTGGATTGAACTTGATAAAGGCGGGGAATCCACTTCCAAAGATTTTCAATTTTCCATAGTAGCCCTTTTGTTCATCCATTTTATCAGCAACTTCGAATTTTACTTTATATGAAGTATAATCTCCGCTATCCGGAAAAAAAGGTTTATCATTTAATACTTTCTGCAATATATCTTTTATAGATTTCAAATCTTGTTTTAAAATTTCATATCCTAATTCGGTAAGCATATTCTATTTTCAATGAGGTTTAATTTCGTTTCTGCACAGTCAGGATTACGTCACTCAAAATTGTATAAAAATTATTCGTATTGATAATTTATGACGTGTTCACTTTATTGTATCACTAGTTTCTGCACAATAATATTTTTTTCATTAGACAGTTTCACAAAATAAATTCCGGAAGCAAAATCACGAAGATCAATTGTTGAATTATCATGCGCTATGATTCCCTCATATTTTTTGACTCCAGTGCAACTTAAGATTTCAATTTGAAGCTGATCGGTAACATTCAGACCACCAATTACAAGGTACGATGAAGCAGGATTCGGATAAACCATAACACTTGACCGGATATTTGTTCCTGCGAACAAAATGTTTTCATCGTAACTCCATAAGTCATAAAGCTCATCTGAATAACCCAACGTATACCTGTCTTTTCCGCTTCCAAGAAAAAGCTTGTTGGTGCCGACAAATCCCATCACACTATTTCGGCACCCTAATGGCTGGGCAATCGGACTGCTCCAGGTGTCCAAAACAGGATCATAGATTCGCAGATCACAATAATCAACACCAGTTGGATCGTCAAGACCAAAACCAAAAAAACCTTTGTTATTGTATTCTATGCCAAAACCTCCGATGCGGGGTCCGATGATGTCTGCTTTTGCCGTCCATAAATCACTTGCCGGATCATATTCCCAGAATTGACTACTGACATTAAAGAGTGTATCATAACCTCCAGCGAGATAACTTCTATCTTTAATTGTAAAAACAGTTCCTCCTCCGTAAATATTAGCTCCCGGGAAATCTGCTTTTCTGTTCCATTGATCTGCCACCGGGTCATATTCCCATAACTGATTGGGAATTGAAGTTCCTGTGTCCATCCCTAAGACGATATAACCTTTGTCGAGTAATGAGAAAGCATATGAATAATTCACAGGATATGGCTGTAGGATCGTCCAGCTTCCGGTATTCGGATCGTATCTCTGAAATGTAAAACTTCGGTTTGCATATGCAAAACTATCAATTGCAAAAAGCCAAACCGTATTAATGAAGTTCGTATCCATTTCCCATTGATCACTAGAGATCACATATTTGCTCATACCTGTGTATGCTGTGTCTCCGAGTACAATCGCTGCCCCACCTACGCGGGGAAAATTGGATGGAGAATTGTATTTTATGTAGACCGAATCTATTACAGGATCATATTCAAATACATCGCCATTACTATAAATGAAGTAACCAAATCCGTTCATTGAAGTTGCAAGAATGTCGAAACCTGGGATCATGGTCGCAGATTTTAAAGTCCAAGAATCAATAACCGGATCATATTGATAAAGCATTGTATCTGAAGGTACGTATCCATAATTGAGAAGACTAAAGGCACATGATGGTGATTCCGGTACAGGGAAGTCTGCCACTGAGTTCCAAAGATCGTTTGTAGCATCATATTGATAAGTCGCATAACGAAATGTGAATGAAGAATCTATCCCGCAGGTTACAAAACCATATTGGTTTACAGAAAATGATACAGCATCAGAAAGGAAGTCCGGAAAAGTTGCTTTAGAACTCCAGGCATTGGAAATAGGATCATATTCCCAGAAATCGTTAAAGAATTGGTTATTCGCGTCGGCTCCTCCGCCTATGTAACCTTTTCCATTAATCGCAAAAGAAAATCCTCCAATACGTGAAGTTGCGGGAAAACTATTTTTTTGCGTCCAGCTATCTGAAGTTGGATTATATTCCCAGAAGTCAGATAAAGCTATTGGATCATTATAGCCAAGTCCGATATACCCTTTCCCATTTGTTTCGAAAGCATAGGCACGACTTCTTCCCGTTGTCGGCATCATCGTTTTAGGCTCCCATAAGTTACTCAATGAATTAAACCCGTACCAGTCATTAAGATAATCAACACCGCTTATTCTGTCAATCATTCCTGTACCAGAATAGCATATTCCGCCAACACTAAACCCGCAGAAATAATTTCGATAATGAGGAACCTCACTTGCCGGTTGCTGAATATGAATTCCGTGAAGCTCATTCCAGATACCTTGCGCCTCAACACCCGTTGCAAATTGTAAAGCAATAAAAAAAGGAAAAATAATTTTCTTTTTCATATTAGTAATTGGGATTGTGAAAATCAAAACTAATGCTTTTTAGCTAATCTTTCCTTTATTGCACGGTCTCACTAATGTTTTGCCTCGTTTGAATCCTGACCTAAAGTCCTTCGGCTAAAGTGAAAAATTGTGTGAATCAGAATTGCAAAATTTATTAGACAGTATATGGCGATACTGTTAAGTGTTATACGAATCCAATCGGACCAAGGTGAAGTTAAAAGGGCTAGAATTGGAAATAGTAATCCAAAAATAATTATGAGAATTACTGCGCCTAATTTTTGAAGAAGCGAGTAATGAAGCCTGCCCTTTTTAAATATCCAAATTGTTCCAAAGATTATTGTCGAAATCAATGAAATAAACTCGATAAGAATGGCTAAATCAGAATTCATAAAATTCTTCATTGCATTTATTACTTCCTTTACTAAATCAATCATTGTAGCCCCATTTAAGAAGTTCCTAACTTACTAACTCGTAATTTTAAATACGGAGAATCAAACATCGTGGACTTTCTCAAAGGCTTTATAAATCCAAGTTTAATTATCAGTCTCTTAATAATATTAGCTCTCAGATCATCCAGGCGTGGGTCAATGATGAGTTCATCGACTAACTCGTTGAAGAGGTGCAATCGTTCATGAGCGTAACCGTTCTGAATTACGGAGATGTCCTTAATCCCACCATAAGCCTTAACGTATATTAATCGAACTTCCTCTTCCTGCTTAAACTCTTGACGTTTTATGAAAAGCGAGTGTAGAACCGTGGTGAGCCTATTTTCATTTAACATGCCTTCGACTATGCTCTTGTTTTCGAAGTGTTCTTTAATTTTTTCTTCCGGCCAATATTTTACTTTTCCAAAATAAAATTTTCCCCGATCATCCTGACCTTCCAAAAATAAATTCACAATCTTTCGAATACTTGATCTAACCAAGACACCATCGCAATTGGGTGCATAAATCTTCCAAAGGAAATTAGATTCCTTTAAAAATGTCCAACATTGTCCATAAAAATTTTCTCCTACTGCTTCTTCCCAGGGATAATTTTCAGAGCCATCCTCCGCCCAAATTAATTGCTTCAACAAAAAAGCTTCAAATGGATCTTCCCACGATTTTGTTTTAACAAAGAATAATAGATTTTCATTTAGTGATGTGAGGAACTTTTCAAGTGAAAATATTCGGTAAATGGGTGTATCAAGTACCGCATCATTTATATTATCAAAATTTATAAGATATTGTGTTGCATTCATTGTCATAACTTTAGGAGTGAAGTTCAATCTTTCTTATAATTGAGAAGGCACTTAATGGTGCTTGAACTATTTCTAATAACATACTATCATCTTTTTTGTCCTCTATTTATATTTGCACTTCAGCCGGCTTAAATACAAATCCGTCAAAGCTTTAATGGCCATTACAGAGGTGGCTTCCCAATCCCGCACACTGTTATAACTGTTTTCATCCCGCTTATCTACATGATAAGCGATCTCACAATAATAAGTAAAAGCTGATGATAATTGATTCACTTGGCAATATTATCTCGCAGAGTAGACAAAGCATATCAGATATATTTTCTACACTACAGTGTTCACTATTTCCCAATCCCACCACTGATATGATTAACATACGGTACTCTCTTCCACATGCAGATCGCGTAAGAGCAGACATATTTGATACGAATGGGTCGCACATTATCACTCTTTGCGATCAAACCATGAATGCCGGTACACACTCTATACAAGCTGCATTGAATATTCCAACAGGAATTTACTCTGTACGAATTATAACATCGAATGAGTTTTTCCATGAGACACTTATTATCTACAACTGACTTTCTTTATTCAAAAAAGAAATAGAATTCTTAAGATTTTAGAAATGGCTAAAGATTAGGGAAAACCCTTAGCTTATTCAATAAAATATTAGGTTCTTTACGATTCACTAACCATTAAACTAACCAACCATGAAAAACAAACTCTTCCTTACAATTCTTGTTTTTTGTTCGTCACAATTTGTTTTTTCACAAGCACATTATTTCATCTTGCAGGATTGGGCAAACTCCATTGGAATACAGGATTCCATTTATAAAGTTCCAAGTACGTATGACGCTGAAGGTAATTTTATCATGGCATCATTCACTATTGATGAAGTGTCAGGTGCAGACATAATAGTAGCTTCATATGATACATTGGGCAACCCGCTTTGGTCCCAAACATGGACGGGCGCCGGACACAATCGAGATCAGGCTATTGAAATTACTACGGATGATTCCTGTAACGTATACGTTGCAGGATTTACGTATTCTGACATCACAAATTTTGATTGGATCATTATCAAGTATGATAGTAGTGGTAATCAAAAGTGGACATTTACCCATAATGGCACTGCAAACAATTATGACATCCCTACAAGCCTTAGTGTTTACAATTCGAAACTTTATGTCACAGGAACCTCCTTTAACTTAACAAGTCTTCTTGACTTTACAACAATACAGTTAGATAAAGTATCAGGAACGGAGAACTGGATACGAGAATATAAGTCTCCTTATCATTTATTTGACGTTCCATATAAAGTAAATTCTAATTCTTCAATGGTAGGTGTTCTTGGTGCCTGTCAACAAAATGGTGGTCAATGGGCATACACTATAATTGTTTACGATAGTACTGGAGCTGAGCTCGATACTATCTCAGCTGATGGGTCCTCAAATCTTTTTGATAGTCCCAAGGCTGTTAAAACTGATCCATTTGGAAACCTTTATATTACAGGATTTATTTTTGACTCTCTACAGAATAAAAATGTCCGTACCGGGAAAATAGCAGAAGATGGAACAGTACAGTGGGTAGTCGATTGGGGTATAGGTTCTGACGCTATTGGAAATGATCTTATCATTGACGTTTACGGAAATGTGTACGTATGTGGCAAGACTAATCAGCCTGGTCATAGCTCTGACTTGCTTCTCATCAAATATAATTCAACGGGAAGTGTAGTCTGGGACACCGCTTATTATTTTTCAGGTGAGTCTGAAGTGGCTATCAAACTTGCATTTGACCATTCAGGGAATGTAATTGTCACTGGTTATTCGACAAAAGCCTCAACAGACTTTTTGACAATGGCAATTAACCCTGATAGCGCGACGATATTATGGCATGTGTATTATTCAGGAGACTTTGGAGGAGAAGATAAACCTGTTAGTTTACTTATTGATGAGTCTGATAACATTTTTGTATCAGGACAATCGCAAACAAGTGACACTACCTATGAACAAGTCACAATAATGTATCGAACTGAATACTTCATCTTTCCACCTGAGACCATTCCTCCTCCTCCCAATATGCTATTTTATCCAAATCATGGACAGATTGTCGATGTGAATGATAGTGTGAGAAACGACATTACTTTCTACACAATAAATCAATATCCTAAACTGTATTTTCAGCAAGACACAGTAAGTTTTGTTTATGGTAAAATTGATGATGATTCAACTACGGTAGATAGCCTTGAACGAATTTCAATGTCCTTAGTTGGGGGTGCGATGACAGATCCAGGTTCTGATGTATACCATGATACCGATCAAGTTCTCAATTATTTTCTTGGGCATTGTCCTGATGGTATAACTGATGTGGCTGGCTGCGAAATGCTCGGATATTTTGATGTTTATGACGATATAATTGCACTCTTTCAAAATGACTCGGCTGGTATGAAGTTCAGTTTTTATGTTGAACCAAATGGTGAACCAAGTCAAATTGTCTTGCATTTTGAGGGACACCAACAACTCTCCTTAATTAGTGGAGCTGATCTGCGAGTGGATGGCATACTTGGTTCCTTCATCTACAAGCGACCTCTGGCATACCTCTTTGATGGTGGGCCAAGAATTCCAGTTGGCTGGTTGGCATCGTATTTCATTTTAGATAGCGCGAACGTTGCGATTACACTTGGTGGTAGTTGGGATCATGATAAATATTTAGTTTTAGAGTGCGCGCGACAGAATTTTTCGAATAACATTTTGCATATTGAAAATCCCGAATGGATGACTTCATTCGGTGATGTGGATGATGAAATAGCAACGTCATGTACAAATGATCTTGATGGAAACTTTTATGTTACCGGTTTTACTAATGGTGCCGACTTTCCAACATCGGTTGGTCAAACCCCACATCATGGTAATACAGATGCTTTTATATCTAGATTCGGCACAGCAGATCCACCATACCCATCATTAATCGCAGATCTAAAACAATGGAGCACTTATTTTGGAGGAGGTAATGATGATAAAGCATGGTCGATATCCACCATAGGTGATGGATCTGGACAAGTATTCGTGGTTGGAGAAGCAGAATCTGGATTCCCAACTTTTTCCAACGGTATTACATCATCTTATAACCAGACTTCAAATAATGGAATGAAAGATGCTTTTCTAGTTGAACTGTCGTCTCAAAACGGTGCTCCAATAGTTTCTCCTAGCCCTTGGTCGACTTTTATAGGGGGTACCGACGATGATATAGCCAACACCGTAAAATGTGATCCCAATGGAAATATATTTATTGGTGGAACGACAAAGAGTGCAGCATGTTCATCTGCTTTCTTTTGTGCAGATCCTACAGATAATAATTTTCCTCTTTGTCATACATTGAGTACAGGATTCTTTCAATCGGTTAATGAAGGTGGAGGAGATGCATTTCTTGTTATGTTTGATGTGGCAAAGGACCTTCAATTAAGTACGTTATTTGGAGGAGATGCGGAAGATATAATTAAAACCATATCGGTGGATGGCAATGGAAATGTTATTGTTGGTGGAAGTACTGCAAGCCAAAATTCCTTTCCTCTTGATCCATCTTCAAATTACGACCAAACAACCAACGGTGGCGGTATTGATGGCTTTATTGCCAAGTTTAATTCAGATTTATCTCAAGATTGGTGTACTTATTATGGCGGATTCGGCGATGATATCATCAACACTATTGATATTGATTCTGACAACCATATTTACTTTGGCGGTAAAACAACTTCCGATCAACCTGCTCCAACTGCCAGTCTTACTATTGGTTGCCCGACAACATTATTCAATTGTTCAGTTCCTCCGACTGGCAAATTTCCTATGTGCAATCCCGGAGGAGATACTTATTTTCAATTTGAACCCTTATGCGGAAATGGCAATTTTGGGGGAGGAATAACAGACGGCTTTTTTTCTGAATTTAGCACTACTGGAGATTTAATGTGGTCAACATATTATGGAGGCAATGGCGAGGATGAGATTAATGGGATCTCAGTGAACGATGAGGATTATGTATTCTTTACTGGAAAAACTTCTTCACCATTTTCAACTTTTCCTTGGCAATTTTTTCAAGGCTGGGGAGCATATCAAAATGCTGGGAACGGTCCAGTTAACGGTGGTAGTTCAGGATTTTATGGTCATTTTGATAAATCAACAAGTTTAGCTGCTAATGAACTTTTATGGTCTACTTATGCAAGTGATTGGCATTTATTTTATCAGCCAGTTGATGAAGGAATGAATGCAATATCTACTCATAATCGATTCTTCTATACTGCTGGTTACACTTCCGGGCCTTTACATCAAATTATTAACTCTTTTGACTGTTGCACTCATGGATACGGACAATTTTGGGTTGCAAATCGAGATGCTCTTTTAGTGCGATCAAGTATGGATGCTATGTGGATGATTAATGTACAAGAAGTGAATGGGCCGATTGGATTAATTCATCTATATCCCAATCCATCAAATACTGATTTGACCTATACCGTTGATTTTAATAAATCCGCTTCTTATCTACTACAAATATTTACTCCGCTTGGGAGTTTAGTATATGACTTTAAAGAAGATCTTAAAACAGAAAGAGCAACCAGGCAGATTGATTTAAGTAATTTCAATTCCGGCATATATTTCATACGTGTAACTACTACGGATGGCACACTGACATCTAAATTCATAGTTGAGAAATGACGTTAAAAGACTTTTTCCTATTCTTTGTTCTCCATGTTTTTTTGACAATCAGTAGTTTTAGTCAGGATTGGGACTCTATCGGATCAATTAAAAAATATCAAACAACTGCTTTAACTACTAATGGTAATAAATTGTATGCAGGTATGGATAATTTATCCCAACCTGGTACATGCAAAATAAAAGTATGGGATGGTTCAATTTGGGATTCTTTGTGTTGCTCAACCCCAGCAAAAATCATTTTTCATAACAATGAATTATTCGGGTGTGGCGGATCTTCCATTGGAGTTGCAAAATATGATGGACTTTCTTGGCAAACAATTGGACAGATCAATAGTTTAGACGCTGTGTTTGATATTCATTTTTACAATAATGAGCTTTACGCCGCAGGGGGGTTTGATTCTATCGGTGGAATAAAGGCTAGTTGTATTGCCAGATGGGATGGAAGCATATGGCACGAAATTGATTCAACGGATTTTGGTAGCGGTATTATCTACTCGGCCATTCATTATAATGGTGAGTTATTCATTGCCGGTGTCTTTCAAAATTGGAATGCTTCACTTGGTTTAGTTTGTAAGTGGAATGGTAACGCGTGGGAAATTCCTGGCGGCGACATAAATAACATTCCATTAGGTAGCACAATAGAAAACATGGAAGTATACAATAATGAATTATACTTAGGTGGTTACATCTATCCTAATGGAAACAACTTGCATGATTTAGGGATTGTAAGATGGGATGGGGTTAATTGGAAAGATGTTGGTGGTGGAATTAATGGTAATGGATCACCTAGGGTAAATCGAATGATGTCGTATGATAATAAATTATTTGTTGCTGGGTATTTTGATACAGCCGGAACTATTCCAGCTAGTGCAATAGCAATTTGGGATGGAACAAAATGGTGTGGCCTAGGAACTGAAATTGATAATCAGATATTTGATTTTGCATTTTATGATAGTTCACTTGTAATTGCTGGTAATTTTTTGACAGTAAATAGCGATAGCATTAATTACATAGCACAGTGGATTGGGAGCGATTACGAAGACACTTGTAGTATGTTCAATGCTATAAATGAAAACTTTAATTCGTTAGAATTTTATTGCTACCCTAATCCTGCAACTTCGAGCATATCCTTACATCTCCCAATTAATTCATCAACGTGTCTGCTTTCAATGATGAATTTGTACGGAGAAAAAGTTGAAGTACATCCTGTATTTAATTTGTCAGATATTCAATTTGATATTTCAACATTGCCACCTGGTATGTATATTATCAATTTGGATTTTCTTAATTCCTCATCAAGAATAAAATTTATAAAAATATAGCGGCAATTTTCTATCATTCAAATCAAGAAAATTGAATTGGAAAAAGCGGTAGGAACTCCGGAAAAGGGGGAATTCATTCGCCGGAATTTCCACACAAAGAGTGGAATGCAAGACAATTCATTTTCTAAATTTTATTTCATTCTCAAATGATTTCTTAATGGTAGATTACGAAGAACTATACGAAATGGCTTTGCGTAAGTTGAAAGTGCTTAACTTGTATGTATCATTATTTTATTCGCGATTTTCCTCAATTGGAATTATAATAAATAACTAAGACGTTATCAACCGTTATTCACTTTTATTTGAGTGCCATATCTTTTTTGATACTTTTTGATTAATAAGGGATTGAGCCCCGATTGAATATGAGGAATTAGAACCTCGGGATTTTTTATTTCCAAAATTGGAAATCTTCTGATATTTATTTCATGACTGAGTTAAGCTTAATCTCAGTCATCATTTTAATATAATTTTTAAAACCCCAGTCTAATTCTCACTGGGGCATTTTTATTAATATGAGTTAGCGAGAGGATCAAATACCCAATAATCTCCTCCCATCTTTAAACCATCTTGATGAAAGTAATAAGTTGTTGAAATATTTTCATCAAAGTAGAACTCCACAATTGCAACATATGGGTTCATAAAACTACCTGGATCAAAATTTACTCCTGCAATCTGGATTTCTTCCCAATGATCAAATAGAAATTCCTCAGCATCCTCAAAGGTTAGGAATGATTGAGGAGATTCCCATCTGCTGAATTTATATTTTGATTCTAACTTGTAAAGCATTCTACCCAAAAGTATGTACATTTCGGCTATGAAAATTTTTAGAAAACGCCAGAAAACTTTGATGTTGAAAGTACTGGAATATCTCTACCCGCACTTTGGAGTAGTAGGTGGTATTCCTATGAAGGAATTCTTTGATAAGTTGGACTTGTACGATATTGATATTCATTATCTACTGGAAAGATTTAAAGGGAGTAACTTGGTTAAGTTTACGTATCCTCAATATAGGCTTGGTCACGTAGGTTGGGAGAAAGGATTGCCTTCACTTACAGGAAGTATTATTCAAGCTGAAATACTCCCTGAGGGAAAGGAATTTTTTGAGGCTCATATTCGTCAAATGATGTTAATCAGCAATTCCAATTGGGATAGGATTGCAATCATCTTTTCAATAATCTCAGTTATTTCAAGTATTTTTTTCGGATGGTTCACAATGAAAAATGCTTCTGAGATTGATTCATTGAAAAAAGTTATTCAAACACAAAACAGTACAATTGAAAATCTCAACAAGGCTGCATCATTCCGGAGTAAATAAAATATGATCTTGGACATTGTTTTCAATACAGGAGAGCAATATTACAGTTCCCCTCAAGGAATTGATTGGAAAGCTGTTTGGCAATTCGCCCAAGTAGTTGTTACAATCATTGCAATAAGGATAGCTTTTGTTCAATGGAGGTTAGCACATAGGGCGGCTGAAAATAGAGATGTGAGAAAGACTTTCACACTCAAACAAATGGAAACAGTTTTTGCCTTGAGCAATAGCATCCAATCAACTTTATTGGTTATGAGCATGAAGGAGAACAGGGATCAAACGTACTTTGCTCATAAATGGATCAATCTCTCAGAGGTGAGCAATGAATTGAGGAAGGAATCACTTCTTGATATAAAAACGTTAGACAGTCCACAATTTGTAGTAAGTACTGAGGTTACTCATAGATTGGAGTTTTACAAGTTTGCATCTGATCCATTCTTACCCTCTGAAATTGCTGTTGAAATCCAAAAGTTTATTTCAATGGATTTAGAACCAAGACATCCACCATTGGATTTTGATTCAGAGTTTACCTTTCTCACATTAGCAAGTAGAATTGATAAAGAGGTTGAGGATTTCAATATTGTTTATCTTATCATAAGAACCAATCCCGTTTTTAAAAACCTTGAAACTTTCCTACTCCAAGTAAAGGTTGTTAAAGAAAAGATATTTAATTGGCTGAATCAATACGGAGTAGAACCCAATGGAAAAATATAAAATCCCTAAAGGTATCAGGAGGTTATAACAGTGCAATGGCTGATTGGGATAGCAATTCTACAGCCTATAAGGATAAATTGAGGGAGTAAACCTTCATTGTTTTCAGCAGGATTATTACATTTGGGATTATGCAAAAGAAAAGCAAGAAGAATAAGAACTATGGAATGCAGATGGGAACCTGCAAACTTTGCTTAAAAGAAAAAATGTTGATTGGGAAAAGTCATATCATCCCATATTTCTTTTATAAGCATTACAGATTTTTTTCATCATCCCATACCATTAAAGAGTATGGAGTTATTCCCCCTGGAGTTCCACTCCCGAAAGCACAATGGAGAAAAATGAATGATGGATATTATGAACCTCATATCCTCTGTGATGAATGCGAAAAAAAGATTGGCAAATATGAAGACTATGGTAAAAAATTATTTATAGATGCCAAACATTTTGGCGTTCGACCAATGGCAAAATCAAAACACTTCGCAGTACTTGAGGTGAAGGTTGATTATAAAAAATATAAACTGTTTATTCTCTCCATGATATGGAAGTCCATAGTATGTTCTCTGTATCAATTCAGTGCAATTACACTCCCAGAAGAAAAGCAGGAAAGATTGAGAGAAATGTTATTCCATGGGGATGAAGGATCAGAAGAAGAATTTCCAATTGTAACTCAGAGGATGATTTTTCCAAAGAATGTTGTAGGAGATGATCTGTTGGTTTTACCAATGTACAGAGGAAAGAACAGAGAATTTCTCACCATGACTATAGGTAAATGGATTTTGACAATTTATCTTGAACATACTGACGAATATCATACAAGGGCAACCTGTCTGAAAAAACCTGGAGTTCTACCCCTAGCCTTTATGAGTGAAGAATTGACAGTAATCGTAATGGATTTTTACTGCAACATCAATCAGGACAAACCAATCAAAAATCCATTTCAGTGAAACGGTTTGGAGTTTTACAAAAAATAAACCAATGGAATTAGCAACTGTATTTTCAATCTTAAGTTTCCTTGCTGTACTCTACGTAGGTTATATTCAACAATCACAAATAAAAACACTAAAATTATTCAATGAGATATTTGATCCAGACAAAGTAAAAAAGTATGTAGAACTCCATAAGGAAACCTCTGAGATGGAAAAGAAAAATGCAATCAAAGAACTAAATGAAAATTCAAAGGCTGCTATGGATTTACTTATTTCAAGTTACGATAAGGACAAGAGCGAATTGAATATGATACGTTTAAAATATCAAGGTATCATTTACCTATTTGCAGGTATTGAATTGGGGTTAAAAAGAGAAGTTTGGAAAGGAGAACTTTTTGAAAGATTATTTCCAAAAGGAATTGCTGAAGAAGTAAAAAAAGATATTCAACAACTCAATTCTGAATTTGAGGTTCTTAAGGAAGCACGTAAAGTTTTGGATTAGGAGATTATTTTTTTACAGTAGGTATTTGTCATCATTCGTATTTATTACTCAATTTATTTATTATGGATTCCTCTCACATAACCTGCATTCAATGCGGAAATGTTTCTCCAATGAAACAGATTGGTAAGGGTGAAGATATGGTAACCTATGAAGACGAACGAATAGGGCCATACGAAACAGGAAGGGTGTTTGAGATTCTCAAGTGTCCTAAATGCGGGCAAATTACATTAGCTGATTACGAATGGAATTCTGCAATGGACTCAGAGGATTTTACTGGTTATAGGATACTTTATCCTGTGAAAGAAAGTTTTCCTTTAGGATTACCTGTAAAGATATTAAATGAATATGTGGCAGCTGAGCAGGTAAAACAGGTTCACAAAGAAGCATACGCATTAATCTTAGGTAGAATTTTAGAGATGATTTGCATTGATTATGAAGCATCAGGAAAAACTTTGGCAGATAGATTGCAGGATTTAAGCTTGAAAAATAAAATACCAGAGAAATTGGTAAAGGTTGCTTCGAGTTTACGAATGTTTAGAAATCGAGGTGCTCATGTGGGAGAGGAGTTGGATAGCAAACAACTCCCATTGATTAGAGCCTTATGCAATGCGCTTTTACAATATTTGTATACAGCCCCTTACTTGGCGGATCTTGCAGAAAAGCAATTAAAGAAAAAACCTACCAAATAAACCGGCAGCCAACAGGTATGTCCTGGAACGTTAGTCGAATTTTGTTTTTCATTACTTAATCTTGGTAAAAAGATATAGTAATAGCTCCAAAATTTTTAAGCTTATCCGCAGCAAAACATAGCCCGAAAAAATTTCACCCAACAAGCTAGCCCCAGCTTCGTCACTAATTGCATTCGAGGACAAAAGGTAACTCACCACCACCGCAAAGGCAATTTCTTCAAAATTTTTCATCTTCATTTTCTCCTTTATATGCAGGTTTTTCATTTTGTAACAGTGCTAAGATTGAGTACTTTAACTAAAATTGCCTGCAAAGAACAGCAAGCTTTCATCCCTGGCAGTGAGTTTATGTTACTAACCAGAGGACAAAAGGAATGACACACAGCGATAGAGTGATGCTGTTTATGCTACTTAGAAGCCTCTTCAGGATAAGCACAAGATTTTTTAGATTTTTAGTGATTAATCTGATTTTCGTTACTTTTCGGGCTTAACTATTCCATCCAATACTTCATATGCCATTAAGTTGGAACGAGATCCGCTCCCGTGCAATCCGCTTTTCTAAAGAATGGGAAGAAGTCAGTAATGAAGACGCTGAAGCCAAATCATTTCTTGACGGGTTCTTTGACGTTTTTGGGATTCACCGAAGAAGGTTAGCCACCTTTGAAAAGCGAGTCAAGAAAATTGACAACAAGGACGGCTACATTGACCTGCTCTGGAAAGGACAGATTCTGGTTGAAATGAAATCTCGCGGGAAGAATCTCAATAAGGCATACACCCAGGCAAAGGAATATTTCCCAGGTTTAACAGATGATGAACTCCCCAAGTGTATTCTGGTCTGTGATTTTGAAAACTTCCGGTTGTATGATGTCGAGGAAAACACCCAGGCGGACTTCAAGCTGAAGGATTTTCATAAGCACATTAAGCATTTCGGATTTCTCATTGGGATGCAGCAAAAGAAGTTTGCTGAGCAGGACCCGGTAAATATAAAGGCAGCGGAAAAGATGGGAAAGCTGCATGATAAGTTAGAATCCATCGGGTACACTGGCCATCATCTTGAATTATATCTTGTGCGCCTGGTGTTTTGCCTTTTCGCTGACGACACCGGAATTTTCGAGCGCGACATTTTTTCTGATTACATTAAAAATAAAACGAAACTGGATGGAAGTGATTTGGCCCCCCATCTCGCGGAAATGTTTTACATATTCAATACACATGAGAACAAACGTTTTAGAAATATTGACGAAGACCTTGCACGGTTCCCTTACATAAACGGAAAACTTTTTGAAGAAGCCCTACCTCCAGCTTCTTTCGATAGTGAAATGCGCACATCACTTCTGGATTGCTGCGCACTTGATTGGAGTAAAATTTCACCAGCAATCTTTGGATCTCTTTTTCAAAGTGTGATGAATCCTAAGGAGCGAAGAAACCTGGGTGCTCACTATACAAGTGAAAAGAATATCCTTAAACTGATTAAGCCACTTTTCCTTGATGAGCTGTGGCAGCGATTTGAAAAAGTAAAAGGCAAACCAAAAGAATTGGTAAAACTACATGATGAAATTGCAACCCTACGGTTTCTTGATCCTGCATGTGGTTGTGGCAACTTCTTAATTGTGGCTTACCGTGAACTACGGTTACTGGAGCTTGAAATTATCCGCAAGCTTTTTGACAAAGAGCAGCAAGTACTCAAGCACGACCTTGATGTGTTTGTAAAAGTAAATGTGGATCGTTTTTACGGTATTGAATACGAAGAATTTCCAGCACAAATAGCACAGGTAGCCATGTGGCTCATTGACCACCAGATGAACACACTTGTGAGTGAGACCTTTGGTGAAAATTATGTGAGGTTACCGTTAAAGAAAAGTGCCACAATATTGCACGGGAATGCATTACGTATCAAATGGCATGAGTTAATCGATCCATTGCCTTGGGATAAAGGAGAACAGAGTTTTGATTATATTTTTGGAAACCCTCCATTTATCGGATACGCATGGCAAAGCAAGGAACAGAAGGAAGATATGGATCATATTTTCGTGGGCGTCAATAGCGCGGGAGTATTGGATTATGTGACTTGTTGGTACATTAAAGCCGCTCAATATGTACAACAGTTTGGTAATGATAAAAATAAAATACTATGTGCATTCGTTTCAACCAATTCCATTTCGCAAGGTGAGCAAGTTGGAATTCTTTGGAATGAACTTTTTAATAAATACCATATCAAAATTAATTTTGCACACCGTACTTTTAAATGGAGCAATGAAGCTAAAGGCAATGCAGGGGTTCATGTTGTAATTATTGGTTTCTCAAACAGAAATATCGAAGAGAAAAGATTGTTTGAATATGATGATATTAAAAGTGAACCACATGAATTAAAAGTAAAAAACATAAATCCATACTTAGTTGAATCAAAAGATTTATTTATTCAAAAACGCTCCAATCCAATTTGCAATGTACCTTCAATAAATCGAGGCAGCGATGCAATAGACGATGGAAATCTATTGCTTAATCTGGACGAGAAAGAAGAACTGATTAAAAAGTATCCAGCCGTTAAAAAATGGGTCAAGCCATTTTTGATGGGTAAAGAGTTTTTAAATAACATTCCTCGCTTTTGCTTATGGCTTAAAGACATTTCGCCTTCGGAATTAAAACAATATCCTTTGGTCTACGCAAGAGTTGAAAAGGTTAAACTATTTAGAGAAAAAAGTAAAAGACCCCAGACATTAAAAATGGCAAAGTTTCCTTCTCTTTTTGGAGAAGAGAGGCAACCAAATTCAAATTACTTAGCTATTCCAAAGGTATCCTCTGAAAATAGAGTTTACATTCCAATAGGATTTTGTCATAAGGATATAATTTGCGGAGATAAATTGTTTAATCTCCCGAATGCCTCATATTGGCACTTTGGAGTCATTACCTCATTGATGCAAATGACTTGGATGAAATATACTTGTGGAAGATTGGAAAGCAGATATAGTTATTCAAATACCATTGTTTATAACAACTATCCCTGGCCGGAAAATCCTACGGAAAAGCAAAAAAAAATAGTGGAGGGTAAAGCTCACGCAGTTCTGGAGGTTCGCAAACAATTTCCCCAAAGCAGCCTCGCAGATTTATACGATCCACTGACAATGCCCTCAGCATTGGTAAAAGCTCATAACGAATTAGATAAAGCAGTTGATCAATGCTACCGTTCTCAAACATTTCCTTCTGAGACCAAACGCATAGAGTTCCTTTTTGAGTTGTATGATAAATATGTGAATGGGTTGTTTGCAAGTGAGAAGAAGATAAATAAAACAACATAGTATGTTAAAAGAGCAATCACGATCAAAAAAATTGGCGGAACGGATTATCTATGAAACTTTCAAGATATTAAAAGAGTCTGGTGGAACAAAAAAATCACGAGAAGTAGTTGATGAAATTCGAAAACGCTTGCATTTCGATGAATGGGAATCCCATCGTTATGAAAAGACAGGATATATAAGATGGGAATCAATTCTTCATTTTTTCACAATTGATTGTAGTAAGGCTGGCTTGCTTCAAAAGAAAAAAGGGAACTGGATTCTTACCACAGAAGGCGAGGAGGCAATGAAAAAGGGTGCTGCAGAATTATTCGAAAAGGCAACCAAGGGATATATTTTATGGAAGAGTCAGCAAAAACCAGAGGATCAGCAAAAGGATATAGCTGAAATAGGTGGTGAGACCGAAGAAACTATTGAAAAAAATCAAAAGGCATTACTTGAACTTTATCAAGAACAAGCCACCGAAGGGCTTCGGAATTTTATACTTGGAAAAAATCCATATGAGTTTCAAGATATGGTGGCTACTTTATTTTCGGCAATGGGTTATTTTATTTCTCATATCTCCCCAAGAGGAAAGGATGGAGGAATAGATATTATTGCATATAACGATCCTCTAGGAACAAAGCCACCCCGAATAATTGTGCAAGTAAAGCATCGTCCAGACCATACAATACCTTCAGATGATATTCAGCGGCTGATAGGTACAATGAAAAGGGATTCTGATGTAGGCATCTTTGTCACAAGCGGTGAGTTTAGTAATCCTGCAAAAAATGAATCCCGATTGTCAGGCAAGCATGTTGAGCTAATAGATTTCGATCGATTTATAGAACTTTGGATTCTTTATTATGATAAATTGAGTGATGAACAGAAAATGTTTCTGCCGCTTCAACCAATATATTTTTTAGGAACAACAGAATAATAAAAAATGGCAACTTGTACTAAATGCGGTTCATATACAAAGTTCGAAGGAGGGCTTTGTTTAAAATGCTACAATGAAAAGAAGATCGGGGGAACAAATGTGGCATTGACAATGGAGAAATCATCAGATTATAAAATTGCAGATGCAGAAGGACTTTCGGATAGAGAGCGCAACTACCGTTACAATATGATTAAGGGTAGGATTGCTGAAACTCTTATCCAAGAATTATTTCTATCTCTCAAATACAATGTATTCAGATATGGAATGGAAAATACTATTCCAGGAATAATGGAACTTTTAAAAGGGGTGAAATCAGAAGTTGCAGAAGAAATAAAGCGCATGCCTGATTTTGTTGTTCAAAATCCCAATAACAGTGAAGTATTTTTTATTGAAGTAAAATTCCGTGCAGCGGAGAAATTTTCATTTCAAGATTTACCTAAAGGGTATGCATGGGAAAACGCTTATTTTATTATTGTTTCAAAAAAACACATAAAGTGTATTACGTATGGTGAATTGAAAGCAGGGAAAGAAATTTCAGCGGAGTCACATAATTATCTCGGAAGCCGAAAGGAGTTTGATCTTGACAAAGAAACCATTATTCAATTTTGCAAATTTGCTGTTCAGTTTTTTGAAGGGGTTTAAGATCAAAAAAGGAGTGTAGAGGGCATGGCTTACTCTGATACATTCACTATGGTCTAAGCAGTGAACCTAGGTTTCCCACCAAAATTTTAAAAAGGTCGATTTTAACGTCTTACAACGACTGAAGTGCCTCTTATGACGTCTTATAACGGTTGAGGTACGTCTTATGACGTCTGAAGTGCGACCAAACAACGCTAACATGCGATTAGGCACCCTAAATATACGAGTCGCTAACCAGTCCGAAGCCAATTTCAGCGTCTTACTACGTGTTCGTTACGATTTTTAGCGTCTTATTGCGTTTCATATGCGTGTCCGTTGCGTATCCGCTGCCGGTGAATTACCTTTCCGTAGCCATTTTCACAGGGTTGCAGAAGATTTTTGTGTTAACCCGTGTCTATCTGAGAGGGGTTTTTACTAATCCAGACCTATTCTAAGTCGGTTTTTTTTCGTTTCGTAAAGGTCAGCTGCCTTTAATCT